>JAEHJW020003178.1_pt1 | contig 155114 bp, 178 predicted proteins | sample 9271431 | NCBI WGS metagenome assembly JAEHJW02
ACAGATCGCCGATCAATGCTCGTGAGCACGCGCTCTACTTCGTTCCAGGGGATGGCGCGAGGGATCGAGGCCTGCTTGTACTTGCGTCCGCGAGGTACGGCACGGCTCAAATCCGTGGCGATCAATCCCTGTCGATGCAGATATCGCAGCAGCACGCGTAGCACACCAGCACGTCCCTGTCGGCCCTCCCACGACAGTCGCGCGGTACTCTGGGTCAAGAACCGCGTGATCCAAACCGGAGTCAGTCTCGCTGGATCCTTGATGCGTGCGCCATCGAGGAAGCGTTCCAAAACACGTAGGTGGTGTTCGTAGCCACGGATCGTATCGGGTCTTATGCCTCGTTCGTCGCGCAAGTAGTCGTGAAATCCGGGCGCCATCGCCTGTAACGGCCATGGGCGCGTGCGGACCGTGCCGCGAAAACCTGGTACCAGAAGTCGCAGCAACTGCTCGACTGGTACGCGGGAGCTGGAGCGAACCGCTCGTCGGTTCTTGGCAGTCAGACACCGCTTACCGAAGGCTCGCATCCGATACCTGACGAAGGGATCGATCTCACCGGGCAACTCGTGGTAGCTGGATACGCCACGACGTTCGACGAAGCCGTTGAACTGCACCAGGATCTGCAGATGCCTCAGGGCCGTGGCCTTTCTGGTCTGACGACTCGCCAGCCACTCGGCGTAGTGATCGAACGCCGAACCCAACCACATCGCTCGCAATCGATCCACGCTCTCAGGCCGAACAAAATATTGCTCCAACATGACAATCACCTCTCTGGGTTGAACGGGAGGTGACATCTTGAACCTGACGACGCCGTTATGTGTCGCTCCTCGAGGAAAACCACATGCAAATCAACGGGCTTCGAAACTCAGGGCACAGAACGTGGCTCGGCACATAATTGCCACAACCATCCGAGCGGAAACTGCGAGCCCTCGTCGGCAGATGAGAGCATCACGCGCAGGCTCAAAGAGGCACTGGGTCTCTTTGAGATTGCGGTCCTCGACCACTTTGTCGTGGGCCGAGAGGGCGCGTACGGCTTCGCTGAGCACGGACGGCTCTGAGGCTGGCATTTTTATCCGGGGCGCCCAATCTGGCGCCCCGTTTTTCATCCCGAACTATCTATAGACGGTCAGGCCACTAAACGTGAGGTCTGGCATGTTCTACGGGATCAAGGCTGTATTGGCCGAGGTGGGGCTCGCCGTCACGGCGATGCTCCTCGGACCGGCGCGCATCCGCGCGTACTCCCGCTCCCGCTACAGCCCGCACCAGGGGCGGGCCGAGTGTCTGCGGCGGCGAGGGCGGGCCCATGCGTATCAGGACTGAGCTGCGGGAGCGCTTTGCGCGTCTCGCCGATGAACTCGCACGAGGGCAGAACATGCCCTCTGTGATTGAGTCGGACCATGGCTTTCACCGCGCGACGGCGCAAGCCGACCGCGTGCACGTCATCGATGATGCGCAGCGGGCGAACGGTCAGTGCGAGGAGTGGGCGCTCGAGGTGCTTGGGCTTCTCGATGCCCTGGAAGCGCCACGGAGGCGGTCATGATCGATGGGGTCGACGCTCGGGGCTCATCTCGGGCGGCGAGTGCCGTTCGAGACGCTGCCCGAGCGCTGCCGCCGGGTGGTCCAGGCCGACCTCGGCGTGGGGCACGCATGATTGACCCCGGGGCGCCTCTTGGCGCTCCGGGTTTTTATTTCCGAAGCGCCTTCGGGAACTGACGCCGTAAGCGCGCGCGGGCGGACTAGTCCGTCGGTTATAATGGAACTACCGCTTAGGAGTACTGCGCAATGACCGAATCCGCCACAGCCCAGGGGCGTATGGCCCGAAACGCCGAGAACGTGATGCAGATCGATGTGGAGAGGGAGATCAACGCCGTCGCTGAGCTCGGGATCGTGTGGGCCGAGAAACACGAGGTAGCCAGTCTTCTCGAGGAGACCAAGAAGACGCTGCTCGCGCAGATCATCGGGGAACTGATGAGCGCATCGCGCAAGGAGGGGAAGAAGGGCGTCTCCTTTGCCCAGGCCGAGACCGAAGCGCTTGCCGATGTGCGCTATGAGGCGCACTTGCGCGAGATGACCGAGGCGCGGCGCGAGGCGAACAAGGCCCGCGTGCGGCACGAGACCGCAGGAGTGCGGCTCGAGATGCTCAGATCCCTGATGGCGAATCGACGCGAAGAGATGCGCTTGGCGGGCATGGCCCGCTGAGGGTGCGGATTTCAGGATCAGCGACAATTCTACCGAAGAGGCAATCGATGGACTCAGCAAGTATTTTTCTGCTCATCGAGCGCGTGGGAGCCGAGAGCGCCAAGAGCGCCAAGCTTGCCCTGCTCACTGAGCACGCCGGCGATGAGGATCTCAAGCGGGTGCTGGAGGCGACCTACAGCCCGTTGAAGACCTACGGCATCGCGCAGCGCCCGGTGGGGGCCGAGCCCGATCGGGCCGGGATGGGCTTTGACGCGATGACCTGGTCGCTGCTCGGGCAGCTCGAGCGGCGGGAGTTGACCGGCAATGCCGCGCGCGCTGCGCTCGCGGCCGAGATGACCCGTCTCGACGGGCTGAGCGCAGAGCTGCTCTGGCGGATCGTGGCGAAAGACCTGCGCGCGGGTTTCTCGGCCAATACCACGGGGAAGGTCTTCCCGGGGCTGCTGCCGGAGTACCCCTACATGCGCTGCTCGTTGCCGAAGAAATCGAACCTCTCGAAGTTCGACTGGGCCGCCGGGGTGTTCAGCCAGAAGAAGGCCAATGGCCTCTTCGCCAACGTGAACCTCCTCGGTTCTGGCGCGGTGACGATCGTGAGCCGCTTGGGAAGTGAGTTCCCCGTGGAGGCGTTTGCGGAGCTCGCCGCGTTCGTCGCGGGGCGCTTCGAGCGCGGCTTTCAGCACCACGGGGAGCTGCTCGTGGTGGAAGAGGGGCGGATTCTGCCGCGCGAGACGGGCAATGGGATTCTGAACGGGGTGCTGCAGGGCGGGCAGTTTGGCCCGGGCCAGCGACCGCTCTACGAGGTGTGGGACCGGATTCCCCTCTCGGCAGTGGTGAAGAAGGGCTCCTACGCGGTGCCCTACCGCGAGCGTCTCGAGGCACTCGATCAGATGCTGTGCGAGGCCGGTGAGCGTGATCCGGTCCGTTTGATCGACACGCGCATCTTCAATTCTCTGAAAGAGGCCTACGCGCATTACGCCGAGCTCGTCGCGGCGGGGGAGGAGGGGGCGATTCTGAAAAGCCCCAACCTCATCTGGCGCGATGGAACGTCGAAAGATGCGGTGAAGCTCAAAGTCGAGGCCTCCTGCGACCTGAAGATCAAGGCGATCGTGCCTGGCCGCGCGGGTACACGCACGGAAGGGCGCGCTGGCTCGCTCGCCTGCGAGAGCGAGTGCGGGAAGCTGCGCGTGGACGTCACGGTGAAGAACGAGACGATGCGTGAGGCGGTCGATGCGGATCCGCAGTCATGGATTGGTCGGATTGTGCCGGTGCTGTTCAACGAGGTGATGCGGCCTGGGCCGAACAACCCGCTGCACTCGCTCTTTCTGCCCCGTCTTGAGGAGGCGGGCTATCGCTTGGACAAGAGCGTTGCGGATGATCTCGAGCGGGTGATCGAGCAGTTCGAGGCTGCGAAGTCCATGGAAGGTGTCGGAGGCTGAAGGGGGCGAGCGATGCGGCCGCGGGAGTTGACGCTGCTCTGCCAACGCGACTGGGGTGGCCGCGAGGAACGCCTCGCGCGCCAGGTTGCGCTGATCGAGGATATTGAGGTGCTCGGCGCCGGGCTCGAGGGAATCGACCGCTATGCCGCTCAGCTCGCCGGCGGGACGTGCGTTCCCATCGGCACCGTCGAGTTCGTGCGGCGCGCCATGGGTATTGCGGGCATCAGCGAGCCTGCCAATCTCTCCTACCCGCAGTCTCTCGAAGCCCACCTGCACCGGCGGATCGAGCGGATTTCCGCTGGCGTTGTGATGGGCCGCTGGTTCGTCAAGCCGGCCGTCACGAAGGCCTTCACCGGATTCGTATTCGACACCTTCGTCGATCCGGCCGATCTTGATGCGCACGCTCGGGCGCAATGCGAGGCCTTTCTTGCGCTAGAACCCGACGCACCCGTCTGGGTGGGCGAGGTGGTCTCGTGGGCAAGCGAGGTGCGCTACTACGTTCTTGACGGGCGGATTGTGGGCGAGGGCCGTTACGACGATGGGCCAGAGGATGCGCTGCTGCCGGGACGCTCGTTCGTATCCGAGATGGTGCGCCGCTTCTGCGCAAGCCCAGAGGCCCCAGTGGCCTTCGCGATCGACGCAGGGGTGCTCGATTGCGGGACCACCGCGCTCGTTGAGGTCAATGACGCGTGGGCACTCGGGTTTTACAGCGGGACACTCAACCCGCGCGAGTACGTGAGGATGCTTTGGCGACGCTGGCAGCAGTTGGCGGCGCGAACTGATGAGGCGAGGCATGACCATGCAGATGATCGATGAGCGGCAGGGGGATGTGAAGGTCTGGCGCGAAGCGGACGGTGCGCTGCAAGCCAGCGTGGCGCACCTGGCGCATCACTCTCCGTCCGGGTTCGAGTGTGGCTACGGGGGCTCAGGCCCCGCTGATCTGGCCCTGTCCATTCTCGCAGCATTTGTGCCGGCCCGGGCCGATGGGCCCACAGAGCGGCTCTACAAGGGTGCGCGCTGCTCGCGCTTCGCATGGATGCACCACCAGCGGTTCAAGTGGGATCTCATCGCGACGCTGCCCAAGGAGGGCGGGGTGCTCAGTGCCGCGGATATCCGCGAGTGGATTGCGGCGCGCGAGGCTGAAGTTACCGAAGAACACTGAAAAACCTGGAAAAATGTGTTAACTTCACGCCACCGGACTAGTCCGCGTGTTATAATTAAGGTGTAGGAAATGGCGAATACTTCAACCGCCCGAGATGCCGATGAGCGCAAGCGAGCGGATCGGGAGCGCAAACGCAAGGCGCGCAAGGATCTGCGAGCGAAGGGACTGAGGCCCTACGAGATATGGGTGACGGCAACGGAATGGCCGCAGGTGAAGCGTTACATCAAGAATTTGGCGAAGAGCAGGCCCGCAGCGGGGCGCGAGTGATCACGAATCGAGGATAGACAGATGGCTCAAGAGACCAGGAATCAGTCGAAGACGGGGGCATCGGGCTCGCCGGCCGCGCAGCGGCTCGAGGAGGCCAAGGCTCGCCACCGGCAGATGATCGAGCGGCGGGCGAAGGCGCAGGCGGACTTCGACGCGGCGCAGCGCCAGTTGAAGGAAGCGCGCGCGGAGGCCGAACAGGAATTCGGCACGGGGGACCTGGCGGCGCTGCGCAAGCTCTACGCCGATCGGGAGCGGGAGAACGAGCTGGCCGTCGACAAGTTCGTGCGCGAGCTCGAGGAGCGCGAGACGGCACTGCGGCAGGCTGAGGCGGCGCTCGTTGCCTGAGCCTGGCGGGTCGAGGGACGGGAGAGAGCGGAAGGCGTCGGAGGGCTGAAGCGAATGTTGTTCGAGGAACTGGATACGGGTCGATTCGAGCGCTCGCGCATTCTGCACGCAAAACTCACCGGGCTGCGCGATTCGTGCATGACGCGCGAATCGATGCTCCGGCGGCGCGTGGCGGACTCCAAGGGCCGCCTCGAGATCGTCGAGCAGGTCGATGCGACGCTCGAGCAGCTGCAGAACCGCGCCCACCGGCGCAGCGTCGGGGCTTTCGAGAAGCTGCTCTCTGCGATCGTGCGCGATGTGCTGCCTGAGAAAGGCGACGTGAGGCTGAATCTCTACCAGGAGCGCGGTGCGCCGGCGCTCGATGTGCAGATCGACAACGCGGGCTCGATCGAGGACGCCTTCGACGGATCCGGCGGGGCGGTGACGAACGTGCTCTCGGCGGGGTTGCGCTTCGCGGCGCTCTCGCGCACCGGGGCTCGGCGTCTGATCGTGCTCGATGAGCCGGATTGCTGGATCAAGCCGGAGCGGGTGGCCGGGTTCGTCCGGGTGCTCTCGGATGTGGCGCGGCGGGCCGGCACGCAGACCATTCTGATCTCGCACCACGAGCCGGAGCTGTTCGAGGATCTGGTGAGCCTGGTGAAGCTTACCCGCGGGGCCGATGGGGCGGCGCAGGTTGAGGTGCTGCGGCGGGCGGCGGAGTGGCCGGACGATGCGACACCTGGCGTCCGTTCGATTCACCTGAAGGACTTTCGCGCGCACCTCGACACGATGGTGCCGCTCTTCCCTGGAGTGACGGCCGTGATCGGCGATAACGACCTCGGCAAGTCCACCTTTGCCGCAACCAGTCTTCGGGCCGTCGCCTACGGTGACGGGGATGACACCCTGATCCGCCACGGCGCGGCCGAAGCGCAGGTGACGATCGAGGTGGAGAATGGCCGGCGGGTGGTGTGGACGCGGCGTGAGAAGGCCAAGAGCGGCCAGCCGAAGGTGAGCTATGCGCTCTACGAGCGCGGCCGGGAGGACCCGGTGCGCGAGGGGCGCCCGGCGACCCGCGGGGGCGTGCCGGAATGGGTGGGCGAGGTGCTGGGTATCGCGCGCGTCGGTGAGCTTGATATCCAGGTCGGCAGCCAGAAGAGCCCGGTATTCCTCCTCGACAGGCCAGCGTCGCTGCGGGCGCAGATCCTTTCGGTCGGGCGCGAATCGGGCCGACTCTCGGCGCTGATCGAGCGCTACGGTGAGCTCAAGCGCACCGACCGCGCTCAGGTGCGCGACGGGGAGTCTGAGCTCGCGGGGCTCGGTGAGAAGCTGGGCGCCTGCACGATGCTGCCCGAGGTCGGCAAGGCGCTCGAGCGTCTGGCCGATGATCTGAAGAACATCGAAGCGACGCACGCGCAGCAGAGCCGGCTGGTGGCGCTGATGGACCGGATCGAGGCGCTCGAGGCCCACAGTCAGGGTGCCCGGGCCTGCGCCGAGGCACTGGCGGATCTGCCGACGCCTGTCGAACTTGAGGAGACGCAGAAGCTCGCCGAACTGGTCGGCTGCATCGAGCGGCTCGAGCGACGCGTGAGCGTGCCCCCGCCGCCGCCACTGCCGGAGATCCCGCAGCTGCACGATACGGTGTCGATCGCGCTCGCCGGGCAGCGCATTGCGCGCCTTGAGAAGCAGCTCGCCGGCCGGGTGCCGCTGCCCGAGATGCCCGAGGCTCCGCAGCTGCACGATCTCTCGGGACTCGTGCGCATTGCCGGGACGGTCTCCTCGCGGGTCACGGAACTCGAGCGCTGCAGAAAGGTGCTCGATGAGGCCGAGGCGGGCGTCAAGGAGGCTCATGCGAGCGAGGTGTCGATCGTCGAGGAAGTCGGCGGTGTGTGCCCGCTTTGCGGCGGGGATCTGTACGTTTGAGTGCGTACAGGATCAGCGGAGCGGAATTCCGAATCTCGTTCGGAAACCTTCCCGCGAATGCCACAGAGTCGGACTAGTCCTCCTGTTATAATATGGGCATAAGCGAGCGGTTCAAAGGATCAGGGTTATGAGCGCACCGAAGGGCATTCTCTTCATTGGCGATCCGCACGTCTCGAGCGTTCGCCCGGGTCGGCGCAAGGATGATTATCTCGCGAGCGTGATCGGCAAGCTGCGGAAGGCCTCGGAGATCTGCTGGGAGCGATCGCTGCGGCCGCTTATCCTCGGGGATCTGTTCCATCGCGCCAAGGAGAATCACCTCCCGACGCTTGCGCAGCTGTTCGAGGTGTTGGGGAACTTCCCGGTGCAGCCTCTGGTGCTCGGTGGCAATCACGATAAAAACGGCACGCTGCTGCAGGATGCCGATGCGCTCTCGCTCTTTGCGCAGACCGGGGTGATCGAGGTTCTCGACGGCCCGTGCCGCGCGTGGTGCACGATCGAGACCCCTGAAGGCCCGCTGCAGATTTGGGGCGCGCCATACGGGGCGGAGATCCCGGATGTCATCGAGGCCGAGGGTGAGGGTCCGGTCGTGCTCGTCACACATCACGACCTCGCGTTCCAGGGGGCATACCCCGGCGCACAGCTGCTGAAGGAAATCCGCGGCTGCGACATGGTGGTCAATGGCCACATGCACTTCACCACCCCGTCGGTGAAGAAGGGTGCCACCTGGTGGCACAACCCCGGCAATATCGAGCCGATCTCGATCGACTGCCGGGAGCACAAGCCGGCGGTCTGGGCGTGGACGGCAGGCGCCTCGTGCGAAACGCTCGACAGGATCGACCTGCCGCACAACCCCGATTGCTTCGATCTCACCGGCATCGCGGTCGAGGCCTCTGATGCGGCCTCAGCGGCCGCGGCGCTGCCCGAGAGCCAGTTCGCGGAGCTCCTCTCTCAGGACGAGTGGCTGGGCGCAGCTGCGGTGGAGAACGACGGGGAGGCGTTCATTGAGGACATCACCACCGGGCTCGAGGAAATCGATGCGCCAGCGCCGGTACGTGCGATTCTGCTGGCGTTGGCAAAGGGCGCCGAGCCGCAGCCGGCGCGAGCGGGGTGAGCTGGCGGGCACAGTGAATCGGGTCTTCATCGACATGGACGGGGTGCTCGCGGATTTCGAGCAGCTCAAGCGAGCGCTCGGTGTCGATAGCGACACCCTGAAAGGGATGCCCGGGGCGTACCTGCGACTCGAGCCGATGCCCGGGGCGATCGCGGCGGTTCGCAGCCTGGTCGGCATGGGGTTCGAGTGCTGGATCGCAACGAAGCCCCCGACGGGCATCGCCCAAGCCTACGCGGACAAGGCCGCGTGGGTGCTGCGGCACCTCCCAGAGCTCAAACGCCGAATCATCCTAACCCACGACAAGGGCCTGCTCGGGGATGAGCGGGACTTTCTGATCGATGACCGGCCGCATAAGGCCAACTGCGAGCGTTTCCGTGGCACGCTGATCCGCTTCGGCGGCGATATTGCGTGGCCCGAAGTCATCTCGGCGATGCGCGAGGTGTCCTCGCGCCGAAGAGCAAGCTGAGCCAAACTGGCTCCTCCGGGCGTCGAGCGCCCTCTCCTTTGACGTAACACGACGGGCAATGCGGCAGGCCTGCTGTGAAGTCTATTTCCGAGTTTTATTCGGAATCCGTCTTTGTTCGATCGCCGGATTCGCTATAGACTGACTGTTAGGGTATAAAAAATAAATTGTGCCGGGTGTGCCACCGCGAGGTTTTCATGACGACGCGAGCAAAGCAGATTGTGCGGCTGATTCTCGTGATCGGCGCCACGTGCGCCGTAGCAGGCCCGGCCTTTGCCCGGAATCACGACTGGCGTACAGGCGACTATTGGCACCAGAGCCGTCGTGATCACTGGCATGAACGACGTTGGTACGGTCACGGCGGGCCGGTGCACCGGCGTGACCAGGCCCTTCCGAACGCGCGCCTCACGCCTGGGGCGGTGAACCCTGCGGTGACGCAGGCGGACATTCACTCGACGATCTGCGCACGCGGATACACCCGCTCGATCCGTCCGCCGGAGCGCTATACCGAGCGACTGAAGCGCCGGCAGATCCGCGAGTACGGGTATCGGGACCGCAAGCTCTGGCACTACGAAGAGGATCACCTGATCAGCCTCGAACTGGGCGGATCCCCTACTTCGCCGCGCAACCTGTGGCCTGAGCCGCACAAGGTGGCGGGGGGCTGGGGCAGCTACACCAAGGACCGGCTGGAGAACAGGTTGAACCACATGGTCTGCCGCGGGGAGATCTCGCTCGCGCGAGCGCAGCGGATGATCGCCACGAACTGGGTTGGCGCCTACAAGCGTCTGATCGCTGCGCATCCGTTGGCCCACGACCCGGCCGATCGGTACTGAGAGACGTTATGGCGGTGGTGCGAGAGGCAATGGGGGTGAGCGGCGGGTACGTCGAGGCACGGCTGCGTGAGCTCGGTGTCGAGCCGGCGCGCGCATTGCACCGGGTGCCTCGGAGGGCAGCGAGGGTCGAGCAGGCGTCGGTCGAAGAAGAGGCCGCGCGGTCCATGATTCAGCTCGGGGCACTTTCCTGGCGGCGCCGGGATCTCGACTTGATCGAGCAGCTCGTCGCCGCGCGGCGCAACGTGCTCCTCTGCGGTAGCGGGGGCACCGGAAAGAGCGCAGTAGCGGCTCTCCTTGCCGGGCGTATCGCTGCGGCGCATCAGGGCGATCGGGTGGTCTGCGTGCTCGAGCGCTATGAGCAGGGCGCGCTCGCCGGGGTGGAGGGGGTCGCCCCAGACCCCGGTGCGGTGAGGCTGTTTGCCGCGATGCGCAGGGGTGCGTTCCCGCCCTGCGGCTGTCTCGTTTTCGATGAAATTTACACCTCCTCCGGCGCGCACAGCCTACTCGAGGCATGGCGGCGCGGAGTGACGGGCGTTGGCGCGTTGGTGGCACTCGCGCCGGAGCAGGGCGATTGTCTCGGGCGCCTGGCGCTGCTTGAGGAGTCCTACCCTGGAGGGTTCACCCGGGCCGAGGTACTGCGGATATACCGCGCGGCACGCCCTGTAATCGTGCACATGGGGCGCCCTGGAGTGATCGAGATGTGCGGGGAGCCAACCCCAGTGCCGCCCTGGATGGAGGAGTGAGGATGACGGAGCTTACTTGCGCGCAGCGCCTGCGCACGCTGAACGCGATACGCCGTACGATCGCGAACGATACCCGCCAGGTTATCCCTCCGCGCTCGCTCGCAGCGCTCGCCGCGTCGGGCGCGGCATTCGTACTCATTCTGCTGTTGCCCCTCGGGGGCATCTGGCGTTTGCTCGGGGCGCTCGCAGCGGCGGGGGCGGCGTTCTACCTGGTGCATGCCCGATCGACCTTTGCGGCCTCATGGCGGGAACGTCTCGATGCGCAGCTCGCCGCGTACGATCCGCTCGATCGCGGCGCGTTTGAGGCCCTGCAGCGCCAGGTGGTCGGCCCGGGTGGGCTCGATAACCTGCATGTGCTGTGCTGGTTGAGCGCCGAGCGGGAGGCGGTGAGCCCAAGCGGTGCGGCGGTGCGCCCGTGGCGATTCGCCGAGCGCGGGCGGTGAGTGCGCACCGATTGAACCGTGTGCTCGAGGTGACGCTGCCGGCGGGTCGGCTTCGGCGCGATCGGCATTTCCTCGAACTTGCGCTGAAGCACTCGGAGCTCTCGCGCGACCCGGAGACTCGGGTCGGAGCGGTCATCGTCGGGCCGGACGGAGAGGTTCGCTCGATGGGCTACAACCGCTTTCCGGAGGGGATCGATGAGAGTGCTGCGCGGCTGAACGACAGGGAAATGAAGTTGAGCCTGATGGTTCATGCCGAGCTCGTGGCCGTCATGAACGCGGCTAGGATTGTGATTCCCCTGCAGGGCTGTACGCTGTATTTCGCGCAGACCGATGACACTGGACTTGTCTGGGGAGGGGTGCCGTGCACGCGCTGTACCGATCACCTGCTGATGACGGGCATCACCGAGGTGATCTCCTACCCGACGAAACGTGCGCCGTCGAAATGGCACGAGGACTGGGCGTTCGCCCGGGAACTCTTTCGCGAATCCGGGCTCGCGCACCGGGAAATCGAATTTGTCGCCCGCGGCTGAGTGCGCGGGTTTCTAGCAGATTGGAGAGGTAATACGATGGACGATAACAGGCGAAAAGCGCTCACGGGCGCGCTGGCGCAGATCGAGAAACAGTTCGGTAAGGGCAGCGTGATGCGGCTCGGCGATGATGCGCCGCTCTTTGCAGTCGAGACGGTTTCCACCGGATCGCTCGGGCTCGATGTGGCGCTCGGGGTCGGAGGGCTGCCGCGCGGGCGGATCGTGGAGATCTACGGGCCCGAATCCTCGGGCAAGACCACCCTGACGCTGCAGGTCATCGCTGAGGTGCAGCGCGCCGGTGGCCAGGCGGCCTTCATTGATGCCGAGCACGCGCTTGATCCGGCGTACGCCGCGCGCCTTGGGGTGAACATCGATGATCTGCTGGTCTCGCAGCCGGACACCGGCGAGCAGGCCCTCGAGATCACCGACATGCTGGTGCGCTCGAACGCGGTCGACGTCGTGGTCATCGACTCGGTCGCGGCTCTTACGCCGAAGTCGGAGATCGAGGGCGAGATGGGCCAGCAACAGGTCGGTCTGCAGGCGCGGCTGATGTCCCAGGCGCTGCGCAAACTCACCGGCAACGTCAAGCGGTCCAATACGCTCGTAATCTTCATCAATCAGCTGCGCATGAAGATCGGGGTGATGTTCGGCAATCCCGAGACCACCACCGGTGGCAACGCGCTGAAGTTCTACGCCTCCGTGCGGCTCGATATCCGGCGGGTCGGCTCGCGCAAGAATGGCGAGACGGTCGTGGCGAACCTGACGCGCGTGAAGGTCGTGAAGAACAAGGTAGCCGCCCCGTTCCGTCAGGCGGAGTTCGAGATTCTCTTCGGCCAGGGCGTCAGCCGCGAGGCCGAGCTCGTCGACCTTGGAGCCGAGCACGGAATCATCGAGAAATCCGGCGCCTGGTACTCCTACAAGGGCGAGCGGATCGGTCAGGGCAGGGAGAACGCGATCGAGTTTCTGAAGGGCAACCCGCAGATCGTGACCGAAATCGACGCCGCGCTGCGTGAGCGGCTGCTCGAGGCGAAGCCGGCGGCGGCTGCGGAGAGCGAGGATGAGCCGCCGGAGGAGTTCGCCGAGGCGAGCTGAAGAGAGACTCTGGGGAAAGGGGCAGCCCTCAGGAGGGCTGCCCTCTCTTCAGTACCGCCGAGAGCTTCAGCTCTCCCTTCCAGAGCATCGCCAGCATCATCCGGGCCGGCCCGGAATCGATCTCCCCGCGCTCCTCCCAGCGTGCGACATCCTTCGGGCTCACCTGGAGGAGGGTAGCGAGCTTTGCGGTCGTGAGGCGGAACTTGTTCCGGAATACCTGGAGTTCGGACGGCACGCGCTCGCCAAGGCGCTCCTTCAACGCTCGCTTGATCGACTCGCTGCGCGTGAAGATCGTGGATTGGTCGTGGGCGGCCGCGGCCCCGTCGGCGATCGCCTGGATCTGCTCATCGGTGAGCTTGCGCCGAGCGCGCGCCAGAAGTGGCGGGGGCAGACTCACTGTCGTGACATTGCCCTGCGAATCGCGCACGCGAAGCTTCGCGTACGTGTACTTTCGCACCTCGATGCGCGGGCGGTCGACGCCGAAGGTGCTGCGCAGGGCCTGCACGACATAGGCGCTGCGGGTCTTGTCCGTTCGGGCGGTATCGAACTGGCGCGCAGCCTTGCGCGCAACGGTGATGGTCGCTTCCGCGCCGACCTTTCCTTCGATGACCTCGTAGAGGCTTTTATCGAGGCTGACCGTCGAAGTCTTTCCCGCGGTGGTCTGGATTTTTATCAGCTTATACGGGCGGTCCTTCGCCTTGCTTTTGCGGGTGTGCGTGTTTGCTGGAATCATGCTCTTGTCTGCCAGGGAGGCCGCCGCAAAGCCCATGAAACGCGCGGGATGCGCGGGACAACCCTCTATGTGAATGTTCTTCGGAAACTTCAACGCCGATGTTAATTTATCCAGCGCTCTTCGGCGTACTATGGTTTTATACAGTATGCCGATCTCCTATTTGAGTTTTTATACCTCGCGCGGAGATCCTGAGGCTCGACCGGAGTTTTGTCCCGCTCGCGATCGGCGGTTGCGCGGCCCCAGGGGCGCCCTGGGCGGCTGATCGGCCGACCCCGAGGGGAAAGCAGCGCCTGCGCTGTCTATAGGTCCACAGGACAATAGACGCGGAGATAGGGATGGGTGTTCAGGTGTCTGGTGGGACGCTACTGGGTGGGGTCACGCCCGTCTGCAATGGTTGCGGCGTGGCGCTCTGCTGGGATATTTCGGAAGGCGAATACGCGGAGGATCGGGCGTTCTGGGACGCCTGGCAGTGCAAGGACTGCAATGGCGGCACGCCGATGCGGCGGGCGGATTTTCGCAAGAAGACCGCCGGCTCTCCCCCTTCTGGGCCGGAGCGCTATTACACGGGCGTCGGATCGAGGGAGACCCCGGAGCCGGTGCTCGAGCAGATGCGCTCGCTCGCGGTGGCGCTTGCACAGGCTGGATTCACGTTGCGCTCTGGTGGTGCCGATGGGGCCGATGCGGCATTCGAGCAGGGCGCGCGCACGGTGCCCGGTGCTCACATGCAGATCTATCTGCCCTGGCATGGCTTCAACGGCAACCCCTCGCCGCTGTACACGGTAGAGCCGCGCGCCGTGGACGTGGCCCGCAGGCTGCATCCGGCCTGGCATCGCCTCTCGCCGGCGGCCCGCAAGCTGCACGGGCGCAACTGCTATCAGGTGCTCGGGCTTTTGCTCGACACCCCCTCACGGTTGCTCGTGTGCTGGACCGCGGATGGGTGCGAGTCGGCGCACACGCGCACAGCGAAGACGGGCGGAACGGGAACGGCGATCGCGCTGGCCGAGCGGCACGGCGTGCCGGTGTTCAACCTTGGAAAGCCGGGGCGAAGCACGGCGCTGCGCGGGTGGCTGCAAGGACTCTCGGTAGCAATCCCACAGGGCGTGCTCAAGGAGCCCGGCCAGGGTGTCCTCGCGCTTGCGGGGTGATCTTTCTTACTTGCCGCCCCTCTGGGGCGGCATTTTTATCCCCGCGAGCCGCATTCTGAATGCCCGGCGGTTCCTAGAGACCGGCAGGTCATTATCAGGAGTACGTGCTATGCGTGTGCACGAATTGGCGTTGTCTCATTTCACCGTTACACCAGTGAGCGAGGTGCAGCAGCGCGAGCCGGGCGCCGATCCGCACTGGAAACCGAACGGCCTGTGGGTGTCGGTCGACGGTGCTGATGATTGGCTATCCCATTGTCGCAGGGCGCGGGTGCGTTCGCTTCCGGTGTCCTATCCGCATCGCTACCGCGTGCGGCTGCGCAAGGACTGCCGGGTGGTGTTGCTCGAGAGCCTGGAGGACATGGAGACCTTCTCGGAGATGTATCCCGGCTGGGGTCCGTACGAGAACGCCAGGGTGTGGCGGCGGGTGGCCGGCGAATGGGACGGGATTATCGTCGCGCCGTTTCAGCCATGGGCCAATTTCGCGAACGAGCGATTCTATTGGTATACGGCCTGGGACTGTGCGAGCGGTTGCATCTGGGATCCTCGGGCCGTCGAGAGTTTCGAGGAAATCGTGGTTCACTGACAGAAGCCCCCTCGCCGAGGGGGGCTTTTTTATCCAGCGGACGGCGCTGGCTATAGAGGAGCAGGTCATTAAAACAGGAGGCCTTCCATGGCCCTTTCGTCGATCGATATCGAGCGTCACATCCGCCGCGTGGTGAGTCCGTCGAATCCGCTGAGGAGAATGACGACCCGTGAGCTCATTCAGGAGCAGGAGTGGCTGGAGCACCTGGAGGCGCAGGCTGCGATAGCCAATCTCGAGGCATTCCTCGACGCGAACGAGGGGTATCTCGTCGAGGTCGCGATGGCGCGTGATGCCGGGATGTGCGTGACGAAGATCCGGCAGCGATTGCCACAGGAGTGTGTCGTGGTCGACCCTGCCCTTAGGGCGCAGCTCGATTTGCGGCTTCGGCTGTGTCAAGGAGAGCTGGCGCGCCGGCGGCGCACACAGAGCCCTCGGCACAAGCCCAGAGCGCGCATACACTGAGAACTGGAAATGAAACCGCCGGGGTCAATCCCCGGCGGTTTTTTGCCGCTTCGACACGTTCCGGCGCAAAAGAGAAGCCCGGGCGAGTGCCCGGGCGTGAGATCAGGCCGCTGCGGCCTTTGATGTTTCCGAAAGAACACTGCCCTGCCAGTCGAGTTCGGCCCGTGTGACCGACTCGGCACACAGTCGCGGGATCGCGAGCTCCGCAAGGGTCGTGCTGCGGATGCTGACGCTGCGGGCGATCCATGCCATCGAGCGCAGCAGGCCCTTGGCCGGCATCGGCGCGGCAACCATCAGATTGCTCAGGCTCTCCTCGGCCCGCTTCGCCAGGCCCGGGTCCCGCACCGCATCGCGCATCTGCGCCATGGCACACACGATCAGCGGCAGCTTATACAGCCCGCTCGAGCGGGCCGCGTGCGCAATTACCCCGATCAGCAGCTCGAGCTTTGCATCGTGACTCATGATCCACCTCGGTTCGCATTCATTAGTGACCTGCTGGTCTGTAGCGAGCGGGGTCGGAATTCTTCCTCCTGCGGGGCGAGATACTCGGTCGTGCGGTGCCAATAGGCAGGCAGGTCCTTAGTCACGGGAATGCACATGGGTTCATTTCAAGGTACATCGAGAACCAATTACGTCACGGTCGAGGATCTCGACGGGCTGAGAAAGGTACTCGAGCCCTGGCCTATCGAGGTTCAGGAATCGGACCGCACGCCGGGGGTGGTCGCTCTGTTCGATCGCGCCGATAGCGGCTGGCCGTCGCTCAGCACCGACGAGAATGGCGAGGACATCGAGCTCGACGTCTCAACGACCATCATGCCGTTCGTGCGCGAAGGCGAGGTGCTCGTGCTGATGGAAGTCGGACACGAGGGCCGGCGGTATCTGCACGGCAGTTCCGATTCCTGGGTCCGCCAGGGTGAGCAGGTGCGGCACACGCGCCTCGAGCTCAACGACATCTACCAGCAGGCGGCACGGGACTTCGGGCTCGATCAGAGCACGATCAGGTACGCGGAGTACTGAGTCTGCAAGGGGCCCCTGCACAGGGGCCCCTTCAATCGTCTCAGAGTCTCAACCACCCCGCCCAGAGGAGTCCGAGGACCGCGGCCGCGGCGCCGAACAGCGCCGAGTGCACGGCGAGACGGATCAGGCGCATCTCCCAGCGAATCTCCCAGGCAAAGACCGCCCAGAGCAGATGCCCTGCCGAGTACGCGTCGAAGACCAGAACGGCGATGAGAACGAAAGTCATGCCTCGGTTATAGGCAAAGCAGCCGAGGAAATCGCGGGATTTTTTATCTCGGTAACAGGCTGCCTATAGACGGGCAGGCTACTAACGAACGGGGATTTGAGATGGCGCCGACTGTGACAGAAGAGATTTTCCTGCGTGATGTATGTGAGCACCGCATGACGGTGCTGCACGATTCCGGGGTGTACCGGCACGTCCGCTTCGCCAAGCCCGGCACCAGCGTCATGCAGTTCGACATCGTGACCTGGCCCGGGTATCTGTCGTTCTGCGGAGACATGGGCACGTACGTGTTCTCGCGTCTGCGGGACATGTTCGAGTTCTTTCGCGGCAGCACCCTCGGTCCGATCGAGGTGAACCTTGGGTATTGGGCCGAGAAGTGCCAGGCCGTCGATCGCGACAGCGGGATACGCGAGTACAGCCCGGAGAGCTTCCGCGAGCAGGTCGAACACTGGCTCGATACCGCCGAGGCAAGTCGGGAGTGCCGCGCGGCCGTGCGGGAGGAGGTTCTCAGCCACGCCGATGAGGGCGAGTTCGCAGCTCGCCAGGCGGCCGAAGAATTCGAGTCCGACGATGGCTTCGCGTTCACGGATTTCTGGGAGGCGAACTGCACTGAGTGGACCTCGCGCTACGTGTGGTGCTGCTACGCACTTTCCTGGGCCGTCCGTCAGTACGATGGGACAAGGGCGCTCGCGGCCTGACCTGAGCGACACCGAGTCACCCACTGGGTGCTTACTGAACCGCCGCGGACACGTGCCGCGGCGGTTTCTCTTTGCACAGGCTCGCCGCGGCCGAGGCGGTCGGCCCTCGAAAGGTGAGCCGGACCCGCGATGAGCCCTTGTTTCATTCGCATTGTCTCCAGGATGCGTCAATGGGCGTTGAGCGCGATCGCGGGCACAGCCGCCGCGCGAACATGCATTAGGTAAAGTTCAGTTCCGATGAAGTGGAATGTGATATTTTTTATCGCCTAGCGAAGTGCAGCATGCACGCGTTCGTCCTCTTCGCGGAATACACCAGAGACCGGAGATGTCTGGCGGGAAGTCGCAGATGAGCCCGAGCTCTGCCCTGAAGGATGGGCAGCTGGCGCAGAGCGCCAGCGCTTCGCAAGGATTCGATGTTCTGCTCGTCGATCCCGACGAGTACCGCTGCCTGCATCTGGCGCGTGAGCTTTCATCGGACGGTCCCCCCGTACGGGTGGCCGAAAGGCTGAGCGGGCGCGAGGCGCTCGGCAGTTACGCCCGCGCGCGATTCGACGCGGTAATCATGCGGCAGGAGCTCGGGGACACGGACTGCTGGCGCTGGATCCGCATGGTCCGCTCGGGACGATTTGGGTTCGCGGCGACCCCGGTATTCGTGATGTGCTCTGAAATCGAGCACGACGCGCTGGTGCCAGTACTCGACCAGCACACCCGACTGGTGCGCGAGGACGACGCTGCCGCCCTGCGCAAGGCGCTGCGTGCCATTCGTGAAGGCGTCCGCCGAGAGTCTGTCCTTGTAATCGAAGATGAGCCGTCCGCGGCGCTCGCGGCCGTGCTGGCGCTGCATAAGTATTATCGGGTGGGCGCATCGGACAGTGGTGAAGGCGGTTTAGCGCTATGGCGCGAGCAACGGCATGACCTTGTGCTGCTCGATCTGCGGCTGCCAGGAATTTCAGGAGAGGATGTGCTGCGCGAGGTGCTGCGCGAGGAGCCGAACCAGGCGGTGATCGTGCTGACCGCACACGATGCGCCCGAGGAGTGCCGCGATTTGATGCTCGCGGGTGCGGTGGATTTTCTCTCCAAGCCGGTTGACCTACACATGCTGCCGGAGATCTGTGCGCGAGCCCTGCGACACCAGGCATGCCTTGCGAGCGCGAACCGATCGGTGAGCCAGGAGAACGTGGTGGCCGAGCTCGTGGGGAGATTGCGGGCGGCGCAGTACACCCTCGCGCGCGGGCAAACGGCGAACGCGGCGCGCCATTTGCGCCACGCTGTATTCGAGTCGCGCACGCGCATGCTCTCCGATGACGAGTGGGCGCGGCTGCTGGGAGAGGGCGATGGGAGCTGACCGGCGAGGGCGGCTTCGGAGCGGCTAGGGGTCCTGGGTGGGGCCGGCGGTATTCGCTGGCAGCTCGACCCTCACCGTGGTGCCCTCGCCCGGGGTGCTTTGGAGCCGGCAAGACCCGCCAAGCTGTCTGACTCTGGCGGAGACGATTGCAAGCCCGAGCCCGAACCCGTCCGGACGGGCGCCCGGCTGAGAGGGGGCCTGGCGGAACTCCTTCCAGACCTCCTCGAGTTTGTCCGGCGCGATTCCGATGCCGGTATCCGCAACACGGATCTTGAGCCGGTTATCCTGAGCCTTGAGAGAGAGTTGGATGGCGCCGTCGGAGGTGTACTTGCAGGCGTTATCGATCAGATTATTCAAAATCTGCATCACCTTGTCCTGATCGAGTTCGACGTTCGCATCGTCCGCTTCCACGGTAAGCGTGTTGTGTCTGCGCTCGGCAAGTGGCCGGTACTTCGCGAGCAGGTAGTCGCGCAGTCGCTCGATTTGGGTGGGCTCAAGGTGTACCGGCTCGTGCGACTCGCCGCTGCGCACTAACGAGAGAACCTGATCGACCCGATTCGCCAGTTCTTGGCTTTCCTGCATGATCAGGCCGACGTTGTCGCGAGCGCGCTGTCCGTCGCGCCAGAATTCCAGTTCATGCAGCGCCTCGCTTGCTTGGGCCTGGATCAGGTGCAGAGGGGTCCGCATCTCGTGGCTCATCTGCACGACGAAGGCGGTTCTATAGCGCTCCGACTGCTGCACCGCGCGGGTAGCCTCGCGCAGCTCCCGCGTTCTCTGGACGACGCGCCTCTCGAGCAGGCGCGCCTGGCTCGCCTGCTGTTCGAGCAGCCGGTTGTATACCCGTGCGATGGTGCGGGTTTCCTCCGGGCCGGTGTTTTCCGGGGCGGTCGGGGCCGGCTTGCCCGGGGAGAATTTGAGCATGACCTGCACGATGTCATTCAGCGGGGCGCTGATGCGATCGGCCACCCACCACAGGGAGGCCATGGCGGCGAGGAGCAACAAGATGCTCATGACGGAGGTGCCGATGATCAGGTGCGAAGCAACGAGGCGAGCCGGACGGCTGGAAATTGCAAGTAGGAGCCACCCAAGAACACATGCGCGCCGCGTGCACAGGTGCCCCGCTATTCGCGAGAACACCGGCGTCGAAACGCACCAGAGCCCGTGTGCGTGAGTGTCCTCAGTCACATTTGTGGAAGGCCCTCGGCCGGCCGGTCCGGGGCATAACTTCAAGGTGCCGGCGCGCGCCTCGAGCGTTGCGACGTTCATCGCCGATCTTGCGTAGAGTGCGGCGGCGAGAATCCCATCGTGGCCTACGATCTCGCGCAGCAGGTCGTGTGCGGTGTTTTGCACGACCGCCCCGACGTGCACCGCCGGCTGTGCGCGGGCGGCGATGGCTCGGGCTTGTTCCCTGGCGCTGCTGCGCCCGAGGGCGTAGATCTGGTCTCGACCGAGCGAAAGCACAAGCGCGAGGAACGCGCCAACAATGAGGGTGATGACCAACCCCGTGGCGCGCATGGTCTGAGAACGGATGGTTGCAGGACCCATCGGTGGACTCACTCTACACCCCGAGGCTGCGTGCAGGCCCGGGTGTGCGCGACTTTCCGGGATAATTCCCTCGGTGCGAGGGCGAATCAGCCGCGGGTGTTCGCAGTGTGAGCCAAAAGCTTGCGCTCGCGAACTTGACGGACCGTCTTGAGGATATTGATCGGTTCGTAGCGGCCATTCGACCAGTACCCGGGTGTCTCAACGCCTTGGCGCCAGATCTGCACCGCGCCGAGTGCGCTCTCGCAGAGCCGTTCCTGCTCGCGTCTGAATCGGGCCTGCCTGTTTTTCATCCTCGCGATGATGCCGAGCACGCCGGCGACTGGATCACTGAGCCCGTCCCTGACCTCCCCTCTTCCGTCGGAAATCGCGCGAAAGAACTCGATTGTCGAAGGATCGCAGGCGAGCGACAGCAGCGCAGCGGCGAGCAGCCCAGTGTAGAAGGTCTCATTCTGCGGGTTGACGGTATCGAGTAGCCGCAGCTCATCGGCGTAGAGCTCGACGGCGCTGTATACGTCGAAGTCCTCGCTCGTGCCGCCCTCGGCGTCTTCGCCGCGGGCCACGCCGCGGGACGCGATACTGAGCGCATCGGCGATCGTGCCGCTGCGCAGCCGCTTCGACGTCAGGGTCAAGCCCTGCTCCGAGAAAGCACCGGACACCTTGTCGAACACCGTCTCGGCGGCGGCCTGGGTGTCGAACGCGGCATGCAGCTCGTTGAGTTCGCGCAGATCCTTGCATCGGTAGACGGTCGCAAGCACCTCGCCGGGATTCGGCAGCTTGCCCTTTGCCCACAGCATCGCGCGGGTGTGTCCGTCGACCTTGGTGAGCTTTCCGTCAAGATCGGCGGCCACCACCCAACGGGTGGACTCACGCGCGGGCCCCTGGGCATGCCGCACGGCCTCCCAATGACCTTTGCGGGCCTGGCGGGCGGTGTCGCGCCGGCGGGGATGGTCGGGCAGATCGATCCAGGTCGCGACGGGCATCCTCGCCATGTAGCTCGTGCCCGCATCGGCCAGGATATGAATCGACTCCGGCGCGGGCGGATCGGCTGCGGTGGGGCAGGGTGTCTGCAGATTCGGCTGCGCTGTCACTGTGATTCGTTTCTCGCTCGCGGCCATCTAAAAATCCTAGCATCCAAAAAGTCGGCCAAAAACTCAACTTCTTGAGTTAAATCATTAGGCTATGTGTCTTAATCTGGGCTCCCCTGCCGGGGATGAGCAGCAAGTCAAATTTTTTATCCCTGACGCTTTACACCATACGGAAACGAATCGCATAGTCGCGTCGCATTGCGGCGACGTCGGCTTTTTTCGACGCCGCGCAGATCGCCTGAAAGCCTTGTTCAATCAATAGGTTATCACTGGCTCGGGTTGCTGCCAAGCTTTGGGAAACGAATCGTTTGGTACCAATGGTGGTCGCTGCAGGTGAAGAGAGAGGGCCCATGGCGGGCCCTCTTTTAATTAGGGCGACGGGCGATAGGGTGAATCGGGTGCGGGGAGAATTTTTTTATTTTTCCGCCGACGCCGGTGCGATAGGCAGTGCATGCCGGCAAGTCCCACCCAACGTACGTTGCAGCACCTGCGCAAGGCGGGCTATCCGCTTGTGGGTGTGGTCGAGAAGTGGAATCCGCGCGCCAGGGTGCGTCAGGACCTGTTCGGCATCATCGATGTGCTCGCCGTTGGGCCTGAAGGAATCCTCGCCGTGCAGTGCACCAGTGCTGCGCACCTGGGGGATCGGCTCACGAAGTTGCGCGCTTCGGCGGCCCTGCCCGTCCTGAAGGGGGCCGGATTCGCCGTGCACGTACACGGCTGGCGTAAACGGAAGCCGAGTGGTCGATGGGTGTTGCGTGACGAGATAGCCTAGGATGGAGAGTTCAATGCTGAGTGCAGGTGTTGCGGACAATGACAACCGGTACCTGGTGATCAATGGGCGTAGCTTCGATGCGATCGGATTCGCGGTCGATCGGCGAAATCTCCCGGAGATCAGGAAGCTGTTCTCCGCATTGAAGCTTCCCGCGCCCTGGCGCGCGGCGGTGCGCGACTGGGCTCGCAGCCGCGCGGAATTTCTCGTGATGTTCGCCGATGCGGCCGCGTACGATGAGGGCGTACCCTCTGTGATGGTCGCCGAGAGCGAGCATGAGTTCGAGCTGTCGATCCACAGCGCGCTCGCCGCGGCGGGGGCGGCGTTTTACTGGAGCTCATGCCTCGACAAGCTGCACGAGGCGCAGCTGCGCCTGGCGCTTTACGTCGATACCCATCTCTCCGGGACCTGCTAAGCGCAGCACTCTGGCGCGTCGGGCCGCTTCGGAGCGGCCCGATTTTATCTTCTCTGGCGTTCCTGGACTCTTGCCCCGCCCCGGTGCCTATAGCTCTTCAGGACATTACGAAGAGCAAAGGGCAATCGATGAAGCTCATGATCATCGAGAGCCCCGGCAAGCTGGCAAAGCTCAGACCGTTGCTGGGGCCAGGCTGGAATGTGCAGGCGAGCATGGGACATGTGCGCGACCTGCCGTCGGGGAGGATAGGTGCGGAGGCACCTGATTTTGTCCCGGAATTCGAAGTCACCGACCGCGGACGCAGGATGCTTGGCGATCTCGCCAAGGCTGTATGGGATGCCGATGAGGTGTATCTCGCCACGGATCCGGATCGCGAGGGCGAAGCGCTCGCGTGGCACCTGAAGGAGTGCCTCTCCTTGGGAGAGCGCTATCACCGGGTGTCGTTCAATGAGATCACCGCCAGGGCGGTCAAGGAAGCGATAGCCCATCCGCGCAGGATCGACATGGGACTGGTGCGCTCGCAGGAAGCCCGCAGAGTCATCGACAAGCTCGTTGGCTACACGCTCTCCCCGGCAGTCTCTCGGCTGCGCGGCGAGGCGCTGTCAGTCGGACGGGTACAGACCCCGGCGGTTCGCTTGGTGTGTGCCAGAAGCGCCGAACGGCAGCGGGCCGAGCAGACTCCCTCCTACGGGGTCGTGCTCGAGTTCGATGGCTGGAAGGCGATCTGGGATGGCTCGGAGGAGGAGAGGCGGGACGCGGCGTTGATTGAGAAGATCGCCGCAGCCAGGGAGGCTGTGGTGGTGAGCTGCGAGACTCGCACGCTCACCGAAGCGCCACCGCCGCCGCTGAATACGGCGGGAATGTTGCAAGCGAGCTATCGTAAGCTCGGGCTGTCATGCATGGACACGATGCGACTCGCGCAGAAGCTCTACGAGCGTGGCGCGATCACGTATCACCGCACGGACAACCCGAACATCAGCGCTGACTCGCTGTCTGAAGTCGCGCGCGAGCTCGAAACGCTTGGGCTCGCCTGTGTGGCGTTGCCACGGACCTTCCCGCTGCCCGCCGGGGCGCAAGCCGGACATCCGGCAATCACCCCGACACGCTGGGACGTCAAGAGTGAAGGGCTCGGGAAGAGCTCCGAGGCGCTGTACAAGCTGATCCGAGTTCGTGGACTGCTCTCTCAAGCTGAGGATGCGGTCTACAAAGCGAGGGTCGTGCGGCTTACCGTCGACGTTGGCGGGTCTGTCGTCCCGTTCGTCGCGGTGCGCAAGGCTTGGGTGAGCAAGGGATGGAGAGGTGCGCTTCGCGGCGAGGCTGCGCGCGATCCGGACGGCTCCTTCGCCAATCCGGTACCGAAGCTCGTCTCGGGCGAGTGCATCGCGGTGAAAGATGCGCGGGTGCGGAAGCATTCGCTCCCCAATCACTACGATGAGGCGTCGCTGGTGGCGAGGCTCGAGAGCGAGGGCGTCGGGCGCCCGTCGACCTACGCGGCGATCATTCACAGGGTGCAGCAGCGTGGGCTCGTCGTACGTATCGAGCAGGACGGAAAGTCCTGTCTCGTACCTACCCGGGCGGGTGTGTCGGTGCTCTCGGCGTTGGTCGGGCACTCTCGTTTCGTCGAGATCGCCTATACGCGCGAGATGGAGCTCAGTCTCGATGCGATCGCCTCGGGCAAGAGCAGCTACGCCGATGTGGTGAGAGAGGTGCACGGCCTGCTCGACGCTGAGCGTAGGGACATCGCTTCCGGCGGCTCGCGCAAGGCCGCTTGATCGAACGGTGCTTATCGACCCCTCGCATTTTGCGAGGGGTTTTTTTATCCAGCCGTTTTACCGTCGCGTGTCGCTAGAGACCAGGCAGGTCACTACACGGAGCAAAACATGAAGGTAGCGGTTGTCACATCGACCCTGGCCGAGTCCGGCGTCGAGGCACAGACGACTTTCGGGATGGATACGACGTCCGAGGCGTTTCGCATTCTCTCCTCGGGGCTGTACTCGGATAAGATTTCCGCGGTACTGCGCGAGGTGAGCTGCAACGCGCTCGATGCGCACGTCGTTGCGGGCACACCCGATCTTCCGATCGAGGTGCAGCTGCCCACAGTGCTCGATCCGATGCTGCGAATCCGGGACCATGGCCCCGGGCTCGATGAGCGGCGGATGGTCGATACGTACACCAGGTATTTCAAGTCCAACAAACGCCAGTCCAATGAGCTCATCGGCGGCAAGGGACTCGGCTCAAAGTCTCCCTTCAGCTACACCGACTCATTCAACGTGGCGGCGGTGCAGGAGGGGGAGAAACGCCTGTACGTAGCGCACATCGGGCCACAGGGCGTGCCGGTGCTCTCGTTGATGGCGCGCACGGCGGCGGATGGAGACTGGCCACACGGGCTCGAGGTGTCTTTCCCGGTCAAACCGAAGGACATCACCGAGTTTCACAGCAAGGCAGCGACGATCTTCCGCTGGTTCCGGGTTCTCCCGCGAATCACCGGAGGAGAGCCGGCCGCCGCGCCGAAGATGGCGCTCGAGGGCGAGACTTTCGCGCTTGTGCCGACGGATGTCGGGGGTTGCCGGCTTCTGATGGGCAACGTGGCCTATCCGATCCACTGCGAATCGATCCCAGGGCTCACGGAGGTGGAGAAGTTCCTGCTGCAGAACGGGCTGGTGCTCAAAGGGCCAATCGGTTCGGTGAGTGCGACCGCATCGCGCGAGGGGCTCGAGTACTCCCCGGCCGATCGCGCTGCGCTCAGGAAGCTGCTCGCAGGGACGATGGCGGAGCTGCGCGAGATCCTGAAATCGCTCGCGTTGCACGAAGAGTCGACCGAGTGGGCTACACGCAGGAAGCTGCAGACGAAGGTGACCGCGGCGGGTACGAACGCACTGGTCAATCCAATGGTGGTGCAGGGGCTCTTCAGCAGCGGCAGCGAGCCGCTTGAGATCCGCGAGAAGATCACGAGGCGGCTGCTCGATACGGCCATCATGGCCCCGGCAAGTCTGGGCTCTAGTGGTGAGACGCGAGTGTTCGCCTATGGGCGTCATCGGGGCAAGGAGTGCCCGGTGAGTCGCGCCGAGGTGATCGGAGGGGCGCTCAGTGATCGCAACCGAAGCGCGCTCACGCTGCGCTATGCGGCATCGGCGATGGTCGTGGTGATGGATGTACCAGGAGCGGATCAGCGGATCCGGCACCGGTTCCGCGAGAAGGGTCGCGCGTGGTTGAACGCGAAGATGATCGGGATCAGCGGGCCGGAGGCGATCGGATTGGCGCAGAAGGTCTCGGATGCCTTCGGGGGCCTGAAGATCGTCAATGCCTCGGCATGGCCGGTGCCGGAGAAGCCGAAAAAGGATCGTAGCGTGAAGCCGAGCTCCCTCAAGGCCGAGGGCGTCAAGCACTACGCACGGGTGATCCGCAGCGTAGACAATCCGGAGGGCCGCGGCGGGATCAAGCTCGGTCAAGCGTGCCCGGATGTCGATCCGGCGGAGCTCGGCGAGCGCGGCAAGTACTACATCGTCGCGCGCGAGACGCCGAAGCCGTACACGGAGTTCTTCAACCGTACGGACACGAGCGGCAGATACCTTTCGGTGGAGCTGCTCGGGGCGCTCTGGAGCGCTTACGAGGAGGCCCGATGTCAGGGAGTGGACCTGCCGGTGATCGAGGGGGTGCTTGTGCTCGCGAATGCACAGTCTTGCCGAGCGCTCGAGAAGGACGGCTGGCTCGATCTCGTATGCGCCATGCGCGATCGGTTGCTCACCAAGCGCGAGCAGTTGGTGGCCGGGTTCTTCGGGGTGTGCAACCTCTGGTCGAAGCACGAGGTGCACTGCCACTGGTACCAGATGCATCACTACGGTATCGCGGCGGTCCTTGCCAATCTCGAAACCTCTTCACCGGGATGGAAAGCGTGCGAGCCGATCGTGGCCGCCCGGCCGACCTTCGCCCGATGGGTGCAGGAGCTGCGCTCGCTGAAGGAAGGGTTGCGCGGTGACGGGTCGGACACGGTCAAGCGTCAGGTGGCGCTGCGCGAGGCGCTGAGCTCGGCGGGAGCGGTGCTCGGACAGATGCACGAGGCGCGCTGGAGCAGTCTGGATCTCGTCAACGACACGTCAATCGAGAAGAAGCGATTCCCGCGTCTCTCGCTGCTCAACGCCGCATGGATGCAGCTGACCCTTGGGGACGAGGCAACGCCCAGGACCTGCTCTGACGTGGCAGCCATGTTGCAGGCGGCCCTGTCTCTCGAAATCGAGGCATAGGGCATTTTATCCAGAGCCGCGGGGTATCCCTGCGGCTCTTTTTCTTTTCTGCCCCGCTCCCTACAGGTCCTCTGAGGACATTACTACGGGCAACACAGGAGAGCGAATGGCAAGCTACATTCTCACCACTGACGGGGTCAGTGTTTACGTGAAGGGAGCCCTCAAGTCCGTGTCACGCGACTCGCTGGCTTACCCCCAGGTGGTTGCGGCGATCCAGCGCGATGCCGGTCCGGACGAGATCGAGAAGCTCATGACTTCCGATTTCGACAAGGTCTCCGACGCGGTCGAGGCGCTGAAAGATCAGCGCATCACCGATGACGTGGCGGTCGAGGGCGGAGCGGTCACCTTCAAGGGTACGCCGGTCGACAACACCCTGACGGCGCGTATGCTGCGCCAGCTCAGGGAGGGCTTCGATCTGAAGCCGATGGCGAGGTTCCTCGAGAGCCTGCTGCAGAACCCGTCCTATCGGGCGGTGCGGGACCTCTACCCCTTTCTCGAGTACGGCAGGATGCCGATCACGGAAGATGGGTGCTTTCTCGCCTACAAGAAAATCCGCGCCGACTACCGCGACATCCGCACCGGCACGATCGACAACTCGGTCGGGCAGGTGGTCAGCATGCCTCGAAATGCTGTCGATGAGGACCCGAACCGCACCTGCAGCTACGGCTTGCACGTGTGCTCGTTCGACTACCTCGCGCAGTATTCAAGCACACCCGATGACCGGGTGGTGATCTGCAAGGTGCATCCGCGCGACGTCGTGGCAATCCCGACGGATTACAACAACACCAAGATGCGGGTTTCCCGCTACGAGGTGGTCGGAGAGCTCGAGAGCTACCAGCAGGAGCGACGCAATCGCTTGGCCGAGCGGGAAATCTCGACCGCGAGTGCGGCGTTCGAACTGCGAATCGTCGGCATCGAGAGGGACTACTCCGACTGGGCCGAGACGTTGCTCGAGGCGGGCGAGAAGATGGCGGATCTGCTCGCGGACGAGGAGGTCGAGCACGTCACGGTGATGAACAAGAACACCGGCGTGCAGGTCGAGTATCGCATCAACCCGAGCTTCATCGGATACCCGGGGGATGACGAGGAAGAGGAGGAGGAGCCGACGGAGTTCGAGGTCGAGTCCGTGCCCGCATCGCCCGGCGCGAGCGTCCAGAGCCCCTACCGGGTCTACGTCGGTGGGGATGAACCGGAGCACATCCACGGGACGTTCGGCAAGTTCGAGATGGCCATGAAGTATGCGGCGGTTCTCTACGCCGATCACCCGGGCCAACCGATCTTCGTCAAGGAGAACGGGAAGACCGTCGCGGTCATCGGAGGATAGCCGAGAGGAGCTGATCGGACCTGAGGTGTCTCAGGCCAAGGCATTTTTCACCAGCCGCCGGATTGCTCCGGCGGCCTTTTTTATCTCGGTGGACTGCTCGCTATAGCCGCAATAGGTCAATAGCAACGGGAGCACTGATGGATAGCTCAAAGGCAACCCATGAAACGGGTGCGGCGGCCACATCGAGCGATGACGGGCCGAAGCGTTACCGGGTAAGGATCGAGATGACGCAGGTCTTTACCGAGGAAATCGAAATCGAGGCGTACACGGCCGGCCAGGCGCAGGTGAAAGCCGAGGAGATGATCGGCGTTGAGGCGCTGAGGGATCGTGAATTTCAGAACCTGCAGTCGACCGATTATCAGGTCGGGCGCGTGGTCCGGATCTCATGAGCCTCGTCGTTCTTGATACGGAGACAACGGGCCTCTCGCGCAAGCGTGATCACGTGGTCGAGGTGGCCGCGTGTCGCATCGATGCGGCGAGCGGTGGGGTCCTCGAGGAATTTCACCGCTACGTGAATCCTGGGATGCTCGTTCCGCCGGCGGCTGTGAAAGTCCACGGCCTCACGAACGCATTCCTCGCCGACAAGCCGCGCTTCAAGGACATCGCCTCGGACCTGGCGACATTTCTCGATGGTTCGACTCTCGTGATCCACAACGCACCTTTCGACAGCGGATTTCTTTCCGCCGAGTATCGGAGCTGCGGGGTAGGGTCGTTCGAGAACATCCCCAAGCAGATCGTGTGCTCGAGGGCGATGGCGCGCAAGCTCACGAAGCCGCGCGAATCGGTCAGCCTCGATGCGCTGTGCGATCGGTTCGGGATCGACCGGTCCTCGCGGACCGCCGCCGGCGGGGTGTCGGTGCACGGAGCGCTGATCGATTGCCGATTGCTCGCTCAGGTGTACGTGCGACTCCAAGCTCTCAAGGACGAGCAGGACACCAGGGTGGCGGCGCTGCTGCCGTTCAGAGCGGGGGAACTGCCCTCGGGGATCGAGGAGCTCGCCAAGGGCTATCTCGCGCTCGATCGGGCGATGAAGCCGCTTCGCGAGGAGCTGAAGCGGATCGAGGGCGCGATCAAGAAGGCCTGTCGCGGTGTGCCCTACACAGGAGAGGACGTGGCGGTGCGCTTCAGCGCTCAGATCCGTACCGAGTGGGGTGAGATCTGCAAACAGTACCTGAACGGGGTGGATCTCTCGCGGTATCAGCGCCCCTCATCCCGAATGAAAGTGGAGGAGCGCTGACGATGCATGTGCAGTGTGTCGAGGAACGTGCGCCATGGGAGGACATGCCTGAGGGCGCGAGCCGCTACGCCGGCTGGCAGCGCGCTGCGCGGCGTATGGTGGCCGAGGCCTGCCGGGAGGAGTGGCGCAAGCTGAATGTGCGCAGGAACGGATCGATGCGCTCCAAGCACGTTCCGTACCGGGTGCCAGACTGGTGCGAGTCGCTGTTGAAGGCGGTCGAGACGGAACACGAGGCCGAAGCGAAGCGCATCATGCACTGCGTCCGGCAGGGCTGCCTGAGCCTGGTTTGAGGCCGCGCTCGCGAGCCGTGATGACGTTACCGCCGCCGTGGGATTTCCTACGGCGGCATTTTTTATCCCCTAGGCGCTCTGGCTATAGGGAAGGAGGTCATTACTGCAGGAGATGTCATGCGCACAGAGCGGACAGATGGTGTTCAGGATCGGCGGCGCCGGCCGGTCGTTCTGGCGGTACTGGTCGGCCTGGTACTCGCAGGAGCAGTGGCGCTGAACCGGTTCATGCCTCATTCGAGCCTCGGGAGCGTGCTGTTCATGCTGGGGATCTTTCTGGGATTGCCGACTGCCGTCGCGGAATTCCAGCCTGGCAAGAGTGCAGCGCCCACTGACGAAGGCCCCCCGCCGGCGAAGGCGGCGAAGCCGGACGAACCCGTCAGATCGAGCGGTGAGGCGGGGCGGGCCGATCTCCCGCGCTTCGATGTCACGGAGATGTCTTACCGATGCGGGTCCAATCTCGAGCCGGCTCGGATCCCGGCCGGCTGGGCGTGCCAATGGGGCGGCGCGAGTGGAAAGCTCTCGCTCAACTGAAGGTCTATCGCATCACCGCCGCCGTGGGATTTCCCGCGGCGGTTTTTTATCCCCCGCGTCCGGCATTCCGGTCTCTATAGCAGAGCAGGACAAAATTAAAGGAGATGCCGTGCAGTCGCAGATGGCATTTGATTTGGGAGCATACGTCGACCCGAGCACTGGTAAACCGGTGCCGTGGGCGACGCCGGAGGATGACCTGCTCGAGGCGATTCACCGCGCCCCGTGGAAAGTCGTGGACATTGAAACGACGGAGCTCAACCCCGCGAGCAAGCCGATCGAGTTCACCAGGAAGGATCTAGTCCGGGGGATCGATCCCATGCCGCGCACGCGGGTGGTCTCGGTGCTCTTCCCGGATCACACCTACGGTGGCGAGACCGTCGTCGCGTTCGAGTTCGACATGCTGATCAAGGCTGAGCGCGAGGCGGTGAGCCTGGCGGTTCAATCCGGAGGGCTCTTCGGCCATCACATCGGGTTCGATCTCGGATGGCTGTGGGAGTACGCGTACCGTGAACCTGGTTACGAGGTGCTCGACTCGATGCTGATCGCCCGCGCGATGTATCCGCGTCAACCGATCGATCTTGCGGCCCTGGCGCTCGATGACACGGCGGACGAGGAGCTCCGGGACAATGCGAAGGAGATCATCTACAAGGGAGGAGGCTGGAGCCTGGCGGCGCTGGCGCTGACGGTGCTTCGCCAACGGGTCGACAAGACGTTCCAAGGCCCCAGGAACTGGTGCGAGCCGGTGCTGACGCAACAGCACTACGACTATGCCACCGGGGACGTGAGGGCGACCCATGCGTTGCTCTGCGAGCTGCTCGGCGTCGCGGAGCTTGATCTTGAGCGCCCCGGGGACATCCTCGAGGCCTATCGGATCCGCAGGGAGTCATCGAGTGCGCTGCAAATCTACGAGCCACAGGTGCAGGAAGTGGCGCTGATGCGCCGCACTGGAATGCCTTGGGTCCGATCGATCGCAGCGCAGTACGTCGAGGCACAGCGTGGCAAGGTGCGCGAGTTTGCCGAGCAGCTGCTCGCCCTGGAGCCCTCGTTGGGCAAGCACGCTGCCGTGTTAAAGGACTTCGACGCCGGCGTTCCGGATGATCTGTGTGTGACGCTCGGAGATGCGTTCCGCAAGCGCGGCGTGCGGCCCGAGGTGACGGCGAAAACCTGTCAGCCAAAGGTCGGCGAGAAGGATCTGCGCAGAGTCGGGGCAGCAAAGACCGACCTGTTCCCGGTGTGGGTGGGTTTGTGCAAGGCGAAGAAGGCCGGGCACATGGCCGAGGACTTCTCAGGATTTTCCGAGAGAAATGGCGACGGCCGCATCCACTCGAACATCGGCCACGGCCCGGTGACCGGACGGCTCGCCTCGAGCGTGCCGAACGTCCAGCAGGCCCCAGGCGATCAGGGCTTTCGCAATGCCGTGCACGCCGATGAGGGCATGCTCATGCTCGGTGTCGATTACGGCGCACTCGATGTGCGCGTGGCGGCCGCCCTTGCGATCCGTGCCCAACGGCAGATCGCCGAGGCGATTGCTGCGAGGACACTGCCTGAGGGAGTGCTCCAGGCGATCGAGGAATGGACGCCGGCGCAAGCGAAACGCGCGTGCGAGTTAAAGGAGCAGGGGCTCAAGGATCACCAGGGCTCAGACATCCCGTCCCGTGAGCACGTCAACGAATGGCGTGGGTACTGGAAAGAGCGGCGCGAGCTGCAAACCTCGGCGCTTCACGCCAAATTCGTCTACCGCGTGCTGCAGGTGCGCGAACGGGCGAAGAAGGCCGGCACCCCGGAGTGGGGTTCCTTGCGTGACGCGTTCTCGATCAAGGGCATGGACATCCACACCTGGACGGCGCTCGATATGCGAGGTGAGAACCCGCTCGAGGTCTTCGCGGGTGTCGCACCCGATCAGATCGCAGAGGCCCTGAAGGTGCAGAAGAAGCGCCTCGGGGATGAGCGCAAGACCTCCGGCAAGATTCCGAACCTGGCACTGCTGTATCGCATGCGAGGGGAGGGATTTCAGGACTATGCCGCGGCTGGGTTCGATGTGCACTGGGAGATCGAGGAGGCCGAGGAGAAACTCGCAAAGTGGCTCGATTCCTACCCAGAGATCGACCTGTGGCACTGCTGGACGGAAATGAATCCGCTCGAGCTTGTGGCACTTCCCGATCCGGTGAAGGGCAAGAAGTTCCAGACGGCGTACATGTCGGTGGACCTCGGAGGACGGGAGATCTGCGCATTCGGGATCAATGCGGCGCTCTCGTATCAGGATCAGTCAACGGGCGCGGATATTCTCGGTGAGGTGATGCACCGCTTGCGGACGGACCATCCGGAGATCTTCCGGTGCGTCTCGAACCAGGTGCACGATGAACTGGTGTTGCACGTCCCGAAGGACAAGGGGATGGAGTATCAGGACGCCGTCGTGGACGTGATGATCCGAGCCGCAGACCGATTCCTCGCCCCATACGGGGTGAAGACCGAAGTTTCGCCAACGCTGGATGCTGTCTGGAAGAAGGATTGATTCCAGGCTTTACATAACCACACCCCCGGGCATATTGCCTGGGGGTTTTTCCGTCAGGTCCTCGCTATAGATCCTCAGGTCAACACAAGAGGACTGAGGATGTTTCTAAGAAACCGCCCAGTCGGGCGGAGTGCGCTGGCACTTCTCGTGCTCACCGCCGCGATGGCCTGCGTGACAGTACGGCCCGCAGTGGGCTTCAAGCCCCAGTCGAGCACTGCCGCACCCTCGAGGCCGACCATGGCGAACGCCCCTGGTGTCATCGCCGCCACACGGTTCATCTCGAACCGTTACCGGGTTCCGCCGGCCCGCGCACGCCAGATCGCCAGAGTCGCGTTTCGGGTCTCCCGCGAGCACCGACTCGACCCGTATCTCGTCCTGGCCGTGATCGCCGTCGAATCGAGCTTCCGGCCCGGCGTGGTGAACCACTACGGGGGCGCCTACGGGTTGATGCAGATCGCCGTGCGGGTACACGAGCGGCGGGTGGCAGCTGTGGGAGGACGCAGGAGGCTGTTTCGGGTCGCGCCGAACATCCGCATCGGCGTGGCGCTGCTTGCGCAGTACGGAGCGAGGGTCCGTTCGCAAGTCAGGCATGCGTTGTGGCGCTATTCAGGTGGGGAGTACGGGTATGCCCGCAAGGTGCTTAGACTGAGTGCAGCACTGAGGCGCAGGGCGGAGCATCTGTGATTGACACGGCGGGGGAATCCCCGCCGTGTGTTTTTCGCTCAGCCGAGCGCCCGGGCGATGTCCCCAGGCGTCAGGCGTGATTTCGAGATGAGGTGCTCGAATCTCGCGTAATTTCCCACATACGCGAATTCGAATCCCTCGTCGCCCATCATCCCCTGCGGCGGCTTTCCGGCCGTCTCACCTACTTTCCAACTGCGCACGCTGCCATCGGACTGCTTCTCGAGCGCGAGCATCTCGCGGCCGTTCGCGGTCCAGAGGACTGCGCGGACGCGATCGCCCTTGGTCATGAACGTTGCGTACGAGTAGAGCGCCTGTTTCCAGGGCGTATCGGCCGGCGCCTGCTGAATCTCGCGGCTCAGCAGAGCGCGGGAGTTGAGCGGAAAGCCCTTGGCCTCGAGCCCACGGGAGAGCGCTGCCAGGCGCTGCGCCATCTGCTCGTCGCGCGCGTCGTCCACCAAAGAGAACCGGCCGATCAGGTGCTCTTTCCAGAAGAGCAGCCCCTTGGCGTCGCGGGTCAGGTGCTCGATGTTCCTGAAGAACTCATTGCGGTACGTGCCGCGCGTGACGCTCTCGTGGAGCCATTCGAGCACATCCTCCCCTTCGTTGGAGACAGTCTCGTTGAGGGCCTTTCGCACCAGGCGGCGGTGCGGCTCGAGAAGAGCGTTGCCGCCTTCGGTGTGCTCGAGGATTGATTTTATTTTGCTGTATGGAACCACGGAATTAGCTCTCGGCCATGCTCTAGATCCTGTGCTCAGTATAGCGACGCACCCCCTACTGGCTGTGGCATTTAATCCGACGCTGGTTCGGATTTTCTGGCGGGCGGTTCGCTATCGGTGAAGGAGGACAATAATTTCAAGGGGTAGGAGCGGTGGATTACTTCTTTGTTCTCGGGGCAAGAGACCCCGAGATGCAAGAGATCTCACGCGTCCTCGACGCGGAGGGGATCAAATGGGCGAGTGCCACGGCGAGCGGGCATTTTGTGAACAGCGCCGAGGCCTATCAGGCCACAGGCGTTGCGGGGCTGCTGCCGCCGGCGCCGCGGCAACTGGTGTTCGTCGAGTGCGACGTGCTCGGGCTCGAACCGACCGATGTCTGCGATCACCACAATCCGGGCGATCCGGGCTACGACCGGCAGCCAGATGAGTACCTTCAAGGCTCTTCGCTGGGCCAGGTGCTCACCCTGCTTGGGAAGGAACCGACACACGAGCAGCGGATCATCGCCGCTGCCGATCACTGTCTGACGCATGCGTACCGCGGCGAGTGCCCCGGCGTTGACCCGGAGGAGCTTGCCGATTGGCGAGAGCGGTCTCGGGCGGCGCGATTCGGGCTGACGCACGAGGAGATCCAGATGCGCATCCGTATCGCCACGAAGGCGCTCGAGCGGGCCGAGCGGATCAAAGTCGCGGATGAGTGGGTCGCATGGTTCCCGGACAAGGGCGTCGCCCCCTACGAGCTCGCGGAGGCCTCGGCGCGCCTCGGTGTGCCGATCGCGTACATCACCTATCTCGATCCGCAGCGCAGCCCCTATCGGGCCAAGAGCGGGATCAAGAATGCCAAGCCCGAGACGGTACGGGCGTGGATGAGGGAGTGCGGTCTCGAGCGCGTCTACGGGTCGCCCGTGCGAGGGTACGCGAGCGGATACGCTTCGTAAGCGGAGAATTTTTATCCTACGAGCGCGGGTCTTCCCGCGCTCTTTTTTTGCCCGCTCCTCCCGTATCGAGCCCGGCAAATCCTCCGCCGGCGCTCGCTATAGACCGCTAGGTCATTAATGGAGGTGCAAATGGATCTAGGGGAATTCCTGGGCAAGATCTCTGCCGAGGGGCGCAAGTCCCCGGATTGGTCGATCTCAGCCGGAACGATGATTCCGTATCCGTACTGGAACGTCACCCGGCGCAAGGCCTCGTTCGCGGTCGCGCGGACGTTCGTTCTCGAGAAGGGCACCGAGCGCCACCTGGTCTGTGTCTCGGCGCGGCGCAATTCGAAGAACGAGCTCTCTTACGATCTGTGGTGTGGGGACTCGTTCCTCGAGGGCAGAAAGACACTCTCCGCGACGCAGGCGGGCGGGCGTGTTAAGAACGCAATCGATGTGCTGAGCTCTTCGAGCAAGCTGACGGTGGAAGCGGAGATGATGAGCTACTACGGCTCATTTCCGCAGTCGGATCGGTGCGGATTCTGGGGCGACAAGACGTGCGCCCACACGCAACAGGTGCTCGCGACGATTACCGAGGCGGATTTGCGCGAGATGGCCGAGCAACTCGAGGGTCACCTCGGAGGCAAGGCGGCCCCGACCAGCGTACCGGCGGGTAAGGATGACGAGGAGTCGTTCTACGAGCAGTACCTGTTTCAAGTGCCGGTGCTGCTCGAAGGTGATCGGGGCGCGGGCAAGACCTTCGGCGCGCGACGGTTCGCGCGCACGAAAGGGCACCTGCTCGTGGAGGTCGGCGGTCACGAGAGCATGGAAGCGGCCGATCTGCTCGGCTACCCGGTACGGGTGGCAGACGGATCGTTCGTGTGGAAGGACGGCGCGCTGGTGCAAGCCGTGCGCGCGGCCTCGAAGGGCCAGAAGGTCTGCCTGCTGATCGATGAGCTCCTGCGCATCCCGCAGCGGCACCTCTCGGTGCTGCTGACGGTGCTCTCCCCCGATGAGGGGATGTACCGGGTGCGCACCGGGCGAATCGTGAACGTTACCGATGGGGTGGGCGAGGAGGAAGTGCTCACCTGCCCGGTGGCGAACCTCGGAGTGGTCGCAACGACCAACGTGGGGTGCGAGTACGCGGTGGACGCGGCAGACCCGGCGCTCGTCGAGCGCTTCTTGGTCGTGCGCAGGGACACCACGGCGGATCGCTTGAAGGCGATCCTCGAGCAGTCGGTCAAGGTCAAAGGCTTCAAGGATGGCCCGGGCATTGTCCGGCAGCTGCTCACCTTTTACGAGGCGGCGGTGAAGCTGAAGAAGGCGGGCATGATCTTCAGTGCCCCGACGACACGCACGCTGGTGAGGGCGCTCTCGCTCGCAGTCAGTGAGGCGAATGTCGGTACCGAGGTGCTGAACCAGTCGCTGCAGTGGGTTGCCCGGGATCTCAACGGGCAGCCCGAGCCGGCTCAGCTGAAGTCCCTGTCGGAGCTCGTCGTCCGGTGCTTCCCGGGGATGAAGGGCAAGATCTGGCTGTAATTGACCATCCCCGGCTTCGGCCGGGGATTTTTTTGCCCGGGCGGTCGCTAGAGGCAAGCAGGTCATTACCAGGAGGTCCACTACGATGGACTTTGATATCGGGACGGCCGTCCGCGAAGAGGTGCTCGCCGGGATTCTGGCCGGGCGCGATCTCGAGGAAGGCCTCGATATTCGGATCAAGCCGGGGTTCGACACCGGTTGCTGGACGTGGGTGCCGCCTCATCGGATCTTCATCGGCAGCGCCATTTTCGACAATCCCCAGGTGCGTGAAGGACTCACCAATGAACAGCTCACCCGCTACACCGGCGCCTACGTGCGCCACGAGCACGGGCACGGGCAGTTCACCGAGCGGGACCTGAAGGCGGCCAACCAGGCTCTCAGTGCCGAGGGTCTTCCTTTCGGGCTCTGGAATCTGTTCGAGGATGCACGCATGGAGGCATGCTACCGACGCAAGCACGAGATCCGCTTCGGATGGCTCGAGTTCGAGCGCTCAGACTTCGATCCCGAGAAGGCCAACACCCTCCCGACGCTCGCCCAGGCGATGCTATTCGCGCTGATTCAGAGCGAAGGGGAAATCACTGTGGAGAGCCTTGAGGAGCACGCACGTGCGGTGGGCTGCTCGACGTGCCGCGATGATCGACGGGGTGTCGACCGCAGCGCCAGCTCGGTGGCAACTTCAGTGCTGGGCTACTACACCGAGATCTGCGCCCTCGGGGGCGCCCTCGGTGAGATGCTGCCGGTACTGCGCCGCTGGGTCGAGGAGTTTGGCCTACCGCCCCCGGAGGGTGGCGGTGGGGGCAAAGGCGAGCGCCCGAGCGACCTGTCGCTCTCGCTCCTGCTCCAGAGCGACCCCGAGGCGCGCGAGGCGTTCGAGAAGGACGCCAAGGGCCTCGACGGCAAGACTGTCGCCGCCGGGGCGCAAGTCCCGGAGGAGCTGGTCGATCTGCCCGAGGGTGGAACTGCGGACTTGCTGATCGGCCAGGAAGAGCCGATCGATGAGCAGCGCGTCGGGGTCATCGTGCAGCATCTGCGAAAACTCTTCCAGGACCGGGTCCGCGTGGAGTACTCGGAGACTCCTGCCAGGCGGATCTCCGCGCGGCACTGTGCCGCGGAGCGCCCGCCATACCGGCATCGCACGATCCAAGGCCGCGCGCGGCGGCGATTCGAGCTCGTGGTGGATCTCTCGGGATCCATGTCCGGGTTGCACATCGACGAGGGTCGCATCCTGATCGCTGCACTCTCGCAACTGGCGCGTGAGGGCAAGGTCGAGGGACACGTGATCCTATCTGTGGGCGACGAGCAGTTTCACTGGGAACGCTTTCGTTTGCCGATGAGCCTGCAGAGCATCGGGAAGATCTCGGCGTTCGGCGGGGCCGAGGGGCTGGAGTACGCGTTGCACTCGAATCTCGATGTGCTGCGCGGTGCGGACTTCGTGTGTGTCTACACGGATGGGTCCATCACGGATCGCCCGATCGACAAGGACTGGCTGCACCGGCGTGGAATCCATACCACAGGTCTGTACGTCGGGGACGAGCGGTACCTCTCTGAGCTGCAGAAGTACTTCGATCGCTCGCTGATCCGCGACAACATCGAGGCGCTCGCAGGGGCGATGCTCACCCTGAAGCGAGGCTGATCTTGATCTCTATCCCCGGCTCCGGCCGGGGATTTCTTTTTTGCCCGCTCAGCCGGCGGCCATGGTTGCCCCGAGCACGTCGCCCGGGTCAGCTGATTCATTCGAGGAGAACAGCTGGCGCCTGGCGCGCTTCTCCGTCCTGCGCTTCTCAGAGAGACGCATCGCGAGGCGGTACTGATACTTCTGGATTGTGGCGTGCAGGGCGTCTTCCCCGAGCCCAAACAGCGTGACTTCGCAGGGCTCATCCGGGGAGAACTGGATCCAGGGAGCCAGACCGCTGCAGACCTCGGCCAGCAATCGCGCATACGCAGTCGTCATCGGCAGCGTCACAGGATCAGTGCCCGAGAAGCCTTCTCCGGAGAGCTCCAGGGCGAACTCCCGTCCCTGTTGCACAGGCTTCACCTGGATCGACATCTGTGATGCGAGTCTCATTAGCGAGTGGACCTGCACGACGGTGAGTCGGCTCTCCGGAACGGATGGGACGGTGTCCATGATTTTGTTTCCGAATAGGAATCGGGAAAAGCTGCGGGAGAAACGATGCAAGCGGTATAAAATAAAAAATGACAGGCGGGTTTTATCCGCCACGTATCTACCATAGAGTATCTACAGCGCCTGAGGCAAGAGGCCGGACATGCAAGATTCCGAACAGCTGTCAGAAAAGTTCATCAAATTGCGCGCGCCGTTTGACGTCGAGGTGGTGAAATGGCGCGTGGGCTCGCGGATGAAGACCAACAGGAACCGCGGGCAGGCGATGCCCTACATCAATGCTCGTCTCGTTCAGGACCGTCTGGACGAGGTGATGGGGCCCGGAAACTGGAGCAACCAATTCGTGGACGCGCCGATGGGCGGCGGGATGATGTGCGTGCTCAGCCTGCGGATCGATGGTGAGTGGGTGAGCAAGGCGGATGTCGCGCAGCAAGATGAGGTCTCGGACAATGCGTCCAATCCGGAGAAGGACCGCGAAATCGCGGTCAAAGGCGCGGCCAGCGACGCCTTCAAGCGCGCGGCGGTGCAGTGGGGTATTGGGCGGTATCTGTACTCGTTCGAGGCCCCCTGGGTGAATCTCGAGCAAGAGAGGTTCATCGCGCGCGATGAGATGCCGAGGCTCAGAAAGCTCCTGCGCGATGCGTTCCACGGGGTGCAGAGCGCGGACCGTTCCGCTGATACGCGCACTCGGGCGTCCGCCGGGGATACCGAGTCGAGAACTGCGCGAGGCGATGGAGAGTCGGACCGCGCAGATGCTCGGGGGCCGGAGCAGGGGGCCGGCGCCGGAGCGAGTGCTGCGCCCGCGGCGGCCGAGGGCCCGCGCCAGGGTACGGACGGCGGCGGGGCCGACGGCGCTAAGAAGGGGCGCCCGTCGTTCGGGACGGACGAGCAGTGGGCCAGCATCAATGCGCGGCAACGGCTGATCGTGAAGTCGATCTCCGATCGGGTGAGGCACAACGCGCCCCTCGGCGATATCGAAACCTTCCTGACCCTCGGGGAAGGGGCGAAGTACCCCGAGTGGCTGCGCAATGGGCTGCTCGAGGGCGTGAGACGGAAGATGAGAGAGCAGGCTGCGCAGGCGGCCCACCACTCGGAGGTTGCGTGAACGTATTCTCAAGGTCCTTGCGAGTGGCAGTTGCGCTGCTCGGTCTGAGCATCGTGATGTCCTCTGTGACTGCCGAGGCGGCCCCGACGCCGCTTGCGCTGATGCCGGTTGTCGCAGCCGGGTTCCATCTGGTGCGCCACTTCCCGGCCGTCTCTGGCCTTACCGGCTGGGTCGTGAGCGCCCCGAGCGGCAGCGAGGAAGTTCTGTACACGACGGCGGATGGTAAGACAGTTATCGCCGGCATCCTCTCGAACCAGCAAGGCCAGAACCTGACCCGCCAGTACGCTGCGCTTTACGAGAAGGCGCCGAACTTGAATCGGTTGTGGCCGGCGATCAACGCGACCTACCAGGTGACAGAAGGCCCCAACACGGCCGATCCGCGCCATCAGATCTGGGTGCTGATGGACCCGAACTGCGAGTTCTGCCATCGGCTGTGGATTGAGCTGCGGCCGTACGAGAAGGCCGGCCTCGAGGTGCACTGGATTCCGGTGGGAATCCTCTTCAATTCCTCCACGCCGCGCGCAGCCGCGGTACTCGCCGGCGGTCCGAAGACGCTCTACGCGATGGAGAGCAAGTTCGACGTGGCGCGCGAGCGCGGCGGGGTGCCGGGTATCACCCTGACGCCGACGCTCAGGCGCGAGCTCGCGACAAATCTCGCGCTCGCCATGAAAGCGGGAATCCAGGGCACGCCCGGGATTTTTTATCGCGGACCGCACGGGGAGCTTAGGTTGCAGCAGGGCCTGCCGGCGCCGTCATCGCTTGCCGATATCACCGGCATGGCCATCGAGCCTTGAGTCGAGGAGCGTGCCTGTGAAGACCGAGCCCGCCTCTCTCCCTTCGCCGTTGCCGAGCACGGAGATGCTTTTGAGCGACGAGGTAGTCTATCGCCACAAGGATCCGGAGGGCCGCGACGTGCAGGTCCGCGTCCCGCTCGCCGTCGGTCTCCTGTACGCGGCGAACGCGCTGCGGGGCGCAGAAACCTTCGCGCTCGGGTACCCCGGCGATCATATTGGTCGGATCGTTCGCAGCGATGGGGTGCAGGCCGACGTGCACAAGGACGCTGCCCGTGCATTCGACGCCATGGTGGCGTTTCTGCAGCGATACACCGCTGCCGTGGTTGCACAGGTGCGGGCGGAGTACGCCGGAGCAGGACGGGATGCTTCTGCCAACACGGAGCCTGCGCAGTCGGGTGCACCTGAGGGAGCCTCGGAGAAATTTTCACCGCCCGCCGCGTGATTTATTTCCTGTCTTGTCCCTAGAGTCAGTCGTTCCCGCCAAATGGGGTGGGCTTCAAAGGACAAATCACGTGTTGAATAAGGTTCAAATCATTGGCCGGCTGGGCCAGGAACCGCAGACGGTGAGCGAGGGGGTCGTTCGGCTGAACGTCGCGACGACCGAGACCTGGCGGGATCGCGAGAGCGGGGAGCGGCGCGAGAAGACCGAATGGCACCAGGTGGCGCTCTTCGGGAAGCTCGGCGAGGTGGCCACGAATTACCTGCACAAGGGTTCGCTGGTGTACATCGAGGGCTCGCTCGAGACCCGCAAGTACGAGAAGGATGGCGTGACGCACTACTCGACGAGCATCAAGGGCCGCGATCTGCGCATGCTCGAGAAGCGCGGCGAGGGTGCGGAGGAAGGAGCGAGCACCGGCGAGGGGGCGCGCGGCAACGGACGTGACGGCGGGCAGCGCGGCAACGGGCAGCGCGGCAACGGGCAGCGCGGCAACGGGCAGCGCGGCAACGGGCAGAGCAGCAATGGCGGCTCGAACGGAACGCGGGCGACTGCATCGGGCAACGGGCCGGTGGCCGACGATGACTTCGACTTAGGCTCAATTCCGTTCTAAAACTGAAGGGCGCGGGCTAGACATCAGGAGCCGACGGATTTCCGTCGGCTCTTTTTATTTCGGTAACTCGCTCGGGTCTGTTCCTACAGAAGGGGCAGGTTCACTAAGTGAGGAGGTCCCATGGTTTCCGATGAGGCCAAGGGATTATGGGCAGAGATTCTGGGCGAACTCGCTCCGGATCTCGCTCCGGCGATAGAGGCAGGCGGCAATCACGTGCCGTGCCCCGTGCATGGAGGCAAGGACGGCTTTCGAGTCTTCAATGACTTCCAGGCGACCGGTGGCGGCGTGTGCAACACCTGCGGATCGTTCCCCGGGGGCGTGAAGTTGCTCGCGTGGATCAGGCAGGTCACCCCGCGGGAGGCTGCGCACATGGTCCACCAGTGGCTCGAGGGTGACCGGTCAGGACAGGGATCGCCGAGGCGTGTTCGTGTCGAGTTCAAGGAGCCGGACCCGTCCAAGGCGCGAGCCTCGATCATGCAGATCTGGGCCGGCTGTCGCGACATCCAGGGGACGCTTGCGGAGCAGTATCTGGTCAAGCGCGGTATCCCGCTCTCAGCGGTTGCACGCCGGCTGCGGTTCCATCCCGGCTTGCCGTACTCCGAGAAGATCGACGGCCGGTGGCGTCGCACAGGCACGTTCCCGGCCATGATCGCGGCGATCCAGCTGCCGGACGATCGCGGGGTGTGCTTGCACAGAACCTATCTGTCCGCGCAGGCCACCAAGGCGAATGTCGCGTCTCCGAAGAAGATGACCATGCGCTCAGCATTGTCGCGGGGTGGGGCGATCCGACTCTTTGCCCCGCGGGAAGTGCTCGCAGTGGCCGAGGGGATTGAGACGGCTCTTGCGGTGCGCGCAGCCACTGGGCTCCCCGCCTGGGCGGCGGTCTCGGCGACGCTCATGGAATCCCTCGAGGTGCCGGCGATGGTGCGCGAGGTGCACATCTTCGCCGACAAGGATGAGAACGGGCGCGGTCAGAGTGCCGCGGAGGTGCTGGCCAAGCGGCTGCGGCGCGCGGGGCTCGAGGCCCAGATCCATCTACCGACCGGGCGGGTTCCGCCGGGCTCGAAGGGGATCGACTGGCTGGATGTGTACGTCAGCGCGGGTGCGGCGGGTTTCCCCTCTGTTTTCGGAGGAATCCGTCATGCGGCCTGAGCAGAAATTAACCCCGGCCTCCTAGTGGGGCCGGTTTCTTTTTTATTTCCGCGCTCGTTGCTATAGCACCCCGATTGGACATTTTGCGTACGGGGTTACCCCGGGGATTTATGCAGGGTGGAGAGGTACATGCGTCCACGTGACAGATTTTATCTTGCGGTGATGGTGTTCGGGGCCTTATCCCCCGTCGCATTTGCGGCACCGGCAGCGAGCTGGGGGCCGGCATGGCGGCAGATGGTGCCCGCCGGCGGGCCGATCAGCCTCTCCCGTGCGCTTCTCACCATCGCCCCTGGAGGCCAGACCGTGGTGGTCGATCTTCCGAGTGCGCTCAAGCAGACGCGTGTCAGCTGGCCGGCCGGCACGCGCAAGGCGGCGCTGCAGGCTGCGGTGCTCGCTGCAGATCGCGGCGCTGCGATTGCGCTCGGGGAGCGCTGCGCGGGGGAACTCCTTACGGTCTACACCCGGGCGCCCGATCTGGGGCAGGCGACGGCTGCTGGGGGCGTCGGTGCGGCCACCGGGGCCGCGGTGTCTGCGCTACCCTCGCTGGCTCAGTCGGCGCATGCGGAAGCGGCGGTCCTTCCGGCAGCAATCACGGCCCACAAGGTACCGAAGACATTCGCTTCGGCCGCGTCGCCCGCCCCCGCGGTTCCTCGGGTGTGGCTGATTTCCAAAGGTGAGCGGATGAGCACTGCCCTTGAGCAGTGGGGCACTGCGCACGGATGGACGGTCATCTGGAAAGCGAAGCGGCTCGCTCGGCGCTGGCATGCGCCAGCCTTTGCGGCGATCCCAGGTACGTTCCTTTCCGCGGTCGGGCTGTGGGCTCATTCGGCCATCGCCAATGGGGCCCCGATCCGCCTCATCGAATACCGCGCCAACAACACCCTGGTGGTCGAGTCGACCAACGGGGACGACAACGGGTTCTGAATCATGGGCAACACCACTCTTCTGCGACCTCTCGGTATTGGGCTGACGTGTGCGGCGCTCTCGGCCTGCGCTGCAATGCACGCTACGAACATCCCCAAGAGCGCGCTACTCTTTCCTCCCCCGCACACGAAAGCGCCGTTGCCGCGGCCAGAGGCCGCAATCACTGCTTCCAGCGGGTACTTCGTCTACGGCGGCCTTACGCATCACCGCGCGCTGCCGGCGCCAGCCTCAATGCAGCGGCACGTGGTGTACGAGACGATGGATGAAACGAGCGCGCTCGACGCGGTACAGTTCATCGAGAGCAACTGCGGCGTTTCGATCGACAGCGACGACTTGCAGCGCAGCGTGACATTGCCGCCGATGTCCTACCAGGGTTCGTGCGCCGGCCTAATGGCGGCGGTCACCCAGGGTATTGGCTACACGAGCGAATACACGACCTACGGTGTGCGCTTGATGCGCGCCGTGACGCGTACGTTCCAGCTGCCCGTGATCGGCGGGAAGATCAAGTCCGAGGCGCAGGTCGGTGCGAAAAACTCGACCGGAGGTACTGGTGGAGGCGGTGGCGGGGCTGCAGGCGCGACCAGCATTGGGACCTCGACGTCCGAATCCTCCGTCTCAACGACCCAATCCTATGCGACCGACGAGTGGCATGGCCTGCTGCTCGAGGCCGAGGTGGTCGCATCCCCCGCACAGATCACTGCCGATGAGGCCACCGCCACGGTGACCGTGACGGGCACCCGCGCCGACGTGAAGCGGTTCTCTCGCTGGGTGCGCAGCCTGTCCCATCGACTGCAGCGGCAGGTCGAAGTCAGCGTTCAGGTCTATCAGGTGACGCTGAAGAACGATGAGAACTACGGGATCGCCCCGGGCCTCGTGTGGAAATACCTCTCGGGGTTGAACTCAATCTCCGTTGCCGCGCCTTCCGCCCTGACGCTCTCAAATGGCACAAACCCCGGCGAGATCCAGTTCGCTTCAAAGAGCGGGCCGTTCAATGGTACGCAGGCGTCCATCAGCGCGCTGTCGCAGATCGGAAGCGTGCATCAGGTGTACAACAACACGCTGCTCGCGCTCGATGGCTACCCCGTCACGGTCAATGCGACCGTCAATCATGGGTACCTGGCAGAGGTCTCGACGAACGCAGCATTGACCGGTGCGAGCACCTTCGGCTCGACGACGCTCACTCCGGGGAACATCGCCGCCGGAGTGGCGATGTCGATCACGCCGCGAATTGCCGATGGCAATCGGATCGTGCTCTCGATGGTGTTTCGGGACACGGGGAACCCGACCTTCGAGACGATCTCCTCAGGCGGTGAGGTGCTGCAGGTACCGCAGGAGTCTGTCACCTCGTTCAACCAGATGGTGGATATGCCCTCTGGCTCCACGGTCATGCTGCTCGGGTTCCGAAACGATCAGGACGATAGTCAGACCCAGGGCACCGGTAGCCCGGACTTCTGGCTGCTCGGCGGCGGCCACCTGAGGCAGGACACCAACACGATCACTGTGGTCACGGTTAGCGCCAAGGCCAGCTGAAGCAGAGGGGAAAGAATCATGCGAAAGACGTTCATCATCGGCGCTGCCGCTGCCCTCCTCGCGACGAGTGCTGCTGTTTGGGCCGGCACCGCGACAATGACGAGACCGGCCGCCCCTGCAGTTCCTGCGGCCCCAGGGGTTGCGCCGCCTGCCAGCAACACCGCATACGAGCGAGCCGTTACGGCGTATCTCGATAACGTCGTGGAGAAGGCCCGCAACAAGCTGCCGAATGCGCCGCCGGCGACGCGGCATCACGAGGAGCCCGAGCCGATGGGCCCCGAGTACGCGGGACCTGGCTCGATGGGAGGCGGCCTGTCACGGCCGACACTGCCGCGGGTCGAGCGCATCACAATCGGCCTCAAGGCCCGGGCGGTGCTCGAGACCCCCAACGGGGGAATGCTGCGGGTATCGCCCGGTGTCGTGACGCCCTACGGGCAGGTCACCGAGATCCGCGCCGCCGGCGTGTGGTTTGAGATGCGCGGTTCGCGCGCTGCCGTGGAACTCGCCGATATAGCTCCGGATGACAGCGGTACGGGCAAGGGTGGGGCGAACTCGCAGCAAGTCGTGGCCCCCGCACAGGGGCAGATGGTCGGCGTCCCGCCGCCGCCGAACTTGCAGCCCGCCCCCCATCAGTGAGCAAAGCCATGGCTGAGAGCTCTGGACAGGTCGAGTTGGAGAGCGCCGCGCCTCCGCTCGATACTCGCATCATCAAGATCGGCAAGCTGCGCTTTGCGGTAGGCACGATGTGGCTCTCGTGGGCTACCACGGCGGCCAACCCTGCGGAAGCCCGCGTGTGGCTTGCGGATCAGCAGGACGTGCTGCCGGCGTTCGAGGCGCTGTTCATCGCGCCAGGCGCGGAGAATCGCACCGATATCGGCCTGAGCGCTCTATTCCAGCCGAAGCTGCGCGCGCTGGCTCAGGTGGTCGCGGCCCATGCGGAGACATTTGCCCCGCAGCTCCCCTCGGAAGTGTACCGGTGGGGCATGAGCGCGGAGACTGCCGAAGGGGTCTATCTCTGTGCGGCAAGCCGTGATGGCCTGCCGCTGGCCGATGCGCTCGTCGATGCCGAAGGCGTCGAGGAAGCGAGGGCGCAGATGGACGGCCGGCACGCGGACATCCACTGGATGCCCTGCCTCTCGATCGACGATTTCGAGCAGAAACTGCTCGCGCACGCTCCCGCAGAACCCGTCGCGCTGCCGAGAGCCTCGAAGGCGAAGATTCGCGCCGTGATGGTGGCGGTCGCCTCCCTGATCATTGCCGGGGGGACGATGTTCGTACAGCACTACCGCGCCGAGAAGGCGCGCGCTGCGGCACTCGCGGCCGCCGCGGCGGTCAAGGTATCCGCGCCGGTCCCCGGCGGATATCAGGTCAGCAGCGCCTTCGACGCCTGTCTCGGGGCGTTTCAGCACACGCGCGCTTCAAGCCCGGGCTGGCACCTGGTTGCTGCGGCCTGCGACGTGCACAACGCATCGTTCATTTGGCAACGAGGCCATGACGGACTCGCTACTGCAGCCCCGGCGGGCGCTCGCGTTACTTCGAATCTCCGTACCGCGATGCTGACTGTGCCGCTGCGCATCGGGCGGTGTGACGTCGACTCGAAGGCGAGGTACGCGCGCATCGAGGCAGCAATTTCCGACTGGGCGATCAAGCAGCACGAGCGCTGGCGCGCCGGCGGCGGGATGCACCCCTTGATCTCGATCGAAGGGATCATCCCCTCTTGGGAGATGCCTGTGAGGGCGTGCGTGCAGTCGATTGGCGTCCGGTGGACGCACTCTGGGCTTTGGCGTTTGAACTTGGGGTGGTGACATGGAAGCAGCAGTAGAACGTGATGTCGCCCCGGAGGTCCACTCCGAGGAATGGGTCCGCTCGAAGCTCGAGACCTACCTCGCGCCAGAGTACGCGAATCTGTGCCATGTGGCGCTCGAGGAGAAGCTGCTCTATGCGCCGAAGCGGTTGCACATATCGAACGGCTCGTTCATCGAGAGTGCAGCCCGGGTCTGCGGGCTGAAGGTCAAGTACTGCGAACCCGAGGAACTGCTCAAACTGCGGGGGAATGGGCGCGCCGTGAGCGCTCGGGCGAAGACGCCGAAGGGAAGGGAGACGGATGCGCGCGGGTTCGCGCAGCGGATCTTGCAAGCTGCGGCGAGCTATCAAGCGTCCGACATCCATTTGCACCGCACGACGGAAGATCGGTACGCAACTATTGAGTTCGCGGTCGATGATCGCGTCTATGTCGTTGATGACTCGGTCACGCACGTCGAGATGGACGCCCTCATGGGCGCCTACGTCCAGGGTCTGGCGAGCGCCGGGGGCACGCGTCTGGTCGACACCGAGATGCAGCACGCGGTCATCGGGTCGGACCATCTGAAGTTCTCCGAAGCGATTGAGTCGGTGCGTGTGGCCCGTGGCCCGTCCTATCCGAAGTCGGGCGGCGGAAAGTTCATGACGCTGCGTCTTCAGTACAAGGAGGGCCCGGCGCGGGGGGCGGCCATCGATCACCTGGGCATGCGACTGCGCTTGCCGCCGAAGCCTGTCGGCGGGCTCGGATTCGCTGCGCTTGGCTACTTCCCGGATCAACGGCTTGTCATCGAGCAAGCGCTGCAGCTCGACACCGGGATCATTGTCATGGCCGGCCCCACCGGTTCTGGGAAATCCACCGCGCTGTGGGAGATGCTCGTCGCGCTGCGAAAGCGCTGGCCGTATCGGCGCGTCGTGACCGCGGAGAACCCGCCGGAGCGGGAGGTCCCCGGGGCGGTGCAGCTTGAGATCGGTGGCGACGAAGTGGACGTGACGTCGCAGTCCAAGGCGTTCGGAGAGGCGCTGCGCATGATGCTGCGTATGGCGCCGAACGTGATTCTCGTGGGCGAAATCCGCGAGGGCCCGATCGGTCGCCTTGCGATTGAGATCTCGAACTCCGGCCATCTGGTGATGACGACGATTCACGCGAACAACGCCGCGATGATCGTTCCGAGGCTGGAGACCACCCGCGGCTTCGAGCTTTCGCGCGCCGCTTATTGCACCCCAGATGTGCTTCGGTTGCTCGTCGCGCAGCGCCTGGCCCCGAGGGTGTGCCCGGCGTGCTCGGTCTCGTACGAAGAGGCGAAGGACCGCCCCGGGGTCAGCCATGTGATGAAAGCACTGCATAGCTACTCCGAGGACCTCAGCAAGGTCAGGTTCGAGGGGCCAGGGTGCGATATGTGCTCTGACAAGGGGACTGCTGGGAAGATTGCCGTCGCCGAGGTGATCCCGGTTACCGAGGAAATCTCGGACAAGCTGCGAGGAGGCGTTGATGACGACGCGCAGTTGAAGGATCTGATGGGCGCGGCGGCCGGCGGGTTCATGCGACATCGGGCCGTGGCGCTCGCCCTGCGCGGTGTCACCGATCCGTTCGCCATGCAGACCAAGGTGGGCGGGCTCACCGAATGCCGTTCGGACGCGGAAAAGCAATGGGTGACTGACTCACTCACCTACATCGACAGCGGCGAGCAGCCGCTGTAGCGAGCCAATCATGCATATTCAGGATCTCTTCACTCACGTGTACTGGCGGCCGGTATGGTTCTGGGGTGTCGCGATTGTGCTGGCGGCGGTAGACATCGCGGCATCGTGGCGCGTCAGCCGAGCGGTGCGCATCAGCGGCCGGCCGCTGCTATCGGTCAAGCGGCGGGTGTACGTCAATGCGGCGATCCTTGCCTCCTTCCTCATGCTGTCCGTTCTGCGCTTTTACCACCTGGGCCAGCTCGCCCTTGTGTGGTTCCTCGGTTCCCAGCTTGCCATCGGGCTGATTTCCGTTCGACCGGTGCTCGGACGCCTCATCGAGATCCGGCGTTCCGGTGTTTCCGGCCCGCGGCGCGCGATTGGAACAAGGGCGGTACCTCACCATGGGTAACCCCGTCTCGGCCCTGTTCGGGCTGCTGAGCTCGAAATCCGACGGTCAGAGGGCCGTGGCGCGTCGCGCCCGACGGATTGGGAAGCTGAACGAACTCGAGCGCGTGGCGCTCTACAAGTACATCGGCAGCCGCGTACGCGCCGGGCACGCCGTCGGCACTTCGATGCAGAAGCTGCTGTCCACCGAGTACATCCGCAAGACCTCTCGAATGAAGGCGGCGATCGAGGTCGCGATACACAAGTTCTCGAGGGGAGCGAAGCTTGCGGCCGCACTCCAGACGTTCATCCCGCCGATGGAGTACATGCTGATCCTCACCGGAGATCAGTCCGGATCGCTGCCCGATACTCTCGCCCAGCTATCGGACTCGATCATCAGAGATCGCAAGATGCGACGCGGCTTCCGTAAGTCGCTGATGCCCTCGCTCATGTTGCTCCTGTTCGGCGTGCTCGCGATCTTCGGCACGGCGCTGTTCATCGTGCCGCAGTACCGCGGCGTGCTGAAGCCGCAGCAGGTGCACGGGTTTACGGCATTCGTCCTAGCCTCGAGCACGCCGGCCGGATTGACCACCCTCGTGGCGTTGATCGCGGCGATCTTCGCGGCGCTCATCTGGTTTGCGCGCGCGGCGCGAACAGTCGATGCGCCGTGGCGGCGTTGGCTTGAGAACATCCCCAACTCCCCGTTTGCATTTTATCGCGACTGGAATTCGCTACTTTGGATTCGGATGCACCTCATCATGCTCAGGGCTGGGGTGATGGAGCGTGACGCCCTGGCGCAGGCGATCAAGAACGCGACGCCGTGGCTTGCCCGTCGCCTGCTGAAGGTGAAGCAGTACATCGAGCGTGATGGCAAGCGGCTTCCTGAGGCGCTGATTGCGACGCACGCGACGACGAACTTTCCAGCTCCGCTGCTGATCGAGGAGATCGCGCAGTCGGGTGACGCGGCCGACACCTCTGGGGCGCTCGAGAAGGCGCTGGCGGTGTGGGAGGGTGAATTTGTTGAGTCGGCAGAGACCAGTCTGCGCGTGTTTTCGGGAGTCATCCGGTTCCTGGTGATCGCGCTGCTCTTTGGGATTGCCGGTTCGATCGTGAGCTTGGTCCTCGGGGTGATGCACCAATCACTTGCCGGCGCCTCGCTGTATTAGGTTAAACCACTGGAGATAATTCGAGATGAGCGCAATAGACATTATCGTCTGGATCGTTATTCTGGGCGTAGTCGCGGCAGGCATCGTGATCGCGATTCACTACGGGAGTGATATTCGCACTGCATCGGACGTTCACGCCGAGCAGCAGAATACGGCTGCCCTGGTGTCGAACATCCGCCAGGCCTTCCAGGGCTACCCGGACTACTCTTCGCTTTCGGCGAGCGACCTGATCAACGCCAAGGCGGTGCCCTCGGCGATCACGGTGTCCGGCACGAACCTCAGCAACGTGTTCGGCAATCCCATCACTCTGGCGATGGACGCGAATAACTCGAACGCGTTCGACCTGACCGATGAGGTTCCGAATGCCGCCTGCGCGGCGATCGCGAACTCGGTGCTGAAGAACGTGACCTCGCTCACGATCAACGGCTCTGCGATCACGCTGCCGGTGACCGATCCGGCGACGATCGGGCAGGCCTGCGGGACGACTGATCCGGTGTCGATCGTCGAAGTCTACTCGGGGATGTAGCTCGGAGACCGGCGCATGTTTGCCTGGGTCATCCTGGGGGCGGTGATGGTCGGTTTGGCCGGCCTCATCGCCGTTGCCCAACCGCAGGCTGGCGCGACGCCGCCGGCGGCAGTCTCGGACGCGATCGCCCGGGACTGTCTCGCCGTGTTCCAGGGTGGCAGTGGGCATCTCACGCTGCCTGACGGCGTGAGGATTCAGGCCGTACCGACGCAGTGCACGGTACAAGCGCCCTACGGAACAGTCACCGTGGGTGTGCTTGCAGACTCGGGCAATTTGATTGGCGCTCCGTGGGTGATCCAGAGCCGTAACGGTCAGTACGTGCTTCGCGCACAGGTTCCGATGTAGGAGCGGTTGATGTTCGGGTATATCGATCTCGTGGTATTCATCAGCGTGTTGGGGGCGGCAGCCATGCTGCTGCCGACCGCATTGAACTGGAACCACATGGCGTTCACCGCCCAGATGGCTCGGATTGAGGCCCAGCAGCTCGCCACCATCACCGATGCGGCGTTGCAGTACGAGTATGCGAATTCGGCGACGCTCGATTCCCCGAATTCCTCGCACACTGTCACCATCGCCAATCTGATTGCGCAGGGGTATCTCCCGGCCGGAACGAAGGCGACGGACACGTACGGCAATCCGATCACCGTTCAGTTCAACGCGGACGGTAGCGGGAACGTAACCGGCTATGTGGTCGATCAGGGCCAGAAGGTGTACTCGAACCTCGAGGCCGGTCGCCTCATGCTCGACCTTGGGGACCGTGGAGGGTTCATGCCGGCGACGCTCGCCGGCGGCCAGCAGCCGAACGTGATCTACGGGTCCGGAGGCACGTGGCAGCTCGGGGCCCCGGCGGGGGTCAACCCCGGCAGCATCGAGGTCAAGGTAGAGCCGAACGCAGCACAGGAGGCGGATGATTCCCGCTTCCTCTGGCGGGTGCAGGCCCCGAATGCGTCCGAAAACACCATGAGCACGCCGCTCATCATGGCGGCGACAGAGCCCGAGGGGACCGGATGCTCCTACACGGGCGCGATCGCGCAGGATGGCACTGGTGCGCTCGTATCCTGCCAGAGCGGGCAGTGGACGGCGGTCGGTGGCGGGCACTGGAAGACCCCCGTATCGACGTATTCGGCGCTGCCGGGCAGCGGCAACCAAGTGGGCGATGTGCGTCTCACCGAGGACACAGACCGAGCGTTCGCATGGAACGGGGGCACTTGGGTGGCGCTCGCGGTGAACCAGAACGGAAACTTGCACGTGCCCGGCACCGGCTACTTTGGGGGTGACCTGAACGTTTCCGGTGAGCTCGCCACCAATGGCTACTCGCCGCACGCGGGCCTGCCCCCGGGATGGGGCGGGGGTATCCAGACCTGGGACATTGACGCTCACGGTACGATCGGGGTCGGCCCGAACAATTCATCGCCGAATGCGTCCATGAACAGCGGCGGTACGATCGAGAATCAAGGAGTGTGCATCGACAACAATTCCGGCTCCTGCCAGTCCTGGGGCTTGAACGCGCATTACACCAATGGATGGGATATGGTGGCCTCCGATGGAGGAAGCCTAAACGCCAATCCTCAGAGTGCGCTCGGGTCGCTCGATGTGAACGACATTGTCGTGCGCTCCGGCGGCGCGTACCCCTGGTATTCGCAGCTCTCGAACCAGGTCTATACAAACACGCAAACGATCGCCCAGCAGGGCAATGAAATCAGCTCGCTGCAGTGGAATGTGGCGAACAACAGCTCCAGGATTTCGAACAATTCCGGCGCTATCAACTCGATCAACTCGAACCTGAACAATTCGAACGTCTGCGCCAGCTCCCCGTATGCGGCGTTCCAGACGATCTGCTCTGAGATCCAGAATTCCGGCGGTTCCTATGTCGGTGCCTTCGGCCCTGCCACGCAGACGACCACCTCGACCTACTCGTGCGGATGGCGAGGGCCCTGGTGGAGCCGCTACTGGGGCTGCGGGTGGACCTATTCGAGCGGGCCGGCGAGCGCCTCGGGCACTGCCAACGGCGGCGGGATGACCGTCGACGGACAGGGGAGTGGCCCGACGTTGCCGTACAAGGCGCTCCTGATCAGCGTCACTGGGCTCGTGGGCAGCCAAAACGGCGGTGGACAAGGTGCCAACTGGGGCGGCCTTTCGACGCCTTGCGGGGGAAACGGGGTTGGCGCGTCGATTCTCGCATACGTAGGACCAACCCAGGTCGCCGATATCTCGCTTACGAAGACTGGACAACCGGACTATCAGACGTGGGTGGTGACCGAAAATACCGCGACCTTCGTCGTCCCGGCGGGGCAGAGCTTCAGCATCCAGGCGAACAGCAACTGCGCCCAGTTCCGAGGGGTGGTCTGGGCACTCTGACCGGGTGACCCCGGCTCGCCCGGTCCCGTCGATCCCGCCCGGCCGGGCTCTCGGGGCCGTTGCGCCCTGCGCGACGTCACACCGGTCGCTGCGCCCTTCCAGCCTGGGAGAGCGCCTCGTAGCGCCGGCCGGGGGTTCTGATCAGGCGACCGTCCGCCCCTCCGAGGAACCCGTACCAATCCCCCGAAGACGAGGACAGTGGATACTTGAGACATTCGGCCGCCCGCCAGGCTGCTTCGCAGGAACATCGGGCCCCACTCCAGGTAACGCGACTGAGCTTGTGCAATGCCGTGTACGGAGAGATCTGCTGGGGTGAGCGGGCATGAAAAAGGGCGGCCGCCCGATCTATGAGGCGGCCGCCCGAGGGGTTCGGCAGCTTACTGCCAGGTACTTGCGTTCGTTACGGCGATGGGCTGCCCGCCGATGTACATCACCCACATGCCCGGCTCAGCCGTGGCGGATGCCGTCACGGTCAAATCGTAGGTGTCGCCATTGACTGAGGTGATCTGAGCGCTGGCCGGGTTCGAGCCGTTCGGGTCCGTGCCCTGAAACACCGGGGTCACCGTTGAGACCGCTTTCAGGCTGAAGCTCGGCGCGTTCGCGCAGATCGATTCCGGCCCGCCCTTCTCGCAGTGCACCGGCGCGTTCGTCCCGGTGATGTAGTACCAGTCCTGATTGTAGTTCGTCAGCAGCGTGAAGTACGGCTGTCCGGCGGTGAGCGTGCTTGCCTGCCACGCGGTCATCTTCAACGTCGTGCTCTGGCCGGGGGCCAGTACCAGCGCCTCGTCAGTCACCGGATGACCGAAGCGTGTCGCCGTGACACTCTGCGCCGCGGTGGTCGTGCTCCAATCCGCAAGCGCCCCGTAGGGGGTGCGCCCGCAGTACTGGTACGCGGTGTCCGCAGCAGCTGCCTTGTTCGAGTAGGGCAGGTACAGATTCGTGAGATTGCCGGTGCTCGGATCGCCCGTGAGGGTCAGGTCGCTTTCCACCGGGGCATTCATCAGGCAGGCATTGCCCACTTCGAGCTGGTTCTCAGGAAAGTAAGTGTTGATCCCGACGTACCAATCCGGGTTCTTGACCGCCTCAACGTAGCCCTCATCACCGGCGACGGCGCCGGCGCCACCACCAGGGTTCGTGACCGCGTTGACCAAGTGCTGCAAGAGCGCCGGATACTGCAGGTTGCCGTTGTTCTGCGTGTCGGCCTGCATGGCGATGAACTGCACCGGGGTGCTTCCGATCGTCACTTGGCCACGGACCGAGCAGTTATCCGTGCTCGGGAGCAGGCAGTCCTCGGTCTGATCCGCGCTCGAGGTCTCGTATACGGTGCCCTGTGGCAGGAACAGCACGAGCACGGTGCTGTTCGTGATCGGAGCGCCCCACGCGTTGTTGCTGACGATCGCCTGCTCGATATCGCTCTCGGTGACTGCCGAAGGCCACGTCGTCGCAGCCGTGATGGCGGTGCCCGTCGTGCCGTTGCCGACGCCGTATTCCTGTAGCGCACTCCAATACTGCGAGGTCACCACCTGTTGCAGGAAGGTCTCGTAGTCGTTCGAGTTCGTCGAGCCGCTGAAGAAGACCGGCGCTACCTGCGGAGAGGCGATGACCTGGGCGGTGGTTCCAGGGAACGGGGTGAGCTGCTCATCGGCCACAGGGGTCGATGCCGGGTAATTGCCGCAGACCACCGGAAGGGTGAGGGTTCCGCCAGAGGTCGGGTCCTCGGCAAGGTAGTTGCCGTTCAGCTGTGCAATTACCTGACACTTGGTCCCATCGGCCGGCTGAGTCGTGACCGGCATTGCGACATTGACGGCGACCTGTGACGTGCCCCCCGTGGTGTCCACGTAGAACACGCCCGGCACTTGGTAGGTGCCATCCGCCGTCACCGTTCCGGTGAGCGTGATGGTCTCCCCGCCCGATGCGTTCACGTCGATCACGAAAGACTGGCCCGTGTTCAGCCCAGAGACGTCGATCGCGAGCTGGTATTCACTCTGGCCGTTGGACATCACCTGTCCCTTGTTGCCGGTCCATGCGATTCCCGAGGTGCTCGTGCTGCCGCTCGAACCGGAACCTGAAGCGCCGGATCCATTTCCCGGTGCCGTGGTGCCACTGCCTCCGCCTCCGCAGCCGGCGAGCACCGCGCTCAGCGCGACAGCGAGGAGCGCGTGAATGAGAGACCTGTTCATCAGCCGTTGACTTGCCATGTGTACTCCGTGAGCCCTGGGCCTGATCGTGTCCGGGGTTGCCCCCACAATTTATATTTTATCCTCTATAGCGAGTCGAGACCCTGAATAAATCCGAAAGTGTGTCGGAAATCGAGGATTTACAGGCGGCGTTCGCTACATGAGGGCGTAGGACACTACGAAAGGAGGGAGCGATGATGAAGAAGCTCTCCAAGAAGGTCATGACGAAGTTATCTCGGGAATTGCGAAAGGCCTCTTGGGTCGCAGCTTCAGCATTGTCCGCTCTGGGTATCCACTTGCATCACAGTGTGATGGGAGTTTGCCTCGGCGGTCTTGCGTGGGCGATCACGCAAGTCCTGGCGGCTGTGCTCGACTCCCTGACAGGGGAGCAGTAGCATGACCGCCATGACTCCGCAGGCTTGGATGATCCTCGCGACGTTGGTGTACGTGTCGATCGTGACACTCATCACCGGGGCAGCGATCATATTCCGCGATAAAACGTCATGACCTCGACGGCCACCATTCCGGTGGCCGTCTTTATTCCCGCTGCGGTGCTGGCTGGCGGGATGTCCAGACCTGCAGTGCAGTTCAGGCGGCGCGCCGCCCAAGCACAGCGGCCCGGATCTCCTTAGGGCCGGGGCGCGGGTGCGAAGGGAATCGCACCGTGCGGATCCCCGCGCCGGCAAGCATCGCGTCCCGCTCGGCGTCCTGCCGGTGCTTCGAGTCGTGGGAGCGATCGTCGAGCTCGACCACTGCGATCAGGCGCTTGCCGCTGCGAGTGCAGACGACATAGTCGATCCGCTTGCGGTCGAACGCGGATCTGGCCCGCCAGTACGCGGGGTGGTTCGGCGGGAGCGTCACGTCGAGCACGCCGGACATCGCGACCTGGCTGAAAACCTTGAAGTCCGGCAGCGCCGCCTCGAGTCGAGCAAAGAACTCGAGTTCGTTGTCGGTCATCAGCGGGCGGCTACGGAAGGCGGCGCGGCGGTACCCGGTGCCGGTGGTGCGCAGGCGCAGAGCGGCCAGCAGCGCCAAGGCTGCTGCGATCACCACCACTATGAGCACCAGGTTGAGCATGTCCGCTCTTCGATCTCTGTTACCAACCTGGGCCTGCAGGCTAGAAAACAATGCCTGGGGTGTAAAGCGATAAAATTCGAATCCCCTTCGGAAAGGCGGACCTGCCTGCGATACAAAAGAAAGCCGGGACGCCAAAGCGCCCCGGTTTCAGTACTGTCATTCCCGAAGAGGATCAGTGAACCTTCGCCGCCTCCGCCAGGGAGACCGCGAAGACGCCGCGGGAGCGCCGCGGGCGGGTCCAGTTGGTCCTGCCGCTCTTGAGATCGCGCAGGTTGCGCTTGGTGATCTCTTCGTCGATCTCGGCGAGGCGAGCCTCCATGGCGTGGATTTGCCGATCAGTTGCATCCCAGCCGGACGTGCTGCGGCGAATGGAGCGAAGGATGCCCCCGAGGCTCGAGCCGCTCGCAATCCAGTCCTCGACCTTGACTCGAACGATCCGCAGCTCCGCGCTGAGGATCGCCTGCAGCACCTTCAGATCGGAGGTTGTCATCCGGCGGATGCTGAGCTTTGGGCGCGTTGGCAGATCGACATGCGTGCGGATGGTTTTGCCCCCGAATTGAGGGCCGGTGATCGTGGTGGCAGCCATGATGGCTTTCCTCTGTTAGTGACCTGCCTGTCTTTAGCGAGCACGTCAGGGAGAAATCCGCGCTCGGACTCGAGGCGAATGGGCTGGCGAGGAACTCGGCAGGCGGAAAGACGAGATGTGCCGTCGTTGCGAGCGGCGAGGATGAGCGTGGTCGGGGCAGCGCGAGGCGGCTGCGTCGGCGGGCGGTTTTTTTATACTCAATCAGCAAGTAGGAGAAAGGCCGGAAACGCAAAAGTGCGTCTCCGGCCTTGACCTATCCACTATTCCTATTTGACCCGGCGTAGCCAAGTCGTACGTCTTTGGTGGACGTACCCAGAGTCCCCTCCCGATCCGATGCTCATCGAGTCCGATTGATGCATCAGTAACCCCGCAATTTTCCTCGAACTTCTGTCGAGCGGCCCGCAGGCCTGGAGGTCAGTGTGTGGGATGTGGGGCGCGAGGCATGGATAAATCCAGCCCCCAGTACATCGCCCAGGGCGATTCCATTTAGTGTCCTGACAGACTATAGGCATCACTGAGGAGAATTTTCCGGCTTTCATTCGGATTTATTTTTTGAGGCGATTCCCGAAGACCCCTACGCTACAACCTGTGGTCACTAACCAACCGGGGCCCTCTTCATGGGTGAGGTAGTCAGTTTTGGGGCGGCGGCCCGCGTCAAGCGGGAAGACTTCCGCGATTCCATCGACGAGGCATACGAGGCGCTGGCGCGGCTGCCGTTCTTCACGGAGCGGGCGACGCAGCGGGATTTATCGCGACAGATTCTACAGTCCTTCCGCGAGGGTGTGCCGTTGATGGCGGAGGCCCCGACCGGTACGGGAAAGACTCTATCCTATCTCGTGGCGGCTCTCGCGGCGCAGCAGGGGCAGGCGAAGCCAATTCCGGTGGTGGTTGCAACCGCGACGACGCTGCTGCAACACCAGATCATTGAGGAGGAGATCCCAAAGCTGGTGAAGGCTGGTTTGGTGGATCAGTCCCAGGTCGTCGTGGCGAAGGGGCGCGGCCGCTATTTCTGCGCGATGTCCGCTGAGCGGGTATCGCAGACCGAGGACCGTCAGGATGACCTCTTCGAGGGCGATGACAAGGTGGAAGCCCCGCGCGCGGCCGAGGAACTACTCGGCTTCTTCGAGGAGGGGAAGTGGAACGGTGACATGGATGCCGCTCCAGTTCGCGTGACCCATGGCACCAGGGAGGCGGTGAAGGCGAGCGGAGACTCGTGCGTTGGGTGGCGCTGCGGCTACTACGCCCGCTGCCCGTTTTATACCGAGCGGCGTCGCTTGCAGACGGCCAAGATCATCATCGCCAATCAGGACCTGGTGCTCTCGGATCTGCGTTTGGCGGGCGAGAAGGACAGTTCGCCGATCTTCCCAGTGCAGCAGTACCTGCTCGTGGTTGATGAGGCACATCGATTCCCGGGCAAGGCGCAGGAGTCGGGCTCCGCAGCGATCGATTTCTTTCAGGCGATCGGCTTGCTCGAGGAGCTGCCCGCGGTGATCGGCAAGCTGCTGCGCCACCCCAAAGTCTCGCGGCTGCTGGAGACGGACGCCTCACTGTATGAAACGCTCGCCCCCGGCAGAGCGGCCGCGGCGTTGACGCGCGTTCGGGAAATCATGCTCGAGGTGAGCCAGGACGGGGATGAACGCCAGATGACCCTGAAGGAGCCTGGCGCAGACCCGCGTATCGCGGCGCTCGAGGGGCACATGGAGGAGGCGCTCGGGGAATGTGCTCGGGTGGCCACAGGCTTTGCGGACGCGAAGACTGCGCTCTCCGAGGTGAAATTTCCCGAGAAGGATCCCGTCGAGCGCAAGGCCTTCTTCGACGCGTGGTTTCTGGTGTCGTTCAATTCGACCCGCATGGGATGGTTGCGCGATGCGCTCGATACGTTCATCGCGTGCCGAGATGGGGTGAGGTGGATCGAGCGCGGCGAGGAGCCGGGTGCGGAAATGCTGTTGCGGGCTTCCCCGATGGAGGGCGGGCGGGTACTGCAGCGGCTGCTGTGGGGGAATGAACGGGCAAAGACGGTGATGGTCTCTGCGACGCTGAGCGCGTTCGGTAGCTTTGCGCGTTTCGCGGCGAAGGCCGGCGTCTCGGAGCGTGCGCTCACCTGCGTGCTGCCCTCATGCTTCGAGTACGAGGCGAGCACGCTCGTGGTGAAGCGGCTCAAGCACAGCCCCCGCCAGGCGGAGCGGAGCGAATGGGAAGACGAGCTGCAGCGGGTGCTGCCGAGCTCCGTGCGCCAGGAGGAGGCCACCCTGGTGCTGTTCCCCTCGAGGCGATTGTTGCTGCGAAACGCCGATGCGTTGCGCAAGCGGTTCGGCGATGGGGTGCTCGTGCAGGGCACGCTGCCGATAGCGACGCTGACCGAGACCCACCGGGCCCGGGTCGACTCGGGGAAGACGTCGATCCTGTGCGGACTCGACTCGCTCGCCGAGGGACTCGATCTACCCGGCAAGTACTGCACCCACGTCGTCATCGTGGCGCTGCCGTTCACCCCTCCGGTGACGCCAGTCGAGCGGCGCTATCAGGCAATTCTCCGGAACCGCTACTTCCCTGAGCGAGCGATGCCCGATGCGATGCTCAAGCTGAAGCAGATGGTCGGCCGCCTTCTCCGATCGGAGAAGGACCGGGGCCGCATCACGGTGCTCGATCCACGGCTGGCCTCAACCCGCTGGGGCCGGCAGATGCTCGACAGCCTCCCCCCGTTTCAGCTCCGCGAGGAAGTGGTCGATCTGGCCTCCTGAGAAGGGCCGGCCCTCCCAGGGCCCCGGGCGCCTGGCCGAGTCCGATCATGGATTTTTTATTTCTGGATTTTTTCCCCGCGCATTGCCTAGAGCCCATTCAGGGCGCATGCGGCCATGCGCATTAAACGGGAGCCCGGCGAGAAGGCCGGGTTGTGGCGGTAGATATGAAGCATCACGAACTCCTCTGGGGATCGGCAATCGTGGCGTTCATCGCTTGGGTGCTCCTGGCACCGAACGCGAGCATGCGCATCGATCGCGTGTGTCGCCCGCTGCACTGGGCGAGCAGCGGCGTGGTGTCGCTGACGGCGCTCACCGCGCCGAAGTACGAGGCCGATGCGCAGAATGGCGGCAACCGAGTCGTATATGGCTGCGAGTACTCGATCTGGCGCCTCTTCTACCAGAAGGATTATGACGCATACCTAGCCGCCCAGCGGCGTCGGCTGCTGGGGCCGCACCTGAGTCGGCTGCAGCGCTGTGCAGCGGCGGCAGTCGCAGCCGCCAAGGGCGGCGCGCACCCGGGCACAGGTGCCCAGTCCCCCTCGTGTGCCAAGCCGCAGCCGATCGTCTCGCATCCGGCATCGGGGCGCGGATCGTGAAGCGCTTCGCGGCGATCATTCTGTTCGCGATGCTGAGCCCGCTGGCGCACGCAGCGCCAGGGCGCCTCTACGTCGTGAAGATCCTCAGCTTCGATTGCCCGGCGTGTCGCGCGGCGCTCGCCATTGATGCGGCAGTCGAGGACGCGGCTGCCCACGCCGGCGCCAAGGTGGTGTATGCCCCGCTTCCGCGCCAGCGCAGCTCCGTGCGCGAGCAGTTCTTCTACGCGATGAAGGGGATGGGGATCACCCAAAAGGTGATGAGTTCGCTCTTCAGCGGCGCACAGGGTCTGGGCTACCCGCTCATGACCCAATCCGAGGTTCTCGACTGGCTGCGCAGCTCGCTCGGATCGCAGCAGATCCGCTGGTCGACCGTACTGCGCCGTGTCAATGATGGGCAGGCTGAGACTGACGTGCGTCGAGCCATCCTTCTCGCCTACAAGGCGGGGGTTACCAATTACCCCTCCTACGTGTTCGTCCGAAACAACAGGATCCTCGGTGTGCTCGATATCGCCACCGCCGGCGGGTCGCTGTCCCAGTTGCGATCAGCGGTGATCGCCAAAATTCAGCAGCTTTCTCCCGGTTCCGGGAGCTGAGGGCGTCATGGCAGTGCACATCTATACCCCTGCGCAAGTGACGATTCCGCCGCACACGGAAGATCACATCCGGGTGATCGACGGGAAGGTCTGGGACTTCTCCCGATTCGCGCTGGTCACTCCGGTAGTTGTGGTGCCAGGCACCAAGACGACGCACCACCGAGATCAGCGGTGCCGTTGCTTCAAGGTCGCGTTTGAGCCCGGTGCCGCCGTGCTGAGCGAAGCGATGAAGTGGCGGCTACTCGAGCTGCCCCGCGACCAGGAGATATGGGTGGCTTCGGGTGATTCGGCCTTGGCCCAGATGCGCGCGCAAGCGGTGAGCGAGTTTCTTCGGTCCCACGGGCGCAAACCAGTTCCTCGTAGGCTCTATCGCGATGGCGTCGACACCGACGTATTTGTGCTGACAAACCGTCAGTGAAGAGAAACTTTCCGTGTCAGGAGTGATGTGATGATCAATACCTTAGTGATGGTTGGAGTGATCGAGCGGGTGCACATCTCGGATCCGAAGAAGAAGGACAAGGCCTCCGCGGCGCTCGTGGTGCGCTACGGGGACGATCGCAACCAGTCCGGCGGGGCGGTGGAATTCGTCAACGCTGCGCTGATCCGCATCCCCCCGTACCGCCTGCCGGCGTTCCGCGACCGGCTCAAGGAAGGTGCGTTTGTGCACATCGTCGGGCACATCCAGGGTGTGTTCAAGCACCAGGCCGGCCAGGGCGTGCTCGACACTGAGCTCGTTGCCGACCGAATCGACTTCGTGCAGGGGCTGAACACCGTGCGAAACGCGTTCCGCAGGGGCCGGGGGACCCCCTCGCATGCCAATGGCGCGGACGGCGCTGAGCATGAGGAGCATCCGGGTCACGACATCGATGGGGTCGATGAGGCCGGTGCCGACGCGATCCTAGGATCGGGCACGTCCGAGGCGGCCACGGCCGCATAAGCGAAAGTCTGACGTGCTCCCGGTTCTGCCCAGAACCCCAGCGGATGTCGCGCTTATCGGCAGGCCGCTACCGGTGAAGACCCGCACGCTCCAGGTCTGTCTGGAGCGTGCGGCCGGCTACTACCGGCTGCCCGTGCTGCTGCTCGATGCGATCGTCTGGCAGGAGGGCGGAACGGATGGGGTGGGTGACCGCGATCCGGACGGGTCATACGACCTCGGGATTGCGCAGATCAATACCCGGTGGCTCTCCGTGTTCTCGAAGTACGGCATTACAGCGCGCTCACTGCTCGACAATCCGTGCGAGAACCTTTATGCGGCCGCCTACGTGCTCGACACCTACGCGCAGCACTTCGGAGGCCAGAACTGGTTCCGGGCCACCATGGCGTACAACATCGGCCCGAACGGCTGGAGCAACCCGGTCCGCTACCGCATCGGGTACCGATATGCGCGCAGCGTGATGTGGAAATGGCGCGTTCTCTATGAGCGCATGCGCCACGATAAATAAATTTATCCGCAAAAAGTTCCTTCCCATTGGCTAGAAGACTGCAGCGGCCCTTTGCGGGCCTAGGAGTAAGAGAAATGAAGTCCATGCCCCGGTTCAAAAATCTGACGACGCTGACGCGATTCGTCGTTCCCGTCCTGATTGTGAGCCTGGTGGCGACCGGGCCGGCCTTCGCAGGCTCTCTGAGCTCGAGCGACACCTTTTACGGGCTCGTCCAGACCCTGCTCAGCTGGATCGACGGCGGTCTGGGTATCGCCCTGGCCCTCGCCAGCGTGCTGATCGGCGCCGGTGTCGGAGTGGTCAAGAGTAGCCCGCTCGCGATGGTTACCGGCATTGCCATTGCCGCTCTGTTGCACTGGATGCCGGCCATCATCATCAATCTGATGACCAACGGCGCTGTGCTTCGATAAACGGCTGTGAGCGAATTCGACCAAAAGGCGCACGTCGTCCGGCACAAGCTCGAGGACCCGGTCCCGATTCTGTTCTGGGAGCCGCTCGAGTTCATCATGGCCTTCGCCCTGCTCGGCGTCGGGCTGGTGTTCGGGATGTGGATCGTCGGGATGATTGGGTGCTTTGCGGTACTCATCGGAAGCCGGTACCTGCGCCGTGGCATGAAGCGCGGCGCGGTCCAGCACTTTTTGTGGTCGCTCGGCTTGCCGGCGGACAACGCGCTGCAGGCGCGCTTCCCACCGGTCTGGGTGAACGATCTGATGGAGTGACCGGGCGCAGCCCTGGTTAAGTGGTGATCTCCGGCGCACGCCGGAGAAGTTTTGTCCGAAAGAGGTATGCCGTGGCCCGCGAACGCAAGTTTATAGGCTCGCTCTCGAATGCGTTTTCCGAGGTGAGAGCGTGGAAGCTGACCACCTTTACGGTTGGGGGACTCGCCGCCCTGCTGGCTTTCGCGCTGGTGATGAGCGCGTCCGATAAGCCAATTGTCCTGGTGCCGGCGGGCTTTGCCGAGAGTCACGGCAAGGTCACGGTCGCTCCCTCGAGTGGCCGCTCGAGCCCCGGATACATCTCTCAGATCGCCCTCGGGGACCTGTCACTCGCACTTGATTGGCAACCCGATGATGTCGTGACGCAGTATCGGCGCTTCCTCAACCGCCTGACGAACGCCGAGTACGCGTCCGAGAACATCACCCTCATGTCAGAGGCACATCGGGATCAGGCCAACGATGTCAGCCAGTCGTTTTATCCGAACCGCGTGTTCGTCAACCTGGCGAAGCTTACCGTGAAGGTCTCGGGCGTGCTCTCACGATGGGAAGGGGGCAAACAGGTCCTGCACTCGCCGGTCGAGTACAAGGTGAGTTATTCGAACGAGGGTGGATATCTGCATGTCGCAAGTCTCAAGATCACTCAGTAGGTCGCTGCTGATCTCGGCATTGATCCTGCCGGCGTGCGCTCTGGCGTCCGGGCAGGTCAACCTGTCGCCGCCGAAGGCAATGCCCGCCGCGGCCACCCCCGCCACGACGGAAGCCCCAACGCCCTCTCCGGTGAAAGCGGTGAACAAGCCGGTCGCGGCGAAACCAGCGCATGTGCTTTACGCACATCCGTTCCGGCCGCACGCACCTGAACGCGTCCGGTCACCGATCGTGCGGCGCATGGTTCGTGCTCCCCGCCGGCCGCGGCACGTATCGGCGGCGCTGCGGCATCACCGTACCCTCTCGCCGGGCGCGGTCGTCGTTTCGACGCAGGGGCTGAACAGGTTCGTATTCCCGGCGGCCGTGGTGAAAGGGCCGATCTTTCCAGCGGACGCTCCGGTACTCGGCTCTCCGGTGTACCTCGACGGCAATCGTCAGATACTCGTGCAGTTCGTACCCGGGGCGAACAAGCCGTTCGAGATGGTCGTGGAGCTGGCTGGCCACCAGGTCGAGAGCTACCTTCTTGCGCCGCGCAACGTCCCGGGGGTCACTTACCATGCGCGAGGGGTCCATCCGCCCCGAAGGACATGGAAGCCTTCCTCTGAAGGTGCAGATCAGGGCAGCGCGCATCACGCGGAGATCACACTTCTGCGCAGTGTCGTTATGGGAGACGTGCCGGATGCCTTCTATCCGACGCGGCTGCCGCCGGCCGTGCGCTTCAACAAATTCGACATCGTTCCGCGGGCGAGCTGGAGCGACGGTTCGGGGCACCGAATCCTCGTTTACACGCTCGTGAGCGTACACGGGCAGGCCGCAGTGGTAGGAGCGCCGGAGTTCTATCACAAAGGCATGGCCGCGATCCTGCTGAGTGGGGAGGTAGTCGACGCTACTCACAGCCCGCTGCTCTACATCCTCGAAGGAGCCGACCGTGGCTGAGGACAAGAACGCCAAGACAGGGGCGTCGCGCCTGGGGCTCTCGCTGAAGGCGAAGAACGGCGTGTTCGCCGTGTCCGGTAAGAAGGACGTCAGGCGGCGCTGGATACATGTGCTTCTTGGAGCGATTGGGCTTCTGATCGTGGTGGTTTGGTCGATGTCGAAGAAGGCGACGCTTCCGCCCCCGAGGAAAGCCGCAGCGCCGGCGATCAATCTGACCCCGACCGGCATGGCGCAGCGGTCGTGGGAGGCGCAGTCTCAAACGCAGATTCAGTCGCTGAAGGATCAGAACGAGAGCTTGCAGGCGACGGTCACTGGGCTGAAGACAGAGCTTTCGCAGGTCCAGCAGAGCATCGCGGCGGCACGAAACAGCGGGCCGCCCGCCTCGGCTGGTGCGAGCGGCGCTGAATTACCTCCTCCCCCTCCGCCGCCGCCCCCGGTGCCGGCGAGCTCCTCGGTTTCCGGAGAATCGGGTTCGGCGAGCCCGGTCCCCACCATGAATGCGCCGCCGCTTGAGGGCGGTGACGGCGGGCAGGCGGTTCCGGAAGGGCCGTATGTATTCGCTCCCAAGCCGCTGGCGGACGCAAAGGTCACCTCGAGCGGAGAGCCTGCTGGGCGGAATACGAACGCGCTGAAATCCGCGAGCACGGCCAAGATGCCCTCGGGCACGGGGATCCTCCTGACCGGCTCGTTCGTGAAGGTGGCACTGCTGAACGGCGTCGATGCGGGTACGAGTTCTCAGACCCGCTCGAACCCTGAGCCGGTGCTGCTGCGGGTGCAGGACAACGCGGTACTGCCCGGTTCGACGCATTTTCGGCTCCGGTCATGCTTCATGCTGGGGTCTGCCTACGGCAGTCTTTCTTCCGAGCGCGTTTACATCCGACTGGCAGAGCTTTCGTGCGTCGATCGGCATCGCAAGCTCGTGCTCTCTCAGCCGGTTCGGGGCTACGTTGTCGACTCGGACAGCATGCTCGGCCTGCGTGGCACGGTGATCGATCGCCAGGGGGCCAAGATCGGCAAAGCGCTGCTCGCGGGGTTCGCGCAGGGCCTCGCCAACGCATTCGGCGGTGCGCAGGGCATGACGACCACGAGTGCGATCGGAACGATGTCGACGATCACCGGATCGGCTGCGGTAAAGGCGGCCGGACTCAGTGGCGCGGCGACGGCGTCCAGTCAGCTCGCCCAGTTTTACCTTCAGCAGGCCGAGAGCATCTTTCCTGTGATTCGCGTCGCAGGAGGGCGGCTGGCCACAGCGGTGTTCACCTCGAACGTGCCGCTGGAGTGGGGTCACGTTCAAGGCGTGACGACGAAGTCGAGTCTTTCACGGGGTACCTAGCATGATCCGCTTCCTCAGAATGTCCCTTCCGCTTTTGGCGCTGGCGGGCCTGGTGGGCTGTTCGACGGTCGGGCCGGAGTGCCCGCTGCAGAAGGGCCCGGGCTGCCAGTCCGTGACCCAGGTGTATCAGGACGCGCGCGAGGCCGATCCGAGTCTTTCGGGGCAGTGGCTGCCGAAGGCGCCGGCGCAGTCCGCGCCGGCAGCCGGCCCGGATTGGTCGATGCCAACGGGATATGCCGAGCCTGGGCAGGTCGGCGAGCCCATCTTCCGTGAGCCACGAGTGTACCGGGTATGGATCGCCCCTTTTGTGGATGCCAACGGAAACATGCACTCCGGGCAGTACGTGTACTTCTCGACTCCGGGAGAGTGGAGCTACGGGGCGCTGCATGACACTGGCGCGGCAAGCCCCGGGCTCTACGGGCCGCTGCCGCCAGGAGAATCGTTTGGCGGCAAGACGCAAAAGGCCACGGCGCTCAACGTGCCGGGTGGACAGCCGCCGAAGCCCTCTTCGGGCAACAAGGACAAGACCGTCAACGGCATCACCCAGCCGAAAGAGAGCCTTACTCCGTAAGGCGCAAAGGAGCCGACGTGGCCATCAGTTCAGTACTCAAAGACTTCCGCAAGTGGGTCTCCCCAGACCCGCCGGATGCGACCCCGCTGACCATGAGTGCGGCGCGTGCGCTCGCGGAGCGAGAGAGTCTCAGCCGACTGCTCACCTATCGGGACGTCGATGATCACTACTTCGTCACCCTCGATGACGGCGAGCGGTTCGCCAGCGGTTTCGTGCTCGGCCTGAATCCGATGATGGTGGCCGGGCTCGACGCCGAGGCGCAGATCGAGGCGGCGATCAACGCTTGTCCGCCGGACACCGTGCTGCAGTTCGGGGTTATCTCGAGCCCACAGATTCGCGGCTTCCTTGACCGGTGGGCGGAGTCGCGGCTCGTGAACAACGCGAATCCGCTTCTGCAGCAGGTGGTGCATCGCCGGCGCGAGTTCATGTTGGAGACTGCCACGGGCCCTTCGATGCTCGTGCGCTCGAGGCTCCATCCACGACTGCTCCAGTGGTATCTCTCGGTGCGGGTGCCGTTCAAGGGCGACCCGACCGACTCGGATGAGGTCAGCGCGTTCATCGCGCAGTTCGAGGATCTGCGCAATACGGTCAGCGGTGCGCTCAAGGCCGGAAACATCGGAACGTGGAATATCCCTGAGGAAGGGCTGCGCTTCCTGCTGCGCGAGCTGCTGAATCCGCACCTCTCGCCCGATGAGCGGGTTGAGACTGCGCAGCCGGAAGTGCCGATGCACCTTGATCTGATCGATCGAAGCACGCGGGTGACGGTCGACAACAATGGGGTGATCGGATTCTCCGGCGGCGCTGACGAGCCGGAGGTTCTGGTGCGCTGTCTGACGACTGACGCTGCACCGCGGGAACTCGCCCTTCCGATCATGGACCGCGTGCTCGGCAAGCCGAGCTCGGATGAGCGCATTTCCTGCCCCTTCTGGGCGTATACGACCATCCACGTGCTCGACACCGACAAGGGTCAGGACAGCCTCGGGGTGAAGCGGGCCGCGCTCACTCGCCAGGCAAGCGCCGGCGGGAGCTGGTTCCGCTCCATGATGTCGCATCTCAACGAGCGCAAGGAGGACGTCGAGGCACTGCTCGAGGAGATCCCAAAGGGCCACAAGCTGGTTCGTGCCTACGCAGGGGTGAACCTGTACTGCAATCGTGCGGAGCTGAAGACCCAAACCGAGTACGTAAAGGGCCTGTGGCGTAACACCGGCTTTCGATTCTCGGAAGAGCCGTACATCGCGTTGCCGGTTTTCCTGGCGTCGCTCCCGCTGCAGTACCAGCCGGCCATGGATCCGCCGAATCATGGGCTGCAGCGGGCTTGGATGATGACCTCCGTCAACGCGGCAAGCATGGTGATGCTGCAGGGCGATTGGCAGGGTACGGGGCCCGAGTTCGGTGGGCCGCTGCTGCTCTCGCGCAAGGGGCGCCTTGCCTCCATCGACCTGCTGAAAACCGGCACGAACTACAACTTCGTCATCGTCGCGCAGTCCGGATCCGGAAAGAGCTTCGTCGCAAACGAGCTCGTGTGCGACTTCCTCTCGAAAAACGGTATCGCCCGGGTAATCGACGTCGGTCGTTCGTACACCCGATTCTGCGAAATCATGGGAGGGCAGAACGTGGTGTTCGAGCGGGATCGGCCGATGAGCATCAACCCGTTCTCGGGAATCGAAAGCGAGGGGGATCTCAACGAGCTGATGCCGATGCTCCAGGACCTCGTGAGGCTGATGGCCTATCCGCTCACCCCCGAGGATCAGACGCCTGCGTTCGAGTACAAGCTGATCTCGAAGGCTATTCGCGAAAGCTGGCTGGAGAAGCGCGAGGTGACCGAGCTTGCCGACGTTGCGCACTGGCTCGCGCAGTTCGACGACGGGAAGAATCGCGGGAAGGATCTCGCGCTGCAGCTTGAGCAGTTCACGACCGGTCAATATCGCAAGTGGTTCAGTGGGCCGCGCACCATCTCGTTCGACAATCCGTTCGTCGTGGTCGAACTCGAGGAGCTCAAGGGCGATCCGATTCTGCAGGCGGTCGTTCTGCAGCTCGTGATGTATCAGATCACCACCGAGATGTACCTGTCTGATCGAGCGATCCCAAAAATGCTCCTTATCGATGAGGCGTGGGATCTGATGGGCGGGATCAAGACCGGTCGGTTCATCGAGAGCGCATTCCGCAGAGCCCGAAAATACGGCGGAATCGTGGGTGTAGCGACGCAGTCCTTCGAAGACTTCGAGAAGTCGGACGCAGCGCGGGCGGCAATCAGTAACGCCGCCTGGCAGCTGATTCTGTCGCAGCGGCCGGAATCGTTGCAGCATGCAGTCGATAAGAAGCTGCTGATGGGATCTGAGAGTCTGATCGACCTGGTGCGCACCGTGCACACGTCGAAGGACAAGGATTACTCGGAGATCTTCGTCCGCTCGGACGGCGGGATGGGACTGTACAAGTTCATAGTCGACCGGTGGTCGTACTACACGTTCACCACCAACGCGAAGGATGTCACGAGGATCGATGCGCTGGTGCGCGAAGGAAAATCCCTCGCGGAGGCGATCGACACCCTGGCGAGCGCCGACCACGAAGCGATGTACGGAAAGAAGAAACGGGAGGCGGCCTGATGTCATCCATCGACGAGTTCCGCGACATGACACTCTCGGGCGGGGCAGGGGTGCTCGATGCGGGGAGGTTTCCCGTGGGGGCGCCCGCGCCGACGCGTTCTGCCGCTGGGGCGGGTGCGCCTCAGGCGGGGCCGCTTCGTCGCGGCCGGGCGCAGGCGCCGGCGGAGAAGGATGTGATGGTGCGCGCGCTGCGCAAAGAGTCGATCGCTCCGAGTGTGCGCGCGGAGGCAGTGGAGCCGGAGCCGGCACGACCTGAGGGCGGCGAGATGGACAAGACGGTGCCGAGTGAGCCTGCGAGCCCGGAGGGCGGCCCTCCGGATGCCACGGGCGGCTGGGTCGGCATTCTGATCCAGGTGCTCGCGATCGCTGTCGTTGCAGCGGGCATTGCGCTCGTGGCGCTGAAGGTGAGCGGCATACTGGCTCCGCCGCAGGTGCGGGTAGTGACCTTCGATGTGCTGAAGTACGAGAACGCGGAGCGCGCGCAGGCCATGAAGCTGATGGGCCAGGGCGGCGCCGGTGCAGTCGCCCCGATGCTCTCGTATGTCTCGAAGCGCTTGCACACGGCAATCGAGCGCGCCGCGGGCCCTGGGACGCTGGTCGTGTTGAGCCAGGCCGTCGTGCAGGGGCAGACCCGGGATATCACCGATCAGGTATTGAAGGAGCTCGGCCTGCCGACCACGGTCCCTACGGCCGCTCCGGTGAAGTCGCCGGCCATCGGCCCAAGCACGATGACGCCCCCGGTCACCGCGAGCCCGGGCAGCCCGCTCAGTCGTCTGATCGAGTCCGGTTCCGATACGAAGAAGCAGTCGATCATTCCATGAGGCCCGGTTCGAAGCTTGCCCTGAGCATCGCTCTTTGGGCCATTGCGGCCACGGTTGCGCTTGCGTTCGAGAATCACTTCCCGGAAGGGATCACCTACATGTCGAGCCCTTCGCTGCCGGAGGGCTGGTACGAGACGCGACCGGTCAGCTTTCCCCTGACGCGCGGTCAGACGGTCTGCGCGGTCTACCACCAGCCGATCTGGGCGGCAGGCCGGCACTACCTGCCGAACGACTCCTTTATATGTAAACACGTCTTCGGCCTACCGGGAGATCGTATCGAGGTCACGCATCGCGAGGTGCATATATGCCCGAGCGGTGGCGCGAAGTGCTTCTTCGCCGGCCGGATCCTCACCCGCGACCCGTCGGGGCGGCCGGTGTTCGCCGTTCCGCTGCCGAAGCGCATTCCGGCCGGGTACGTCTATCTCGGCTCGACCCGCGTGCCAGGGAGCTTCGACTCGCGCTACCTCGGGGTCTTCCCCGTGAACGAAGTGAAGCTCGCCATTCGAAAAATTTGAGCCGCTTCGGTGCCTACAGGAAGTGGGCACTAAATTCAGGAGGAGCGCCGGGCCGAAAGGCCCGGCGGTAACCGAAGCGATGCTGATAGGTCTTTTGGGACTGAAAGGGTCCGGGAAGGATACGGCAGCCGAGATGCTCGCCATGCACGGTTTCACCCGGATGGCGTTCGCTGATGCGCTGTACGTGGAGGCGGCACGGGCCTACGGGGTCACCCCTCACTTCCTTGCGCGGAGGGACACCAAGGAGACGCCGCTCGAGCGGCTCGCGCTGAGGCACTGCCGGGATGCGCAGTTCGTTGGGATGTTCACGCCTGAGGCGGCCGCCGGTCGCCTCTCGGTCGAGGAGGTCCTGAACTCGCCGCGCAGCCCGCGATGGCTACTTCAGCAGTGGGGCACCGAATACCGGCGCAGGTCCAAGTGGGGTCGCGAGGAGTACTGGGTCGACCCGGTGATGCGCAAGATCGACTCGAGGCCGAGGGGCTCGCGCGTCGTGCTTACCGACGTGCGCGAACCGATCGAAGTCCGGAGGATCCGGGAGCGGGGCGGCCTGCTCGTGAGGATCCGCCGGCGCACGGTCGAGCAGCTGGATGCGGAGGCGGTGGCGGCCGGGCTCGTCGCGGCGCTGCACTCATCGGAGATCCTCGCGCGGACCTGTGAAGTGGACCTCGAGGTGGAGAACGTCGAGGGCGACCCACGGGCAATGCGTGAGGTGATCGAGGCGTATTTGGCTCGGCTGAAGTCAGCCGCGTGATTATTACCCCCGCTCCATGAGCGGGGGTTTTCTTGGGTGGACGTGATGTCGATGACGCGAAGACTGCGGCGATTCTTCCTGGCGGTGGGTGTGCTCGCGCTTGCGACCGTGCCGCTGGTTCCCGCGCACGCGCGCGATGGGACCCATCAATCGAATCCTGAAAAGGGATGGTTCTTCTACCAGCACGGCCCACTGCTTCGGATCCCGCCGAAGCTTCTCGCCGGCGTTCCGCAGCATCTGCCCTCGAAGCCGCCCGCGCCGCGGTGCTCGACGATGGGTACCTGGACGGCCAAGTGCGGGTTCGTCAATCCCGGCACGAACTTCGCTTTCCAGGCCAAGGAACGCGACGCGTTGCTGCAGCAGATGTCGATGAATCCGGACAATCGGGCAGCGGTACAGGCGGCGCAGTACTACATGCGCTGGGTTACCGACCGGGCGATTGAGGCGGCGAATGTCTGGCAGTACAACCTGGTGCAGAACCCCTCGCTCGACCCAACCGTGCGGATGCCCTTCAGCCAGCTCGGCCTGCAGCTGATGACCGGCGTGAAAAGCGCTCGAGCGAAGAGCATCTACGCTGTGCTCAAGAAGGAGAAGGCATTCCTCGTGTACTTCTCCCGGTACAACTGTGACTTCTGCCAGGCGATGGACCAGATCCTGCTCTACATGCGCCAGGACCACGGGATCTCGATCTGGAACACTCCGATCGACGGCAAATGCATGCCGCACTTCAAACAGCAATGCTACACCGGCCGCAAAGCCCTCCTTGCCGCCGAAGCGCTGCGCGTGCGGGTGGTTCCGACGGTGTTTTTATACGTCCCCGGCGGAACTCCTGCCCAGGACCTGTGGATGCGGATCAGCACCGGCCTCACGGACGAAAAGACGCTCTCCGGTCGGATCGTCTCGTTCTTCACTGCGTACCGCCGCGCGCTGCTCGAGGGGGTCCACAACGGGATCGACGGTACGCCGGCGGTCGATTTCTCCTCACGACCCGCCTCGGGCGTGAGTGCCGGGGCCCCGAGGCCGGGCGGTGGCTCTCACGCGGTCGCGCTGCCGACTGCGGCCGAAGTCCGGCAGCTTTTGACGCACTGATTTGCCTATAGACGCCTGAAGCGCATAGAGGTTTCGATCATGTCTGCACGAAGGACACGAGCCATTCCCGCCCTGATTGCCCTGGCGGGTGGGCTGCTTTTATTCGCGATCCCATCCGCCTGGGCAGGGGGCATTAGCGGTGCGCTCTCGAACCTGCTCTCCGGCACTGATGTGTCGGCGAACGGGCCGGGCTACTTCAGCTCCGAGGCGCGCGGCGTCTACCTCATGGGCGGAGCCCAGGTGCGCTTTCCGACCCGTACCTCCCCGGCGCTGATCAGTGTGAACCCTCCTTACGTCTACGCGGGGTGTGGAGGGATATCAGCCTACTTCGGCGGCTTCAATTACATTTCCGGGCAGCAGATAAAGCAGCTCATCAAGGAAATCGCCCAGGATTCCGTCGGCCTGGTCTCCATGCTCGCGATCAAAGAGCTCTGCCCGCAATGCGCGGACGTGATCTCCGAAATGCAGGCGATTGCGCAGAAGGCGGCGGATCTTTCCATCAACTCCTGCGGGATGTCGAAGTGGCTCATCCAGAAAGGGGCGGGCCTGTTCGGCAAGTCCGTGAATTTCTCGGACGATGAGCAGTCGACTCTTGCCGCTACTGAGGCGTCCATGGGCAAGAGCTCTGGATACCTCGCCGATATGTATAACGGGGTGTCGAAGGCAGACACCGTGCTCAACGACATCAACAATGATATCACTGAGCAGGAAAAGGGCGCCGGGGTAAGCCCGAATTCGCAGGTCGGCCAGGAAGCGCTTTGCAGCGGCGGCGGCGAGTGCAACACGGTATGGAATCTGCTCGGCGACAGTGATCTTGGTAACTCGACCGACCCTGAGGTCATCTGGGACAAGACCCTGCTGATGAATCTCATGGGCACGAAAGTCCAATGCGCACAGAGCAATTGCCCGAACATGCCGAGTGTCGGGTTTGAGCTGTATCCGGCGACACTGGGATTCAGCGGTGCGCAAGGCAACGCGAGTTCAATGTTCAACGTGTACCGGCTGTTTCTCTGTGGCGTGAATTGGCAGACAGCGGGAAAATCCGCCGCCGCACAGCAGGTGATTACGTATTACTGCAGTGGCCCCAAGAAGGCGCAGTACGCTGCCGCAGGGTTCACCAAGATCATGGTATGGCAGTGTGGTGACTCGGACCTGTGGTCGAATCCGAACGCGCCATGCACCAACCTCATCAGCGAGCCGCTCGGCCAGAGCATCCTCGGAAACGGTGCGACCGGCCAGGGTGGCACGGAGGGATATCTGCCGTACGTCGCGAACATTCTCGATCGCGGCGTGCAGGAGGTGATCAACAATCAGCCGCTCGATAGTCAAGTGATCGCGCTACTGCAGCTCGTGCCCGCGCCACTCTACCAGGCGATCAACGCCGCTGCGGTCTTCCCGGCGGCCTCGCAGGAGATGGTCATGAGCATGAGCATCTACACAGCGGATCTGCTGGTGGACGACGAGCTGCGGCATATCGCCCGCGCGGCTGCGCGGATGCACAGCAGCGCGGAAATTCCGCAGGTGCAGATCGAGCAGCTGTACAAATTCCTTGGCGCCATGATTACGCAGGCCAAGCAGAACAATAAATCGTTCATCACGTCCATCGATATGCAAAAGGCGCTGATGCAGCAGATCCGCGAGATCAACGCGGCGGTCGCGCGGGAGACAGTTTCGCAAGGCCTGCTTGGCGCCTCCCGATTCGGTCTTGCCGTGACCCAGCAGCAATAGAGACACGCCCATGATGCGCAAGGCATGGCCCCTGCTCTTTCTCGGACTGCTCTCGAGCCCGGCGGCGCTCGCGAGTGGCATGAACCCAGTCGGCTACAACGCATGGGATTACTACGTATTCGGCGACGGCCCGGCGATCTACCGCATTCTTCAGTCGGTGAAGATGCTGATGCTGCCCTGGGGTGGCGGAGGGATGTTCGAGAGCCTGCTGATTGCCATTGCCCTGCTGGGCAGCTTCCTTGTGATCGTCGAGGCCGGGTTCTCCCCGAGCAAGGGCGTAGAGAAGCTGATCGGCTACTTTCTGACGCTGGCCTTTGTCGTGTTCCTCACGATGGGTGCGCGGGTCAATGTGACGATCAATGATAATGCGACGGGCTATTACAACACGGTCACGCAGGTACCCGCGATCGTCGGGGTGCCGGCGGCTGTGATTTCTGAGATCGGCTACAAGCTCGAGCAGGGCATAGAGCAGGATTTCTCGATCCCGGACGGCCTGAAGGTCTCCCAGAGCGGTATGTACGACGTCATGGGCCAGACGCTCAAGGACGCGAATCGCATGGTGATCACCGACCCGAACCTGAAGCGGGACCTCTCTGGCTATGTCGAGAACTGCGTGGTGCCGGAGATCGGGCTCGGGCGAGTGAGCGTCGAGCAGCTGATGAACTCGAGCAATCTGCTCACGACTTTCGGGGCTGCTGCGACGCCCTCCCTTCTCACGCCGTATTACCCGGTGAGCGGCGGGGGTTCGGCGACGAGCTTCACTAACCAGGGCACACTTGAGCAGTGCAGCACCGTGTACAGCTCCCTAAAGACGGACGTGCAGACCTATGCGGGGGCGCTCGTGAACGCGCAGACTTCCCAGTGGCAATCGACGGGCATCATGATTCCGTTCGGCACAGCGATGCAGGATGTTCTGCAGGAGGCGGCTGCTGGCGGAGGAGGCAGCCCGACTGTCGGCGGCAATTCGAACCCGGAAAGCTACATCTTGCAGAGCGCGATGATCAATACATCGCGACCAGCCTTCCAGAAGGCGGCCGCTGATCTCGGCGAGAACCCGGTGATGCTCTCGACGGCGATCTCCCAGGCCGACCAGACGCAGCGCTCGACCTGGTTCACCACGGTCACGGTATTCCACAACATGATGGGGTACGTGTACATCGTGCTGCAGGCATTCGTGCTCGCGCTGGTGCCGATCATCGCGGTCATGCTGCTGCTGCCTGGCATGGGGGCGAAGATTTTCCTGAACTACCTCCAGGTGCTCTTGTGGATGGTCCTGTGGGGGCCGCTGTTCGCGGTTGAGAATTTCATCGTTGCCCTACATGGGGGGCAGCAGCTTCACAATCTGCTTGCGCCCGGACTCTCGATGATGAATTCCGCGGCGATGTCGAAATCGACCATTAACCTGAACCTTGCGGCGAGTTTCCTCGGGACTCTCATCCCGCTGCTCGCGTGGGGCATCGTCAATCGCTCGTTTGCCTTCACGGAATTCATCATGAACGGTATGGGCACTGCATTCGGCCAGCAGGCCGGGTCGGTCGCCGCAAGCGGCAATATGTCCCTCGGCAATACCTCACTCGATAACGTGGGGATGAACAAGTACTCGACATCGCTCACTTCTGATGTGGGCGATGGCGGGGTGAACCTCGGGATCGGTGCGGGCGCGTTGACCTCCAATGCGCAGCTCGGCGGCTACGGAGTGAAGGCCGGCGGCGTCGATGAGACGCTCAAGGGCTCGCGCAAGCTGTCCTGGGCGGTGCAGACAGGCAGCAGCGTATCTCTTGCGGCCAGCCAGGCGGATGCGGACAGGATGGCCGCCGGATACCACAAGGCGGCCCAGGAGACGATGAATTACGCAGAAACGATCGCGGGCGGAGTCAGCCAGCTCAAGAGCTATGCCGATCACATCGGAATCGACGACAAATATGGGACGAACGCAGCCGAGCAGGCCGCGGCGAAGTGGGAGCAGGCGGCCAAGTTGTCACACCAGCTGCAGCTTGCATTGGCAGATGGCGTGAAGACTGAAGGGGGCGTACCGGTTCCAGTTTTGAAGGCGGAGTTGAAATCAACCCTCACTGAGGCACAAGATTACACGAGCGCCGCTGGGGGGTCGGTGGGGTTGACGACCTCCGACGCCAGTGGTGCAAGCGCGACGCAGGGGTCGAATTATCAGGCTGCAGCGGACGAGAAGCGCGGCGACAGCGGCGGGACGAATCACCAGGTCGCCGCGGCGATTTCTCGGGCGGAGACGATGTCGCAGGATTTGATGCGGAATACCACGGCGATGAGCGATGCGCGGGTTGGAACGACCTACGCCACCGAGACCTCGCAGGGAATGCTCGGAGACTCTGCGTTCACGCCGCTAGGATCCTCAGCGGTCTCTCCGTCAGGCGCACTTGCAGCTGCGGCAAGCGGGCTTCACGTTCCGTCGGCAACGGCGACGGGAGGCATGGTCGCCGCGGGGCAAGGCGTGGCCGGTAGGGCCGAGACACTTCCTGGAGAAGCACGGACCGCCTGGAAGAACTACGGGCATGACCTCACTGGCGCCAATGACTCCGCGGCACAGCATGTGCACGAGATGGGGAAGCGATACACGCCACCCTCGGCGAAGGTGGTCGAGGAGTCTCGCGGATACGTCGGGGGGGTTGCGGCGGAACGGGAGGCGGCAGCCCAGAGGCATATCAAGAACGCCAACGCGAATGGGTAGACGCGCAGGCTTTGACATATAATCGGTTCCGCCCGCAGAGATTCGACGCTCTGAACCCGAATGCCGTTCGGATTCCATCGCTATTCCCCGCTCCCGCCTGGTGCTAGATTGTTCTCCGTACGGCGAGCGCGAGCTGCCGGAGGATGTAAGATGGAAACGCGAAACGGTATGGGTAAGGTATTCGGGCGCCTGTCGCGCCGAGCGGTCATTCTCTGCGCACTTCTGGTGCTGAGTGTGGCTGGGGGCGTGCTGATGGTGAGGGTGATGCCTCACTCGAACCTGGGAGTTATCCTCTTCCTGGTGGGCATCTTGCTGGTGCTCCCGTTGGCTGTCGGAGAGGCCCAGGGCGGCATGGCCGCGGACGATGAGGGCGGGAGTTCGTTTGTGTACGGCAGTGTCGACATCAATGACAACCCGACGCAGATGGGTGTGCGCACCACGAGTGTCTTCGACGAGTAGCTGGAGTCGGTGAGGGATCCATGTACACGTTAGTGCTTTTGCTGGTGTTGGCCGGGCCGCAAGGTAGCAGCAGGAGTGTTGCGACCACGCATGTAAGCGGGTTCGCATCGAAGGCGCAGTGCCTCGCTGCGGCGCCCAAGGCTGAGAGGGCATTTGCCGGCCAGGTCGGGCAGGGACTGGGCGGCGCCATTGCGTTCAAGTCGCTGTGCCTGAAGGTGTCGGGTAAGCACCAGTAGCAGGCTCGCAGGTGATTCGTCTTTTGACTCGGGGCGCGGTACCCCCCGGCGCAACGCCCCCTAGGCGCTAGGGGCAGACGCCTCAATGTCGGCGGCCGGCCGCGCCGCGGCGAGCGGTTCCCCCCTGTCTTGAGTACCGTGCGAGCGCTGCCCCATCTGATTGATGAGACCGCTCACGTACTCCGTGCCCATCCTGGTGCGCAACGCATCGACCGGCGCAAGACCCCCGAGGGCCGCCTGCGGGGTCACGAGCCAGACACCGGCCTGTTCTGTGCCCAAGCGGGTGGCGGCGCGCGTGTATGCCCTCGCCACAGCAAAGATCAGATCTGACTCGATCCTCCCGAGGGTCTCTTTGCTCTTCAGCGCCTTGCTGTCGAGCTCGAGGAAATTCGCCAGGTACTTGTCCGTGACACCGATCGCCTTGGCGACGGTGTAGAGGCTCATCATGGGGAGCCCAGATTCGATGAGCGCATGCCATGCGAGGCCGCCGGCAGGCGGATCCTTCAGCGCCAGGACCTGTTTCAAGGACGTGGCCCGTTTAGGCACCAGGCGCAGTTTCACGTTCGACGGCATTTTTATCCCCAGGAGCTCCGAATTCATTTTTATAGGCAATTCGCTTGGCTATAAAAACGTAGGACACACCGGAGCTCACGCATGCAGGTATCGAACAGGGTCACCACCGCGACGGCTGTCGCGGGTCTTTTTTATCTGGGCCTCGCCACAGCGCCGGCCTTTGCCTCTGGAGGCGCCCTACAGGGCCTGAACGCCCCGCTCCGGACGCAGGCGACGGACGTCCCCTGCGCAGTGGCGGTGCATCAGGTGCTGCCCCCGGGATGGAGGGTGGATCTCCCCGGCACGCCGCGGCTGTGCAGCTCGATCTCCTGGCGGCGGGCGGATACGCCGCTTCAGGTGTACGAGCGGATCGCCGGGCGGACTGGCCTTTCTGTCGTGGCCGACATCGGGTCGAAGACGGTGACGATCGGTAGCCGGACAACCCTCGGTGAGGCCCGCGGTGCGGGTGGCGCAATCAAGCCGAAGGGGCCGCAGGCCTTCGTTGACACCTCGGTGCGGGCGCCGCTGAGCGCGATGGCCGCCCGCTATGGGTTGACGCTGCAGTGTGCGGCGGCCTGCGATCAGGCGCTGCCTGGGCCTGTGACTCTTGAGCTGAGCGGGGACATTGGCCGGGATGCGCTGCTGCTCGAGGAGGCGCTCGGGCCGCTCGAGCCGTTGCGGATCATCGAGGATCCGGTCACGCACACACTGAGCGCACGCCTGGCGCGGCAGTCGAGCTTTTCCGTCGAGCTGCCGCGCCCGAAGCCGTGGTGGAAGCGGTGGTTCTGAGCGCGCCGATGGGCGATTCAGGCGGAAGTGGCGGAATGCGTGAGCAGCAGGCGCTGCAGGGCGCGCGCGGCGAAGTTGCTGCGCGTGCGCGCGGGGCTTTGCCCTTCGACGTACTGCAACGCCGCGGATTGTGCGATCTCGCGCACCTTCTTCTCCGAACCCAGCACCCGGCTCGCCCGTTCGACCAGGTCGCGATCGAGACTGATCGTGGTGATCGCGTTGCCGGCCATGCAGAGCCGCACGCGCACGTAGTCGTACTTCTTCTTCGGTTGCTCGGCGGTCGAGGTGGGCAGCGGCCCGCTCGGCGCCGCGGCACTGGGGACGTGTGGCTGGGTGGCGGTGGTCTCGGACATTGCAGGTCTCCTCATAGCTGTGCGGGCCATCTGGCCTTCCGTAGGCCTATAGCACCGGGCGGCGGAGATTTTTATCGCGTTTTATTTCCCGAACTTTCTTCGGAAATCCCATGAGAACGCGTCTTCTCGGATCGTTTTTATTCGTACTGGTGTTCTGGTGGCTCGTCCTGAGCTTCTGGTGGTTCACCGCGCCGCCCCAGGAGGCGCTACAGCGCCTCACAGGAACCGCAGCGCTTCTCCCCTGGGCTCGGCACCTCCCCAGCCTGAAACCGACCGTATTCGATTTCTGGCAGATCCAGCGCGATACCGTCGACCTATGGACCGGCCCGCTCACGCTGGTCTGGATCGTCGCAGCGTTGCTCGGCGCTGCCCTGGTGTGGGGTTTCGCCTACCACCTGCACCGCCGGCGAGAGGGTAGGGTCGCGCCCTCCGCGACGTACCGCGGCGTGGGAATCACCATCGGAGTGCTCCCGGCGCCGGCGAGCGCCGAGCGCGTCGAGGTGTCGATCGATGCGGCGAACAATGAACTCCGGGAGCTGCTCTCGAGGATCGATCCGAGCGAGCGCGCGCTGCTCGAGGATCTGCTCGCCATGCTGGCGGCCGCCGGGCTTGAGCAGTCAGGGCAGACCCTCGAGCGGGTCGAGCGGGCGCTGGCACTGCCTGAGCCGGGCCTTGCCTGCATTGTCGAGGTGGCGTGCGATCTTGGGGAGAGCCCGCGCATCCGTGCCCGGATCCTCTCGTCGCTTCCCTCCTGGTGGAGCCTCGCGCCGGTGCGGCGATATGGGGCGCTGCTCGCAGTGAAACACCGCGGTGAGGAGCTGAAGCTGGTGCCACAGATGACCGGCCTGCCTGAAGCAAGCAAACTCGCGCGCGAGGTGCTCTTCGCGCTCGACGGGAGTGAGCCCGGGGCGAGCGCCTGGAAGAAGAAGGGCCCGTTCTATCTGATCGAAGGGGGCGCGGCGCCTGTCCGAGACGTTGCTGAGGTCGTGCCTGCGCGCGCGGCCGAGGATCCGGGGGTTGCGCCGGAGTCGCCGGCCCCGCCCGCCGCACCCGCCGAACAGCCCGTGGCGCCAAGTGCAGCGCCCGCTGCGCCGGAGCCACCGAGGAAGCCCACCGGGCTGCTCGATATCTTCTGCCGCGAGCTGCCGAATCTGCCGCTGCACATCGGCTTCGGGGCGCCGAAGAACGTGCCGATGGGCTGGAAGAGGAAGGGCCGCCTCTACCTGATCGAAAAGACGCTTGCCGAGACGCTTTGGCATAAGTTGCCTGCTGATCTGAAGGAGCAGTTCAGTGAAGCGCCGGCGGGGCCGCGCTCGCCGGTGACGCGAGCGCTACTCGAGGTGTTGCATCTCGAGGGATGGCTCGTGACCAAGAACGGGCTCGATGAGCTCGACGCCAAGGATGCGCTGTGGGTGGTGCGCTCCGGCAAGATCGACTTCAAGGGCGTGATCGTGCTCGCGAAGCTGCCGGAGAGTCTCATAGACCAGCTGCCCACCGAGGACAGCAAGTTCGAGATGACGATTCTGCGCCCGCTGTTTTTCGCCTCGAAGAATCCGGAACGCGAGCATTCTCCGGGCGAAACGCTCGACCGCAAGGAGCTCTCGGCCAACCTCGATACCGAGCTCGCCTCGGCGAGCTCGGCCGCACGAATGAGTCTCGACGATCTGCTCGGGGGACTGCTCCGCCCGGCCCCTTCCAAAACAACGCCAACCGCCGGCGGCAAAGCGCCCCAGCCGGCGAAGAAGGACTGACCATGCTCTACGACGCTGCCAATTCTCTCGGTGATCTCGACCGCCTCGGGCTACTGCGGGTGACGAAGATCCCCCAGGAGCTCTCCTGGCTCGACCCAGTTCACATCGAGCTGATCCTCGAAGTCGCCGAATGCGGCGAGCAGGGTATGCGCGAGCGCAAAACTCAGCGCTTCACCGAGGCGAAGAGCGATGCGCTGCGGATGCTCGAGCTACGAGACATCCTTTATCGCGAGCGCGACCGACTCGGCAAACCGGTATTCCTGTGCCTGACCTGGAAGGGTAAGGAGGCACTGCAGGTGCTGCGGGCCATCGAACGCAACCGCACCAAGGATCCTGCGTAATTTCAGCGCACCTCGTTGCTATAGACCGGCAGGTCATTAGCAAAGAGGAGGGTAAAACCAATGCGTCTGTCCAAGAAAGCGCTGGAGAATCTCGCTCGTGAGATCCGCCGCGCCTCCTGGGGCACGGCGCTCGCCTTCGCCGGTGCAGGCTTCAAGTCCGACATCGGACTGGGGTACCTGCTCGGGTCGGTGCTTTGGGTCGCGCTGCAGGTCGCAGCGCTTCTTATCGAATCGTACGCCGAAGAGGAGTAGCCGTGAACGGAGCCGGTGGTCTCATTGCGGCGGCGCTGACCATTATCCTGGGAACAGGAATTCTGGCGGTGCTGGCGTCGAGATTGGCAGGCCCCCGTCAACGGGGTCCCGTCTAGCAACCCGGGCCAGCGGCATTTGCCGCTGGCCCTTTCTCTTGCCCTCAGCGCCGGCCGGCGCCGTGGCGGCCGTGCTTGTACAGTGCCTTGGCCATCACCGCGAGACCTACGGTCCCTACGATGAGGATCAGCGCGGCAAGTTCCAGACCAGTCTGTGTGCTCATGATGTGCTCTCTCGGGCCGGTCGCTCTGGGTGGCCCAATGACCGCCGGCTGGTGAGTATCCTATCGCCGCCGGACGGATCCCGCCAAGGGCAGTTTCCGAGGCCCATTCGGATTGAGGTCTCGACCCCTCAGCTCATGCGCTGCGCGCGCATTCGCCTCAGTCGCTGGAAATCCTGCTCGCAGGCGTCATCGCAGAACAACGCATCCGGGGGAAGGGGCTCATTGCAGTTGTGGCACCGGCCCTTGCGGGGCAGGTTCTCGTTCTGCCTGAAAGCGAGGGACTGCGCGAGCTGAATCTGCTCGAACTGCTGGGCACGGTCGGCTTCGTCCGCCATCGATCGACTCCTATTGTTTTTCGGCTTCGCGGCGCATGCTGTCCGTCGGATCGATCGCACTTGCCGGGAAAATCAGATGCTTGATGAAGGTGAGGTGGGCCTGAAAGAGCGCCTTGCCCGCGTAGATCGCCCAGGACCACAGTAATCCCGCGACGGCCTCGAGCAGCTTGAACAGCGCGCCGACGAGCGGTTTGACCAGGTGCTCGAGCCCGGGGATCTTCGAGAGCACGAAGAGCGCAATCGCCGCGCCGGCGATGATCAGGAGGAACGGGTGCGCACTATGGGCGAGGAAGTGGTGCGCATCGTTGAGGACGGGCGAGGCGCTATTCATCGTCCATATCCTCGGCTGACATCAGGAACTGCTTGTAGCGTTCCTCGAAGTTGAGCGTCTTCTCTCCTGGCGGCACCTCGGTGTGCCGGCGCAGGACTCGGTAGTCGGGCAGATTGCGCGGCCAGTGAATCATGGGACTTCGGATGTGATAGACCCTCGGCCCGTTCATGACGACGCACTCACCCATCGTGAGGGCTTTGAGCTGCTCTGGGGAGACGCGGTGTTCCTCGACCTCGCGATAGGACTCTGAGAGCCCGGCGCCGGAGGACTTGCTCGCAAGGGGCGAGGCCTTTGAAGCAGAGGCGGATGTCCCCTCGTTCTCGCTCGCGGAGAGCGAGCGGGCGTATTTCTTCGACATGCCGATGATGTCGGCTGCCTTCTCTGCGGCCTCATCGTCCGCGTACTTGAAGAACACCTTCGACCAGGTGTTCTGGATGATCATGGAGGCGAAGTCGCGGCTGACGTTCGAGAGCTGCGCGAAGGTCTGGAAGGCCGGCACCAGCATGATGTTCGCGCTGCGGGCTTGCTCGAAGAGCGTCGAGATCGCGCTCATCACGTAGGACCCCATCTCGTCGGCGAGCACGAGGAAGGGCGGATCGGGTCGCTTGGATTCCGGGGAACCCTGGACGTTGTAGACCGCGGTGCGCAGATCGGAGAGGATCAGCTTGCCGAGCTGATAGGCCGACGTCGATTTGCCCATCGTAGGCAGCATGACGTACAGGCATTTGTTGTTCATCACGATGTCGGTGAGGTCGATCTCCGGCGCATAGGTGTTGAACACCTGGCCGAACTTCCCCTGGGCGAACTTCGCGATGCGCATGCCGGTGCCCCCGAGCACTTCCTTCATGCGGTTGACGTCGATCTGCACACCTTCCTTCGGCGTGCGTTTGCGGAATTGATCGAGGAAGACCTGCAGGTTGCGTCGCTCCGGAGTGCCGGAGGGCGTGAGCCGCTCGAGCTCGGATAGCGCGCGCGCAGATTGCAGCAGGATGCCGATATCGGACATGTGGTAGCGGAGCTTGGCCGCCTTCAGCGCGCCGCCGATCACCGTCAACGCGAGCCCGGAGGACTGACGGTAGTAATCCGCGCCGGGATTATTCTCAGCCAGCGGCAGGAGGTTCAGAAGCCGATCCGAAAATTCATCGGCGTCGCCCGAGAGGATCGGAGCGTACGTGTTGCTGTTTTCAGGGTCATCGACGTTCAGGACGTAGAAGTCATCGGACCGGCCGAGCACGTCCATCATGTAGCCCATGCGATTGCGGGTCTTCGAGTCGAGCTTCGCATCGATGAAGATGAACCCGCCGCCCCGGGCGGCCTGCTGCCAGAGCAGGAATTCCCCGAGCGTCGTTTTGCCGACGCCGGACTGGCCGACGATCGCTGTATGGCGCATCAACAGGTTGTCGTCGATGTCGACCGGGCGGTTGTCGTCGCGCGTGTAGCCGAACCTGAGCCCGGCGCTCTCGAGCATGTGCTCCTTGGTGGGCGCATCGGAGGGCAGAACGAACCCCTCCCGGCTCTTCGTGTCCGTCAGATCGAGCCAGTCCCGCGCACGCTTCCAGGCAAACCAGGACGCGCCCGCCGCAGGTAATGCAAGCGCGGCAAGCGCGTGCGGATCACCGGCGAAGATGGGGTTCGTCGCCAGTGCGCCGGCCCCGATCGAGGCGAGAGCCCAGGCGTCTTTCTTGCCGATCAGAGCCATCGGTCAGTCTCCGGCGGAATAGCTGTTGTAGTCGTTGCGCACCTGAAGGTGCATCACGTGCACGCCGTCCTTCGCATCGACCCACAGGGTGATCACCTCCGTGAGGTCGCCGTCGGGGCCATGTTCGCCGCACATCCCGGGAGTGGCCGGTGAGCGATAGGCGTGGTAGGCCCGGAAGCCACCGGAGGCGAGCGGCGAGGCCTCGCTGTCGGGGGAGCAGTCCCCCCAATTGATCTTCACGCCGTAGATCGGATCCGGCCCCTGCAGGTCTCCCTGCCACCACTGAGCGACATGCAGCACCGCCTCGAATGGCCCCATATCCTCGGTCGGTGTCACAGTGGCGACCTCGCTTGGGACCGGATTGGAGTCGGCAGCGGCGCCGGCGCCGCCCGACTTCGTGCTCGAGAGCGCCTGGCCGAGGATCTGCGATTTCGAGGGCACGCTCGGTGCGCCGACGTGATTGACCCACTCGGACAGGTTCATCTTCGAGAAATCGAGCATCGAGAGCTGCGAGACCGAGAAGCCGCTGCAATCCGGGGCTTTCGGATTACCCCAAGGCTTTGGAACCGCGACGACCTGTCCTGTTACGGAGTATTGGCACACCCCCGAGCCGGTATCGCAGCTGCCGAGGATCGTCAGCCCCTGAGGAGCGTGATTCCAGTATTGGCCGAGGCTGCCGGCGGTGAAGCCGTAGAACGAAGACGACCCGCTGGCCGCGACGGACATGGGGGTGGTGATCGACATCGGAAGCTGGAAGGGCCTCCACGACTGTCCTCCGTCGGTGGAAAACTCAGCTGCAATGCTCTGGGGCCAGGCGGATCCGAGGGTGAGCGCAGGGTCGGTCACCTTCACGACGTCGTTGCCGATGATCACCTCGCTCGAGCGGGTGCTCGGATCGGTGGCGAGGAACTGCATCGACTTGGTCAGCACGACCTTCCCGCCGCTCGCCGGCGGCCAGGCGGTGAACACATAGCGGCACTCGCTGCTCGAGCTATCGCAGGAGCCCGCGGCGATGACGTGCTCGGAGAGGGCCTGCTCCATGGCGGCGATGGTGTTGATCTCGGAGACCTGCCACGTGGTGCTGCCGTCTTGCGGATTGGAGGGCAGGGCGCCGCACCCGCCACTCATCGAGCACACCGCAAACCATAGCTGCAGAGTCACCGGGCAGTTCGGTCCATTGGCCCCCTGCGAGGTGGTGCAGGACTGCGGTGCTTCGTAGATCGAGATTGCATCCCCGTTCAGCGTGAACGGTTGCGTCCACCCCCCGGGCCCTTGATACAGGGGGAAGTCGACTGCGCGGGTTTGCGCATTGCCATTCGCGGAGCGTGCAGCATCGGCCAGCTGCGCGCGACCCTGCTGCTGAATCAGCCTTGAGAGGATTCCCCCAAAGGCGCAATAGGTTTCCGTCTCCTGGATGCACTGCGAGAAGAACATCAAATGCCGTTCCTTCGAGCAGTACGAGCCAATGTAGACCGTGCGCTGCGCGCGGCGCTCGGCGGCGAGCTTGATCTCGCCCTCATCGCACTGACCGGTCGAGCCGTTCGCGCTGTGCGTGAGGTTGAGCTCACAGCAGTTCGCCGAGAACGTGTTGCCGAGGCTTCCGACGGGCGTCGTGCAGCGCATGTCCTGGCCGGCGAAGACGCTCACAGCGCTTGTGCCCCCGGAGTTCGCGGACTTCGAGACGCCGGCGGCGGTGCCCGCAGCGACGAGCGCATTTTGGAAACCCGCCTGGCCGCTCGCGCCGCTCACCTGCGGGGTGGCTTGCTGGGCGCTCTGTGCGGTTTCGTCGTAAGCCTGGCCCTGCTCGGCGCCAGCTGCCGACTGATCAGCCTGACTCGTGGCCTGAGTCTGCTCGGACGGCTGGACCTGCTGCACGGTGGAGGCCAGCATCTGGCGGGTGGTCTGTCCGGAGGCCGCCGCGTTGGCCTGCGCGGTGATCTGTCCGCCCGTGCCTTCGATCGAGTACTGGGAGCTCACGGTGATCCGGCAGGTCTGCGTCGAGTCGTCGCACCCGATGCCGAGGTAGCCGTGAGGGATGGCGGTGTACTGCCCGACAGGATATTCAGTAGGCGGGGCGAAGTCTGTGCTCGAGCACATTCCGCCCGAGAGGCTCGCCGCACAGATCGCAAGGGAGAGCGAGCGGACGGCTCCGGACGAGATCCGGCAGCCTTCGAAGGTCATCTGCACCCCGGCGGCAGTCTCAAGGGTGCCCGGGCTCAGGGCGCAGGTGACGTCGATGTACGCGTTCAGGCTCGCCTGGGCGCCGGCGGCGCCGCTCGAACCCGGGGTAGCGAGTGCCTTGTAGCCGGACACGCCGAATGTGCCGCGCACCGAGGATCCGGACTGACCGGACAGCCCTTGGGCCGCGAGGGACCCGAGCGATGCACTCGGCGGCTGCGACTGGGCAAACGCAAAGGCCCCTCCGAGCAGGAACGGGCTGAGGATAAAAACCGCGATGGATGTGCGCATATGGGGTTTCTAGTGAATGGGCCCGGCGAAAATGCTCAGATCGCTCCGGCCTGCCCCCGGTGTGCCGGAGGAGCGAGGGCCGGTGCGGTCTAGGTTCCGGCGCCGGCCCCCGGACGCAGGTCAGCCCCGCGGCGGCTTCGGAAAGCGGACCTGGCTCCACTTGCCGCTGAACGGGGTCTGCGTGGGGCTCACAGGTAAGCCGTTCGTGTACCCCTTGCGAAGCGCGGTGAGGTACTGCTTTGCTTGCGGCCAGCCGTTGCGCTCGAACTCGCGTAGCGCGTACGCCGTGGTCACCGCCCCCTCGACCTTGATGAACTGGCCCGGATTCATCGTCGAGCAGCGATCGTAGTTGAGCGCACCCGCCTTGCCGGCAGAGAACGAAACTGAGAGAGCGCAGCTCATCTGGTCGACGCGCTTTGAGAGCACGATGGTCGGCACGCTCGTGACCGAATACAGGTCATAGAGCCGCGGGTCGATCGAAATGTCCGCGCCCGCTCCCTTGCCCCAAACCAGTTCGCGCAGGTCCTTCACGATGAACTTATGCAGTGACGTGCCCTTCGGTATCCCGCGAAACACGAGCGGGGCCCCCGTCCACATCGACTCGACCTCGTAGGCCCTGAGCATCGGGAGCGGCATCGACCACGACACGAAGATGTAGAGCTGCGTCGGGCCGTGCGGGTTGATCCCGAGGAATCGCAGGAGACGGTCTCGTCGCCGCTGCATGGCCGGATTGGCAATGGTCTCCGCCTCGCGGCTCACTCGCTGCACGTCGGACTGAATCTGGGGTGAGTCCGCCGCCTTCTTTGCCGCCTGCTGCATCTCCCCGATGATCGCAGCGAACTGTGCTTTGTCCTTGGTCGAGAGATGATGGCGTGGCGCGAACGGCATCCGCAGAGGGTGCGCGAGGGCGAATGTACACGCGGCGAGTCCGGTCAGGACCAGTGCAGCGCTGAGTCGCTTTGCGGACATCAATAGCTCCTCACGCAGCATTCCACTCCCTGCCAGATCAGATCCACCATGCTCGTGTTGACAGGTGTATTGGTGATCAAGCCGGGGATCTGCTTGAACGGCAAGGCGCCGATGACGAGCGGCGCGCCCCGGGTCACCACCGGGTAGACCTCATCGACACGATACTGGCTCTTGATCCAAATCGGATTCGGGTGCGCGGCGCAGATTGCATCAGGCCCTATCGTCTGCCAGGCGAGTCCTTCCCTCGCGAGGCGCGCAATGAACTTGGCGAGTTCCAGGTTATCGACTTGGAAGGGGGTGAGCGACTGATTGGCGTTGCCGCTGAACGGATACACGCTCCCCCATGATCCGGCGCACCAGAACAGTGCATCGATTGGGTAGGCGACATTGGACGCCAGCGCGTCGGCGATGCAGGCCGTATTGGCGATCATATTCCCGAACAGTCCGGCCTCAGGGCTATAAAGGCCCGCCCAAAGGTCGTTCTGCCACGTCGGGTCGATCTCTGTCGCATACGCCAGTGCAAAGCCACCGCTGGAACGGCACCCGAGATCCTTGAACGCGGAGAAGAACGCGAACAGTGGATACTTGTACCAATGGATCTGCATTCGGGTGGACCCCGAGGTGCCCTTCTCGCCGCGATCGCTTCCGATGTACGCCTGCTCGCTGTTCTCCAGGGAGTAGCCCGAGAACAGGCTTGTGCCACTTCCGAGTGACGGCGCGCACCCAGCGTTCCTCTCCACCTCTGCGATGTACGTTGGCTGCCAGTACGTGACCCCGATCCCGAACGAAGGAATACCGAACGCGCCCGGGCACTCGCAGATTGGCGGGACGTACATCGCCGGCGGATCCCCGTTCGGTCCCATCGGCGCCCCCATGATGGTCAGCGGGAAGAAGTCGTTCCAGTTCGTGTCCGAGAGGGGATTGAACAGCTTCCCGTGACAGACCGAGGCCGTTGCGGCGGCGAAGGCAGCGCCCGAAAACAGGAACGCAGCCGTCATCGCGAGCAGTGAGCGGAACACGCGACGCCGACGGGAGCTATCGGGCGCTGACATGGCGGATCTCCTTCGAGGCTGGCGCAGTGTGCGGGGCGAGCGCCGGCCAGGCGGTCGCGAGTTGCGAGGTGGAGTAGGGCGGCCCAAAGGCAGTCATACCTAGGCGCATGCGCTCAGCGCCGCTTCCTGGATAGAGCAGCGCAGGGATCGCGAACACCGGGAAGCGGGCGAGCATCGCGTTCGTCGCTTCGAATACCGGTCGACCCCAAGATTTCGAGAGCGGCTGCGGATCGTTCCCGTCGACGTCCACCGGCATGATGCGCTCGGGGTATTTGGACAATGCCGCTCGGACGAACGCACGCTGCGATCGTGATGCGGAGTCGAAGAACAGCATCGCCTGTATCGGGCGCTCAACCGAAAGTGGATTGAAGCGGGTCCCCTTTCGATACAGGATGACCCAGTGCCACTGGCCCATGGGGTCCTTCCGCGGCACGAGGATGTCGTGGCTCAGGATGATCGAGGGGTCGATCCAGTGAGTCGTCGTCGAACCGATCGTTGGGATATCACGCTGGGGGAGCGTCTTGAGATAGCGATGGGCCGAATGAGCAATCTCGTTCTGGACGTGCGACCACTTCACGTGAGCGGCCTGCTCGGCGAGAAACTTGCGCATGTCGATCTCGATGATCGGCCAGGTCTTGCCCTGCACACCAAGGTCGGTCGCGCGGCAGATGCCGGACGGCGCGAGGATCGTGAGGACGGCCGCAATAAACAATGCGCCTCTGGTGTTCATTTCTTTCTGAGTTCGATCTTGGAGATGTCCACTCCGAGGATGCTCGAGCTGATCGAGATCTCCTTGAGCAGACGGATGTAGCTGATGTGCTTGCGGGAGTGAATCTCCTTGAGATCCATCCCTGACGCCAAGTCCTGCAGGATTTCGTACTGAACTGTGGTCAGGCGGCAGGCGTATTCATCGAATAGCCGTGCGCGGCTTTGCTCAAGTGCTGATTCCCCGTGCTCGACGACAAGCGTGTCCTGATCGGTCGGTAGCTCAGCTTCCGCGCTTTGAGTCCGGGGCACGATTTGATCGTCGTCGTGCACATCGTCGGTCCGGTGGAAGCGCTCCATATCCTCCCAGGAGAATGCCGGAGCGAGTATTCCGTCGGGCGCGTACCGTGTGCCATCGGCACGCTTGCGAAATCCGTTGCCGGGCAGTCGCGCAATGTTCTGAATGTCGCGGCGGACGCGCAGCGCCGCCTGAGCGGCCATGCTGTAGGCGTACTGGAGAACCTGTTCTGGCTCGAACTCGTCGGTCTTCGCTCTGTTCGTCGCCCACGCCAGTCGAATCTCCTGAGCCGCGTCTTCCTCGAGTTCGCGCGGGACCTTTGCTTTCCGGAAGGTCGATCTGATGATGCGCAGCTCGAGTGGCTGCGTGCCCTGATGCGGGCGGCAAGCCATGAGGTAATCGAATACCGAGCCGCCTACCGGGAAGCGCGGCGGCGGATCGAAATCACGGACACTGTCATTGGCTTTCGACATTGCGGGATGCGAGAAGGTCACGCAGCGCTCGGGTTGCGATCCCGTCCGCGGCCTGGCGGGCGACCGTGAATACCTCTCTCGCGTGCTCCTTGTGTGCCGTTCATGCCCTGACTCGTCTCGCTATGACGAGCCGACTCTTGAGCTGTCTCGTCGGGTCAGGCCGCGCTCGCCGCGTCGGCGCTGCCCGCACTCTCCCTCAAGTGCTTCTGGAAGTCCTTATCGCCGGCCATGAACGACTCGAGCATCTGCTCGGTCAGATCGCCGAGTTTGATCTCCTTGCCGTAGTTCTTGGCATAGAGCCGTCGGTACTCCTCGAGGCGCTTCCAGGTGCTCTGGCGCAGGCCGACCGGCTTGCGCTCGATGGGATCTTTTTCGGGTAGCTTTCCGAGTTTCATCTGTCTCTCTCGCAAGGGTTCTCGTGAATCGAATGCCGACGGTGATCCCGCTGGCTGGCGGGCGCAATATAGCGGCGGACGAAATCAGGCAGCAAGGATAAAACCGTGTAGGTTCCCGAATGGAGTTCAGAAATTATCCAGCGCTACGCCGAAGTCGCCTCTTCGATGTCAACCTCGGACGCTCCGAGCTGCTGCATCTGCAGCCAGGAAACCTCTGTGTATCCGGCCCAGAGGAAAGGCGGACGGATGTCGCACTTGGCGAGAACCACGCGCGATAAAATATGCGGATTGGTGATCTTCTGTTCGCGCACGTAGCTGTCGATACCGGACAGCAGAGAAGATTCATGCGCGTTCATGCTCGAGTAGACGAACACAATTCGGTCGAGCAGCAGCTTGCGGCTGCGATCCAGCCATGTGCCGGTCTTTCCTGAGAGAGCGATGATCTTGCCGCGCTCGCCGCGGGGCTTGTAGTAGCTCTCCACTTCGATCCAGTCGACCGCGGTGATATCTGGGTCGAGCCCTCGGATCGCTCCGTTGACGAGCACGAGGCCGTCCGGGATCTTCTTGAACTGCTCGGCAAAGGTCTTGCGCGAGATTCCATTCAGGCCGCGATAGATCGCGTACTCACTGTGCGTAGTGAGTCCCATAATTTCCTTCTCGATGAGATAGCGGGTGCCGAGCGTGCGGTGGATGAATTGCGGCCCGGTGACGGAGGTGATCCCGCGTCCGCTTTTCACTTCGTCCTCGATCGAGAGTCCGAGACGGTTGGCGCCGATCCAGGTCAGCAGGTAGGAGCAGCCTCCAAGCGGATTGCCTATGCGGAACACCTGCTTCGCTTCCAAGAGTCGCGCCAGCGTGCGGGAGGTCATCGACTTTCTAGTCGTGGGTGCGGACGTAGGCCATATCGCACGACCGATGTCCGTGTGTCGGACGTGGCCGTATCGATGCAGCAGGGTGAGGACTGCAAGTTCATTGTGGTGCGCACGAATGTGGTTATTCTTCATCGCAATTTTCATTTCGAAGGATGTACGGAAAAACGAACGCTTCTGTCGTCAACGGGGTAGTTCGCTGGGGTCGAGAACACTGGTTGTCGAGTGAATTGCTATAGTCAAATTGCGGCGGGACTTTCCGGTGCGCCCGTTTTCTTTGCAGAATCACTGGGATAGGAGAGTTCGTGCAAAGTGGGCGAGCGGACCGCTGAGGCGATAAAAGCCGGTGGAATAATTCCGGGTGGCGTCCTGCAAAACATCCTGTGGCCATGAAGGGTGTTTTATATGTTTTTTATCCCCAACGAGGCCCCTGCGGCGACGTCTTGGCGACAGTAGGCTCCGATTTATCGCGTCATGGAACACCGTCGGCAGGGTGGCTGGCAGGACTCGTCGACAGCCGGTGATCGCGAGCAACGTAATCCTCGCAAGACTCCTCTGTGGACGGCTTACGCATGCTCGACGAGCCCGCCCTGTAGCCGCTGAGGTCGGTCCTCGCGTCGCGGACGAATCTACTCCCGTTCCCCATAAGGACGGTTCGCGACTGGCATCACGTACTCGCTCTCTAGCCTCTGGAGCCGGTTCGGCGCGAACGGCCGATCCCGCCCTGTTCCCCATAAGGACGGTGCTCATCGAGTGGGGAGATCTCGCCCGTAGGGGTGCTTCGGGACGGGCGTGCTATCGCACTGGGGCGCGTGCTCCGCATGACGAGCGAGCCATCCATGACGGGTTCATCCCGTAGCGAGATTCTTATATGGACCTGCGGTGCTGTGGTCGGTTTCGGTATCCGAATCGCGTTCGAGTTTCGTTCGGGTCCCACTGCGTACTGCCGTGCTAGATTGGGATAAAAGGCGCGTTTTTATACCTACAGGCAGGATAGACGGACACAGAGGCGGGCTTACCGGTGCGATGCGTAGCAAACAGTGTGATGGGGCTCTCGGGTACTCGACCGGAACGGTCGGGAGGGGGACATCTCCGTGGTGCTCGCTCCGTGGTGAGCCTGAGGTTCACGGCGCGCGTGGTGGGGTGGCGGGGCTCCTGGACCATCGGTTCTGGCGAACCGGAGGGTGCGCGGTGAGCGGGGTGCAGGGTGATCTCGGGCTCGAGGGCTCGGGGAGCGCCGTGGGTACGAGCGCGGAGGGTGGTGCGGGGTCGGGCGCTGGGGCTGCGGCCGCGGCGAACGAGCTGATCGGCACGATCGAGAAGGTGGTGTTTCACAATCCGGGCAACGGCTACTTCGTTGCGCGGGTGTCGGTGCAGGGTGGTTCTGGACTGACCACGGTGGTGGGGTATGCGATGCAGATTGCCCCCGGGGAGCGTCTGACGGCGCGCGGGGAGTGGGTGACGAACGAGAAGTTCGGCCGGCAGTTCAAGGCGAGTGGGATCACGCGCGAGACGCCTCAGGATGGGGAGGGGCTCGCGAAGTACATGGCGAGCGCGCTCGATGGAGTAGGGCCTGAATTCGCCGCCCGCCTGGTGGCGAAGTTCGGCGCGGCGCTGCCGGAGATTATCGAGAAAACCCCCGAGCGGTTGCGCGAGGTTGAGGGGGTTGGGGCGAAGCGCGTGGCGGCGATCGTCAAGGCGTGGTCTGCCAAGGCGGCCGAGGCGAAGGGCCTGGCGTGGCTGTGCGGGATCGGGCTTTCGGTGAAACAGGCAAAGGTCGCGCAGCAGCTCTACGGAGAGAAGGCGCGCGCGGCGATCGAGATGAATCCGTATCGGCTTGCGGATGATCTGTCCGGGCTCGGCTTCCTGAAGGTCGATGTGATCGCGCGCAAGCTCGGGATCAAGTCCGACAGCGAGGAGCGGGTTGATGCGGCGATCCTCTACTGTGTGCAGCAGGCGATCGATGCCGGCTCGTGCGCGGTGAGCGCCGAGCGTGCGGCGCGTACGGCGCTGAAGATTCTCGGCCTGAGGGACGATCCGGCCAGTGCCAATGTCGTGCGCGAGGCGATCAAGCGGCTCGCGCAGAGTGAGCGGGTCGTCGTCGACTGGTCGGCGGGGGAGGTGTGTCTCTTTGCGCGCTGGGTGTACCAGGTCGAGCGCGAGGTGGCGGGCCTTCTCATCGAGCGACGAGAGGGCGCTTCGTACGTGCAGGTGAAGGATGTCTGGGCGGCAGTGGGGCGGGCCGAGGGCGAGCTCGGCATCACGCTCGATGCTCGGCAGCGGGACGCTGTGGCCCGGGCGCTCGAGAGCAATGTGATGGTGGTAACGGGCGGTCCGGGTACGGGCAAGACCACGTTGACCAAGGCGATCGTGCGCGCGTTCGAGCGCGTGCGGGTGTTCGATCATGGCGGTGCGGGCGGTGAGGGCCGGCGCTGCTCGGTGCTGGTGTGCGCGCCAACGGGCAAGGCCGCCAAGCGCGCGAGCGAGGCGATCGGGTGCGAGGCGATCACGATTCACCGTGCGCTCGAGTGGGGCCCGGCCGGGCCGAATCGCGATGCCGACAACCCCATCGAGGCCGATGTCCTGATCGTCGATGAGGTGTCGATGGTGGACGCGCCGCTGATGCGCGCGCTTCTCACGGCAATCCCGGACGGGGCGCGCCTGGTGCTCGTCGGCGATCGCGATCAGCTGCCCTCGGTGGGCCCGGGGCGGGTGCTCTCGGATCTCATCAGGAGCGAGGCGCTCCCGGTGGTGAAGCTCGAAGTGGTGTTCCGTCAGGCGCAGTCGAGTCAGATCATCGTCAATGCGCACCGGGTCAATCACGGCTCGCTTCCGCACATGGGAATGGAGGCGCTGGCCGGGGGCGGTGACTTCGGATTTCTCGTGGAACGGGAGACTGAGAAGGCGCGCGAGCAGCTGCTGGCACTCGTGGCCGGGATGCGCGAGCGCGGGTTCGACCCGGTGAAGGACTGCCAGGTGCTCGTGCCGATGCGAAAGGGCACGCTTGGGACCGATCAGCTGAACATCGAGCTGCAACGGCTGCTCAACCCCGGCCATCGGCTCTCGATCCCGTTCCAGAACGGGGTGCTGTGCAAGGGCGACAAGGTCATCCAGATCAAGAACAACTACCAGAAGGAAGTGTTCAACGGGGAGATCGGGTTCGTGCAGGAGGTCGATCCGCGCGATGGCAGCTGCTACGTGGTCTATGACGACGAGCGGCTGATCGGGTACACGCGGGAGGACCTCAAGGAGATCCGTCTCGCCTATGCGCTCACGATCCACAAGTCGCAGGGCTCGGAGTTCCCGGTGGTGGTGATGGGGATCGCCGGTGAGCACTTCGTGATGCTCAAGCGCAACCTCGTGTACACCGGCATCACGCGTGCCCGCAAGCTGATGGTGCTGGTCGGGGATGCGCGGGCGGTCGGCCGGGCGGTCAAGGACGACAGCATCGATGAGCGGCACAGCAAGCTTGCCGAGTGGCTCGCGAAGGCTGCCGGGGCGAGTGTCGAGGCGGTCGAGAAGATCGATGGCGACGCCTAGTCGACCTGCGTTTACTTAGAACAGATGAGGTGGTTTATGGTTCGCGAAGATTCGAGTGTTCACCCCAATCTCTCTCCGTCGCACGGGTCACTCCCCGGGTATCCGATGGCGGCTGGCGCGAGTATCACGCGGGAAGTTCCTCGCAAGCCGAGGGGTTGTGCTGCAAGCCTGTCGGTGTCGAACGTGTCGAGGGTCGCCGCGCTCATGGTGTCCTTGGCGGTGATGGGCGGGTGTGCCACGGGACGTCCGCGCGTCGTGCAGAAGCCTCCATGCTGGGCGCTCACCGTGAGGGAGTTCAATGTGCCGAAGAATCGTCAGAAGTCCGTGAAGGTGTGGGACGCGCACCCCATGTCCACTGGTTCGTGGCACTGGAAGGCGTACTCTCCCGATTTCGGCAAGCGGTCGTGCCGCCTCGCACCTGGCGCACGTGCCTCGCAGTGCGTACCGATCGCCTATCTCCAGGCCTCTGGGTACTAATGAACTCCGAGATCGATCAACTTCGCGGGTCGGCCGAACTCGTTGTGTTGCCCAGGAATCTGGCTGGACCCTCACCGCGCCACGCGATAGTGGCGCTCGGGGTGCTCTTCTTGGCGCAGGTGAGCGGGTGCGCATCGGTGCGCACGCGCGTCGCAGGCGGGCCGTTCGCGGTGGTCACCGCACGGGCACTCGGGACGTATTCGAAGTACGTGACGGTCTGGGATGAGCGCCAGGCGCCCGATGGCTCGTGGCACTGGAGGGCGAGCTCCGGCCACGGACATGAGTATCTGTGCACGCTCGCGAAGGGCGCGAAGACCGCCCAGTGCGGCGGGTATTACTTCGATAACGGCCTCGATCCTCTGCAGGGCTAAGGGATGGAGGTCTCAGCAGGAATCTCCACCCGCCGCGGCAGGCACAACGCCAAGCCCGTGACGATCGACGGGGTGCGCTACCCGAGCATTTGCGCTGCGGCGCGCGCGTTCGGGATCGATCACAACCTCGTGATCAGCCGGCTGCGCCAGGGCTGGCAGCTGCGCCGCGCGCTTACGCGTCCAAAGGTGAGCGGCCATCGAAGCGCGCAACCGGTTACGGTGTATGGAACGAAGTACCGAAGCGTGCAGGCGGCATGCGCGGCGCTGCGCGTTCGGTATTCGGCGGTCTCGCAGCGTCTCAGGAATGGCTGGGATATCGAGGCGGCCGTCGAGGCGGTGAAGACCCCGCGCACGGCGGGCGGTGAGGTCAAGGTCCTGATCATCATCGAGGGGCAGTGCCACGAGTCGCTCGAGGCGGCGGCGCGTGCGCGTGGACTCGATCCGAGTGTGGTGCGAGGGCAGATCGCCTCGGGCTGGACGCTCAAAGAGGCACTGAGCGTAGCGGCAGGACACCCCAGCAGGGCGGTCGATGTCACGTTTCGCGGTCAGCGGTTCGAGAGCATCGAGGCGGCGGCGGCCGCGTTCGGTGTGAGCGCGGCGAACGTTCTGGCGCTGCGTGGCAGAGGATTGAGCGCCGCGCAGGCCATCGAGGAACTTCTGATGCGCGAGCGCGAGCGGGATGAGCGGCTCACGCGGCGCGAGCGGTTCAAAGACCGCGTGCGCAGGGAGGGCTATGTGGGGCCGGACGGGGTCGAGTTCCGAGGGGTGAAGTACTCCACACTCGCGGCGCTCGCCGACGCATTCGCAATCCGCCCGGTCACGCTGCGCAACCGGCTGCGGCTCGGATGGACGCTCGAGCAGGGCGTTGGGCTTGCCGAGCCGCCAAAGCTCGTGCGCAACATCAAGGAAGTGACTGTCGGTGGGCAGGTGTTCGCGAACATGAGTGAGGCCGCAAGGCACTTCGGGGTGTCCTGGTCGGTCGCGCGCTATCGGTTACAGGTGGGCGCATCGCCCGAGCAGGCCTTCGGCCTCGAGCCGTTCGAGGCGCGGCGCGGGTGGGGAAAGCCACTCGTTGTGGCAGGCGAGCGGTTTGGATCCCTCAACGAGGCGTGCCTCAGATTCAAGAAATCGCCCGGGCTCATCACCCGCAGGCTGCAGCGGGGAGAGACCCCGGAGCAGGCCTTCGAACTCGAGCAGCCCTCTCAGGAGAATGCCGCGGTGGTCATCGCCGGTCACCGGTTTCGATTCCTCGCCGAAGCGGCTCGGCACTACAAGGTGCCGTACGCAAAACTGCGCTACCTCATCGAGAAGAAGGGCATCGAGCCGCTCAAGGCGGTGCAGATGGCACAGGGGGCTGCGGGCTGAGTCGATGAGTGCAATAGGGGTGCTGATCGGGCTCGCGCTCGCGGTGAGCGTGCTCGTTGTCGTTCACGAGCTCGGGCACTTGGCCGCGGCCCGGTGGTGCGGGATCAAGGTGGTGAAGTTCTCCATCGGCTTCGGACCGAGAATCGCCGCATGGCAGGCGGGCGCTGATCAGGTGCGCTGCACGGTAGGGCTCGTACCCCTTGGCGGGTTCGTGCAGCTGCTCGATGAGCGAGCGGGGCCGGTGAGCGCAGAGGAACTGCCGCGCGCCTTCACCCGGGCACATCCGGCCAGGCGACTCGCCACACTTGCGGCGGGCCCGGCGTCGAACTTCCTGCTCGGGATTCTCCTGCTCGGGCTGTTCCTCTGGCACGACGGGGCGGTGCGAATGCGCCCGATCGTCGGGCAGGTGGCCGCCGGTTCGATCGCCGCACGCGAGGGGCTTCGCGAGGGCGATGTGATCGAGGCGGTCGGGGCGAGGGCGGTGCGCACCCGCGGTGAGGCCCGGTCCCGGATTCTCTCGGCCATGCGATCGCGCGGCGTGGCGGAGCTCACGGTCAGTGCCGAGCATTCCTCCCATCCGGTGACGCTGAGGGCCCCCGGCGATGAGGCGCGGATCACGCTCCCTGGCATCGGCGTTCGCTTCGGCGCGGTGCGCATCCCGACGCGCATCGCGCGGGTGGTGCCGGGCGGGCCTGCGGCCAAGGCGGGGCTCGAAGCGGGCGACCGGATCGTGTCGATCGACGGACACGAGGTGCGCGACTGGGCGGCACTCATGGCGTGCATCCGGCCGTTGCCCGGGAAACTCGTGCGCCTCGGCGTGCGGCGCGGGCGACGGGTGATGATCCTCCCGGTGCGCATCGGGCGACAGGTGGTCGGCGGCCGGGCGGTGGGGGCGCTGTGGGTGCGCGCGGCCGCTCCCGTGACCCCGAAGGGCTGGACGGTGCGTATCCGCTACCGGCCGCTCGAGGCGCTCGCCGGCGGAGTTCGAATGGCCTGGCGGCTCTCGGTGCTCGAGGTGAGGGCGGTGTGGAATCTGATCACGCTGCATTCCTCGGTGCACGATTTCGCCGACTCGAGATGGGTCGCGGCGCTCTCGGGCGACCCGGCCGGCGGCCCCGGATCGCTGCTCGCGTTTCTCGCCGAACTCTCCCTCACGCTCGGGCTGGTGAACCTGCTGCCGGTGCCCGGTCTCGATGGCGCGCAGCTGCTCTTCGAGCTCGCGCAGTGGGGGCGAGGTATTTCCGAAGAACATTCGGAAATGTCCGTCGCAGGGCGGTTGCCGGGTGACGTAGAGTGCGGGCGGGCGCCAGGCGATCCGCCGGCTGCGCGTAAGTGATCGAGAGGGGAGGAGGAATGCAGGCGGCGGTGAGCGGCGCTCGTGTCTTTTGGCCTGAGCCGATGGAGGCCGGACGGATCTACAGCCAGGCGAGCGGCGGTGACGCTGTGGTGTGCGGCCGGGCGGGAAGTCTCTACGAGACGCTCACGGCGCGGCGCGCGGCGGGCTCTGCAGCATCGGCAAACACGGCTCTTCGCCCCGGGCGCGCGGTGTTCGTGCTCATCGGGCTTGCGCATCGGATCGTCGAGCTCGACTCCTCTGCCGAGCGCGAAGCGATCGTGCTCGCCTGTCACGATATCGATGATGCGCTGAAGGTGCTGCCCGGACTGCCGGAGCATACCCCGGTGGCGCTCAGCGGCACGGCCCGGCCGCTGTACCAGGCGCGGCTCACCCTCGATCCGAGCGCGCACGATCCGGTGTTCGGCCCGCTCGTGACCGATGAACTCGCGCGCTCGAGGGAGGTATGCGGACTTGCGCGTGCGAGTCACGGCGCGGTGCTCGCGCGACGTCTCATCGAGATCGTCACGGGCGCATTTCACGTCAAGGCGGGGCCGGCGCTCGTGCGCGAACTCGCAGAGGGAGCGATGGCCCGGGCCTCGGCGTACGGGAAGATGGTCCCGTTCCTGCATCGGGACGGGGCGGACGATGCGTTCGTGGCGCCGTGCGCATGGGCCTACCGGCTCACCGAGACGAAGTTCACGCTGCGCTTCGGGTACCGGGTGCTCGCCGTCGATCGGCATCCGGGCGCACTCGATGCGCACTTCAGCCGCCACCAGGCAGGCGGCGGGGGTGTGCCGGGCGGGCTGGCACGCAAACTCAACTGAGCCGCGGCGGCCGCCGAGCACCCTCAGTACGTGTGGCCCAGCTCGTTGGCGGTCTCAGGGTTCACGGTCGTGAGCCTCGTGAGGCTGCATTGACCGTCCGCCAACGTGCCTCGGCCGGGAACGTTCCACTCTACGAGCCCCACGTGATCGGCGCCGACCGGGAAGTACGACCTACCCAGATCCTGCCGGGTGAAGCGGTAGGTCACGGTCCCCTTGCCGTGGTTTTCGAAGACCTGTGAGTAGGCGACCCTCGCCAGGCAGGTATACGTGAACCGATGAGGGCCTACCCCGAGCTGGACATCCTCGTCCTTCGGCCCGACGGGCCGCCCATCAACGCTCGTAATCGACACATCCCAGAAATGCACGAGCGGAGCATTCAGGTCCGGAGCGAAGTCGCTGAGGTAGACCGTCACCACTTTCGCTGTCGGCTGCGGCGGCGATCCATTCAGGGTCATCGTTTTGTCGACGATCGTGCAGCCGGCCAGGGCGGCGAAGGACAGGAGCACCAGAGGGTAGAGTTTGTGTCGCATGTTCATTCTTTCCTGTTGTGATGTCGACGGCGCGCTTAGACTCATTCCAAACAAGGCCGCGCAACTCTCGGCATTGCAAAGGTATCGGCGCGGCTCAGATCAACCTGAGAGCACTGCACAACTCTTGCGTTCAACGTGACATCTGTCACATCACAAGGGGCGTTGCACCGCGCCGGGAATCGGGATCTCGTCGTGGTCGAGGACCGATCGGCGGTCCCAGCCGATCTCGAGTCGCACTCCCGGCGGCATCACCCACAGGTGGTATTGGTTCGCGGTGTCGACCAGGCGCGCTTCGGCCGGATAGAGCTCGAGGCCCTCGCGCTCGGCGCGAGGGGCTTCATACATTCGTCCCCGGGGGCTTCGGCACCAGATACCAGCGCTCGACGCCCGGGGGCGGAGCGGGGGCATCCGGCAGATCCTCCTCGCGCACGAGCCTCGCGCCCTCTTTGATCGTCGCCGCCACCCTTTCGGCCAGGCGATCGCGCGCAACCTCGGGCGAGGTGGTGCGTTCGAGGTCGCTCGAGTAGGACACGCCCTCCGGTAGACACTCATCGGTATCGATCGCGGCCGGCACGATGTCGAACCAGTGCGGGTAGGCCGGCGCCGGTCGACCCTCGCGGGTATGACAGCTGATCTCGAGCAGGCGCACCGGTGCATAGTCGGCGGGCAGCTTGATGCCAAGGCACTCATCGAGGGTGAGCGTCCCTGAGGCATCGAGGGCGCCCTGCGCGAGATGCAACGTGACGTCATCGGAGAGCTGCTCACGGAAGGCGGCGAACCAGATCGCGAGGCGGGGATCGTCCTGCGGGCGACCCTCGATCGACGGGAACCCGTAGCCCTTGTGTGCGCCGAAGAACCCGTTTCGCACGTGTTCGTAGTGGGCCAGGGAGAGCTCGAGGAGCGAGAAGGTGCGGTGGTCGGCGACATCACGCATGAAGCGCTCACGCGCACGGCCGCGGTCGGCGTACTCGCCGATGAACTCCTCGCGCAGCGCGGTGGCCTCGATCTCACTTGGGGCGAGGCGGTAGAGCAGCGCATGCGGGGCGCTCGTGCCGGCACAGAGATAGCGCACGCCATGGGTCTGCCGCCCGTGTTTGCGCAGGACCCCGAAGGGGATCACGAGCCAGGGGTTTTGCACGAGCCGCGAGTGGCGCGTGGCCTCGCGACGCAACGCGCGCCAGGTCTCGAGCAACGCCCGGTAGCGCTCGGGCGAGAGCGGGGCTGCCAAGGGAGCGAGCTGCTCGGCAAAGCCCTCCACCCGATCCAGGCACTCGCGCTTGTGCGCGAGGGAACGAAATGCGCTCGGGTGCTCTGCCCAGTCCGCAGCGCCCGGCCACTCTTTCAGCGTGGTCTCGCCGGCGGCGACCGTCGGCAGGCTCGCCCAGCGGTCGGATTTCACCGTGAGCGCTCGCTTGCCGCGCTCGAGCGTCAGGCGATGCACCCAGGCATGAGGCTCGAGCCGGTCATCGCGCTCGGACTCGCGTGGTGCAGCATAGAGCACCGGCTTTGCCCGCCCCGAGAGCACGAGACGCAGGGGAGTGAGCCCGAGCGCCGCGGCGAGGGATTCGGTTTCCTCGAGAAGCCGATTGCCGCTTCGGGCGAGCACGAACATCTGATCGAGGAGCGCACGCCAGGCTGCCCCACCCTGACTCTCGGGCCCGGGCAGTGCTTTGCCCCCATTCACTGCGCGCCAGGCAATCACCGCCTGGTCGATGAGATCCAACGCCTCCTTACCCGAGGCGAGATTCGCGGTGGTGAGCGCCTCGAGGAGCGCTGCGCGGGCGGGGGCCTCCTGTGCACGTTCGGCCTCGAGATGGGCGAGCGCGTGCTTGAAGAAACGGATGTAGTAGACGTGATCGCGCCGCGCCTCTCGGCTGTGCAGGTAGCCGGCGATCTCCTCGGGGCGCACTGCATCGAGGCACAGGTGCGTCAGGATGTCATCGTAGCTGTAATCGTCACGGAAGGCCGTGAGGTCGACGCGGCAGTTGAAGCGCCGATCCTTGTGTGAGGTGTATGAGTAACCCGACACTTCGGTGTCGACGCAGATCGATTCCCCCTCGCGGTAGGCGATCGCAAGGTCAATGCTGCGCCCGGGGGTGTAGCGGCGCTCGAATCCGCGGCCGCTCGAGTCGCGAAAGCACGCCCCTGGGGCGGTCGTGGGATTCATCAGCCCGTGCCAGCTGCACAGCACCCGGCTGCCTGAGCGCAGGTAACCATTCTTCTCGGCAATCCACTGACGCAGCGGTTGGCGGTCCTCGGCGAGTACCGAGCGGCCCTCATCGCAGAGGAAGTTCAGGTGTGCGGCCTGGAACTCGAGTGAGACGAATTCGAAGGAGGCGGGCCCAGGGTAGAAGGTGCCGAAGAGCTTCAGGCGATGATCGAGCCCGCAGATCAGCAGCAGGAAGCGCTTGTAGTGCAGCGCGTGCGCTTCGTGCACGGCGAGCTTGTCGGTGTAGGCGAGGTCCTCGAACTTGATCTCGCGCCCATCGATGCCGCGGAAGACCCGGTCCTGCTCATCGACGGCCGGGAAGAGCCGTGCGGCGCCGAGGTGGCTCTCCACCGGAGAGAACACCCGGTGGATATTCGCCCCGTTTCGCACCAACAGGAACACCTTTTTATTTTCCCGGTTGCGTACGGCATTGTCCCACTTGTCGCCGTAGTCGATGTCGTAGCGCGTCGTGGCCATCACGAGCACGCAGCGCTCGGTGGGGAAGATCTGGCGCACCAGGCTCTCGTTCTCGCGCAAGGCTTCGAAGAAATGGCCCTCACGGGAGAAATCGAAGTCCGCGCCGACGTCAACCCAGAGCGCGAGTTCCTCACACATGACGAGCTTGCGCTGCACGATGGTGAGCGGGATATCCTCGCGGGCCGGTGCGCCCTCGGCGATGGTGTCGACCTCGACCCCTTTGCCGACGTAGAGATCGAGCGAGGCAATCCCCTGCATCAGCTTATCGACGTAATTGCGAACGTCCTCGGTTTGGGCGAGCGCTGCGGCCGCCTGCTCCTCGAAGAACGGGGTGAGCTCGGAGAGCGTCTCTGCGATCTCGCCCGTCTTTTCCTTGATCCACTTCGCCTTCAGAGTCGCGATGCGATGCTCGCGCTGGGCGACCTGGCGTAGCGCCTGGATACGCTCGGGGCTGACCCCACTCTCGAGCGCTCCTTTGAGCGAGCCTCGGGAGACACTCACGAGATCGGAGGTTTGCGATGCCTGCGTCACAAGCGCCCCGGCCGCGGGCGTCACGGCCGCCGGCGCCGGCGGCGAGGACCTGGGGGTGGGCACGTCTTCGTCTTCCGCCGCTTCCTCATCCTCATCGTCCGGCGGGGTGCTCTGCTCGCGCAGACCCTCCTCGATGTACCCGGCCAGGCGCGCAGGATCGTGCTGACCGGCGACGAGCTCGTTCTGCAGCTCGCTGATGTGGCCCTGGATCTCGGCGACCTCCGCGGCGCGTACGCGCTCGTGGTCCGGTTCGAATTCGAACTTATCGAGGAAATCAGGCACGCGGAAGCGATGCTCGTCGTAGCGGAACCAGGTCTCTTTCACCGATCCGTCGCTCTGCGGGATCTCGAGATGGGTCTGGGTGCCGATCTTGCTCGGGTGCGGGCGCAGGATCACCGTGTGTGGGCGGTCATCGGCGAAACGCAGTGACTGCAGCAGCAGTACCTCGCCGGCCTCGATGCCTTGCTCTGGAATGGCACACCGGGCGCGCCAGTAACGCCCCGGCTGCAGCGACTGGAAGCGCTCGATGCGGGTCGGCTCTGCAGGGGCTGCGGCCGCCAGAGCCTTAGTGGTCATCGTTCCCACACGCGCACAGTCTTCCTCCCCCGGTTCGCTCATCCAGCCGATATTTTTATTTTATCCCGCAGGGGCAGGTGAGGCGCGACAGGTTGCCGAAGCGCGTTCGGAATGTTCCTACAATCTCGCTGGACGTGTCGCCATTCTCTTGACGCCCCCCGTCCCCTCTACTCTAAGCTTGGGCATCGTTTCAGATCACAGGTCCGAGAGATGGTTACTTCGAGAATTTTATCGCCGATCGTGGCCGTAGTTGCGCTGCTGGCCGGTCCGGCTATCGCCCGGGCCGGGAACAACGAGGCCACTTTGATCGAGCAGAGCACCACACACGGAAGGGCGGTGTGCCACTTTCAGCAGTTAGGAAGCTCGTCCGAGTACGAACTGCCGGCGGGAGAGTCCTGCCCGAAGCGCGCCAACCTGACGGTGAACCATTCAGGGTGGATTCTCGGGACCGAAGGGACCCTCGTTCATTCCCGCGAGTACGCAGGCACCGTGACTTGCTATTACAGGGACGAGGGACAGACGATATCGATCACGGTGCCGTCGTTCGGTGGAGTCTGCAATATGACCCATACGTTTTTCATTGTGCCGACTCTTTGACCTGCGCGGATGGGCGACCGGATCCCCCTTGATGTGGAGGCTGCGCCAAACCCACGTAGTACGCCTCTCTCGCCGGTGAATAGAACCCCACCCCAGCGACTTCCTCCCAGAGCTGGCGCGCGGTGCTCATCGCAGCCTCGAGCCGGCGCTTGTGGGTGAGGCCCGAGGCACTGAATGCCGGGCTGTCGTAATAACCTGGACAGCCCAGGCCGTGATCGAGCCGAATGGCCATGCTGACGAGCAGCCCCACCGATGGAGCGGCGGTGGGCGCTGGTGCTACAGCCTCGGCCCGCGCGGGCAGCGCGGGAGTGGAGCACTTCGCGAGCCGGTCAGTCAGCGGTCCGATTTCCCGCAGTATCACAAGAGAGGGGCGCGTGCCGCCGACATCCTCCGACTCGCAGTCAACGGCATTACACAGTTCGCTTGCGAGCTCGGCGATGCGCTCGAGCGTCTCGAGTCGGTCATTCGTGGAGGCCTGCGCGGAGCATTCCGGGCGCACCCCCCAGTGCTCACCCGCCGGCGCGCCGCACCCAGGGCAGCGGCCTTCGGCCCGGCGCTGCGCTTGACGCTCGAGGTAGGCTCGACCGGCGATCGTGAGGAAATCATCGTCTGCGATCAGCCCGTTGACGGCGTCCTGGATGAGCATCTGCTCGCGTTCGTTCGGGGTGCAATCGCCCGTGTTGCCGTTCGCATCCTCGGCATCGCGCAGCTCGTAACCCTCGACGTACTCGTCGGCAAATGTTTGCATCGACTGTCCGGCCACGTGGTCTGAGTCATCCGAAATTGAGGTCACCATCAATGCCTCCATGGTAGAGATCGTGTTTGTTCGCATAGGCCTTTGCGAGCTCCGCTGTCGCGAACAACCGCGGCCCGCCGCGTGGGGGTCGGTAGCCATCGGCCGGCGCTGAGCGCACCTTCCGCAAACAGTCGGGACCGACGAAGACGGGTCTGTGGTCATCGTCCTCGAGGTAGGCCTCCCGAGGCGGCCCGGGGCGCAGTCTTCGCCCACACGCGTAACACTCGTCGGCGGGCTCGATGCGCTCAGTCGTGGCAGAAGTTCGCATCCGGCGGAAACCATCCTGCTACATAGAGCGTTCCTCGCCACGAGTACGCCTCGACGCGTTCCTGTTCGGTCTCACGTACGATTTTCGTGCCAAGCACTTTCGCTACCCGACCCCTCCAGCCCGTGGCTCGTGCTCGGGGTAAAGTGAACGGATCAATGGTGTTCCTCGAGGCGCTCGCGCCGCCCGGACGGGTCTGTGCGATTTCGTGCGACACGGCAGTCGCTCAGTGAGTCCTGCGGAATGCGAGAGGGGGGCCAAAGATGCCGCGGTCCGGGCTGGTGAAGACGATCCGCTCCGGCCCTAGATGCGTCAAGGTGAACGTCGCTTCCGGTAATTGCGTGAGATGTCCCTTGAGTTGCGCGCCTTCGCGGGTTAACTCACACACCGCGATTTTAACCCAGGTGAGGCGTGCCCCAACAAATACTGCCCGATGCTCCACCATTGTGTAGTGGCCTTGCCCCTGGTTCGTGATGATCAGGCGAGGCGTGTCCCCGCGTGCCACGATCCATTTCCCAGTGAAGCCGCTGGCGTGCGCGCACCCGACGAGGGCTACGGCGGTGGTGGCAAGCATCAAGCGTTTTAGTTTCAACTCCGGCCCTCCCCGGTGGATTTCGCTACTTGCTCTCATGATACGAGCAAACGGCGAATTCTCTGCGGGGGAGTTCCTGAACGGCGTTCGAATTATCGGCATGCCTCGGCAGCACCGAGTCACTAGACTGAATGCCAACATCACAATTTGTGCAGGGGTCGGAATGACTGCATCTTCACATATTCTCGGCTCAGCGCCGATTCATGTGCGCATCGACGGACGTGATGTTCGACTCACACTTGCGGAGGCCAAGGTGCTGCAGGCCGGGCTCGGCCGCGCGATCGCAAAGGTCGAGCGGTTCGAACGCGGGGTCGAGGGCCTGATCTCGCGCTCAGACGCCGCATCGTCCAGCGGTGCCGTGATCCGATGAGCGATGCGGCACTATCTGCGTCTCGCGGCCGCGGCGTTCATGCTCGTGACGCTTGCGGGGTGGGTGCTGGCGATGCTCGTGGCCATTGGGTTCGCGGTACGCAAAGCGATCAAGAAGGGGTTTCGCAGCGCGCTATGAGGAAGGGCGGACGGATGACTGAAGAGGAGTATAGGGAACTCGAGCCGCTCTACGAGCGGGCAAAGCAGGAGATCCCGACCTGGGGCTCCATTACGATTTCGAACGTGCAGCGACACTACCGGCTCGGATACAACCGCGCCCAGAGAATGCTCGAAGCCCTGGTGGAGGCGGGCGTGCTGCGCTGGAACCATGTCACAGGCGCCTACACGCCGGCGGTCAGAAACGAGGGGAGTCAGCAGCGTGCCTGATCCGACATGCATGAGCCACTGGCTTCCGAAGCTCGAGACAGCAGGTCTGCCCGTGCCGCGCACCATTTTGGTGCCAATGCCCCGGTGGGCATACGCGGACATGTTCAATGTGTTCGACGGCAAGCCCCTCGAGGGCCCGGCGAACGGATTCCTTCGGGAACTCGCCGCGGCCGCAACCGAGATCGGCTACCCGGCGTTCCTGCGCACCGGGATGACCTCCGGTAAGCACAGCTGGTCGAAGACCTGTTACCTCACCGATCCAGCGCGGCTGATCGAGCATGTGGCGAACCTGGTGGAATTCTCGGAGTGCGCCTCGTTCGTTGGGCTCTCCTGTGAGTGGTGGGCGGTGCGGGAACTCCTGCCGACGATGCCGCTCGCGGTCTGCCCTCGCTACGAGGGCATGCCGGTGTGTCGCGAGTTTCGCTGTTTCGTCGCGGACGGGGAGGTGCGCTGCATGCACCCGTATTGGCCGCTCGAAGCGCTCGAGCGCGGGGGCGTCACGGATCCTGAGCGCATCGCCGATGAGCTCGCGTCGTGTCCGGATGAGCCGGCCGTGCGGGCACTGGCCGCCCGTGCGGGTGCGGCCGTCGGGGGTGAGTGGTCGGTCGATGTACTGGAGACCGAGAGAGGGTGGTTCGTGACCGATATGGCCGAGGCCGGGAAGAGCTGGCACTGGCCGGGGTGCGCGGCTGCCGACGCCGAGGTGCACACGCTGAGGCGAGTCGCGGGGGAGTAGAGCGTGGGCGCGAATAGCGACATCGAATGGACGGATCACACGTTCAACCCGTGGTGGGGATGCACCCGGATCTCGCCGGCCTGCGACCGCTGCTATGCGGCAAATTGGGCGCAGCGGACCGGGTTCACGGAACTCTGGTCCGGGCAACGGCGGGTCTTCGGTGAGAAACACTGGAGGGAGCCCCTCCACTGGAAGGAGAGGGCGGTGCGCGCGGGTACACGGGCGAGGGTCTTCTGTGCCTCGATGGCCAACGTGTTCGATGGCGATGCGCCCGAAGGGGCGCGCGAGCGGCTCTGGGCGCTCATCGAGGCGACGCCGGCGCTCGAGTGGCTGTTGCTTACGAAGCGCATCGGGAACGCCGCGCGGATGCTGCCGGCGGCCTGGCTCGAGCAGCCACGACCGAACGTGTGGCTCGGGGCAACGTTCTGCAACCAGGCGGAGATCGATCGCGATTTCGCAAAACTGATCGCTGTGCCAGCCGTCATCCACTTCGCTTCGTTCGAGCCGCTGCTCGGGCCGATTGATCTCGGTGGAGCGGAACGGGCGCGCTGGCTCGACTGGGCGATCGTCGGTGGCGAGAGCGGAAGACAGGCCCGGCCGATGAATCCCGCCTGGGCGCGCACTTTGCGCGATCAGTGCGTTGCGGCCCGCGTGGCCTTCTTTATGAAGCAGATGGGCGGCAGAGTGGACAAGCGTGGCGAGCTGGGCGCCTTCCCTGAGGAATTCAGAATCAGGGAGACCCCTCGTGCAGCCTGAGCCTATTGTTCTCGCGTACCTGGCCGGAATGATCGATGGGGATGGGTACATCACCATCAATCGTTCGGTTCGACAGGGGTACGTTTATCACGGTCCACAAGTTGGAATCTCCGGAACTCGTCGAGAACCGCATGACTTAGCGGCTTCGCTCTGGGGAGGCAAGGTCCACTGCTACACACCTCGGAATCGCGCGCACAGGCCAGTATTTCATTGGTCCAGGCAGGGGCAGAAGGCGGCCGAGATCATCCGGGCGTTAGAGCCGTTCCTACTCGTGAAGGCAGAGCACGCGTGGCTCGCTCTGAAGCTCTGGGAGCATGTGGAGATGGGGAGGAGCGATGATCCGTTTCCGTGGTTTGGGCCTCACTACAATCCGCGTGCAGCGCGGGACGACATGAGGTCAGAGATGATTTCCCTGAACCAGTCCAGAAATCGCGTACGGAGCCGTTCCGGACGATTGATCGACGGGCGCACCTGGGACGAGGTGCCGCAGGTGCGTGAATGATTCGGTGGCGCAAGGTCCTCGGATCGATTCGCAACAGAGTGAATCGCCCCAATTGTCATGGACCCGCGGAACAACCCAATGCCCAGGTCCATTTGGGGCTGGATGAAGCCGCGGCGCGGTCTGTTCACTATGGGCTGATAGATGCCGCTCCTGTAATCAACAAACCCGCGGCGCTAAAGAGCGAATCAGCGCGGGCTGCTATATCTGGTCTGATCAGGTCACAATGGGCGGGCCCATCCACGGGTTGCTGCGTGATCGTGGCGCAGGCGTGCATCGATCCAATTAAAGAGATGTTAGGCCGGGACGCGTGGATTGTGCTCGGATGGCTAACGGATATTGCGAAGCCCGGCGTTTGCATTTGGAGAATGGACCCCGACGAGCTCTGTAGAGGCATAAGCCGAGGATGGCTTGGTCAGGCGGAGGTTCATGCATGGATCATGCTCGATTCCGGGGAGATCATAGACCCCGTCGGTTATCAGACACTCGCGGAGCTATTTCCTAATTTTTTACAGGGGCGCGGACAAGTTAACTTCCTGAATGCACAAGGTCTTCCATACAAAGTCATCCCCGGCATGCCATTCTGGCGCTACCACCCGTCTGCAATTCTCGAATGAAGACGGCACTCGATCAGCTTCAGAGGATTCGCCTCCCGGATGTCTTCAACCCGTGGACGGACGTCGATCCGATGGATGTGTCGGTCGGGGCGCCGGCGGCACGGCTCGAGCGGCTGCGGGCCCACTTCGCGGTGCGCCCGGCGGTGGTGCTCTGTGGCGAGGCGCCGGGTTTCCAAGGCTGTCGGGTCAGCGGCATTCCCTTCACATCCGAGGCGTTGCTGTGCGAAGGGGCGATTCCGCGTTGCGAGACGAGCGCGCGGCTGACCACCCGGCCCCGCCCCTGGTCGGAGCCTTCGGCGCGCATCGTCTGGAAGGCTCTCTACGAATTCGGTATCGCAGAGCGCACGGTGCTCTGGAACACCTTCGCGTTCCATCCGCACAGGCCGGGCGAGCCCTACACCAACCGCACGCCGCGGTCCGATGAGATCGAGGCGGGCATCGAAATCCTTCGCGCGGTGCTCGGGCATTTCGAGGCCCAGGGGGCTGCGGTGGTCGCAGTCGGCCGGGTGGCCGAGCGGACGCTGCAGCGCCTCGGGATCGCAGTGCGCGCCCAGGTGCAGCATCCCGCATACGGTGGGGCGCCGAAGTTTCGCGCGGGACTCGCGCAGATCGCCCGCGAGACTCTCGGATAGGCCCGTGAACAGCTCCACTCCAGCGGCCGAACAGCTATCGCTCTTCGATGCGGTCGTTGCGACGTACGCGGAACGCGAATGCGCCTCCAATGAAGCGCTCTACCAGGAGGTTGCCGCGCGGGCGGGCATCCCCGATGCGGCTCTGGCGTGTCGGGAGCGGATCGGCAAGCAAAGCTTCAACCGGACGAAGCGAAAGATCCGATGGGTGCAGCAGACCCTGAAGCATATGGGGCTGCTCGAGCGCGCAGGTTCTGGTGTCTGGTCCCTCAGCGCCGAGGGGCACCGCAAGCTCAAATTGAAACGGATCAACGCCGGACACGTGATGGTGGCGTTCTCGACTGATCTCGGTGTCGCCCTGTGGGCGAATTGCGCTTCCGCCTTCTCGCGCCTGGGCGAGCCCATTCATCTGGCCCTGACCTCCCCGCCTTACCCCTTGGCTAAACCGCGCGCCTACGGCAACCCTAGTGAGGGTGAGTTCGTCGATTTCATCTGTCGCGCGCTCGAGCCGATCGTCAAGCGGCTGGTTCCTGGCGGAAGCGTTGTCCTGAACGTCACCAACGATGTGTTCGAGCGCGGGCTACCCTCGCGTTCGCTCTACCGCGAGCGCATGGTCATCGCGCTGCATGAGCGCTTGGGCCTGCACAAGATGGATGAGATTCCTTGGGAAAACCTAAGCAAGCCCCCGGGTCCCGTGCAATGGGCGTCGAAAGCGCGGAATCAGCTCAATACGGGGTGGGAGCCGGTGTACTGGTTCACGAACGACCCCCAGCGAGTAAGGGCAGATAATCGGCGTGTACTCCTGCCGCATACCGAGCGTCATCTGAAGTTTCTGCAATCCGGGGGCGTGAAACGCGATCGCGAATACGCCGACGGAGCGCATCGGCAGCGGGCTGGAAAGTCCTACTCAAACATCACGGCAGGACGAATCCCGCGCAACGTGTTGCAACTGGGGCACAGATGCGTGCTGCAGAACGCATACAAACGAGATGCTCGGGCGTCCGGACTCACGGTGCATGGCGCTCCGTTTCCGGGGAAGCTCGTTGAGTTCTTCATCAAGTTTTTGTCTACCGAGGGCGATCTGATCGCCGATCCCTTTGGGGGATCTCTGACCGTGCCACTGATGGCAGAGACGCTCGGGAGGCGCTGGATCGCGACGGAGGTGATCTGGGATTACCTCGCCGGCGGCGCGCTGCGATTCGACTCGCGCCCCACGCTGGCGCCAGGCTTTGCGGCCTGTGCGGCGGCTTGACTGAATGAATGCGACGCTCGTGAGCACTCATGGTAAGTATCCCTCGAATGAGTGGGCGGTGGAGCGACTACGGCGCTTCGAACAGGCAAGACGGATGAGCGCTGCTCTGTGATAGACCCGCCCACATTCGAGAGCATCGTGCAGGCGCTGCGTGCGGCCGGATCCGCTCTGGAGCCGTAGAAGTCACGATGAGCGCTGACCGACGGCGAAAGCATTCCGGAACCTAAACCGTTTCATTTGCGTGATGTGCGAGGAGCTTTGAGGTGCAGAAACTTCCACTGATATCTGACGCGCGTGTTCCCACAGAAGTGGGTGACGGGAACGCGTACCTGCTTGCGCTGAGCCTACGAACCTTGCGCAAGTGCCGGAAGGAAGGCGTGGTAAATCGATTCTTACTCGAGCGCGCTTTGGACTTCATCATCTTGACGGAACTGTGCGCAGATCGCGCAACCTTGGCAGGCGAGCTGGCGAGCCAGGGATTATACGATCAACATGCGGCTGAAACCCTTATCCGCACAAGCGATTACACGGAGGGGGAGCGACGTATTCGTGAGCAGTACCCCGCTGAATTGCAAGCTGCTGAAGCGATAGTCAGGCAGTACGGAGTTCAGGTTCATGCAGAGATTGCGCGGTCCTTTCCGACAGACACCGTTTTGGAGCAAATGAGAGCGGTGTATCAGACTTTGACTGCTGCCTATCGGTACTGCCACACAAAGACGTCGCTTCCTCAAGGTGTGGTCAGAGTGGTTGTGCAGAAAGCCTGGGATAACGTAGGGCCTTGGAGGTACTAGCGATGAGTACGGCCGCACGATGGGCAGTGTATTCCGACGGCGGCTGCGCGCCGCACAATCCGGGACCTGCCGCCTGGGGTGCTCTGATCGAGACGCCCGCCGGCGAGACGCTCGAGCGCAACGGGTTCATCGGCCATGGCACGAATCAGATCGCCGAGCTCACCGGTGCGATCGAGGGGTTGAAGGTAACGCCGCTCGGTGCTGACGTGCTGCTCGTCTCCGATAGCCAGTACGTGATCAAGGGCATCACCGAGTGGCGGCGCGGATGGGAACGCCGGGGATGGCTCAATAGCCAGGGTGATCCGGTGGCGAATGAGCCGCTCTGGCGGGCGCTCTTTGCGCTGGCCGATGAGCGGCGAGTCCAGGCGCGCTGGGTGCGCGGGCACGCCGGGCACCCGCAGAACGAGCGGGCCGACCGGCTAGTGGGGGAAGCTTTGCGCGCCCGAGCGCCATGACGGGCACGGGCTACCGAAGAGCCTGCTTCGCGCTCACACGGAAGCGAGGCTATCCCGGGAGTAGTGCAGGGTTTCTCCGCGCTGCGTGCAGACGTTCTCACACGTCACGACAGAGCCTCGGTCGCTGATGCTCCTCCACCGATAGCGGAACGGTCCGAACGCTGTCGTGTCTGGTGATCGCGATAGGGTTTGTCCGCGACTTCTCCAGCGTCATATGCGATCGCCTACCAGAGTCGGCGGCACTGCGCATGGACCGCCATCACAGGTATCGAGTCGCAATCGTCGTTTTTATACGCGGGGCGTGCTTTGATTTACATCGCCGGGAGCTTGGGGCATCCTCGAAACAATGGAGCCCCCTGGATGTGTGAATTGGAGAATCGACCCGAGGCATGGAAGCTAGGTGACCCAAACTCAATCGTCCGTGTCTGTTGAAACGGACCTAGGCACCTACCCCTCTCCGAAGACGACAAGACCCGAGTGCGCGAAGCCCGGAGCGACTCGACATTCGAATTCGTGCGAGCGCGCTCTAGGGCTCGCCGCAGGTCGCGGCAAATTGCGGAGATCACCGATGAACGCACAAACGCAAACCGCGACTGAGCGGAGGGATGCCGACCCGAGTCAGGAGGGAAGCTTGGCAGATTCTCTGCTCGCAAATCTGCATCCTGACTTCTATCGACACACTCTGCACAACTGCGGACCGGAGAAGCGCGATCGTCTTACGACCGTCATTTCCACGCTCGACAAGGTAACGCTCAGCCAGGGTGATCCGTTGCGCGCCTTACTGCCCTCATTCAGCGTCCTTCAGGCCGCAGGGGGTCCCGGGGCGGGCACGGCAACGGTCATCGTGGAAGCGACCCGCGTCGAGCTGGCGGGCGCCATAACGGTTCCGCGCGGCCATGTGAAGATCCTTTGTCGCACCTTGCATGTGCCGATGGGGCGTAAAGACTGTCTGATCAGCACGAGTCCCGCGGAGCTGTCGGTCGCCGACCGCTTGCCTAGAGCCATCACCGTCGATGCGACTGACGGAGACGGGGATAGCGGAGATGTCATTGCAGAGCGGCTCGCGCGAGGGGAGGGGAGTCAATACGGGCTTCCGGCAAAGGAGGGTTTGCCGTACCTCGATGCGACCGCTGGCGAGGAGGGAGGGACGATCGAGATTTTCGCCAGCGAGCTTCTGCTTGAGGAGGACCTCGTTCTGGAGGCGAAAGGAAGCGAGGGGCGCCCGGGCGTGGATGGGCAGTCGAGCGCGAAGGGTCGGGGAGGTGACGGAGGTGCCGGGGGCCGAGGGGGCGCCGGAGGAACGATTGAGGTGAGCTACGGAGAGCTCAAAGGAACGGGGAGGGTGCGCTGCATTACTGAAGGCGGGCCGCCGGGTAGATCCGGTGCGCCGGGCCGTGGGAAGACAGGTTCCGGGGGGCAGGCTCGAGCTCGGAGCGCAGGGGATGCGGGTTTTACCATGTTGCGCCCGGGGGCGGCGACAGAGGAGTGGGCGGAGAGATTTTCGTCATTGTTTCTGCGCAAAGCCTTCGATGCGGCGCACCGGACCTACCTGCTCAACCCCCCGACGCTGCTGACCAACGCGCTACAGCCCGACGGGACGATGCCGACTCAGGCCGTGGCGTACGCGCCGTGCTGGGAACAGATTGGGGAGGCGCTGAAGTGGTTGGCCTCAATCCTGGGCCCCGTGTCCTCCGCGGCGGCCGCCACCCGGGAGGCAATGCGCCGACAGGCGCTCGCGCAGGGCACAGGGGTGCTCATCAGCCGCTACCAAGCGGGGCTCGCCAGTGACGGCTCTCCGCCGGGCTGGGTCATTCCGCTGGACCTGGCAAAGCTGGAGGAGGCATTCAAGGGCGCGCTGGACCTCAGGGCCTCTCTGGAGCAGCAGGTAGTGAAGCTGGCCGCGCAATACAGCTCCGCCGAACAAGTCCTGACCGCGCGGGATGTATTGCGGGAAAGTCTGCAGGCCGCAGAGAAGTCTCATCCGGACCGCGCACTCGCGCTGCGGGCGCAGGTTTCGGACATGCACGCGCTGTGGCGATCGGCTGCGGAGGCTTACGAGGCGGCAGCGAAGAATTTCCGCGAGGAATTGAAGCACTTCAAGCGGCAAGTCGCCGGGGCGTTCAGCTGCACCGCAGGGTTTACCTCCGAGGTGCTGGGCGCGGTAACGAATGGGGCGGCGATGTGCCTCTTTGTCCCAACGATCCCCATGGCCGCCCTGCAGGTGGCCGGGAGCGCTGGCTCTATCGCAGCCTCCGTCGAGCGCGCTCGCACCCTGCTTACCGGGAACAATGGCGAAGAGGTGTCGAAGGCGGGGTTGATCGGCGACATCGAAGTGTTGGAAAACGACGCCAATTTGTCCGACGCGGCCCGTACCCTGATCGATGAGTCGACCCAAGAGCCGAGTGACTACGCGAGGCGCCTGATAGGACGGCTGGATCAGCTCGATGCTCAGGTGAGCAATCTCACCGGCGCGCTCGGCAAGGACGCCACCGCTTCGGCCACCCTCGCCATTTCCCGGCTGAAGAGTGCCCTGCTCGACAAGGGAGCATCGGAGATCGGTCTGACGCAGTCCGTTTTGGCCTTTGCGAGCGAGCGGGACCGTGTCGAGCTCATCGCCAGGCAGAAGGCCGACCTCGAAGAGAGAAGCGCCGGCCAGGAGGCCGCTCCGGATTGGTTGGAAGCGGCGGTCGCCACGAGCGAGCTCTATCACGCCCAGGTCTTGCGGGTCATGGAGCTGATGGTGCAGTTGCGCGCCAAGGTGGAGTTCCTCGCCCCCGGTACCCAAGACATGCATAAATTGGCGGCAGAAGCGCGCTCGTTATGGCTCATGGACGGCAGGGATCCCGTCGCGGCATCCGAAGCGGCCATGCGCAAGCTCTTCGAGGACCTCCGAGGCAGGATTCTCGAGCACGCCACGCTGCAGCCGGGGGCCCTGCAGGCGGTCCCGAGCGATGAGCACAAGCGCGGAATCCTTGCCGTTAAGATCACCGACGCCACGCCGAAAGGTGCCGCGCTGCTGGCTGAGTTCCGCCGTATCGGGAAGATCAAGTTGCGACTGGTCGACCGGGCGCGGGATGCCTCCGACGAGGATGCCCTGCCACTGGGCAATGCGGGCTTGTATTACGGCCTCCGCGTGACGGCCGTGCAGGCGCGGGTCATCGGCGCCGCGACCTCGCACTCCCAGGGCGATCTGGGAAAGAAGGCGCCCCTCACGGTGGGCGTGTTCAGCGGTTGGCAGAGCAGCCTGCGGGACTCCAGAGGGAATCTGCACACCTTCCGGCACCCGGGCCGCAAGACGTCCACGACCCACAAGATCTCCACTCGGGCAGAGGACGATGACGACTCCGATCTGGGGGACGGTTTTCGCGGCTACCTGCGCGATAGCCTGCTCGATGCGATCGGAGTCCTGGGGACCTGGACGATCTATGTGCCCGACGCCGATGGCGAGGATGACAGCAATGCGGGGCTCACCCTCTCAGGGGTGTCAGCGCTGCTGCTGCACTTTCATTGCGTAGCCTACCCGAAGTGATTCGCCCGCAATGCTGCGCCCCCGTGTCGAATCGTAAGGAGTTTCGCACCATGACAGTCTTTCACGAAGCCCCCCGCCCGCAGGGCGAGGGCATGCCCACGAGGCACACCGAGGCACTCAGGTTCCTGACGGATCTCGCCCAGAACCAACCGTCCGCATTGCGTGCGTTTGATGCTGTCACTCAAGCGATGGCGGACCCGATGCTGTCCGATGATCCTGTGGCGCTCGCGTTCGCCGCCGATCGAAGCATGGAGGAGGCGTCCTACGGCGTGGGCTTTGAGCAGGCGCTGAGCCTGCTGGAGGCGATCAAGAAGACCGAGCCCTCGTTCTGGGGCGGCCAATACGGTCTCGTGGATGAAGTGGGGCGCTTCTACGTTCTGGAGATTCTCGATGCGCAGGCGCGGGTTCAGGAGATCGGCGCGCAAGGGCGCGATTCGGTGCGGTGGGGCCGCATCGAGATGCACGAGGGACTGCTCGAGATACGCGGCGAGGGAGTGAGGGGCTCCCTTACCTTCGCGGAGGGCGAGGCGGCGGTCACGGGTAGCCCCGAGGAAGTCACAGCCGCCGACGGGGCGCTCTCCTGGAGATGTGAGGGTACCCTCTCGCTGTTCGAGGAAGGACAGGCGAGCGACGCTTCGGCGGCCCCATCGGTCACGGTGCAAGGTCGCTACGGCGTGTTCACGCCGGCTGGGCTCTCGCGCCGGGGCGGGGGTGATCCCTGGGAGAGTTGGGTCGGTTCCTATCGTCTCCCGCAGCCGGATCGCGCCCCGGGTCGAGGGAGCGTGGACGCGCGCGTGCTCGATCTGGGTGAGGAAGGCGGGCAGCCCACCGTGGCTCTCGGCGGGATCCGGGCCGTGCGAGTGGCGAGGGCCGGCAACAGCGTGAATGCCGTGTGGGCATCCGGGGGCACCTTGTGCCTGCATCTCGAATGCGACGATGCGGGTCGGCGGTGTTGCTTCGCTGCGATCAAGCATCTGGGCCGTACGGCGTACTACACCGGCCACGCCGAGGCTCCGCGGGCAACGGCCCCGGCTGCGCGCTTGATGTCCAGTCCGAGAGCGGACTCGACCAATATGGCCGGCCAACTCTCCTTGACCCCGAGCACGCTCCCCGCGATCGTGGGGGGAAATGACGAGGAGTATTGGTCCGGGGAGGTGACCGCGGCGGACCCCGCCGGAGCCGCCTGTCGCGTTGCCGCAGTGGCCTCGACACTGCCGGCCGGCATTCAATGGGACCCGACCACAAATCAGTTTCACGGCAAGGTCGCCAAATCGATGGTCGGCTCGAGCTACACCATCGACATGGTGGGTGGCTCGGGGGACTACCCCAGTCTGGCCGGCAGCGTTTCCCTGAATGTCGTTTCCGCGAGCGAGAGCAATCGCGAGCTGCGCTTCTACGCCATTACGGGCCTTCTTCTGGGAGCTGCCGCGGTCGTGCCGTCGGCTCTCGTATTCGCCAAATGGCTGAGGGCCAAGTGCATTCCCGTCAGCGCGCCGGATGCGGCCGCCGCGGCCGAATCGGCAACCAAGGAATGGCGGGAAAGAGTGAGGCAGGAGGCCTTCGAGGTCGCCGAAGCCCACGAAGTGCTGCGGCTGTACAACCAGGAGGTCTTCGAGCGGGAAGAGGAGGAGCGACGCGCGGGGGAGGACCTTGCGAAAGCCGAGCGTTCTCTCGCGCGCGCCCGGGACAGGGAGCTCACGGCGCAGACCGACTTGAATACCTTCATGAATGGTCGATTCGATGGCGTGCGATACGAAGTCGCCGAACGGCGCGCTCGGGAGATGAAGGAGCTCGAGCGGCTGGCCGAGGACGCTCGAGGGAAGCTTGCCGGCTTCGATCGCGAGCATAATGAGCTGAAGGACAAAACGCTTCAGGAGCAACGGCGCGTGTTGGAGACCGCATCGAGTGAGGCAACGAATGCCCTGGCAGCGGAAAGGCGTAAATGGCCGGGATATGCCGATTACATCCTGACACGGGACGGACTCCAGCAGGCTCTGGCGCAGGCCAGTGCGGAGGCGAGAAGAAGGAGGACTGCGGAAGAGGTGGCCCGAAAAGCCTCGAAGGATGCCCAGCGCGAGGCGGAGGCAAGGCGGGATGCCCTTCAGCGTCGGCGGGACGGCATGCGCCGGTTGCACCCGGTTTGAGCAGTCCGTCGGCGTCTCACTCACCTAGGGAACGGCCGTCTTGAGAATTTCACGCTGCCTTTTGATCTGTTCGGTTCTGGCTCTGCTCCTCGGGCCCTGCTTCGCGCAAGGAGCGGAAGCCTCCGGGATCGTCATCCACGTGGCGGTCAATGGAAACGACTCAGGGAACGGAAGCAAGGAGCAACCGGTGGCAAGCTTACGCAGGGCGTTGTTCCTGGCGGTGCAGGAGAGCCGCCGCACCCGGATCCCGGGGGGCGAGGGGGCTTCCCCGGTGGAGATCAAGCTCGGACCGGGTGTTTACGCGGGTGAAGTGCGCCTGGCCGGTGGAACCCTCCTGGTCGGGTCTGGGAGCACGGAGGAGGGAGGCAGCATTCTGGCGGGCCGCGCAGACAGCCTCCTCCCCACGGTGAGTATCGACGACGGTGCGCGGGTTTCCGTTCGAAACGTGCGTATCGTGGGCCCGGCCGAGCCCCGACGCCCGGGTGCCTCGAGCTCCGCAATCGTGGTGAGCCCCAGGGCCGCCTTGGACCTTCAACATGTCGTGGTTGTGGCCGGGCAGGGGGGCTCCGGCGGACAGGGACAGGCCGGAACTCCGGGCCGAGGATTTTGCTCGGAGGGTGGCACGGGCGGGGCGTCATACAGGACTTTTGGCTTCAGGCCCGCGGGCTGGCGGTCCCTGCAATTTAGGTCATGCCGAAGCGGCGCGGGAAAGCCGGGTCAAACAGCCAACAGCGGCGGACGGGGCGGGCCGGGAGGGCCGGCCGGGGAAAGCAGCTGCCAGTTCGATTCATCGGGTGGAGTTGGAAACGGTAGACCGGGTGACCAGGGGGAGCCCGGGGAGTCCGGCAAAGCCGTGCCGCCGGCGGCCATCACTCTCGGGAACGACTGGCGCTTGACTCGTGAAGGCCCGCAGTGGGTGCCCCGCGCCGATCCCGGCGCGATGGAGGCTTCTCGAGGGCGACCGGGCGGCGGCGGAGGGGGAGGGGGCGCCGGCGGGTCGAAGCGGCAGCAATGGCTCTTTTGTAATACGGAGATCCTGCTCGGCTCAGATGGCGGCGAAGGCGGCCGCGGCGGCTGTGGTGGAGAGGGTGGCGGAGCAGGCCAGGCGGGCGGTGGCGCATTCGGCATCGTGGTTCGTGACGGAGCCACGCTTACCTATTCCGACCTGACGATCCTTCTCGGCAAGGGCGGTGAGGGCGGAAGGGGAGGCATTGGCGCTCGCGGTAGTGCGGGTGGCGCGGGCGCCGCGGCTGCTTCTGCGGGCACGGATCGCTGTCTCGCGAACCATTTCACCCCCGGTACGGGTGGCGCCGGCGGATGGGGCGGCGCCGGCGGATGGGGCGCGGGAGGACCTGGCGGCCCAGGGGGTCCCTCATTTGGGCTGGTCGAGGACCCCACTGCCCGGGTGGTGGCACACGGGGCACTCAGACTGCGCGGGGGCTCCGGCGGGCAGGGAGGGGATGGCGGAATGAGCGACCGGACCCGCACAGGCATGCCCGGTCTCCCTGGCCCGACTGGCGGTGAAGTTGTGCTGGGATCCATTCCCCTCGGTGCGCCGGCTTCGCATTGAGGCAGACGCTCGTGGACGGGGGAGCTTTCGGGACTCTGCGGGCACGAGAAAAGGGGGATCTACTTGCGCATGAAGCAGCCCCTTTCGCGGAGTGGCCAGGAACGGCAGCGCCGGTCACTCGCGCTCCAGCTCATTTTTCAGAACATCCAAGACGCCCTCTTTGAGCTGTGCTCCTGCTGTCGGGAAGACTTCGTCGCAATAGCGCAGCCCGCGAACCGGGAGGCCTGAGTAGAGGTTTGATGAGGCCCTCGTGCTCAGAGCGACAGAGCTTTCCAACTGAAGGCAGTTTCTGTAGCCCTGTTGAGGGTGAGTGCGCAGGGCCGCGGTGAGCTGTGCTGGTGTAACCAAAGCGTTCTGGTTCTTCGGGAAATGCCGGGTACACGAGGCAAGCGGTCCGAGCGCTAACACGAGCGCAAGGCCGCGCCCCAGACGCACAATAAGTCGGAATCCCGCTATACCGCTTTGTGCCTGTGCTGTCAAAGGCACCCCCCGCCGACAATATTATTCGTCACGAGTGCATCGGCTGCGAAAGGACATCGGTATCTCATGGCAGAACCATTTTCCGAATGGCGTTCGAGTTTTTATGCTGGCGGACAGTTTCTGCGGCGGTAGGCTCGATGAGTGAGCGCGGCCGAGTCAAGGCAGCCCCGTACCCGATGCAGCCGAAGAGTGGCCGCAGGGATCTGTGGTGGCAAATTGCGCTGTTGCCCGTATTCCTGCTCGTCGCGATTTTTCTGGTGTTGGTATGGAAGATACTCGAATGGCGGCACGGGTGAGCGATATTCGTACCGAGCGTTGCTGCGACGGCTGCAAGCACCTCATCTATTCGGCGCATGACGGGCAGCCAGGCCACCCCGGGTGCGATCCGGTGCTGCTCGGCCCGCACGTACGCTGCGGCCTCTTCAAGGCGTACATCCCGGCGGTGAAAGAGGGTGGGCGGGTGCAGCGCTACCTGGTCCCAGATGGATGCCCGCGGCGCGCTGCTTTGATTGACCGAGGCGCGGCATGAGCGTTTACGTGGACGAACCCCGCTACCCGTATCGACGGATGGTGATGTGCCACATGCTCGCCGACACGCCGGCGGAGTTGCACGCCATGGCCGATCGGATCGGAGTGGCCCGCCGGTGGTACCAGAGAACCGCGAGCACGCCGCACTACGACATTGCCAAGAGCAAGAGACAGCTTGCGGTGGCCGCCGGCGCCATCGAACTCGGCCGGCGCGAGGTGGCGGAGGTGATCCGGCGGATCCGAGAGGCGGTCACGGCCGGGACGGCGGAGGGGCGGGCGTGGGGTCTTTCGCAAGGACTACAGGAATTTCTGAAGTAATCTGATCGTCAGCCGTCCCGGGGCGTTGGGGCAGGGTGGATCCGCCTACCGAGCGCTAAGTACCAGGACAATTGTATGCCTCGCCGCGCAAGGGGAACACTCCCGTGTAGTGCAGGGTATTGCCGCCCTTAGCCTGAGTCATCAGTCGGAGGAGCTCGTCGTTCGGATTTGAGACCGGACTGGTATTGAGGGCGGCAGCGCGCGTCAATGAGACGGGCCCGAGATCCTTACAGCCAGTTGGTGCAGCGCGAAGGGCGCTGATGACTCGAACTTCATTGTCTACTGGCGTCGACGCACAGGAGGCAAGGGCCAGCACTCCAAAAATAACTGCCACTGTTAATACAAAGTGCTTCACGGTTTACTCCTCGCCCCCTCGCAGCCGATCTTTGTCTGATCCGGGGGCAGTCTAAGCGCTCAGCGAAGGGGGGCCGTGCCCCCAGTCACAAGGGAAGGCTAGCTGTTGTGATGCACTCCTCATTTCAGGAGTTCGACTGCACAGAGCTCATCTCGCGCATTCGCTTCAGTGCCTGCTCGATCCGCGATGCTTCGATAATCTCGAGCCCCTCGATCGGCGCGCCGGCGGCGCCCTTGGGCACGATCGCGCGGGTGAAGCCGAGCTTGTGCGCTTCGCGTAGTCGCGAAGGGGTATCACGCACCGAGCGCAACTCGCCGGCGAGGCCGACTTCGCCGAATGCCACCAGGCCTACTGGCAGCGCGCGTCCGGTCAGCGAGGAGAATACGGCGAGCAGCGCCGGTAGGTCTGTGGCGGGCTCGGTGAGCCGCACTCCGCCGACGGCCTTCAGGTACACGTTCTTGTCGAAGGCCTCGAGCCCGGCGTGCTTGTTCAGCACCGCAAGGTTCATCTGCAGGCGGTTCACATCGAGCCCCGTGGCAAAGCGCCGGGGGTTCGGAGCCTGGGCGCGCTCGACGAGCGCCTGGACCTCGACGAGCAGCGGGCGGTTGCCTTCCATGGCTGCGAAAACTGCGCAGCCTGGCACTGGCTCGGCATGGTGGGTGAGAAAGAGGCTCGAGGGATTGGAGACCTCCTCGAGCCCGCGCTCTCCCATCGCGAACACCCCGATCTCGTTCACCGCGCCGAAGCGGTTCTTCAGCGCGCGCAGCATCCGAAACGCGGTGCCGGACTCGCCTTCAAAGTAGAGCTCGGCGTCGACCATGTGCGAGAGCACCTTGGGGCCGGCGAGCGTGCCTTCCTTGGTGACGTGCCCGACGAGGAACACCGGGCAGCCCGAGCTCTTGGCGTAACGAGTGAGGTGCGCGGCGCACTCGCGGACCTGGGCGACCGTGCCCGGGGCGGACTGGAAGTCCGGGTCGTAGACGGTCTGGATCGAATCGAGGATCAGCAGTTCCGGCTGTTCGATCTCGAGCAGCTCGTTGATGCGCTGCATGTTGATCTCAGTCACGATCCGCATCGGGCTCTCGAGCACCTCGAGCCGCTCGGCGCGTAGCGCGATCTGCCCCTGGGATTCCTCGCCCGTGATGTAGAGCACGCGACGGGTGCGCGCGAGCAGCGCACCTGATTGCAACAGCAAGGTCGACTTGCCGATGCCGGGGTCGCCACCGATCAGCAGCACCGATCCTGCCACGAGACCTCCGCCGAGCACCCGGTCGAACTCCGCAATGCCGGTTGAGGTGCGCGGCAGCTCCTCCGGCCGGCAGTCCGAGAGCGCGCGTACGGGGGCGCCGGCGCCGCTCCAGGCATCGCGCCGGGTAGAGGCTTTCGTTGCCCTCGGCACTGAGCGCTCCTCCTCGAGCGTGTTCCAGGCCCGGCACTCCGAGCACTGGCCGTTCCACTTCGCATGCTCCGCGCCGCACTCAGTGCAGCGATAGACGGTTTTCGCCTTGGCAAGGGCCATCGATGGCTATTCAGCGCGGCTCGCGCCGGCTACGAGTGCCAGAGCCGAACGCAGATCGGCGCAATCGGGGCAGTCCTCGCGCTCGCCACTTGCGGAAGGCTGCTCTTTCAAATGCTTGCCGGTGCCGTCGCATTCGGCGCACTCCGAGGCACACCGCTCGAGGAGCCCGACGAGCACCGGGATGACCGTGGTGAGGCGCGTCAGGTGCGCGTTCTCGGCCTTGAGCGCATCGCGTTCGCTCTCGAGCTGCTTGAGCTCCTCGGCGAGCACCGGGAACCAGGTCGCAAGGCTGCTGTCCTGGTGCCAGTCGGCCGGCAGGGTCTTCAGATACTGCTCGACGGTGTAGATCCGCCCGGTGCCCTGGCAGGTCGCGCACGGCGCGTGCTCATCGCTCCAACCGGTTCGCTCATCGTAGTGCTGCGGCTCAAAGCGCTTGCCCTGGCAGTGCACACAGACGATGCCGGTCGGGCGGGGCGCCGCCGAGAGCAATCGATCAAGTCCCGTTGCGCTCTTCGATCTCACCATCTCCGTACTCCTCAGCGGGCGCGGCCAGAGATTGCCGCGAGCTCCGTGCGCGACCAGCTCAGCACCCGGGCGATCGCTTTGCGTTTGCCCTGGCTCGCGTTCGTGACGAGCTCGTTGCGCAGCCGCTCGAGTGCCTGACGGTCACGCGGCTCGTAACTCCAGAGCTGATCGGACAGCCGCGACCACCAGGAGCGGCTGCCGGGTCCGAACTTCTCGAGGACCTTCAGCGCGACAAAACCCACGACGGCCGCGGCAGCACCGCGCGCAAGCCCCCAGGCGTGTGGAGCGAGCGCAAAGGCGAGCGCGAGAAAGATGATCGAGTAGGCCCGCGCCGCAATTGAGCGGGGCGAGGGGGCGCGATACCGGATGCACTCGACCGTGTCGAGGATGCTGTCGAGCTCGCGAAGCTTGTGCTGTACGGAAGTCGTCTTTATCTGAGTGTCCATGCTCTCGTTATTCCATCCAACCGGTTTTTATATTTTATACCGCCTTGAGGCAGCGTGCCAGTCCGACGCGTCACATGCCGTCTCGCATTTCCTGGGAAATTCCGAATGGCGTTCGAGTTAATTCCATAAGCGCCCAGGGCCTGCTCGCTAAGATGGTCCTGCGGTCGACCACATGGGATGCACGGCCAGGAGAGGACGATGTTGATATTGACGCGAAAGCCCGGCGAGACGGTGTTGATCGGGGATGACATCAAGGTGACGATCCTCAGCGTCCGAGGGAACCTCGTGCGCGTGGGAATCGATGCGCCGAGGAGCGTGCCGGTGCACCGCGAGGAAGTGTACGCGCGCATCCAACGTGAGAAGAGCCAGACCGGTGGGGTGGACGCCCCGGTGGCCGAGGCCGCTGAGAGCGCGCCCGCGGTGGAAGTGGCCTGAGTCGCACAGGGGACGACGGCGTGACTTCGGGAAGTGCCCCTGGCGAGGGGGCGAAGACATTCCTGCCGCAGTTCGCTGCGCAGGCCGTCGCCGACCTGGAGAAGACAGCGAAGACGGTGCGGGATGCCATCAAGTGGGATCCCGCCCGCGCGCAGATTCTCGCTCAGCAGCAGGGCCTGCTCCCCGGGGTGTTCTCGGCGTACTTGTTGGCGAGTGAATTTCTGGCGCAGATGATCCGCGAGGCGGTGCACATTGTGCTGCCGCCGAACGGCGAGATTTATCGCGGAAACGGGCCGGGTGCCGAGCCGATCTCGGAGGCTGAGTGCGAGTCGTTCCGCGGGCTGCCGGCCCCGGTGTGTTGCTTCGAATACCCGTGGTCCATCGCGAAGGGCGATCACGACATCGCAGCTCCGAAGCGCATCACACTCGTGATCGATGGTAGTCAGATGGACGAGCCAGGCCCAGCCTCGCCGGAGCAGTGTCACCACGCGCTCATCTTCAGCATCGTCTACAACGAGACCGTCGGGTCTTGGGACGTGCTCGATACCTTCATCGACGTCGACCTGCCGCTCGAGATCACGCTGGGGCCTGTGGTGGCCGGACACGGCCGGATCTGGGGTCCGCGCGGCGCGCTGCGCGACACGTTCAGCGGCAAGGAGATCCCGCCAGGGCCGAGGATGGAACGGCTCGGCGGCGAATACCTCACTGACCTCATCGCCGTGGTCCAGGCGTGCCATAGCCTGCGTGCAGGCGCGCGGCTCGAGCGAAGGACCGAGTCCTCGAGCGGGCGGCGGTGGAAGTTCGAGAAGCGCGGAGTGGGCGGATTCGTCTATCACGAGCTGCGCATCCCGGTGGACGCGACAGCACCGGCCGGGGATCCGGCGGCTGGAGGTAGTCACGCCTCGCCGGCGTTTCACGTACGGCGGGCCCATATCAGGCAGCTTGCGAGCGGGAAACTGACCTTCGTCCGGCAGTGTTTCGTCGGGGACCGGGCTCGAGGGTTTATCTCGAAGCACTATCGGGTGGACACAGGGAGCGAGTGTGACGAGTCCTGAATGCGCGCCGGCGCTCGTCTCCCGAGGCTTGCGTCCCGTGGTGGAGCTTGCCGAGCGGCGCGCGCATGGGGATCGACTGCGCTACCTGGCCGGCTGCCGGTGTCTGCCGTGCCGCTGCGCGAACGCACGCTACGAGCAGCAGCGCCTCGCGGCGCGGCGGCGGGGCGAGTGGAACGGTCTCGTGCCCGCCGGGCCGGTGCGGGTGCACTTGCGGAAGCTTTCGGCCGCCGGTGTCGGCTACAAGACTGCCGCGGATGCCGCGAGCGTGGCGCGCTCCGTGGTGGCGAAGATCCTTCGGGGCGAGCGGCGGCAGATGCGAGCCCAGAACGCCAAGCGGCTGCTCGCGGTCACGCCGGCGGCGCGTGCCGATCATTCGACTGTTCCGGCGGCCAGGACCTGGCGGCGGATCAATCAGCTGCTCGAAGAGGGGTTCTCGAAGGCGCGCCTCGCTCGCGAGCTCGGTATGCGCACCCCGGCGCTGCAGATCAGCAAGACGCGCGTGCTTGCCCGCACCGAACTCGCGGTCGAGAAGCTCTGGCGCCGCTACATGGTGTAGGTGGGGCCGCCCGTCCCTGGGCAGGCCGCCTCGGGGCTACTCGCTGTCCTCGATCACGATGTCGAACACGGCCTGCGCGGCCGCCTCGCGCACCCGGGCGCAGCGCGCGAGCGCCCGGTGCCGTGCACGCGGAGTCTCTGGGATTTCTCCGAAAACGAGACCCGTCGCGGCATCCTGCAGGTCAGCGGCCGCCGCGGGATCCTCCGCCCGAAGCACACTCGTGAAGGCCAGGAGGGTCTGCATCGCCTCGATCTGGGCTTGCCGGTCGACGCTGAGGCCGGTGCCGAGTGCCTCGAGGACGTCAGCAGCCTCCTGCAGCGTCTGGTTCGTGATGCGGACGGTCATCGGGCACCCCCAGTGCGGTCCCGCCTGGCGGCTCTCTGGAATCTGGTCATAGCTCGATCCTCATGTTGCGGGGGACATCCCCGGTCTCATGAGGGTAGGAACCGATTTTATATTTGCCTTTTTATACGCCTCGATCCGAGCCGGACCGTGTCTACAGGTCATCAGGGCATTACAGCGGCCACAGCGCCGCGGAAGGACATACAGGATGACCTTGATCAAGCCAATTCGCGTCACGTTCACCGGCGCGGACCCCTCATGCTCGGTCGATGCTTTGATCGGCCTGCTCGAGGAGGCCCCGGGGCTCGAGCTGGCTTTCCTCTACAGCGAGACCCGCCAGGGCAGCGGGAGGTATCCGCCGGCCGGCTGGATCCGCGAGACCGCCCGGACGATCGAACAGTGCATCGGCCCAGGCCGCGTTGCGCTGCATCTGTGCGGCCGCGCGCGGTTTCGATTCCTCGATGGAGATCCGGTCGATCCGCAGCTCGGAGACCTCAGTGCGTTTGCGCGGATTCAACTGAACGGCACGCTCACGCGGGAAGACGCCGGTGCGGTGGACACGATGCTGCGAGCGCATCCGGAGCGTCAGCTCATCGTGCAGTGCGAGCACTCAGCCGACCTGCGCGCGGCATTGCCGCCGTTCGGCTCGCGGCTCGAGGTGCTGTTCGATGCCAGTGGAGGACGCGGGATCGAGCGCACGAGCTGGCCGCAGCCGCTTGCCGGGCACCTGTGCGGTTATGCCGGCGGCCTCGGTGCGGACAACCTCGCCCGGGAGCTGCCACGCATCACGCTCGCGGCCGACGGTGCGCCGTACTGGATCGACATGGAGGGCAAGCTTCGCGATGCGCAGGATCGCTTCCAGGTGCAGCAAGCCCGGGGGGTGCTGCGCGTGCTCGCGCGTGCAGATACGCGGCAGGAGCTGCCTGAGGGGCCACTCGCCGTAGGAATGTGACCGCCTGCCTGGCGGTGCAGCATCTTTCCAGCCCCGGGGTTCTCCTCGGGGCTTTTTTATTGCCTGGACGAGGTCCCTAGAGAGGAGCAGGTCATTAACGCGGCTCGCGGCCGCAGAGGAACAATGATGGCGAACAAGACGGTGTACATCGTGGCGGTGTACCTATGCGACCGCGCGTACGGCGGCCCGGAGGAGGGGGGTTGGTGGTACAGCACCGGGGAGATGATGCGGATCATCCGCACGTTCAAGGACGAAGAGCGGGCGGCGGCCTATGCCACGCGTATGAACCGCTTGCTCAACGCGACCATCAACAAGGGGCGCCGTGAGATCAGCAGCGTGCTCTCGGATGGGCGGTACTACGCCGAGGTGCACGAGAACATCGCGCCGCACCACTATCCCGAGCACCGGCCTCACTACGAATAGAGGGAGATCCATCATGAAAGTGGTCATTTCGATCGACAACGGCGAGGTCATCAGCGCCCAGGCCGACGGCGAGGACGTCGAGGTCCTGGTGGTGGAAGGCCCGGAGTGCAACATCCAGTCCTTCAAGGCCGAATTCGCACCGACCGCCGTGCGGGTGGTGCAAGGCCTGCGGTGTGAGGAGCGGCCGCGCGCGAACTGAGCGCGCAGGCGCTCGAGTGACGTGGTTTTTATCCCCGGATGCGCTTCGGCGCCTCCGGGGATTTTCATCTCCGGGGTTCCTAGAGAAGAGCAGGTCATTAGACGGAGGACGTGTTCATGAACATCGGACTGCATCTTCGGCCGTTCTGGGAGCGGCACGGGGTCGAGGTGCTCTACGCGGGTTCGCCGGTGACGGTGCTCGAGGCAAAGCTCGGGCGCATCGGCTGTGCGGTGGGCAGTGCTGCGAACATGGTCGAGATTTCGACCGATGCGCTGCGCGTGCGCTACCACGGCAAGGAGCTCACCTGGCAGCAGGCGGCCGAGCGGTTCGACTCGCCACACCATCGCTGGGGAGGACGGCGCTGCGTGCGCAACGGCACCGAGAACGGCAAGTGTGCCTACCTGATGCAGCGCAAACTCGCCGGGGCCTGGATCACGATCGGCACGGTCGTGTACGAGGAGGAGGACTGGGTGCTGCGGTACTCATCCTCCGGACGCATCGAGCGCTACGAGACGCTCGCCGAGGCGAAGGACGCGGCGCCGAAGATCTGATCGAACCCCCAGGACTGGTCTGTCCTGGGGGTTTTTCTCATCCCCGGCGATTCCTATAGACCACCAGGTCATTACCGTGCCCAGGGGCACACTGGAGACAGGTGGTATGAGAGTCTGTGTGGCGGTGTACGAGTACCGGAACGGTTCGGAGACCCGAGCGTTTGATTCGGAGGAGGCGGCACTCGAGTGGCGCACCTCGATCGCCAAAGAGAACTGGGAATCGCAGTTCCCTGGGAAAGATCAGCCCGGCACCGATCTGATTGCCGATGAGTACTTCGCGCTGATGACGGATCTGCGCGACTGCGAGGAGAGTTTCTCGACCGAGATGATTCAGCTGGAATCGACCGTGAGCGAGACGGGCCCGTCTTCGCTTACGGTGCCGACGGTCCACCTCAACGGAACCTCCCGCGAGGAGCTGCTGCGCCAGGTGCAGGACGCAGGGCATGCGGTGTTCCAGGCCCGCGATGTGCTCGCGAAGGCCTCTCCGAATGCGCGCGACTACTACCCTCAGGGGGAGCACGCTTACCCCGCGGCCCGTGCCGAGCACGATCGGCGCGCGCGGGCGCTATTGGCGGTGGAGGAGGAGCTCTCGCGGCTCGCCGAGGCGATCGCCGACGCGTAGCGGCCGGTGAGCGGAACGACACATACACGCCGCGGGGGACTCCTCGCGGCGTTTTTTATCCGGTCTTGCCGGCGGGGCGGTTCGCTAGAGACCACCAGGTCACTAGCAAAAGGAGGGCCCCATGGGCTCAACAATCGTGACGAACCGGTGTGCTGCCGTGTTCGACAACCCGCACAACCGCGGCGATCACATCTGGGTGCTGTTCGAGAAGTGCCACGAGAGCAACGTCTACCCGCACACCCCGCGCTGGAGCGCCCGGGCGATCGGGCGGACCCGCGAGGCGCTGCAGATGATCTTTCAGGATGCGGCGTGCTGCGAGGGAGGGATGCTGCAAGATCGCAGCGGGCAGATTACCCCGGAGACCTACATCCGGCGGTGGATCCGGGCGTTGCGTCACCCGCGGCAGATGCCGGAGGTGCACATCACGCTCAAGCGCAAGGACCTGCGCAATGACTTCCGGCTGCCCGGGGATCCGTCGGACGAGGCGGCCTGGGAGGATTTCTGCACACGGATGCGCGAGCTCGGGCGGGAGGACATCCCGCTGGCGCTCGAGGGTGACTCGGAAGTGATGTTCTCGCTGCACCAGGATATCGAGCTCGTGCTCGCAATCTACGGCTACGGCCAGCAGCGCCGTCCGCTGTTGGGCCCCTGGCGAGCGCTCGGTGGCTCGTGGGCACCGGAGGGCGAGCCGAAGGCCTCGATCGGGTATTTCCCGGCGGGCGGGGAGATCTCCTCTCCGGTCGAACCGGTGGCGTATCGGATCGACGACAACGAGCTCGTGATGGTCGAGGACGGCAAGTGGCGTGCGGCCGGCTGGGACTACAGCGTCGTCGGGGACTACGTGAAGGGGCTCTGGGAACAGGAGCTTCGCGCACCGGGTAGCTACGAGGTGCTGATTCCCCCGTATCGCAAGGCGATCCATGCCGCGCAGTTGCTGCCGCGGGGCAGCGAGGCAGAGGTGGACCTCACGAACTGCCCGTCGCACGCGAAGAGCGATGTGCTCACGCTGGCCCGGGAGCTCGGTGGGCGGATCGAGTCCGATCCTCTGACTTCGGCGGACGCCAAGGCATGGATCCCCTGGTCAGTGGAGGCCGGCCGCAAGCTTGCGTACCTGCCGCACAAGGCGACCACGTGGCACGTGCCCGAGGCCCCCGCGACGGAGGTTGCGAGGTTGTGCGCGTGAGCTTGATCGAACGACACGTCGGGAATCTGCTCGATGTCACGACCGGGATCATCGTGCACGGCTGCAATGCGCGCGGTGTGATGGGTGCCGGGGTGGCCAAGGCCATCAAGGAGCGCTACCCAGGGGCCTACCATCTCTATCGCGGCGTGTACACAGGCCCGGGGCTCACCGTCGGGAACATCATCCCGTACGAAGTCCCGACGCTTGCGGCACGGACCGAACTGCTGATCGTCAATGCGATCACCCAGCAGGACTACGGCACCGAGCAGCGCCAGGTCAACTACGAGGGGCTCTTTCAGTGCTTCTCGCAGATCCCGTGGCTGGCCAAGGCGTATCAGCTTCACGACGTTCACTTTCCGCTCATCGGCTGCGGCCTGGCGGGCGGGGATTGGAGTGTCGTCGAGGCGATCATCACGAGCACGCTGAAGGGTCTGAACATGCACCTGTGGGTGCTCGAGGAACACTGAACGGTCCGAGCCGATCAGTGCAGAGGTCACTCACTCGCCGCGGGACATCCCGCGGCGATTTTTTATCCCTTGTCGCGAAGAAGCGTCGCACCCGGGTGCCTCGGGCGGCGTTGTGGCGGGGTGCGCGGAGGATTTTATTGGAAATTCGATCCCCTATAGGTGGGCACTGAGGATAGGGCCGCGGGGACGGCCTGCACGCAAGACGAGGACTGATCAGAGTGCGAGACATTTCAGAGCCCATCGAGTTCGACACGAAGGACCTCGACATCCGGCGCATGCTCAAGGCGCTCGAGCGAGGGGAGTTCGTGCTCTACTACCAACCACAGGTGAGCACCACGACCGGGGAGGTGGCCGGCGCCGAGGCGCTGATCCGCTGGCAGCATCCGAGCCGCGGGCTGCTCGTTGCCGGGATTTTCCTGCCTGCGCTGCAGGACCTGCGCTTTGCGCGTCGCGTGGGGGAGTGGGGGATCTGGCAGGCGCGACAGGACATCGAGCGGTGGCGGCGCGCAGGGCTTGCGAGTGTGCCGGTGGCCGTGAACATGCACCCTGAGCACATCGCCGAACCGTACTTTGCCGCGTCATTCCTCGCCGCCTCCGGCGGACTGATCGACATCGAAATCGTCGAGGAGCCCGGAAATGAGCAGACTCTGGTGCCGTCGCTTACCGCGTTGCGCGCCGAAGGCGTGCGCGTGGCGCTCGATGACTTCGGGATCGGCTATTCCTCCTTCGGTCGACTGATCGAGCTGCCGATCGACATCATCAAGATCGACAAATCGTTCGTCTCGGCGCTCACCCGAAGTCGATCGCTCCCGCTGCAGACCCGTACACGACGGATTCTCTCCACCCTTGGAGCGCTTGCGCGTCTGTGCAGGTTCACTACCATCGCCGAGGGAGTCGAGACTCGGGCCGACTTCGAGGCGGTCCGTGCCCTTGGGATCGACCAATCACAGGGCTATCTGCACAGCCCAGCGGTGAGCGCCGATGCCTTCGAGCGCTTCCTGCGTCCGAGCTCGGCGGCCCCGATCGCTGTGGCTCGAAGCGCCCGAGGTGTGATCGAGGCTCCGCGGCGGGAGCGCTCATGAGCGAGAGCCTGGCGAAACGATGCGATGCGCTCGCCGAGCGCATCGTGCTGCCGGCCTTCGCGATATCCCGCGAGGACTTTCTCAGCGCCCCGGTGCTCGCGCTCACGCGCACCCTTGATGATGAGACCCGCCTCTCGATCTCGCTCCTCTCGGCGCTGCTGCTTTTCGTGACCCGTTACGAGCGTGCCGGTGCGCACGGCGCGGTGCAGGACCCAACGCTGAAGGGGGTCTACCGGCTGCTCAGCACCGGGGGGCTGCTGCGCCCCGATCTGCCGTTCGAGGCCCGGGCGGCCGAGAGTGAGGTCCCGCTCGCGGTGTTCGTGCGAGTGCGCGAGATCGCCCGCGGGGGCGCTTGCGATGCCGAGTCGATCGCACGCCAGGTCGAGTGGGGACAGATTGAGCAGCGCATGCACGAGGCGATTGCGCTGCGCGATGATCAGCGCGCAATGGTGGTCTCGATCATCCGCTGCGTGCTCGAGCGATGCGTCAGCGGTGGGGCCTGGGCGCACGAGGGCGCCCAGGAGCGGCGAACGGCGGTTGCGGCACCTCCCTTGTCCGCTTAGGTCGCACTCGGCTCTCAGGGTAAATAAACCGCGGCGGGCCATTGAACAATAGCCCCGGAGGTTTCTCGGTAACTTGTTTGCCCTCGGGCAGCGGTATAAAATATAAAAACTGGATTCAGGCGCGAGGACTCGCGCAAGGGTTGGACGCTGTGCTGCTGCTGATCGATCAGGACAACGTGCTCGCGGATTTCACCCGGGTGATCTACACGGAAATGTGCGCCAGGGGCCACAGGGGACAGGCTATCCCGCCGGCGAAGCAGACCAGCTACCCACTCGAGGACCACTATCCCCCAGAGCTTCTCGGGGAGCTGAAGTCGATCTACACCGCCGAGGGCTTCTTTCGCAGCCTGCCGCCGATCGAGGGGGCGATCCAGGCGGTGAAGGAGATGGTGAGCGAGGGGATCGACGTGCGCATCTGCACATTCCCGATCCAGGCGTATCGCAACTGCGTCGGGGAGAAGTATGAGTGGGTCGAGCGGCACCTCGGGTCGGCGTACACGACCCGGATGATTCTGACGCGCGATAAAACCATCATTGCCGGCGACGTGTTGATCGATGACAACCCGGATATCAGCGGCTCACGAACGCCGTCATGGAAGCATATCGTGTTCGATCAGCCGTACAATCGCGCCGTCGCGGGGCCGCGGCTTCAAAGCTGGGCGAACTGGCGTGCTGTGCTCGAGCCGATGTATGCGAACCGGCGGTATAGTGCCGGATCGGCCCGGGAGATCATCGGGGCCGGATTCTGAAATGCAGCGTGTTGGGCGCTACTGCCGGTCGGCGCGGCGTGCGCTCTTTTGATGGTGTCGGTGGTATCCAGAGGAGCCTAGATGTTCTTTCTCCTATTTCCCATTGTACTAGGGGTCATCCTTTTTTCGATTGTCGAGCAACATCGAAAAAAGCAGCGGATGAGGGAGCAGGACTACGACTGGTACAAATCAGCACACCCTGATCTGGTCACCGAGCGGGGCGTGAAGTGCGCGTGTTGTGGGAATTCGCGCATCAACGCACGAGCTCTCATGCGGCACACTTACATGAGGGAGCACTACTGCGTTCAATGTGGTACGACGTTGTATTACTCCCCAGAGGGCTGACCTCACGCATCCCGCACACGGTGGCACGGCGGGATGTCTCCGTGCCCAACTGAGCGGCGCGGTCGTAGTCGAGACGGCACGAGACCAACGGTCTCGGAATTCACGCGCTACCGCAGCAGCGGATGGGCGGTTTTGTAGAAGCTGGGCACGGCTTCGCGGAGTACTTCGAGCCCGTTGTAGTGGCAGCGGGCGAAGTAGGTGTACCCGGTGAGTTCGTTCTCCGCGCGCCCCGTCTTGCCGGCAAAGCCGAAGTAGTCATTACCTGAGAAGAACGCGACGCTCTCGTGCGGGTAGAACGTAATGAGATCGGCGTCCGTGGGGCCGATTGAGGCTCCGGTGTGTATCAGCGTGATCGCGAACTCGTTGAGCCAGCCGAGCATGCGCATATCCAATGTGTTCGGTCCACCGAGCTTCTGTGGCCATTCATAGGTCACTTGGGCCCTTCCGTCTGACTGGAGGGTGATGACTGACTTTGCGAACCCGTCGCGATGGGGTGGGTATAGCTTTGGGTTCGGGATGCGCCGGTGCGAGTCGATCGCGGCAAGCCGATCTTTCAAGTCGACGCCGTAGATGATGCCGACGCCCCTTGCAGGCCCACAGGTAATGGTGAGCACGGTGCGGCTGGCGTGCGCGGCCGGCATGCCCACGAGGCCCCCGATCATTGCGGCGGCGATAAAAACGCGCTGATGCATAGAGCCCCTCTGCTGCCCATCGGATTCTTCTGGCCCGGTTCCTATAGGGGAGGCAGGTCCCTACTGAAACAAGGTATTGCATGCGACAGTATCTCGATACTTTACGCCTCGTGCTCGATGAGGGCACGTGGCTCGAAAGCCGCACCGGCATCCGGCGGATCAGCTTCCCCGGGGTGTCCATGCGGTTCGACCTAGCGAAGGGATTTCCGGCGGTCACGACCCGCAAGCTCGCCTTCAAATCGGCGATCGGAGAGCTCTGTGCGTTCCTTCGGGGCGCAACATCGGCGGCGCAGTTCCGGGCGATGGGCTCCTCGGTGTGGGACCAGAACGCGAACAAGAATCACGCCTGGCTCGAGAATCCCTATCGCGCCGGCGAGGACGATCTCGGCCCGATCTACGGGGCGCAGTGGCGCTCCTGGGATGCGTACAAGGTGCTGCCGAGCGATGCGCGTGCAAAGGTGGTCGATGCGGTGCGTCGCGGCTACAAGAGCCTCACGTACTTCGACAACATCAATCAGGTGGAGCTCGGAGGCGATGCGCTCGCGGTCTATGGGCTCTATCACCGCAAGATCGATCAGCTGCGGGAGTGCCTGGACACGATCATGTCCAATCCGGACGATCGGCGGATCCTGTTCCACGCATGGAACCCCGCCGAGCTCGATGAGATGGCGCTTCCGCCGTGTCATCTGCTCTACCAGTTCCTGCCGAATTCGGCGAGGCGCGAGCTCTCGATGAGCGTGTACATCCGCTCGAACGACCTGGGCCTGGGTACGCCGTTCAACATCTGCGAGGCGGCGGCGCTGCTGGCGCTCGTGGCGCGGCTCACCGGGTACAGCGCCCGCTGGCTCGCCTACTTCGTAGGCGATGCCCACATCTACGAGAACCAGCTCGAGATGGTCGAGGAGATGCTCAGACGCGAGCCGTATCCGCCTCCGCGCCTGGTGATCGCCGAGCGGGTGCCGGAGTACCGCGTGAGCGGGGTCTACGCGCCCGAATGGCTCGACCGGGTGGAACCGGAGGATTTTCGCCTTGCGGGGTACCGGCATCATGCGCCGCTCACTGCGGCCATGGCGGTCTAGGGGCTCGGGAGATGAAGCTGAGCGAAGCGTTGCAGCGGCTCGAGCGGATCGGAGCGCTCGGCGGCGATCCGGATCTCGTGGTGACGGTGCAAAGCGAGGGCGGCCTCGGCGGCACTGCCGCGGTTGCGGTCACGGGGATCCATGTCGGGATCGACTGGGACGCGGGCAAGGTGCTGATCAGTACCGAGCGGGCACTGACGGGACTTTCGGCCGATGACGTCGAGGCGATCCGTGCGAGTGTACGCCGGGGCGGCTCCTGGCACGCCTACCAGGCGCACAAGCGTCTGCGCGAGCGGATCGCCGAGCTGGAGCGGCAACTCGCCGAAGCACGCGCGGCGATGAAGTAGTACTCCCACCCCCCGGCCACGCGCCGGGGGTTTTTATTTCCGCCACTTCCGCGCGAAATCCTCGGCGCTTTGCCGGGCACCGCTCCCTATAGACCTGCAGGTCATTAAAACAGGTCATAGGAGGGTGCATTGCAGACATCTCAGTCTGTACGCCAAGGGGCGATCGTGGCGGACATGTGGCTGCCTGGATTCGGTCCCGATGAGAATCCCCTGGAGAGCCTCGGCTCGGATGAGCAGGGTGAGAGCGAGCCGGTCGCGGCGACCCCGGTGCTCGAGCGGGACCCCCCGCGCAGCATTTGGGAGCAACTCGATCGGGCGGTCTTCTCCGGCCTCGCCGGCGAGGTGACGAAGTACCAAGCAAACGTGAAGGCCATCCGACTCTTGCGTGAGCTCGAGGCGGCCGGCCGCACACCGACGGCGGAGGAGCGTCGCACGCTCAACCGCTACACCGGCTGGGGAGGTCTCCCCAGCGCGTTCAACGAAGAGCAGAGCGAGGCGGCCTGGGTGGCACGCGCGCAGGAGCTGCGCGAGCTGCTCGGGGAGGCGGAGTACGTCTCGGCAAAGGACAGCACCCCGAACGCGCACTACACGTCCCTCGAGGTGATCGAGGCGATGTGGTCGATGGTGCAGCGTCTGGGGTTTCGAGGCGGGAGGATCCTCGAGCCGGCGGCGGGCGTCGGGTATTTCCTCGGCGGCATGCCGGGGCAGATCGCCGAGCGCTCGCAGATCACCGCAGTCGAGCTCGATCAGCTCTCGGCACGGATGCTGAAGGCGCTCTACGGCGCTCACGGGGTGAGCATCACCCAGGGGGCGTTCGAGGGCGCGCGGTTGCCCGAGGGGTTCTTCGATCTTGCGATCGGCAACGTCCCCTTCGGTAACTACAAGGTTGCCGAGATGAGGAACGTCGCGTATCAGGACTTCCTGATTCACGATTACTTCTTCGCCAAGGCACTCGATCTGGTCCGGCCCGGCGGTCTCGTCGTGTTCATCACGTCCTCCGGGACGCTCGATAAGCAGGACGAACAGGTGCGTCAGTACCTTGCCTCCAAGGCGACTCTCGTGGCGGCCACGCGGCTTCCGCAGAGCACCTTCCAGGCGATCGCCAACACCAGCGTCACCACCGACATCGTGATCCTGCAAAAGCCGCTCGCGGCCCGGCAGTCCTGTCCTTCCTGGATGGGGCTGTGGCAGATCCCGCACGACTCCCCGCTCTACGGGGAACCGCCGTACTACAGCCACCTGGAATGGAAGATGCGCGCGAACGAGTACTTCGTTCGGCATCATCCGGAGCGGGTGATCGGCAAGCTACAGCTCGTCGATAACGGGTACGACAAGGCGGTGGGGTGCGTGTTCGAGGGTGACCTCGAGGCTGCGCTTGCCGGTCAGGTCGAAACGCTTCCCGCGGGGCTTTATGCCGAGCGTGAGGCGGTAAAGACCGAGCCGGTGCGGGCAACCCGTGATCTTGCTCCTGGGGATGCGCGTCTTGGCTTTCGGGTCGTGGACGGGCAGCTCTTCGAGTGTGATGGCGAGAAGCTCGTGGCGGTCGAGGTGCCGGCAGCGAAGCTCGCGCGCATCGAGGGCCTGGTGGGAATCCGCGATGCGGCCCGTGCGCTCGTTGAGGCCCAGCCGGTCACCGAAAGCGATGCGATCCTCGTGCCACTGCGGGCGCGGTTGAATGCCCTGTACGATGCGTTTACCGAGAAATTCGGGTGCATCAGTGACAAGGCCAATCGAGCGGTGTTCCGTGAGGATGCGGACTGGCCGCTGCTGCTCTCGCTCGAGAACGTCGATGAGGAGAAGGGCATCTGCGAGAAGGCGGATCTCTTCACCCGACGCACGGTGGGCGTGACCGCTCGACTCGAGCGGGCAGACAGTGCCAACGAGGCGTTGCTCGCGGTGCTGGCCGAGACCGGCAGCATCGATGAGGGGCGACTCGGGGAGCTGCTCGATCGGGCCGGCATCGATGTTCTTCGAGAACTCGAGGAGTGCGGGGCGGTGTTTCGTGACCCGGCAACGGGCCGATGGGAAACTGCCGATGCGTATCTCTCGGGCGATGTGAAGGAGAAGCTGGCCGTGGCGAGAGCCGCGGGGAGTGAGTACCTGGGCAATGTCGCTGCGCTCGAGGCTGTGATTCCCCCGGATCTTGCTCCTCACGAGATCGGTGCGCGCATCGGCTCGACCTGGATCCCGACGAGCGACTACGAGGCGTTTCTCGATGAAACCTTCGGCTCAGGCACGGGGAACGGGGTCACCTTCAGCGCCGTGGCTGGGGCCTGGGATGTCAATCCCAGCTGGAGCGCGGAGCGCTCCGTGGCGGCGACGCAGACGTATGGAACAGGCCGGGTGAATGCGCTCACGCTCTTTGCGCAGGCGCTCAACCAGCAGGTTCCGACGGTCTACGACGTCGACCCTCGCGATCGCGACAAGCGAATCGTGAATCAGGCCGAAACGCTCACCGCACGGGAAAAGCAGCAGGAGCTCAAGGCGAAGTTCGTCGAGTGGCTGTGGTCGGATGAGGCGCGTGCGCTTCGCCTGACTCGCATCTACAACGACGGGTTCAACAATCGGGTCGAACGGAAGTACGACGGGTCACACCTCGTGCTGCCGGGCTTCTCGAATTGCGTGCCGCTCGGAGCACACCAACGAAGCGCCATCTGGCGGACCGTGGTGTCCGGGACGAACACGCTGCTGGCGCACGCGGTGGGGGCGGGCAAGACGTTCGAGATGGTCTGCGCAGGCATGCAGCTGCGTCGGCTCGGCAAGGCGAGGAAGCCCTGCCATGTGGTTCCGAACCACATCCTCGAGCAGTACACCGCGGAGTTCCTGCGGGCCTACCCGGGGGCGAAGGTGCTGATGGCCACGAAGGACGATCTCGCAGGGGATCGGCGTCGGACACTGCTCTCGCGGATCGCCACGGGGGATTGGGATGCGGTGATCATCACCCACTCATCCTTCGAGCGTATCCCGCCGAGCCAGGCGTTCATGGAGTCGTTCATCAATGCGGAGCTCGAGCGGATCGAGGACGCATTGCGGCAGATGCGCTCGGCCAGTCGTGGCAACCGCATCGTCAAGGAGCTCGCCCGGGCGAAGAAGCAGTGGCAGGCGAAGCTGCTGAAGCTCTCCCGCAAGGACAAGAAGGACGACATCCTCACGTTCGAGGACCTCGGCATCGACTGGCTCTTCATCGATGAGGCGCATTTCTTCAAGAACCTCTACAGGCTCTCGAAGATGACGCGTATCGCGGGGTTGCCGAACAGCAACTCCGAGCGCGCGTTCGACCTCTTCGTGAAGACGCGCCTGATCATGGAGCAGCGGGGGGACTCGAGCGGCCTCGTGTTCGCAACGGCAACGCCGATCGCGAACTCCATGGCGGAGCTGTGGGTCATGCAGCGCTACTTGCAGCCACGGACGCTCGAGCGCTACATGGTCGATGCATTCGATACCTGGGCAGGGTCTTTCGGTGAGTCGGTGACGGCGCTCGAGGTGGCCCCGGATGGCAGCGGGTACCGGATGCATACGCGCTTCTCTCGGTTCGTGAACCTGCCGGAGCTGATGACGATGTTCCGCGAGGTGGCCGACATTCAGACCAAGGAGGATCTGAATCTGCCGACACCGAAGGTGCGACGCGAGACGGTGACGGCGAAAGCCTCTGCGCTGCTCAAGAGCTTCGTCAAGACGCTCGTGAAGCGGGCGGAGCTGATCCGAAGCGGACAGGTCACTCCTCAGGTCGACAACATGCTCGCCGTGACGAACGATGGCCGCAAGGCCGCGCTCGATATGCGACTTGTTGGCCCGATGGCGGGGGATGATCCTGAAGGCAAGGTGACGCTCTGCGCCGATACGGTGCACCGGATCTGGGACTCGACGGCCGAGCGCAGGGGCACGCAGATCCTCTTCTGCGACCTCTCCACCCCGACGAACGATGGACGCTTCAACGTCTACAGCGACCTGAAGCAGAAACTCGTCGCACGAGGAGTACCGGCGGCCGAGATCGCCTTCATTCACGACTACGAGAGCGATGCCGCCAAGGCAAAACTCTTCAAGGCCGTGCGCGAGGGGCGGATTCGGGTGCTGCTCGGCAGCACCGGGAAGCTCGGGGTCGGGACGAACGTGCAGACACGGCTCGTCGCGCTGCATCACCTGGACGCCCCCTGGCGTCCGGCTGATATCGAGCAGCGTGAAGGGCGGATCGAGCGGCAGGGCAATCTCAACGAGGAGGTCACCCTGTACCGTTACGTTACCGAAGGAAGCTTCGATACGTATCTGTGGCAGACGCTCGAGACCAAGGCGAAATTCATCGCCCAGGTCATGCACGGGGATACCGGGCTGCGCAGTGCCGAGGAGGTCGAGCTCGCCGCGCTCTCCTACGCCGAGGTGAAAGCCCTGGCGTCGGGGAACCCGATGGTGCTCGAGAAGGCCGGTGTCGATGCGGAGCTGGCGAAGCTCGCGGTGCTGAAGTCCCAATGGGACCAGCAGCAGTGGGCCAATCGCCAGGAGGTCGCATCGCTTCCGGGGAAGATCGCCTGGAAGGAGGAGCGGATCGAGGCGTACGGCGCCGACATCGCCTCCCGGGTGGATACCTCCGGGGCGCACTTCTCGATCGAGATCGAGGGCAGTGCGTACACCGATCGGGAAATCGCCGGCAAGGCGCTCGCCAAGGCCATCCGCGGGATGCGTCTGCGCGAGGTTCGACCGCTCGGACGCTTCGGGGGCTTTGCGCTCTCGGTGCACTCGGGGGATCGGCGGGCCGACGGCAAGGAACTGGTCCTCAGCGGGCGGATCGAGCACCGAGCCTTTGCGGGCGCGGCGGGCGATCGTCTCCTGGAGGAGCTGGAGCTCACCGTCTCTGGGATGGAGAAGGCGCGCGAGCGAATGCGCACGCGTCTCGCCGAGGACAAGCAGCGTCTCATTGACCTTCGGGTCGAGATTGGCAAGTCCTTCGCCCAGCGGGACCGGCTTGAGTGGTTGCGGACCCGTCAGCGCGAGATCGAGCAAGCGCTCGATATCAGCAACGGGGATGCAGGCGCTGCGGAGGGTTCGGAGCTCTCCGAGGCCGCGTAAGTGACGTTGATCGATTGGACCCCGGGGCTTTGCCCCGGGGTTTTTTATTGCGGCGCCGGGCTCGCTACAGACAGCCAGGTCACTAGAACGAGGACGATGCCGAGATGATCAATCGGATGTATCGGCGGATAAAAAAGACGCTACGCCTGATGCGCACCGCGCGGGCGATGTACGAGGCGCTGTGTGCGATCAAGGCGTACGACCGGGACACGTTCCTGTTCCCCGAGGACCCGCCGGCGGGCGAGGACTACGAGGAGATCTTCGCGATTGCAATGAACGCGCTCGATGAGGTCGAGCAGGCCCGGGAGCCCTGGTACCAGGTCGACCCGATCGCCGAGGCTGCCGAGGAGGATGGCAATGCGTGAGATGAGGCGGATCCGGACCTGGACGGTCCATTTCGGATCGCACAGGAGTGTGTACTACACGTCGCACCATGCCGATCAACTCGCGCGCGCACTGACCCGGAACGGGACCCCCTCGCGCATGGAGGTGGGCGATGAGTGGGTCTAGGATCGAACCCGTGAGGGATACGAGCGGCGTGGACCTGGGGCCGGCACACCCGGAGGTTCTTGCGCTCGCGCGAGGGCTTTCGAGCGCCGTTCTGCGCGATGAGGCGCCACAGGAGGACGGCTTCGACATCAGTGGCGGAATGTATGGCACGCACGTGTCGCTCTGGCTGCGCCGGTTGGCCACGGACACCCTGAATGCGAGGCTTCGCCAGGAGCGGCTGCTCAGGGCCGCCAGGGTGGCACTGCGCTACCTGCACACGCGTGACCAGGCGCCAGACGTCGTGTGCCAGCAGCTCGAGCGGGCGCTCGCGGAGTTCGAAGCGCCTTCGGAACTTGCGGGAACGCGCACCGAGGCACTGATGCCGCGAAGCACTGGCTGATGATTCGCCCTCCTGCACAGCGCAGGAGGGCTTTTATTTGGCTGCCGTTCGCTAGAGACCAGGCAGGTCACTATTGCGGAGGGCGCGCTATGCCGCCTATGTTTCAACCCGGCGATATCGTCTTTGCCCCGTGGCGGGCCGAAGACGGTAACGAGAAATACCGGTACATGGTGGTGCTCGCGTGGAGTGCGGCCCTGGGCATGTATGCCATGTGGGTCAGCAGCATCAAGGAAGGCCAGCAGGGAGGTCTGTATGCGTTCACCGAAAATGAACGCGAACAGGCTGGATTCCCTGTGCCATCTCGATACGATCCTCATCGGGTGATCCGGTTCCGCCCTGAGCACATCAGAAGCGGCATCGTTCATTCGAAGCCCGGTCGGCTGAGCCGCAAGGCGATGGAGCGGATCGAGATCGCGGTGTGCCAAGCACGGCCAATACCCCGAGAGTACTGAATTGAAGCGCCGCGGATCCCGCGGCGCTTTCTTTACCCCGGGACGCCCGAGGGGCTACCGCCGCCGGGGTGCGTCGGTCGGCGCCTTCTTCAATGTGCTCATGGGCCAGCCGTGATATTCAACGAGCGCGCGCAGGAACGTCCGGAAGATTGCCGGGTGCATCCGCTCGCGGCCCGACTCCCAGCCGCGCCACTCCTTGATCGTCGAGAGGCAGAGCCGTGCCGCCTCACCCTGACTGAGCTTCGATTGCCGCCGCAGCTCCTTCAGAACCTGAGGCATCTCCTCGCGTGAGGGGGGTTTGTGCTTCGACGCGCCGGCATGGATGTTCTCGGCGATGTACTGCTGATGCATCAGGAAGGGAAGCATTCCGGCGCTGTTGGGCTTTCGCATGTGCAAATCTCCATTCGCCCTCCCGACGGGGGAGAGCGTACATGGGGAGCGCGCTCGGCGCCTTTTCGTTATTTTTTATATTTTATACCCTTCCAAGGTACGCGTCAACCTGCGACTCGAGAGCAGTGACAGTCGATAGGCTGGCAGTACCGTTCGGTTCGAGTTCCTCAGCGGCTCGATGCTATGGGGTAGGCGTCTGCGAGTTCCTCAAGAAACAACCTGTACAGGCTCGCTGGCATCGGTCCGCGCCCGCCCTCCCATGCCTTCCACGAACTCGCCCCGTCCGGCGGCGGTCCTTTTTATTTCCCACGCCAAATTCCCTAGAGACTCTCAGGTCAATAGGCAGCGCATGCTGCGAGGGTACGACATGAGAGAAATCGCAAGATACGCCACGTTCACCACCCAGGAGGGTGCGCTGTGACCGTACGAATAGTGCTCACCGAGGCACAGGTCCAGGCGCTGCAGTACGCGGATGCGATGGAGCGCAGCTCTACCGAGGCCGATCGGGCACTCGCCGCGGCACTCTCTGCCGAAGCGGGTGCACTCCTGTTCGAGCCGCGCGATGCCGGGGTACTGCGTCGTGCGATCCAGGCGTTGGACGCCGTGGGTGCGATGGAGGAGGGCTTCGACCCGGAGTACTCCGAGGAGTGGCAGCAGCACTGCAAGACGCTTGCAGAGCTTGCCGCCAGCGTTCATCGGTATGAGAGGTCGCACGCGCACAGCCGCGGTGGTCTTTCGCTCTGAGCAACTGACACCGCCGCGGGGGATTCCTCGCGGCGGTATTTTCATCTGTGGAGCGCAAAAACCCCGGGGCGAAGGCCGTCCCGGGGTGATCGAGTCAGATTGGAAGCTCCAAGAGCAGTTCCTCGACGTTCACGACCGGCTCGAGGGTGTCGTGCACCTGCTGGTCCCTGGCGAAGGCGAGACGCTGCTCGGGCGTGAGATGGGCCCACATCCGGCGCAGGAATACGCACAGATCGCCTGGTTCGTGGTCGCCGTCGGAGATGTCCCCGTGGCGCTCGGCCGCATCGATGTAGAACTCCACGTCGAGCAGCCGGGTCTTCTTGTGTCTTGGCATACCGCTCCTTTCGTTAATGGCCTGATCGGCTATAGCGAACGGCCGCGGGCATTCCGGGAGGGGCCTCTAGCGAAGCGGTGTCGGCTCGGAGGCCGGTTGCCTCTTTTCCGCCCGAGCGCGCGGCCTCGCTGGGCGCAGGCCTGCTCGGTACTGGATCGCGCTGTAGAGCCCGATGGCGAAGATCATCGCGATGCCACCGACGATCATTGCCGGGCCGTTCTCTCGATAACCGCTCATGTGGTTGGCAATGACCACCGTGACGGCAGTTCCGACGCTCATGAACATCAGCGCATTGACCGGGGTGATCACCCGCGCGCTGCGGTTCCAGAGAATCAGCGGCACTGCGCCGGCGAGGATGCCGAGGTAGAGGTATGCGGGAGATCCGGCGAGGACCGCCCCGATGTGCGGGGCCGGCAGCACGTGCGCGCCGATCGCAAGCACATCGATGAGGGCGAATGCGGCGGTGCCGAGCACGAAGGTGATCGCAGAGAACTTCAGGACCGACCAGGTCGTGAATTTCCGAAACAACACCGTGTACCACATCCAGCACGCGGTACCGCAGAGCACGAGCACGCCGGCGGTGAGGCTCTGCAGCGTGAACAGGCCGGAGACGCCGCCGCCAGAGATCATGAGCGCAAGGCCCACGTAGGCGGCGATGACGAGCGCGAGCTCGAGAAGGCCCGGAACGCTGGCCGCCTGAATGAGGCCCGCGAGCTCCCAGAGCACCATCAACGCCATGGCGTACACCGCGGTGAGCTTGGCGGCATTCGAGCCGGTGCCCGCCAGGTGCTCGCCGACGAAGGTCAGGATGCCAAATCCGACAACGCCGATGATCCCAGTGCAGGCGGCGAGCACGAGCTCCCGACGGGAGACTCTGAACGCGTGGGGACCCTCGATCGCGAGCAGACCTGCGGCCGCGACGATCGCAATGATGACGTTGCGGATCACTCCGATGGTGACAGGATCGACGGTTGCCATGGCTCTCCCGTAGACAGGATAGACGGTGCCCCAGAGCGCGACTGCCGCAAGGCAGCTCGCGAGGGCAAGGAGGTAGCCGGCGAGGCGCGGCCGGCGGCGGGCCGGCTCTGCCGGCCGGACACGCACGGCGTGGCACTGCACGCGCGTGGGGGTAAAGCAGCTGCCATCGGCCATCGGTTCGTCCGCCTTACAGGTGCTCGCCGAATGCCGCATCGATGAGCGCTCCGTTCATCTGTGGGCTTGCGGCCGCGAAGAGGACGACGCGGGCGATTTCCTCTGGGGTCGCGAGTCGTCCCTCGCTCATCAACGGCTCGAACATCCGGTGCCGCTCTTGTCCATAGAGCCCGCTGAGCATGGGCGTCTCGGTCGGCCCTGGACACACACACAGCGCATGGATCCCCGTGCCGTAGAGATCCTTGGCGGTGGCGCGCGCAAGGCCGAGCAGGGCGTGCTTGGCGGTGACGTAGCTGAGGCTGCCGGAGACCCCCTTGTGCGAGAGCGTCGAGCCGATATAGATGATCGAGGACCCGCGCTGCATGCGCGGGATCACCAGTTCGTTCAACCGGGCCGGGATCAGCGTCGAGAGCTCGAGGAGCGCGGACATCTCGGCGATGCGTGGGGCTTGCGCGGTGTCGTTGAACGAGAAGGCCGCGTTGTGCACGAGTGCGATGCGCCGGGCGAGGCGGGTGTGACGCTTCAGCGTGGTCTGGGTGAATGCGAGGGCGCTGCGCCTCCAATCACGCACGAGATCGACCTGCACGGACTCGATCCTCGCGCGCTCATCGGGCGAGAGCGGCTCGCGCATCCCGGATCTCGAGAGGTTGAGCACCGCCCAGCCCTCGCGCGCGGCCTGGCGCGCTACGGCGGCGCCGATCCCGGAGCCGCCGCCGGTGACGATCAGCAGTCCGGCGCCATCCCTTTCCATCGTCGGGTCAGCGCTCGACATCAGGCCGCCCCCATTTCGAAGTCGCCCCCTGGCCAGGCCCGGAGCTGATGCGCACCGAAACGGATCGCACCAGGGGCATGATCTCTCCGGGGAGCGACTCGAGCAGCTCCCCGAGGAAGAGCATCGAGAGCTCTTCGATCGTCACATTCGTGATGGGCAGCGGATACACGTCGTGCGCCGGCAGGAGCATTTCCTCGCCGGCGAAGCGGATACGCACCTGTTTGCCTTCCTCGACAATCTCGAGGTGCGGATTCTTCTGCGCGAGCAGCACCTTCTCATCGAGCCGGTCGCAAATCGCCTGCACGTGGCGTTTGAGCACCGCGTAATCGCACGCGAGGCCCTGGTCGGGGACCTCCGTGGTGAACACGGCCCCGACGGCGAAGTTGTGCCCGTGCAGGTTCTCCCGGTCGGTGGAGGAGAAGATCGTGAAGTGCCCCGCGGAGAACTTCATGCGCTCCTTGGACAGGTCTACCTCGACGGTGCGCATCACGCGGTCATCCATTTGTGCTCGGGGTTTTCCTGATCGAGCAGCTCTTTGGCGAGACGCTCATGGTCGAACGTCTGCTCGGAGTCCTCGGAGAACCGCGGGCGCACCTTCGTCAGCATCGTGCGCGCGATGCGCTGCCCGAGCAGCTGCACCATCTGGGGCTTGTCGCTGAAGATCTGCAGCACACCGTGGTAGCCGTTGCCGTCGTGCGCGAAGGTGAGCTGCGCTGCGCCAGACTCGAGGCCGCTCAAGAACGCCTCGGTGCCGGCCCGGTAGAAGTAGTAGAGGGTCGAGTCCTTGAGTATCGCGACGTCGGAGGCCCAGGCAGCAACCTGCGTCCCATCGACGCGGTGCGATGTGCCATGCACCCGGTAGCCGTCCGGGCCGTACTCGATCTTCACAATCGAGATGGCCGTGGCGTTGTTGCTGGTGGCCATCTTGCGCGGCGTGTCGGACCAATACCCCTCGATGCGCGGATCACGTACCGGCGTCGGCGCGGCGGCGTCGACCTCACCGCGCTTGCCGCGGCGGATAAAAACGACGGACACCAGAAGTGCGGAAGCCGCAATGACGACCCCTAGGATGAGCGATGACATAGTTGTGTCTCTGCCATGGTGGAGGGTTCATTTCTGTAGGCAGCGGCGACGCTGTTTTTCTTTTTATCCGCACGCCGCGGCGCATTACGTCACATCAGGGGCGCTCCTCGGGTCGCATGCGTGCGGATTGCGCGTCACTCCCGCCGGGCCGGTGCTTATAGGCCGGGCAGGGCATCAGTGCGGCATCAGCCGCCAGGAGAGTGACTTGGCCAAGGTGATACAGCTGAGCGCCGAGAGCGCTGAGCGCGAGGTACTGCTCGATACCCGCCCGCGCCCGTACCGTGGGTACTCCATGGTGGCAAGCGTGGGGCGGGGAGTTCCGGCCGAGCGGATGGCGCGGGTGGAGGTGTTTCAGGATGGCTTTCCGGCGCGCGTACTGCGCCAGCCGGTGCATCGGATTGCGTCGTTCGAGGGGGAGTTCCATGCCATGGTCGATGAGTGGGTGGCCCAGGGCCCGGTGCAGCCGACCGTGCTCGAGATGCATCAGGCGGACCATCAGGCGGTGATAGACGCCGGATTCGGCTCGCCCGGCGAGCTGCTGGCGGCGTATAAGCGCCTGGCCGGATCGACGGCTCGCCCGGGCGGTGTCGGGTGGTTGTGCAGGCACAGGAAGAGCGGGCGGATCTACCAGATCCACTACGCGGTGCGCGATTGCACCAATCGCCGGGACGGAACCGTGATGGTGGCCTACTCGGTCGCGGGTCTCGAGCGGCCGACGTTCGTGCGCGAGGCATCCGAGTTCGCTCGGAAATTCGAAGTGTCCGAGGAGGCGCTGACTCGTGCGGTCGGGGAGATGAGCGATGCGATCGAGGTTCGCGAGTGAACGCCATCCAGTTCATCGAACCGGCGCGCTGCGCAGAGGAGGCGTTCGAAATGGTGCGCGTTCTCGCAGCCCAGGACGGGTGCATCGCGGCGCGCGTGATCGGAGATGGCGCTGGCCGTCCGTTCTCGGCTCAGGCGCTCTTTGAGCTCGGGGAGACTGATCGGCCGCAGTGGCTGCCCGACGGATGTCGTCAGGTGGCCGTGCCCGGCGCCTTCCCACTCGCCGTGCAGGTGGCGTTGTAGATCGACGTGTCGGAATCGCGCGCCCGGGCTTTCCCGGGCGCATTTTTTTTGTGCCCGGAGGGTTCCTATAGGCAAGCAGGCCCCTATCCGGGAGATATCCGAGATGTTCAGGTTCAAAGCGAAAGCAGAGAGTGGCGAGATCGTCGAGGGCGAAGTTCAGGCGCAGAGTGCCGATGAGGCGGTGATCGAGGTGCGTTGGCTCGTCGGTCCGCATGCCGTCGTTCTTCAGCTTGAGCAGGCCAGAGGGTGAGCCGCAAAACGTTCGACACTTTTGCCGAAGCGCTCGAGTACTACCGGGACGACGCGGACATCCGCTACCCGGTCGCGGTGGAGATCGACCAGAGCGCGCGCACCGCCACCCTTCGCACCGGCCAGGTGGAACCCCCGTTCAACGATGCCCACGTGGTGATCTGGCCGACCAAGGACTGGCGCGGTGAGGTGGAGCCCGTGAAAGTGTGGGCAGAGGAGTACTGAGGCGCGGGCGGTGCGATACCCGAGCCGATTTCACGCGCGCCCGGGCTTCCCCGGGCGCTCTTTTCGCCCGCCGTGTTTCCGAATGAGCTTCGGCAACCTGTCAGGCGGCATTCAGTCTGCGGAAATAGAATGGATGGTGTGGGGTGGCGCAGAGGATAGTGTGAGATGGACAGTGCAGTGACGCGTTACCCGGCCGGCCCGCGCGTGCCGGTGTGCGGAGGCGCGGACTATGCCGATCGCACTCAAGTGTTGTTCGAGCTCGATGAGCTCAAGCCCTCGGTGGTCATCCACGAGTGCGCGCCGGCGGGCACTATAGGGGCAGCGGCGCTCTCGGCGCTGTGGTGCCGCACCGAACTGGTGCGTGAGGTCATCCATCGGCTCGAGTGGGGCGAGCGTTGCTCCAAAGGGGCAGGGCACTGCAGGGCAGATCTGATCCTCGCTTTTCCGGGCGCGAATAGAACCGCGCTCGATGCATGCGCGCAATGCTGTGACGCCCCTATCAAGGAAGTCGCCCCCTATACGCGCGTCGTGCACTGCAAACGCCATCCGTATAACGTGTACGGCGCGCGCCCGGGGCCCTTCGGCAACCCGTTCAGCCACAAGGTCGGCACGCGTGCGCAGTACCTGGTCGACTCGCGTGACGAAGCGATTGAGAGACACGAGGAGTGGTTTCTCTCGAACCCCGGCCTTGTCGAGCGGGTCAAGCGCGAGATGACCGGCAAGGTGATCGGCTGCTGGTGCGCCCCGAAGCGCTGCCATTGCGACGTCTACGCCCGGGTATGCAACGAGGCCGCCGGCCTTACTGACACGACCGGCACGCACCGCGCGCTCACGCTTCAGGAGCCATTATTTGAGCTCGAGTGAGAAGGTCGGTGAGACGCCCTGGGCGGCGAGGGCGCCGCGCCATTCACTCACGGTGAGCGTGCTCGCGGCCGCAGCCGAGCACCCCGACTGCACGTTCTCCAAGCTCGCCCTCGCCGGACGAGTGAATCTCGAGAAGCTCTTCGGCGGTACGCGCTACGAGCCGGGTACGGGCGCCGATCCGCTGGCGATCAAGCGCGGGCGGCTGTTCGAGGAGATTCTGAAGAAGGACGATTACGCCGAACTGCTGAATCTGCTCTACGAACAAGACACCGCGCTCGGGGCCTTCGGCGCCGATGCTCGCATCGCCCGACTGCGCGATCTGCCGGCGCCCGCGGGGCGCTCGGGGCTCGAGGTGCGCGCCGAGGCGACCCGCCGGGAACTTGCCAAGATTGCGCGGCGCGACTGGGATGCCCCTACCCTTGTCGATGGGGCGGTGATCCGCGCGCGCATTGGAGGGAATATCGCGTACTTCGAGGCCGACGGACTCGCCGCGGCCTCGAACGGAGCGCTGCACGTCCTCGAGGCAAAGTCGTTTCCGTTGATCGATGGGCGGTGTGACCCGCTGAAGCTTGGCGCTGCGTGTGCCCAAGCCGGGTTCTACGCGGCGCTCGTGCGTGCGCAGTTGCTCGAGGACCAGCTGCCGGTGACCACCGTCTCGGATACCGGCTTCATCGTCCTGCCGAAGAACACCCGCCTCGGGCGCGCGGTGCTGCTCAAGCAGAATCTCTCCTTCCACATCCGAAGAGCCGAGCGGCTACTCTCGCTTGCGCAGCTCGATGAGACCGTGGTGAAGCGGATCGAGGGGTATGCGTTTCCGGCCGAGAGCACCGGAGCGGCCGAGCGGATCGAGGGGCTCTCACATCTGATGGACCAGGCCGGCACGCACTATCGGCCTGAGTGCCTTGAGCACTGCGCCGCGGCGAAACTGTGCCGGGAGCGAGCGTACAAGGCCGGGCGCCTGGCGATCCTTGGCGATCAGGCGCTCCGGGAGATGAGCGGCGTTGAGTCTTTCGACCGAGCGCTCGAGCTCGCCGCCGGCGCCGATCCCCTCGAACCTGAACGCGAGAGCGCCCGCGAACTCGCTCGCGCCCGCCGGCTCTATCGCAGAGCCCTCAAGAGGGCCGGGCCGTGAGCCTGAGGGCCCTGCTCAGCGCGACTGCCTATCAGGAGGGTCGCGCGGTGCGCGGCGCGCTCGTTCGACACCGCTCGATCGAGAGCGATCCGATCTTCCTCGTGGCCTGGCAGAACGGCTTCGATCCCTTTTCCTGCGCCGCGATTGCATTTGGACAGGCGCACGCCCCGCCGGAACTGTTCCTCATCAGCGGGATGCGCGAGCGGGATCTTGAAGCGCGCGAGTTCGCGGCAGCCGCGCTGCGCTTCTGTGAGCTGTTCGAGTCCTACGGGGCCGCGGCGAGCGCGGTCGATTATCAGGGGCGCAAGCTCGAGGTGCCCGTGTGGCCTGCGCAGGTCGTGATCGCGAACCGAGCGACGCTGCTGCTGCTTGGGCGGATCGGACGCCGCCTGGCGGGCATGCAGCACCAGGATGCCGTCCTCGCCGCTCGGCTGCGTCGATTCGCGCACCACCTTCTGTGGCTCACGCGCCATGCGGATCTGCCGGGGCAGCAACTTGTGCTCTCGTGCACCGATTTTCTGAACGCGCACTGGGTGAGCGCCATGAGCGCGCTCGAGTGCGAGTCTCTCTTCGCGCTCGAGGCATGGATCGCTCCGCCGGCGCGTATGCGCGGGTTCGAGGCGGCGGTCGAGGCCGAGCGCTTCTCCGCCGGGCCGCAGCCCAAGCCCGAGGATGCCCAGACGGCGGCGCGGCTCTACGCGGCGCTCGAGCAGGCGCACAAGGGCGGTCCCGAGGGGCCGGCCTTCGAGGAGGCCCGCGATGCGCTTCGCGAGTTCTACGGTGGGCTCACGGCACCGGTATGGGCGCTGCTGCTCGAGATCGTCCGACGTGAGCGGGACATCCCAGGCGCTGCGCATCTTGCCCGGCGGATCGAGCAGGACCGGATCGCCTACGGGCTGCATCTCGAGGGGCTCGAGCGGGCGCTGAACGATCCGCGCGGAGTCCGCTTCCTCGAGAATTCGCGCGCCGCGGCGCTGCGCCGCGATGAGCTCGAGCGGGCGGCGGCGCTCCTTGAGGTCGAGGAGGCCATTGACGATCCGCTGAGGATGCTCCCGCGGGTGCTCAGCGGCGAGGCAATCGAGGGCGAGGTGCTCAGCTGCACCGTGAGCCGGACCGAGGGGGCCACGGTGGTGCTGCGCACCGAGGACCCCTGTGCCCTGCCGCCGGGGCTTGCGCTCTGGTGGAGCGGGGCGCCGTTCGGGCGGGGCTGGGAAATCGCGCGGATCGAGGCGGCCGCCGCGGGCTCGAAAATCACCCTCACGCAGCCTGTCCGCAAGGATCCGGCGGGCTGCCCGGCGATGGGCACCCGAGCGCTCTTCTCTCCGCTTTACTTCGACGATCACCTCTCCTACGGGCTCACCCTGCCCGGCCGCGCGCCCTGGACGCACCGGCCGGCGGCCTGAGGAGAATTTTTTTTCGGAATTTCTCCGCCCCCGCTACCTAGAACACAGGTAGAGAGGCAGCCCACCCCCCTGTCGCTGGTTCTTCGATGCGGCGAGGCGAGATTTCTCTTGCACGCCAAGTCTTTCTGCCCGGTTTGGGTAGCCGGCCGGCGAATATCGGCCGGTTTTTTTATCGCCACGCCGCGCATCCGAGTTACTCGGGAAATGCAGCATTGCGATGCATGTCAAGGGATAAACGTTGACCGTTTATTCCGCGCGGTATAAAATAATAAAAAGTGGTTAGTTAAACCGCGACAGTCGCAAGACCGGCGGACGCCGGGTGCAAGATGCAAGAGGGCAATACCGTGAGTGGACGATCAGGTAGGAAACGAAGGCTGAGCGAGGACGAAGGCCAGCAGCTGCGCGATGAGTATCTCTACGGCCAGGCGTTGGCCGCCGAGGCGCAGCGATTCTCTCCGAAGGCCCTTGCCGCCAAGTACAACATCGCGCCGGCGACCATCTACGACTACGTCGAGAAGCGCCACAAGGGCGAGCCCGGCTACGAGAAGCCGCGGGAAGGCATTCGTGAAGTCGTCGCGCGCGCCCTGCCGAGCGCGACCGTCCAGGCGCTGCGTAATCTCGAGACCGGGGTTGGCGTAGCGCTGCTCGCCAGCGCGCCCTGAGGGGCGGACGCTTGGCCCAGCAGAGGCCGCAGTCGGACAGTGGTGCGGGTCGCGTGCCGCTGGCCCGCGCATACCTGGCGGCATGGAAGAAAACGCGCCGCGCGGCCGAGCGGGTCGCGCGGCAGCTCTGGCGACATCGAGGGCTGTACCGACTGCGCTATGCGCTTCGGTTCCACCAGCGCGGAATGCCCTTCAGCACCGGCCTTGCCGATTTCGACGGGGCAGGCTTCGAGCACTTCTGTGACGGATACGAGCTCGACCCGGCCGGGGCGGCCGATGAGGCGATCTCGTACTACGGGGACGGGGCATGAGCGGGACGGCCTGTACGCAGACGATGGAGGTGCTCGATCTTTTTGCGCTGCCCAGATCGGTCTCGGATGAGGAAGTCATTTTCGGGGGGCGACTCGAGGCGCTGTTGCCGGAGTACGAGACGCTGCCCGCTGCGTTCCGCGATGAGCAGGATGTCTATTCCCCCGTGGTGTGGCAGTGGTATTTCCGAGGGATCCGCACCGATTGCCTGCGCCCGCGGCGCGGCATCGATGGCAAGGCGGCGTGGCGGCATCTTAGGGCGGTGATGTCGTGCTGGGACCCGACGCGCCCGCAACCGACGCACGCCCACAGGGCCGCTGGGATCGCGTACCTGATGTCGCGATGGTTCGAGCCGCCGGCGGGGCTGCATGATGACGCGTGCAGTGAAGCACGCCTTGCCTGACGGCACGCTCAGCGCCGCGGCGCAGCGGGTCCTGCGGCTCATGCTCGAGGCGGAGCTCGCCGAACAGTGGGAGGAGGCGGAGCTTGCGTGCGAAGGCGCGCAGTGCTGGGTCGGCCTCGAGCGGACCTCCAGAACGATCGTCAGCGAGCTGCTGCGGCGGGCACTGATTCGAGACTGCGGCGAGAGCGGCAAAGGCATCGAGCGCTACACGCTCAACGAGGACGGGCGGCGCGCGGCGGTCGACCCGACATACCAGGTCCCAGAGCTGCACGGGAGGTGCCGATCATGAACGCGAGACCCGATTTCAGACCACCGGTGAGCCGCGGTGTGACGGTCACGGTGGCGGGGGAGAGGATCCTCGATATTGAGACGCACCATCTCAGCGGTGCGCCGATGACGGCCGAGAACGAGGCCCACGTACTCTGGGCGATCAGGCATCTGGCCGGGTTCCTCGGGCTGCCTGCGATCTGCGAGCCGGCACGCTCGTCATTCCAGGAGCGCGTGCACGCGTGGGTGGCCAAGTGCTTCGGCGAGCACAGCGCGCACGATCAGGCGGAGCGGACACACCGGTATCTGGAGAATCGCTCGAGCTCGCGCAGGCGCTCGGGTGCACCGAGTCTGAAGTGATGCAGCTGGTGCGATACGTCTACAGCCGCCGGCGCGGAGAGGTCGATCAGGAGATCGGCGGGGCGATGGTCACCCTGGCGGCGCTGTGTGCTGCGAATTCCTGCGACATGGCGACGTGCGGGGAGCAGGAGCTTGCACGGGTGCTGACCCGGATCGAGGAGATCCGCACCAAGCAGGCCCGAAAGCCGAAGTGCGTGCCGCCCGCGGGCGGCTCATCTGGAGCAGGCTGACCGATGGCGGACGGACTCGATGCGGCGGTCGTGGCGCGGGCCCAGGCGGTCGCCGCCACCGCGCAGGAGGAGTTCTTCGCGCTCGCCCCGGAGCGGGCGGTCGTCGTGAGTGCGGTGGCCGGCGCCGGCAAGAGCCGGCTCGTCGTCGATACGGTGGCCCGATGTCGCCAGCTCGGGGTCCGGGTCGCGGTATGCGCGCCGACGAACGAGCAGGTGTTCGGCCTGGTGCGCGCGATCGCCGAGAGTGACCCTGATTGCAAGGTGGCCTACCTGCCGGCACGCAGCATCGAGGTGCCCGCCTCTCTCTCGCTCCCGAACGTCGAGATCGTGAGCGAGCCGCACGAAGCCGATGCGGCCGAGGTGATGGTTGGCACCGCACGGAAGCTCGCCGATGCGCACCATCCGCGCTCGAGCGCCGTGCGTGCACTGGGTAAGCGCGATGCGCTCATCATGGATGAGAGCTACCAGGTCGACTCCACACAGTACTTCGCCGTCGCAGACCTTGCGCCCCGGCACCTGCTCGTCGGTGACGGCGGGCAGATCCAGCCCTTCAGCACTGTGGCCGAGGGCCTTCAGTGGCGCGGACTCGCCGAGGATCCGCTCGAGACCGCAGTCGGGGTGCTGCTTGCGCATCATCCTCGCACGACGGTGCACCGGTTCCCCATCACTCGCCGGTGCGATGCCCGCGCGGTGCCCGTGATGCGGCATTTCTATCCCGCCTCGCACCAATTCGGCGCCGCGGTGCTCGAGGGCGTTCGACGGATGCGCCTCGGGGCGGCCCATACCGTTTGTTCGAGAACCGCAGCACTCGACGCGACGCTCGATACCGCAGCGAGCGCCGGCTGGGCGCTGTGCGAGCTGCCCGGTGCGCAGACCCGCGCGGCCGATCCAGAGATTGCCCGGGTGATCGTCGAGCTCCTCCTGCGGCTCACCGAGCGAGGCGGCATGCTCGAGTGCGAGCGGCACCCGGAAGGCACGGCTCTCGCGGCCGAGCGGATTGCGATCGCGGTGGCGCACACTGCTCAGAAGCTGCTGCTGCGGGCGCTCCTTGATGCGGCGGGGCTCGCGGACATCATCGTGAACACCGCCAATCAGCTCCAGGGGCTCGAGTTCGACTTGACGATCAGCTGGCATCCTCTCGCCGGGCTTGCCCGTCCCGATGAGTTTCACCTCGAGGCCGGGCGGCTCTGCGTGATGTGTACGCGCCATCGGCACGCATGCATCGTGGTCGGGCGCAGGAGCGATCGGGAACTGCTCGAGGGTGTGGCGCCGGCCATTCCGGTCTACCCTGGCGCCTACCAGAACGATGCCCCGCAGGGATGGGATGTGCATCAGGGCGTGATGGAGACACTGGAGCCCAACATCGTCGAATTACCGGGTGGCAGGGCGAGGTAGGGGCCGCGCCGCCCATATAAAAATGGAGAGGCCTCATGAAAGAGTCGCAGGAGCCGAAGTACGACGTACGGGACGGTCGGATCATCCGCCGCCACACGGGGGAGCCGATCCCGGACGATGAGCCCGTGTTCATCTTTCGCGCGAAGGACCGTCGGGCCCTGACGGGGCTCACCGCCTATTACGCAGCGATCACCAACCCAGATCACGCGAGGGCGGTCGCAGCGCGCATCGAGTCGTTCAAAGCCTTCGCCGCGGGACACCCAGAGCGCATGCGCGAGCCGGATACAGACCCCATCGCCAAGACGTAA
>JAEHJW020002429.1_pt1 | contig 154267 bp, 238 predicted proteins | sample 9271431 | NCBI WGS metagenome assembly JAEHJW02
TCTGTATTTTATTAGAAGAGATAAAAAGCATTATTTCATTGCTTTCATGCCACCAATAGACTTTACGATGTCTAAGCCGGAAACATTCTTAGCGTTTGAATCTTTTATGACAACATTAAAAGATGCCACTGACAATTTTAGATCTGAATTGCGTCAGACTTATTTGCAAAAAAGTATGGCTGAAAGAAACAAGTGGCCCATTGACGTTGTTGAAAATGGATTTTCACCAAAAACTAGATGTTACTTCACTTACGACGAAATCAAGTTTTACATCTATAACATGCTTGATCTTCCCGACTGGCATAGAGTATCTGTCGACGTTGAAACTAACGGACTTCAAATATGGAATGCGGCTAAACATTCTGTTCGCATTGGTTCTATGGCAACCGAAGAAAATCTTGGGCATGCTATTAATCTAAGTTTGCCGGGATTGACAGGTTTCACCGTAGAACAACAAAAAGAAATCAAAGAGTTGTGGGGTAAATATTTATTTGAAAAACCCAAGACATTTATAGCTTGGAATTGTGGGTTTGATATTTTCTCTTTGTGTAATTTCTACAAGAGAGACTTTAGAGAGTTTCTTAAAGCTAATAGAATATGGGATGGCATGCAACTTCTTCATGCTCTGTCGGAAAACAGAAAAATAGAGGGCTACAATCTCAAAGCAGCTTCTAGAGATCTATTAAACTATCCGCAATATTCATTTGTACAAAAATACATACACTATATTGAGAACTATAAAACGTATACCATAGAACAGATTATGGAAGCAGCTTCCAATAGTTTAGTCTATGCTGGCATTGACGCTGCTGGCGAATATGCACTTACTAAACTTCTTTATAACGAATTAATGCTAGACCCAATAGCTTCTGTCTTTACAAAAAGAGTTGTGCCGAGAATAATGGCTGTCAAATTAGAAACAGAATGGAATGGCATTACAATAGATGTAGATGGAATGGCTAAAGGGTCTTATTCAGGATGGGAAAAAGACAATATTGTTAAACATACAATAAAACGTTGTATGGAATCGACAGATAGAAAGTTGCATTCTGACATGTTTGTGTTTTCAGCAACGACGGGCCGATTATATTATGGGAAACCGTTTTTGAATGCATTAAAGATTGGCTCTGCATGTTCTAGATACTTCTTAGCAGATCCTGGGCATACTCTTGTATACATTGATCTTGACTCAGCCGATTTAAGATCAGCAGCTTTAATCGTTCAAGACGAAATGATGATAAAACAACTAAATGAACCTGGTGATTTCTACGCTAAATTTGCAAGAGAGCTTTTTAACAGTGAAACGATTAGTCAAGAACAAAGAGACACTGCTAAATTGTTTGTGTTGAGCATGTTAAATCTAGCAGGCGACAACACTATAGCTACTGAAGCTAACAAAACCATCGCTGAAGTAAAAGACTATAAAGCCGCTTTTTACAAGAAATTTCCTAAGATGCTAGAATATAAAAAGAATCTTAATAAATACATGAAACAAAATGGATTCGTTTTCTCAACTTCATTTAGAAAAAGACGTTTTAGTGAAGACGATCTAACAGAAGATAAGGCTTGGGGATCATTTTTAAGTGCGCATAATTTTCCGTTTCAATCTACAACATGCGATTTGATGATTCTAAATTGTTTCAGATTCATTGCTAATACAAGAAACTTCAATGTTAAACAATGTCTTCTCAATGTAGATGCAGCGGTTTTTAATGTTCAAAATGAACATCTTGAAGCAGTAAAGGAGCAGCTTGGAGTTTTTTCTACAGTTCCTGATATAATAAAAGAAGGCACAGTAAAGATACAAAAAGAAGTTTTTGGCGTTGATCACGCAGTATCAGAGCTGCTATTGCCCAACTTTAGTTATAAAACTTACAAAGGACCTAATTTAGGGGAAATGGAGATATGGTAAATGCCAATATATCTGTTCGAATGCCCAAAGTGTAAAGAAACAGAAGAAATGATACTTGACTTTAGCTATCTTAACTCACTCGATAAAGACTCAAAAGCTAGAATGTATGTATGCAAGTGCGGAAAAACGGTTTGTAGAAACAATCAAGTAATAAATTTCGCAGGCGGAATTAATATGAATGCTAGTTCCATGGGAATCAATCAAAGAACGTTTAACAATAAAAAAGGTGGCCCAGCTGGAATTGTAGGGAACAAAGTAATCGGTAGAACAGGAATATAATGCTTCATTTTCTCAGTCTTCTCCATACGATATCTGTTTACGCTGCAAGATGGGGAGGGCCGAGATATAGGACGACAGAAGTTGCGAAATATATCAATAAGTATTGCTATAATTTACAAGAAGAACATTTAAAACGTGGTAAAAAAATCGATACAAGATTAGCATCTGAAGCCGTATTGAGTTCTAGACATACACCTCTGTATATAAAATCTCTTCAATACATTGGAAAGAAAGACGCCTATTTAATAGAAGACGAATTAGGCCTAACCGCTGTTTTTTCTGAAGGTACGGAAATCCTTATAGAAAGAGACTCTGAATTATCATTCGTAAAGATAGAAGATTTGCAACTCGGTGATAGAAGAGTCGTCAATTTTGAATACGTAAAAGAATTTAAGAATGCGTCATTGCATAGCTATAATAAACACATAAAGAATTTTGTGACTATTAAGAGCAGATCAGAGCGTGAAACACAAATAATGTTATGCGATTCGATTACGGCTATGACATTGACTAAAAAAATAGAACAACGAAAACTTAAGAAACTATATCAATTTGACAATAAAATACATAGTCAAGAGCTTTATTTGATTGACATTGTTAAAGTAGCCAAAACGGACGCACAAATACCAGCTATAGTTTTAGAATTGTTTCCATATTCACACGCACTAATTAGAGACGTTGATAGATCAATCAAATCTGACAAGAGATATTACGTCGCAAAACACAGAGAAAGAGGGAAAAACTATCTAAACAAAATGAGAGAGAAAGTCTTCGACATAAAAAAGAGCAAAATAGATATAGCATTGGAGTCTGTAGATGTTACAAATACTAATTAAAAAGGGAGAAGAAAAGATAGAGATTCCATTAGGCATTTATGTGAGCGGCTATATAATTAAAGTACCATCATCAGATGATACGCAATCCATGTTAAAATTAAACAAAAGTGGTCTTACACACAAAGATCTACACCCAGAAGGAGAATAGCAATGGCGACACCAAAGACGATTATTTCAGAAACTTTTTACCACAAAACTTCATGTTTACGATTTGAACTCGGATCGTACAAGGACGTAACGAAATTCAAGATTGAATGTGCCCCACAGCTTAAGGGACCCGATGGAAACCCAGTAGAAAAGAGATTTGATTACGACCAGAAACTCTCAATGGTTTTTGGTCTTGGTGAGATTCTTAGATTGAAACGTTTCGCAGAAAATATTCTTAACCCTGCAAAAGCCGTACCAGCCGATGGCTATGCAATTGATCATTACTTTGAAGTTAATGGTGAAAAGAAGAAGTCAAGTCTGTTTCTTAAGAGAGTTGAGAACAAGGGCAAAGACGATCCCAAATCGCCATATAATTTCGCGCATACAATTATTGTAACGCTATATTCTTCCCTCAAAGGCTCGTCTGTTTCGTTTGCCCTTTCAGAAGAAGAATCATATTGGATTATCAATGAAATGCCATTCTTTGCATGGGCTTATATGCAAGAGAATGCCAGAATTTATGAAGAAAATAGAGCGCTTAAGGCAGCAGGGAAAGCAACAGGTGAAGATCCTGGCAGTCGCTCTAATTATAGAGCTCCAGCAGCAGGAGCCGCGGAAGCGCCTGATCAGGGAGTTATGACATCAGGAAAATCAGCTCCAGCATTTCCTGATACGGGTGCTTTTGACGACATCCCATTCTAACAGATACGGCACAAAGCCGTAAACACGAAAGGAGAATACGATGAAAATAAAAATTAAAAACGTATTCGCAGCAGACGCAGAAAGTGAATTGACGTTGGTCGATCTACAGAACGACAAAGAGCTCTCTCTAAAAGCCGAAAGGGGAGATCCAAACATCACAATCAATTGCAAAACTAAAGCGGGCTATCCAGTATTTATAAATATGCCTAAAACAGCCTGTTTAGCCATTTCGTTTTTGGAAGATTAATTAATAGCAACAGTGGGTTTTACTAAAGACTGTGGATTAAATAGAACGATAGTGTTCTAGCCCGCTACTACTTTTTGAGGTGAGACTTGATTACTAAGTACATAAGCATCAGCGATGCGATGACAATAAATCTTGTCAACGTCTTGCTTGAATCTATAAATGAATACAATTTGTTTATTTTCGAGAAAGCGCTTAAATTTAGAATTTTTGACGAACCAATATTATCGGACCCTGAATTGCAAGACGAACTTGTAGAAGCCATTAAAGATCGTCTTAGTAATAAAGACAAGTTTTATATCATAGAAAAATTTCGTGGCAAGAAGCTAGAAAAAGTCATCGAAAAGGGCATGGTAAGACGTGAAGCTAATGAAGTAAACGAGATGTCATGTATTAAGTATTTCATCGAGAAACTAGAAAGCTTCATTCTCTTAAAGAACGCGCAACATATTGTAGCGTCTGTCAAAAATGCAGATTCTAACATGAGTCTCGGTTTAATGGATGAAAAAGATCTCACAATCATTAAAGCTGACATCTATAAATTGTTAGACGAATTAACGTTTGAAGCTGACTTTGGGGAAATGGAATTAGACGACATAGCACAAAGAGAAAGAGATAGAACTCTCATAAATCAATGTAAAATAATTCAAACATTCTCTGATAAACTAAACGAAATATGCACGGGTGGTGCATTCCCTAATAAGCTTTATTTCATAGCTGCGCCTCCAGGATTTGGAAAATCCCTTTTTCTAGTCAATATTGGTTTCGCTGCTCTTGAACAAGGCAAAACTGTTTTTCACTTTACACTAGAAATGACCGCAAGTGAAGTGATGACTAGATATGATTGTTTGGTTTCTGGCAAACCAATCATAGACATTATTAATAGTCCCGCCGATGTAATTGACGGCTATGTAAAGAAATTTACTGAAGATCACCCAAAGAGCCATTTGCTATTAAAAGAATTTCCACCAGAATGTCTTACAAAGGACATGCTATCTCTTTACATAAAAAGAAAAATCATGTCTAGTGGCAAAAAGCCAGACGTTATTATTGTTGACTACGCGGACTTAATGAAGTCCAGCGTAAAAAATCAAGAAAGAAGAAGCGATCTTGGATTTATCTACCGTCAATTAAAGGCTTTAGCTGCCGAATTTTCTTGCCCTGTATGGACAGCCTCTCAAATTAACCGGGCTGGATATGATAAAACAGAATCTGACATATCAAATCTCTCAGAATCGTGGGAGAAGGCTATGATAGCTGATCTAGTATTAGTAGCTCGTCAAACGAAAGAAGAGTTTGGTCGAAACAAGCTGAGACTTTACGTAGGTAAAAACCGCAGTGGTCAAGCGAGACTAGAAATACCTTGTAAAATAGATTATCGTCGCATGAAAATAGAAGAATCAGATGATTTAAGTATAGAAGACTTGTCAGAAATAGGATTTGGTGACGGTAAAACAAAAAAAGAATCTGACGATATGTTTGACAACTAATAGGAGATTATATGAAACTTGATGTAGGTTGTGGTCAACATAAACGCCCGGGTTTTGTTGGGATGGATATATCGCCTAATGTAGGCGCCGATTTTGTACAAGATTGGGAGATTTATCCTTGGCCATTTGAAGATAACAGCATAGACGAAATAAACGCCACTCATGTTCTAGAACATACAAAAGATCTTATGAAATTTATGAATGAATGTTATAGAATAATGAAAACGGGTGCGACAATGTTTATCGCTTGCCCGTATTATACTTCAGTAGGCGCATGGCAAGACCCGACACATACTAGAGGCATTTCAGAAATGACGTTTATGTATTTCAACAAATCAATACGAACTCAATGGGGCTTGAATCACTATCCTATTACATGTGACTTTGAATTCAAATATACCCACATTATAGAAGATGATTGGTATAGAACAAAAACTCCAGCAGAAATTCAATTTGGCATACAGCATTATTTTAATGTATGCAAGACTATAGAAGCGACGTTGACAAAGAAATGAGAACAAACTTCGAGTCGTGGACAAATAACTTAGCCGAATGGGAAGGGTTTAGATCGAATGATAGAGAAGACCCAGGTGGAGACACTGTATTCGGTATAGCTAGAGCATTTTATCCTAACGAACCATGGCCGCCAACTTGGGAAAGAGCAAAAGAAATCTATATGTCTGATTACTGGATCAAAAATGGATGCGATAATCTACCATTTCCATTAGACGTAATTCATGCAGATTCATGCGTTAACCCTGGGCCTGGAGCCGCAAAGAAATTTTTGTATAATTCAAGTGAACATAAAGATATAGACCGGCGATGTATAGAATATCTTACACTAAGACAGAGATACTATCTCAAGAAAGTACAAGAAACGCCAGCTAAGATCAAGTTTATATGTGGTTGGATGGATAGAACTCTAGATATGATCGAAAGAGCTGTCATTAGCAAATGGGATGCCGAATATCTATGAAAGCATCTATAATTATTACTACGCTAAATCATCTAGACGATTGCCTTAAGCCATGTTTAGAATCGATTAAAGCCAACACAAACTTAAGCGATAAGGAAGTTATTGTTGTTGCTAATGGTTGCACTGATGATACAAGAAATTATGTAGAGTCATTAGGCGAACCATTTAAGCTATTATGGTTTGACGAACCTTTAGGGTTTCCAAAAGCTAATAACGAAGGCATAAAAGTAGCTAATGGTGAATATGTATTGCTTCTTAACAATGACACTGTTTTGCTAAGCCCTTATTGGTTCGAGTTTCTATTGTCGCCATTTCTAACTAATTCAAAGACTGGAATGACTGGCGTTACTAAATTTACATTTGATTGCGCTGGAATAACACGAGAAGCCATAGCATTCTGGTGCGTGTTGATTCATAGAAACGTAATAGAAAAAATTGGCTTATTGGACGAAATCTTCTATCCATTTGGGAGTGAAGACGTAGATTTCTCAATAAGAGCGGCCAATGCAGGTTATGATCTTGTTCAAGTGCCACAAAATGTACCTTGCAAATTTTTAATAGAATCTCCAAGATCTCTTGGTGTTGAAACATTTCCTATTTATCATCGGGGAAGTACTACTATAGACGAACACTTTAACGATTCTAGAAAGAAACAAGATCTCGAAAATAGAAATATGAAAATTATCTATGAAAGATATGGAAACAAATGATCAAGCTAAATCTTGGTTGCGGTCATGACATTAGAGAAGGCTTTATAAACTGCGACTTGTATAACGATAAAGCCGAGATGAAATTCGATAGCGCTCAGCTTCCATTCGACGACAATTCTGTAGATGAAATAATGGCATATCATATAATAGAACATTTCCCATATAATAAAATATGGAAAGCATTAGAAGAATGGAATAGAGCTCTTAAACCGGGTGGAAGACTGCATCTTGAAACACCAGATTTTCTTTCTTCGTGCGAAGCTTTTGTTAAAGCCAATTATGAACAACGAAGATCAATGCATGGGCATTTCTTTTCAGAAGGTGGAGACTCTCCCGGCCAATTGCACTATTTTTTGTTTACCGAATATCATTTGATATGGATGTTAGGACTAAAAGGTTTTTATAATATAAAGCGTCTTGAACCCGACTCAAGCTATGTAACAGGACCGCCATATGTAGATAAAAAACTCATGTTAAATGTAGAGGCATTCAAATGGAAAAACTAGAATGGGAAAGCTCAACTAACTGGGCGGATTCAACGAAATACATGAAATACATGGGAGATATTAGACTATTAGAGCTGATAACTTTCTGTAGAGTAAATAAAATTCCCGACGATGCAGAAATTTGGATAGAATATCCTGAGCGATATGGAACGGCGCAACCAAAAGAATCAATTTTTCGGCAGACTCAAGACGAAGAATGTATATGTTGTAAATCTGATTTTATAAGATGTATGTCGTACAGCTATTCTAAAGAAGATAACATTCTTTATATTCGCCATCATTATTGATTAGATCTTGTTAATTTACTTTCTAACAAATTGCAAAAATAACTCTGACTTTAAACTCTACATCGCTAGTCAGACGATGGAAAGGAAGTGCTATGATGTATTCGAACAAGCTTGTATGTAGCGTGAAAGTCAACAACAAAATCCTCAGAGAAAAAACCACAAACAACGAATCAACAGTCTATGTCCCATTCGGTTCAGAGTATTCGCTTCTACTCAAAAACCTTGGCGGACGAAACGCCGTAGTTAACATCGAGATTGACGGTAGAAAAGTTTGCAAAGACGGGTTTTATATTAACGCAGGTCAGACAGCAGAAATAGAAAGATTTGTGGACAATCTCAAGACAGGTCGTAGATTTAAATTCATTGAAAAAACAGATGAAATCAGCGACTTTAGAGGCGACAGAATAGACGATGGAATGATTAGAGTTACTTGGCAATTTGAAGCTGCGAAACCAGAAATTGTAAAGAAAACAATCGTAACAGATCATTATCATTACAACCATCATTATTTAGGATGCAACTGCATTTTTTGTAGACGTAGACCTTATTTTAGACCCTATTGGCATTATGGTGGAAATACAATAATGAATCAATCGATTGGAAGTGTGAGTTCGTCTAATTCATCTTGTGAAAATGTTTACTCGTCGTCTGTTGCTTCGTCAGATATTCTCTCAAAACAATCTTTAGACAGTCAGCTAATGAGATCTGTTAATTACAACGACTCTGGCATAACTGTAGAAGGTTCGAAATCTAATCAGCAATTTTCGACTGTACACGCAGATGAACTCGAAACTAATATCCATTCGATGGTAATAATTCTAAAGGGAACAAAAGATAAGATAGTAGTCCAAAAGCCAGTAGTTGTAAACGAAAAACTGGGGTGCCCTACTTGTGGTAGAAAATGGAAGTCTAATTTCGAATTTTGTGGAAACTGTGGAACAGCATTAAAGTAAAGGAGAAGGGAGCCCGAAAGGGCTCCCATTTTATATGGGGCAGCGACTACACTTTATAAGAGGCAATAAGTATCGTCTAATGATAAAGTCGTTATCAGAAGGCTATAGAGACATTGGTACAGACGATTCAAAGTTCAATTTTAGGTTGTCCATCAAAGATAAGTTTTCAAATCCACCGTTAGAAAGCTATGAATCAGAAAAAATGGCTTTTAATGTAGATAGTCAATTAGGGTTTGGGACGTATCTATATGTCATCGAGAAAATATCTAAAATCAACAAGGAAGTAGTAGACGAATTAGCCTACGGCTTCCTTGAGATGTATGCTGATATTGTTGAGATCGAACCGGAAGACTCAGTAGTTGAAATCTTTAAATCTCCAGTGCAGATCGATCCATCTCGTATAGAGTAACGACGCACTGCATCGAAGCAGTGTTGCCAGGCTTAATCAAAGCCTTACGAATACGTGAATCAATGATAGATGAATCATCGACGCCTAAAAACGTTAAAACAACATCTTCTGAGTTTTTAGTGAAGTTAGCTACGTCTTTTTTTCGGAGTTTTTGATATTTACTTGATTTTGTTAGCCAATTGTCATAGACGATGCAGTCTACAGTTGTGTAATAAAACTCAGGAAGATTAATGGCTAGCACTCCCTCAAGCTCTCCATAATTCTCTTCTAAAAACCTCTGAACTTTCTGTTTTGCCTGTCTATAACCACCAGAATAAATGAGACGCTTGCCACCTCTGGCAGGGATCATCATCGCGTTTACGGATCCTTTAATGACTCCCAATTCCAGGTTCAGTGTCACTTGATTTAACTTCATCTCCTAATAATCCTTTGACATTTATTTTTCCGGTTACATGCAAAGAATTGGAGAAAGAAAATGAAGGATTAGAACTCCATACTCCAGCTTTCTCAAAAGCAACTAAAACAGTTTGAATTTTTGTATCTGCTACATTAATAGGTTCGTTCGTAAATAGTAAGTTTGTAATTTCTTGAATTTTTGAATGCGACAATTCTAGCAAGCACTCTTGATCTATCGCTTCTATGATCTCATGAACAAGCACTTTTTCTTTCTTATCTTGAGGCAATTCGTTGAAAATATAGATCATGCACTTCTGTGCATCACATAACCCTGCAAAATTTTCGCCTTCTTGACCTATAAGTTCTTTTACACTATTAAAATGCGGGCTATCTTTAAAGGTATTGACTACATCCATTGCTGAAATTTTTACTACTGTGTAGTCTATACCCATGATCTTGACTTGTTTCATAACTGCCTCCGACGATAAAACAAAAATAAAGGGCGGCAACCGAAGCTACCGCCCTTTCACTTCACAGCAAAAGCCTTACTTCTTTGTTCGCCCGTTTCTAACCTCAAGAATGTTCTTCTTTTCTGCTCGGACGATATCTGAAATTTCCTTCAAGCCCTTTCTCAATCGACCACCAGCTGCATTTGTTTCCTTATCATAAAACTTGTTGATATCTTCGGCTAAACCATCACAAACTGCCTTGATATCTTCGTACGCTTGCTTGCCAATTGACATAATTACTCCTCCACGTTAGTTGTTAGTTCGTCTTCTTTTATGAAGAACTGGATTGTATCTGACGGACGGCCGTCAAAATCTCTAATTGTATAGTCAATTAAATTAATACTATACAACAGAGATATCGCTGTGTAAAATGAGTTTCTTAATGCAGTGCTATTAAAATCGTTATAAGTAACTGAACCATACACTTCAAGATCTCTCAACAAAATAGGTTCTTTAATCAATCTAAAGACTTGCCAAAGGGAATTCGGCTTACAAACAAGATCATCTAATAACATGTCGTTATCATCGCAATATATTCTAATATCATGATCGATATAAGTTTTAGCTGCTAGAAACGAAATAAAAGCGCTGTTGCTATATCTATTGTTGAATTTATTTAAAACGTCGTTTCTAAATCTTTCGTATCTAGTAGAGGGTTTCATCTTTCCCTTCATGCGTTTGCTCCCTCTTGAAGACTCTTAATAAATAACTCTTTTGCACGATCAAAGACAAGTCGTTTCAATGACTTGAAATCAATTGTTGGATCCTTAAATTTCTTAAGAATATCGTTCATGTCTTCTGAAATAACATCGTACCAAACCATATTGATGACTTGAGGGATGTGTTTCGTTTCAAGTCTTTCAAGTCTTTCAATCTCAACGCTATTATATATTATGATACCGCGATCTTTAATCTTGTTGCAGATCTTCTCAACTCTAGCTGCCGTTACATATCTTTCGACAATAGTTTGAAGAATCGCATCTGGTTCAACAACTTTCTTTGTAGTCTTCACCTCCTTGAATTTTTCATTGAGAAGTTTAGCATATGGTTGCCGGCCATATTTGTTTACAAAATCATAGTTCTTAATTACGATCCCTTCACGAAACGATGCACCATAATTAGATGGCAACTTAAGCATCTCTTTAAGAATTTCTATATCGGGATTCATAATTATACGATCGTGCGCAATTCGCTTGATGCCAGCCATATCAACAACATGCCAGACTTCATGATGAGCAATAGACTCATATCGTTGCTTTTCCGAATCATAAACATCAAAAACATAGAAATCCGAATAGCATTCTGACGCGTATGTGACCGAATGCTTAACTAACCATTCACCCATAAGAATATGATTGGGATACCAAAGAAAGAATTTTTTAAGATGTTGGTTGTGATCTTTCACCCATTGGGCAAAGCCACGGAAAGAATCACCAGAAATAAGATTGTCACCAATGCCAAGAACACGATTTCTACTGCAATAAGCGATTTCTTTTGTTTCGGTGTCTAAATAAATCTGAGCATTTGCTCCGTCAAGCTTTTCGAAGACGTAACACATCCCATTTAAGATGCCATCGCACTCTTCTTTCTCGAGTCGCTCTACTTTTTCGTATGAATGAAACACAGACATAGTTGCACCTCATTGACATCGTAAAATGTTCATGATAACATCATAAAACAATTGTAGTGGATTGTAAACTAATTTTCCGCCGGCAGAGTCTTTAATGCTTCTTCTTTAAGTCGCGCTTCAGCCTCAGCTTTTAAAATGCACTTGCATTTAATTTCGAGTGGTTTTTCGAGTGAAATCCCATCTGTAGAAACGAATCGCTTCTTTACACCTGTATTGTGACACTTGTTACAAGTCTTGTAATCGCTAGTTTCATTGTTTTTATTAATCCGCGCTTGCCATCCCATATGCTTCTCCTATGCTAATTTATTTAATAGTTTTGCTTTTCTTCTTGCTACTTCATGAAATCTTTTAGCTTCACTATTGCTAGTTTTCAACATAGCCCTTAATTTTGCTATCACGATTCTATTGCGCAGACATCCAGCGCGGGGATTGGTTTGAGCTTGATGAATGTTACCGCGGCGCAGGAGCGTGTGCCCAAATCGGAGAGTATTGCTGCGGGCGGGACTTCGAATACGGGCAAGACGTGGGAGGCTTGCGCCTCCTAATCAGGAGAGGCTGTCCACCCGAAAGCGTCCCGGTGCGTCGAGCACGGTGGGACCGGAGTCCCTAGAACGCTCTACGTCATCTTCCATCTGGTGGGCCGTCAACGGTTGCGTATCCCGATCTTCGCAGTAGTCCTTGAAGGTTGGGTTCCCGGAACACTTGATTCCCCGTCTTTCGGCGACTCCGCCCTTTCTGGGAATCACGCTCCCCTCCTTACGCGTAATTCGCCGTACCCTCCATTTAATTCAGACTGAAGCTGCCAATTATTTGTTTCACCACGGACTACTTCAATTGGAAAAGAAGCAACAATTCCTGGTAAAGTGTTGTAAACTTCTGTGCCATCTTTATAAATATGAATTACTACTTTTGAAAGATCTGATGTTCCGATTGGCAAGCCATCAGTATAGCTAGTGGGATTAGACCAAGAAATAGTTCTTTGCATTTAATCTCTCCTACGCCGTATATTCTTCTTCAATGACTCTTACGTTAACGTTTGCAGTGTCAGCAAATGTTGAATAATCTTGATGATCTTTGAACAATTCAAATATTCTGCTTTTTAAAAGGTCGGCAATAACCCTAGAAGCTGAAGATTCAAGACCTTCATCTTTAAGCTCTAAACTTACTTGAACCCATTTTCTCATATAATACTCCTTTTTCATGTGCTTCCGACGGGAGTCGAACCCGCCCTGTGCAGGGTTTGAGCCTGCCGACTCTACCACGTGGCCTACGGAAGCATGCGCCCTTAGGAGGATTCGAACCCCCACACTCAGGGTAGAAACCTGATGGTCTGTCCATTAGCCTATAAGGGCGGTTGAATTACTTAACTAAATCGTGTTGACTACCTTTTCCAATGATGTCGTTTGATGCCACTTTTGAAAGGTCTTCATCGCAAACATTATGGCCTGCTGGCCTCTGATTAGTCTTCAGAATAGCATTTTGATGATTCTTAATCATATTCTGAATTTCTTTAATTCTTTCGGCGTCCATGTCTTTCCTTTCTATTCTAATCCAAACCCTGTAAGCTTAGAATTACAACCGTACGGAGATTCCCTCTTCCATTCTGATGCCATAAACGGATCAGCAATTGCCGTATTGTATTTGCAAACCTTACCACAACTTTCACATCCGGGTGCATTAACTAACGTACTAGGTCTCTTAGTCATCTTGCCTTTCTTCTTTGCCATAAATGCTCCTTTTTGAGTTTACTGAGCCCCAGGTCGGTACCGCCCCGACTACCTATCGCTTACAAGGCGATTGCTCTATCTTTTGAGCTACAAGGGCATTTCTAACTACTAAATTATGAAGATCTTAATGAAAAGCTGGAATTATAAGATACCTCCGCCTCTTATAAATCACGGGAACCTTCAATCCTGCCGGCCGACAGTCACTCCCTCCCCACCAGCTATAAACATTATAACATAACTACATACGATTGTACATCGTTATTCGGAAATGATTGCCAACTGTCCACATGCCGCCCCAGCTTCAATTTCGGCCTGAGTTGCAATAGCCACGCCAAACTCGAAACCGGCTTCTGCCAACTGATTCTTGATTTCTTCCATTTAGTCCTCCCTTCTAGACAAGGTTTAATTGTTCAATCACGCCCTTGCCTAAGTCGTTTCCTTTGCTGATGTCATTTTCATTAATCGGAGAAAGCTTGACAAAGAAGTACTTAGGGTCAAAGTACTTTCTCAACTTCGTAATATCGAAGTCTTTTGTATCAACAAGTGTCAGATTAATCGTAGTCTTCAAATTACTACCTGTTCTGATCGCTCCCAGTTCCTCCAGAGTCATCAGGTTGTTTATTGGTATAAGCCACTTCCTCCGCTCTTCATCTAACGAATGGAGCGAAATCTGTAAGGTTATGTTGTCCTTGATCCATGAGAAGTCAGAGCCCTTTAATCCAATCGTTGACACATAATGATGAGTCTTTGGATGAAGTTCAGTTATAGCCGTAATAGCTTTTCTGACATTATGAATGTTCAGAAAGGGTTCTCCCATTCGAGTATAGTTGATCTTGAATTCTTTGCAAAAGATTGGATCGTTGCCATGATTCCGCTCTCTAACAAACATCACTTGATCAACTATCTCACCAGCTGTAAGATTCCGCCACTTCTTCAGTTTCCCTGCTGCACAGAACTTACACTTTACAGGGCAGCCTGACATCGTGGACACACCCACCATCCACCTCTCAGATCTATCACCAACCCAGTACTTGCCATGAATAGCATTGCTATGTTGAGAAGATGCGTCCTTTGTATAATACGGAAGGAACGTATCGGTCGTCTCGATTAACATGCCATCCTCCAACTTCAATGCAAAGACTTGCCCATTGGCAAATTCTTTATGGTTTATTACTTTCATGTCAGTATGCCACGTTCTTTCTGACTTCGTCGAATGTGTATTCCTTAACGAGTTTGCCATTTTCGAATACAACTTCGAGAACATCACGATCATACCACTTGCTGTCTTCAACAACTGTTTCATAGCCATTCATGTTTTCTACAAGAGCCATGCGGCCCTTTTTCGAGTCCTTACCAGGATCAGTAATAGGCTGCTTGAAGACCATAACATCTTTACCATTGACTTTTGCATAAGAAGCCTTCATAGCAAACTTGAAAGTATCTCTATCAAGCTTCTGAAGAAGACCGCCACCCATACCAAATGCAACGTTTTCTGCCGACCAACCTTCTTTATAAATCCGTTCAAGAATCTCATTGATCATCTGATATGTACAACCATCACCTTGAATAACTCTAACCTCTGGACGCAACACTTTATAACCTTTTCCATTGATAGTGTAACCAAACTTGTCGCCAAGGATTTGCAACAGTCGTGCCACTACCGTAGGCGGATGACCACTATCAGGTCTGACTACTAACGTTCCACCCGTCTTTAAAACAAGATCTTTCAGATCTTTACCCCAAATCTTTTCGGCAGCATTGTAAATGTCGTAGCTATCCGAAACACAAGCATAGATCTTTCCAGGGCCACCGTATTGATTCACCATATTTCTATATGCTTCTTCTTCGTTCCCTCTGCCCCAAACAGTGATAGTGCTGTGTTCTGCTGCAGGAATAGAAAACCCTGCCATTGGGCAATTATAATACTTATTAGCAGCCCAAACGCCTTCTACAGTGTCGGAACCCATAAAGTTAACTAAGTGAGCAGCGCCACCAATCTCAGCAGATTCACCCGAGCTAACACCACGACCACCAAAGTCATGAAGCTTGAACATAATCTGGCCATCTGGATCGTCACACGTCTTCTTCAAGAAAGCATAGGTAAGACGTTTCGTTTGATAAGAAATAGTAGCTACAGTTGTGGGATACCAAACAGCTCTCATAAGCATTGTTTCAATATAAGAAGTTAACCAATAGCATTCAGGGTCAGTATTTTCTACAGAAACCAAAATGTTGTGCAGTGGAACACGTCGGCCTTCAGGAACAGCCTTAATCTTCAACGGCAAATAGCCATTGTGATTCCTGAGAATATGAATCCAGCCTTGCTTATTAAATGGCTCGCCGTGAGCTTTAAAGAAAGCTTCAGCTTCTTCAATGTCACGAAGACAAATCTTTTTAGTCAAGTATTTCTTAAGAAACATTTGTAACCCAAAAAACACTGTTTCTGGTACTTCACCTCCACGTGCTTCAATATAAGAATACACTTGTGTAGTTCCAGGAGGATACTGAACCCAGTGGCTTGCTTTGTAAGAATCAGTCATAAGAATTAAATTATTCATTTGGAATCTCCTTCCGTTTTAAGTCTCTCTCCGAGACTATTTTTCTACGTAATTAAAATCTGGCGCGACGTTGTCTGAGCCACACCGTTGACAATTAATGTCGTAATTCTTTCTCTTCTGTTGATTCTCAGTAAGCAAAAATCCCTGATAGCAACTGCCACATATATACCGAGTATATTTGTTTTTAGCCTTTAGAACTTTCTTCTTCATAACTACCTCGCCAACCCGATAAAATGTTTGATAATGTGGAAATGATCCTCATAAAGCTTATCTTCCATGTCGTAGAGCTCTACATATGGAAACCACTTAGCCTTCTCTGCATCATCGCTACCCTTAACTTTGGGCAAATCGATCTGTCTGAGCACAAAAAGCGAAGCATGAGTAATTGTGCGTCCTCTCAAAGATCTTCCGGGAGCATCAAAAACCTTGTTGGCAATAAAAGAGCCCTTGATAACGTTCTTATGAACTTCAATCCGAGTCTCTTCCTTCAGCTCTCTGATAGTGCAATCATCGATCCTCTCATTCTGAGCCAAGAATCCACCCGGAAGAGCCCAAAGGCCTTTGCCAGGATTCGCCTTCCGTTTGACAAGAAGAACGTGTCCATTGCAAAGAACAACAGCATCCGTGGTAACAAACGTGGGAGGATAAGGATACGCCTTAAACGAATCCTTGTAGTTTGTAATGAATTTGTGTTCGTCGGCGAGCTTTTGATATTCTTCGGTAGTCCTAAATTGTTTCAAGAACTCCTTAACTGGCTCCGAGCAATCAAGATAACGATAATCAATATCATAGCTAAAGTATTTGTCTCTAATAATTGTAGCAGCGTGACTTACGACTTCAACTGTAGGCACAAAATCCCACTGAGGAAACATATCAAGATAGAACGTAGTATCATCTTTCTTCATTCCAACAAGAGCCACTTTAATGTCTTCATCGAATCTGTCGATTTCTTCACCAACAACCCCTTGTACTTCAGCCATCCAATCCTGATCGTTATAGAGGAAGTCTCTAATGGGTTTAATTATAATCTTATTTGTAGTTACTGGATTGTCGCGCTCAATAGTTGCGAAATTAAATAGCGCTCTAGTAGAATCAAGAATCATCTTCCTTCGCTCGTCGAATGTAAAGGGATTTCGAATGTTGCGGGCAGCATAAGCAGAGCCTACAAGGATAAGAACCTTGTTAGCAATCTTAAGAGCGTTGTTGATATTTTCTAAGTGTCCATTGTGGAGTGGCTGGAACCGGCCGATGAATACAGCATAGTCATACTTCATTGGGATCTCCTCCCTATCTTTATTGGAGCGATCTATTCGTTCCATTGAAACTATTATACTATAAATTATAACAATTGTATATCGCTTTTCCTTTTATCATGCCATTTTTTCTTTTCACGAAAATCTTGAATTCGTCGAAGGTCTTTCCCATCGCCCACCTCGCTATAGGCGGAGCGTCGACAATCACATTGTTTTTCGTTATTATTCCAAAGCACGCATAGTTTATGTCTATCCAATATAGCATCATGAGCATCAGACAGGAGTCGAACCCGTTTACCTCGTTTTGCAGACGAGTGGCTAAATCCGTTCACCCACAGATGCATGAGCCGAGTATCGGTACTGACCCGATATTTACACATTACCAATGTGTTGTTCTACCATTGAACTAACCCGGCAAATTAGCAGTGGAGGGATTTGAACCCTCTTGACTATCAACTACGGCAATCCCGCATGATGCTAGCGCGCTTTAGTATCTCCCATTAGGAACTGTCCTGAGAATACCGCCGAGTCAAGCCCCAAGTTCCACTAGTGCCAATAGTCCTCACGTTTGCTAGCTTTTTGGTAGCCCTCATCATAGTTTAGAAGCTATCTAGAATAGCTCTATGGCCTTGCTACCTATCCTGTTCACACCAGGCTGCACTGCTGTGCCCTTAGCCGGATTCGAACCGACATCGCAAGTTTCGTAGACTTGCAGTTTATCCAATTAATCGTATAAGGGCATGCGGAGAGTAGTGGATTTGAACCACTACAGGTTTTACCCTGACTTCTGCTTAGCAGGCAGATATCTTACCTGATTCGATCAACTCTCCGGTTAAATTATTTATTTCTTTCTTCTTCAAAACAACAAGCTTCTCTTTAAACTGAGACCACTTGCATCTATCTAAATCTGTTTCGTACCCTTTGACTTCGATATACGTGTCTAAATCAATAAGATAAAAGTCGGGACAGTATGTAGATATCTTTCCTTTGAGATTGACATATTTGAATCTTTTAGTATTTCTGATCCAATTGCTACCAATCTTATCAAGAAACTTAGCAACTTTCAATTCCCATGTGCCGTCTACTTTTACCTTACCAGCAACTAGACTATCATAATCAAGTTTTTTACATCTACCGCATGTTGGCTGCCAGCCAGAAGCATATCTTTTATGCATTTCTGCGCGTCTAGCTTCTCTGTGACGCTCTTTGCTTTCTACAGAAAGCCTCGCCCACGTACCTCCAGCACAGGCTTTCTTAAGATTTTCTACATGTTCTTTCGATAATTGCTTACCCTTCATATGAGAAGGGCGACCTTTAGGCCATGGCATATTACACTCCAAATATTGTATTTAGAGTATAAATTAACCAAATCTAACAAGAAATCAAACTGACATCTTGCGATAGGGGTGGGACTCGAACCCACAGCACATTTAAGTGTTACTAGCTTTCGAAACTAGCTCCTCATCCAGCCGGATCCCTACCAATTTAAAATTCTCTTGTTACTCTAAACGTTGAAATATTTGCTTCTTTATAGTTGTCTCTAGATGAAGACTGAATTTTAATCAAATCGTTCAGTTTTTCTGCGGTCTTTGCGTAATTAATAACCCAGCGTTCTTCTTCAATTTCACTGTATTCGCTTACAAAGAAAATCCTTCTCTCCCATACAATAGCATTCTTCACGTCTTGAGCAGTTATCACGCGATTCTCCTTTTTCATGCTGTGAGAATGAGATTTGAACTCATGAGGCTTTTACGGCTTCACCATTAAACTGGCCAAACATAAGGAAGATCAGCTGGTTCTGACCATTTGAACCTACTGTAGTAACTGAAATCCTTCCTCAACAAATTAGACCTATGAGATGCATGAAAATCACTATTTCCGTGCCACTCTGGAATGTCTAGACTTTTGATATCTTTTTCCATATACATTGTCATGTTGTTTTTATAACCACGACAAATCCACTCACGAATCATCGCATTAACATACAACTTTAGAAAATCTTCATATCCTCGCCACATTCTGACTGCTGGATGATTTTTCCATCCAATTCCGCCTTTTGTTAAAACGTTTACAATCTGATACGCTTCAACACGTTGTTTGCCAAGACGTCGCCAGTCTAAACATTTGGCAGACGCAACAAAATCAGGATATGGTAAAAATGTTTGCATTTTCTCCTTTTATGCGGTGAAAATAGGATTCGAACCTATGTGGCTGTTACACCCAACTGCTTTCCAAGCAGTGCTAATAAGCCTAGCTCTAGCATTTCACCAATCAAACTTTTCGCCATACATTTGTTTCAAACACCAAATCCACATCGTTATATTTGCTTTTGAATTTTTTTATTGCATTTTTTATTTGATCTTCACGATTATTAAAAGCCTCTATGGTAAGAACTAAATCTGTTCTACTATCTTTTTCGTCTCTTTTCTTACCATTCCATCCTTCCAATAAGAGATTGCTTACAACGTGCAATTGATCCATTTTTCCGTCTTCATAATAGACAGATGCTTCAACATCGTATTTAATATCTTGATATTGCTTAAAATTTAAATTTTTAATGCGAAGCATTGGTCTCAATGTATCATGTTCCTTAATATTTTATTAGATGAGACGTTTGATCGCTTATAACTCTGAAGTTATGATTTGCGTTTTTATTTCCATCGACAACGAAATAAAATACAAGCGCAATCGCCAGCCACTGCAAAACTTCATTAAGTATCAATATCCACATGCTATAGCCCCTTTTATTTAATGCGATAAGGAGGAGAATCGAACTCCTGAGCCTTTTACAGCCAGCCGGGTTCAAGCCGGTGTCCTCGTCCATGCCGGACCCTTACCGTAAAGGCTAGACTACTTAGCTCTCATCTTCATCTAGCCATGTGGCGCCTGAGCAGTAGTAAAGTAAACTTTACAATCTGAGCTAAGACCACATTTTAAATCTTCGACAAACCTCTCTATCTTCACCACTAAGAGGTTCAGTCGCAATTGCCGTGTAGCCAGTATCATAATCAGGTTCAAAGAAGATAGTTGTCTTGATTCCACAACTCTTTAAATATTCATTCGTCTTGATGAGATGTTCCTCATTCTTAACCTCAAACAATACAATGCTATTAATTGTTTTAGGCTTATCAGATTGCAAACAGGCATGGGCAGTCTGAATGATCTGAGCGTGAATAGGAAGATCCTTACGAATGAAGCAGTAAGTGTATTCCATCACTTTAGCTTTTTGCACTCTTCGTTTATGTGCGCCCATGCTTTCTTTATTTCCTCCGGGTTTATATCACCGAATGGTAAAAGAAGCTCTTTTAAATATGAACCGCCATATCTTGCTCCAGCTTCAATTTTCCAAATAGCTTCTTTTCTTCCCTGCCAAGGATCACAACCATTCGCTAACTTAATAGCTTTAGTCGTTGGGGAAAATCCTCGATCCCACTTCTTAGATCTAAAAATATTATACAACATCATATGGCTATTGTAAACTGTTTTATTGCTGTTAACAAAAGCCTTCCACGACTTTATAATCTCGAGATACTGCTCTTTAGATTCAATAAAATAAGTCATCTCATTCTCCTTATCATTTGAAGCTGAAATCAAATTACAACGCTGACGATAAGAAGAATTTTAAGGTGGTCTACAAGCCTACGTAAAGCCCTACACTCTTTCCATTTTCTTTTCCTTTTTCTTTTTAGGTTATATCCTGTGAGGACAACCTTTTTTATGCGGTAAAAATAATGTACCACAATAATTACATCTTGCCGATGACCAGTACGGAACATCCTTTTCTTTCATTTTTTTTCTTTTTCTTAGAAGTTAAGAAAGCAATAATATCAGTTGCTTCATCTTCGCACTTTTGCATGTTCTTTCCATGAAATCCTCTAAGACGTCTGTCATATAACCACGCAGCAAACTCTTCAATCGATTTCATACCTTACTCCCTTTAATTGGTGCCCATAGTGGGAGTCAAACCCACGACCGACGTTTTAGAGACATCTGCTCTATCGTTGAGCTACATGGGCTTTTGCTGGCATACTAGGATTTGAACCTAGAATAACTGATTCAGAGTCAATTGTGATAGCCGTTTCACTATATGCCAATGTTGAGGAATAGGGTCTTTGTCGTGTGATCCTTCTCCTCGCATATATCACGAGCCCGCTACCATTAATCCCACCTCCACTCACTCTTTTTCTCTCGGGCCACCGAAAACTGCTGGTGTTAGAATGAGAAACCCATGCTGACCCGGAGAGAATCGAACTCCCATAGCAAGATTCAAAGTCTTGCGTCCTGCTGTTGAACGACAGGTCAATATGTGGCTGGCCGTTTTTAATTCAGGAACGGCCAAACCTGCCTTTTTTACGATGGTCGTTCATCGTACTTCTTTCTCAATGTAGGCTGTTTTGAAAGTTACGGGAGCCCACCCGGGTGGCCTTGGTCGCCCTATCCACCATGTAAATATTATATTAACATACTTTCAATCGATTGTACATCGCTATTTTATTGTGGCTGCATCTGGTAATGCTCCAGAAACTATCTCCTTATGAGGGAGACGCAACAACTTTGTTTGCAGCCATAAACTTTGTAGCGGGTACCTGAGTTAAACAGGCTAGGGATTTTGTCCCGCGGGTTATGGGCCCGCTATCTGCACATCCGCCGATTCACCCGCTGTTTGAAGTCTTTTCTTACCACCGTTTAATATTCGCCTTATCCATCATCAAACGAATTGTATTGTCGTTACCTTTTACGACGGGATGATTGAATAAATTAACAAAAGAATTTCCCAAGTGGCAATCGTTACAATTTCTATCCGTTGCTATAACTACTTTGATGTGATTAGTTGCATCAATTCTAGACATTCTATTGCTATCAAAATACTTCACAACCGTCATCGCAGATATAAAAACAGCTACCAATGCCACTACAGATGCAACAGTTGCTTTAGTTTCTGCAGTCATTAGATCCTCCTTAGAACAGATGCAAGTTTTGTTTCGTAGTCGGGACTATTAACAAGAGAATGATAAGCCGACAATTTTGTAAAACCCATGCTTTTGTTGAAGTTGATTATCTTACAAGCAAACTCAACATTTTTATAGACATTAAGAAGATCTTTTGGATCCTTTGTGAATTTCTTTCCCCAATGATGCCAATTGATTTGCATGACACCGTAATCGTCCGTTTCGTTAATCAAATTGGGCCTAAATGACGATTCAACAAAGGCTATAGCCACGAGATGTTTGGGTTTAATGTTGTAATACCTTGCATTCTCAGCAATAGCCATCGCTACTTTCTTTTTGATAGTTGCCGGAACAGTAGCACCCGTGTTCTCAATCATACGCTCAACCTGAATTACTTCAGGGTGATTTATTGGATCATATGAAGCCAAAAGTCTTGAGTCTCTTCCAAAAAATGATAATGCGAATAACACGATAGATAGTACTGTTAAAAAAATCCAATTTCTCATTCGTGTTCCTCCCTTTAGTTTTGAAAGCCCTCCTTTACATTGATAATTGATAGTGCCGCAAATTCAACGTATCCAACCTACATATTGTATATCGATCCACTTTTCACAAGTTGTTATTTTCCGTTTTGTTATAAATACGCCATAAACATTTGTAATATCAAATCGACACTTTACATATTTCAAACTAGAATCTTTATCGTATGCTCGTTCTAATTCTATTCCTTCTATCTTGCCAATCTTGCCACCCCAGTCTATAACAATGCGATCATTTTTAGCCATTTGCATTCTCCTTTTATTGAGCGGGATACGGATTCTGCCACCGTGATTTAACCTTGGAAGGGTTTTGTTTTTCTTCTAAACTAATCCCGCGGATGTAATTCGTCATGCGATTCTATAGCACCATGTTGAAGACATTCTTGATAAATATAGTCTTTATAAAGTCTGTTATCCCAATAATTGCAAATCAATATAAACTCTATTTTCTTTGCATCATAACCTATTACAGAATGAGGCTCACAAGCGATTTTAAAATCGTTAATTCTAAAATTGTGCTTGTGCACATATTCGTTTGCTTGCCAATAATAACCAGCAACTATGAATTTTCTTCTTTCCATCATGTGCTCCCGGTCAGATTCGAACTGACACTGTATCGGGTTTAAGCCGACTGACTCTGCCGTTGGCCTACGAGAGCGTTGGTAGCCCTGGGAGGAATCGAACCTTCCAATCGTCAATTATAAGTTGACCGTTATAAGCCATTTAACTACAGGGCCATTCAATAAGACTATTATACTATAAATTATAACGATTGTACATCGCTTATCTATCTAACCATTTAATTGTTGCATAAGTTCCAGTAAAACAACCCAAAGAAGCCGGAATCAATACCCAAGCGTCTTTTATAAACTCAGCAAATGTAAAAGCCCCTATAACATAAATCAAAACTGACAAAATCGCAGCCTTAAGAGCTAAACCCTTTGCCGACCATCTAATGTAAAGAGCCCAAATTATATCAGTAAGAAACAATGCAACGAATATAAAGATATATTTTATCATAAAACCATCATGTTATCTGATAATTCATCTAGTGTTGAATGTATTCCATTCTGGCCTCTATAAAACAACGAAAACTTTAAATCTGCCGCCATGGGAAAGACTTGATACAATGTTTTAGCCGCGTCCTCTGGTTTAGTTATTATATCCCATCTTGTATTTGTATGAGAAGGCCTTCTAAATCGGCCTGACATTAATAAGCGGAAGAATAATATATCGTTTATTGTACCTTCTAACCAAGGCGTCCATTTAGAATAGCCTGCAACCCATTTAAGAGTGGATATATTATTCAACAACATCTCTGCTGTTTTTTGATTAGCAAAGTCACATGCGCCAAAATATAAGCCGTCGAAATTAGTCGTCTTAATGAGAATATTTCTAAGCTTTACTCTATTAATATCATTAAGAGCCTGCAGTTTGTCTTTTTGACCGTGGACGCCAAAGTACCCTATTTTAAGACGATTATCTAACCCAGTATCGAGTTTATAATTTAGAGCCGCTGAGAGCCCTTCTGCTGTACCAAATACGTAATAAGAAAACAATGCATCGTGTCCAGATTGGTCTTCGTCTAATTCTCGTTTGAGCTGAGCAAAAAACGGCTTTACAGATTCATCATGAAGCTTATCCCACTGCGCTTCAAAAAGCTTGATAATATATTTAGCTTCAGCTCTGTTTTTCATTTTTAATCTCTATAAGTTTACATATAAAGATTTTACCATTCTTTTTAGATACCTGCCAATAAAATAGCTTTTGTCGGTTTTGTTTGTTTTTGCTCATATTAAAAAGTTTTGATGTTGAATGGACGGTCTTTAAGAAGATTCGTTATCTTCTTTCTATTACCACTCTTATGCCACTTTTCACGACATGTATCACACCCGCATTTTGGCGGATATCGCTTTATATTTATCGGCGTATTTACATTTTGTCATAATTCGTGAGAACCCCATCTGGGAAGATCTTCTTCATAATTGACCTCTATGAGCCCGATAATAGAATCAAACTATTGTCTACTGCTTACGAAACAGTCGTTCTTATCACTGAACTAATCGGGCATGTGCTCCTGACAGGAATCGAACCTGCATGGCTGTTAACCACTGCGTTCTAAGCGCAGCGTGTCTTCCGTTCCACCACAAGAGCATTTGTCAATAAATCATCTCGAATGTAAGAGTCTTTTCTCGTTCCTTAATATTAGCTATCTTTGCATCTCTCTTTTCAGCAGAATTAAAGAAAAGAGGCTTGCCATTTTCAGCGAGATTCATAAATGATTTATCGAATTTTCTTTTGACACTAATACCATAAACTGGCTTGTTTGTTTTTGTATTAAGCCAAGTCGTTTTCTTGAATCGCATGCTAAATCTCCTTTTTAAAAGAAGTAGTGTTTGCGGCGTTCTAAATGGGCCCTAAACCAACGCTTGAATTCTTCTTCAACGCTTATCTTTCTTTTCTTCTTTCTTGCAGGCGGATGTTCAAAAACGTATTCGGAAACATTGTCGTCAGTAACATCTACAAGTTCTTCTTCTCTGATTTTCTTTGGATCGGGTTCAAGCACTCCGCATTCTTTATAGCCATCAGACCAAAAGTACATCGGCTTTATTTTGTTTTCAGATTTTTGCATGCGCCTACCGCGGGATTCGAACCCGCACTTTCTACCCTCTCAGAGTAGTGCCTCTACCAGTTGGGCTAGACAGGCATGTGACTACCATTAACAATAAGGAACCATGAGCAGGTAGAGAGAATCGAACTCTCGTTAAAAGACTGGCAGACTTCCGTTTTACCATTAAACTATACCTGCATTAAATGGGTGCCCAAGTTACTTCTTCTGTCCCAATTGTTATGCTATTCTTTGAGCCACATTTCGGACAACGATCGAAACATCTTTTAGATTCATGTTCATAAAACTTTTGACCATCTATATAACGGCCGACTTCGTCATATTTACCTAAAAGCTTCTCATCTTTAAAGTACAAATCGTCAAGTCTAACTTTTTTCATCGCCTTGTATTTATTCAACCAAGCACTTATATCGCCATGACAATTAGTACAATACATATAATCACCTCTTCATCTAAAAAGAGAAAGTACTACTATTTGAACAATGTGAACCGCTTGATCAATATGAAACAGATTCTTGACGGGTGTTAAATCAATAACGTCTTTATACTTCTTTTCAATTAAATCGCATTTTACAAAATCACATACATAATGAATCATTGCCATTATTGGCCACAATATCAATGGAATAAACATTCCCAAAAGACTTGACATTGCATAAAGTGCAAAGGTCCAGATAAACACATGCACACACATCACATATGGCAGCTTGTATTTGAACTTCGACATGAAATCACTTTGAAATGCAAAGTCAGCCATAAAGTGAGTAAAAAGCAAATAGCCAAAATTTTCAAGCACCATATGCACACTCCTTTTTGTTTGGCTCCCCAACCAGGATTCGAACCTGGATTAAGTGATTAACAGTCACCCGTCCTGCCGTTGAACGAAAGGGGAATATGGTATTCGGTGCTTCTAGAAAGCATTTCCGTCAGCTGCCGGTGTCCTAACTTAGACGAACCGAATGTGGAACTAAGCGGTGTCGATCCGCTTACTCTTGCCTGCAGGCCAAGATTTCACATCCATTATGTAGTCCCAGTATTAATATTCAGTGCAGAACCTCTGTCTGCATCTCCACTTTTACCTCTATAAAGTGGTGTTCTATTGAACTAACTGAATGTGGAGCCAAAGGGGATTGAACCCTCGACCTTTCCGATGCCACCGGAACGCTCTCCCTCTGAGCTATAGCCCCATTTGGCGGTTTTGTTATCGAGGACCGCTCAAACCCCGCACTCTTAGGCTCGCTTAGCTCGCTTTTGTTTGCCAGCCTTGAAGCCTCTCTTTTTGCCGTTGGCTTTGCGATTGGGATTGGAGCCCATTTCGCCATAGTCTTTGGCGTTTCGATTACGAGGAGCCCACTTTGCCTTGTAGTTCATGATAGACCTCCTATGTGCTATAGCACTAGATAGTTTCTATCATGATGTCCTCCTTTGTTTAAAATATGGTATTCGGTGTTGGTTCGCTTGTTCGTAGTGGGAACTTTTCGGCCAACATCCCTCCTGGCACCAGAAGGCATCCTTGTTTCTTAGACGAACCGAATGTGGAACTAAGCAGTTTCGATCTGCCAACTCTTGCCTGCAGGCCAAGATTTCCTACCCACTAGGTAGTCCCATGATGGCCTGTTTTGACTAGGTATCGGGCCGTCCTAGATTTGCCCATTTCTCACCGTCGTGAGCCTTTGACAAATATTGTTGGGCGGGTACTGCATCACACATTATTTATCGGATTACAGCGCTGCAGACGGTATCCGAATCAAATGTGGTAGTTTGTTTCCCCTACCCATGTGGAGCTTGTGGGTAATGCTCCCACCTGAATTTCTGCTTGCAAGGCAGATGACCACCCTATGCAGTCCCAAACCCCATTAGTCTAAAACCATTATATCATAAATTACAGCGATTGTACAAATCTTTCTTTACATTGAAATAAAACGTGGAATTCTATTAAATTCTTACCCTCTGTCTTGAATTTGCAAGCTGCAAGCTCTACAACGAAATACATCAACTTCCATATTTAAGTGCTTGTCAAATTTCTTGCCATACAACTGTATATTTATTAGATTTTCATTCATGTGCCGATGAGTGGTTCTGCCCCACCGTCAAGATCTTATCAGGATCCCGTTCTACTATTGAACTACACCAGCATAAATCGTTGATTTACTACATTGGTTCAACGACCAAAACCTCTATAGATTTATTATCGATAGACAATAAACTGTGCCCTAGGCCGGTACCGCCCCGGCTCCTCTAGCGTTTCAAACTAGCGCTCTACACTTTTTAAGCTACTTAGGGCTTTAATCCCAAAGATTCCTGAAATATGTCCCTAACAACACCAAGCCCTTCTGGACTCTTTCTTCTACAGCACGAAGTTCAATATAATCATCTTTAGTAGTCTTTTCAGGCCACTTCTTATCGGGATAATATTGCCATTCTCTATCATTTGCGATATAATCCATTGCAAAAATCATTTCGTCTAAAATCTCGTCCCACTTCTTTTTAGCCGTCTCTACTTGTTTGTCGGTATACGTGCCATTAAAATCTTCAAACATTGAACCGGGGACGCCATGCTTTACTTCTTTAAGTCGAATCAATCGTGGTAGAGCAAATTTAGCGATCGTATAATCTAAAGACCAAATGTCTCTATCGCTCCAACCTCTCCAGCAAATCTGCCAAGCACGTTTTACATAACCCTCAAAGACGTGTTTATCCCAAAGAAAATCAAAGTTTCTTTTAAACCAGTAGTAAACATTGAGACAATGATTTTCAAAGGTCGTTTCTTTACGATATTCAAGATTCTCAAAAACTTCATCCATATCATAAGCAGGCTTCTTAGGAAGCTTTGGAGCCCAAGTAAAGTAAGACTTAAGCATCTTCTTCGTGCGTAGAAAATTATTCCCAAACACTTTAAAGTCTTCAGACATGACTATAAATATTCAATCTTTATATTAGACTCTTTCATCATCTCATCAACAGCTTTATCAATACTTTGTAAATTTAAAAGAGCCTCAGATGTTCTAATCTTATGCCACGTCTTAAATCTTTTAGATTCTATACATCGTCTAAATGCATTCTTTTTATTTTGAAGTTGCGATCTTTCTTCTCTACTTTCACCGACAGCGCCAGAATCAATATGCGTAATTCTTACACCAGATTCTGTCTTATTCTGATGCTGACCACCTTTACCACCAGATCTGAAAGTGTCTACTCTAAAATCTTTTCTAGTTATTGAAAATAATAATTCTTTAGTCACTTAATTCCACTTAGTCTTGTCTTTTTCAGCGTTGGCTACGTCTTCGGATTCCCATCTGTCAGCTAATTCATTACCATCGACATAGTTTTTCTGGCGTGTATCGATACCTAAAAATTGCGCAACCCACTGAGAAAAATGCACAAAGACTTTCTTATAGAAGGGATCATGAGTCGCTCTAAAACTATTTGCTAATGCCCACGCTGCGTCTGCAGCAGAACCCCAGCCAAATAAATAGAACTCTCTAGTCGTTGCATCGCCGCCACATAATATCACACTTTGAAGATGTTTTTCGTTTCCAGCATCGTCTTTAATGCAAATGTCTTTCTTGGCCGCATCTACTTCAATAGTAATAGTTATGGCCGCCATTCGTTTCTCCGTTCAGTTTGATGCGGGAAGTGTAGGTGCTGCCCCCACGCTGATAGGTTTGGAATCTATCGTGCTACTGTTACACTAACGACCCGTATTATCGTGAATAAAACTCGAAACCTGCTTTTACCCTACAAGTGCACATGCTCATAGAATCATCTTGATAAAGAATTCTTCCTCGACCGTGACATTTATCGCACTTATTAGACGCTTCGTCAAGAAAATTTATAAAATCAATAAGTTCTTGATCATCTTCTTCTTGAGTCATGCTATATCTCCTTATTATGCGCCCTCTGCAGGATTTGCACCCACGCTAATTGGTTCGAAGCCAATCGTGCTATCTGTTACACCAAAAGGGCATGTGGCGCCAGGAGTCTAATCTGTGACCAGCAAATTAGACTAGGATGGTCGGTCTTACCCCAGCGCTATCTTATTTGCGTCCTCTGTAGGAATCGAACCTACAATAAAACTTTAGGAAAGTCTTGTGATCTCCATTTCACTAAAAGGACATTCGGCTAAGTTTTGGCATGCTTATTCTATTCTAGTATACCTTCAGCATTTTTGGGCTTGCGATAACGCTTCCCATGGACATTGCTAGACCGCCCGCCGTTTCCTTAGCCCTGACATCGATAGTCGACCGGCGATGCCAGTAAAACTGTGCCCCCGGAGGGATTTGAACCCCCATCTGACCGGTTAAGAGCCGGCTATAATGATCCGTTATACTACGGAGGCGTGTGCTCCTAGAAGGATTTGAACCCTCACTTCATCGGTTAAAAGCCGAGTATGCTATAGCCGTTAAACATCATAGGAGCATTAGGTCTCCGGGGAATCGAACCCCGATTGGCGGGTTAAAGGCCCGTTGTTCTACCATTGAACTAGAAACCCATTTAGGGAGATCATATCGGACTCATCTGCTGCATGCAAAAGATATTCCGCTCATGCTCCCACGGTCGATAATAGCTCTGAGCACTTCTCGACCTTATGTGAGTAGGGCAGGATTCGAACCTACAAGCCGAAGCGGGAGGGTTACAGCCTCTTAGTGTCACCCATCACTAACTCCTACTCATTCATTAAGCGTATATTTTAGACAGATAACCGCTTCCCCTGTTTGCGATCCTGATGGGATTCGAACCCATGTGCATAGCTTGAGGGGCTATAATCCTAAACCACTAAATGACAGGATCAAATTGGCGGGCTAATCATATCTTTGCTTTAATTTAGCCCATGGGAAATTGAAATTTCAGCAGCGCTACTTAGAAATCAATCTATTGCAAAGACCCAATTCAATAATTTTCTAGTGTGCCGCGGCTCATCTTCGTCGTGATCTAACTTTCACGCTTAATCCCGTACACGGGTTTTCAGTGAGTCATTAAGGCCTTTCGGTTAAAGATGGTCTAGCCATCTAACCTCTCACCTAGCATAGCTACATCGCCGTCTAGCATTTCGACACTAGAATATCAAAGATCAAATTTATATCAGCCCTGCCTGTATAGTGACGAGCTATACAGTTCGGTCGTCATCCACAGGGACTGTCGCATTTGCGTTCTCGACCAGACTCGAACTGGCACCTTCAAGGTTGAAAGCCTTGCGTCCATAATCCATTTAGACCGCGAGAACAAATAAGCCGGTTTTTCGTCATGAGCTCAAACCCTTTCAGCCATGCCTACTCAGGAGGATTACCGGTAACCTTTAAAATTACAATCATCAACAATGTCGGTTTTATGGCAGTTTACCGGTAAACCTGTCTAAATGAGACCCGCTTCTATCTCGGTTTTGGGGTCCCTGCCAATTGGTCCAAGAGGATGATCAGTCCTTGAAGGTTAGTGGCCACTATCCCTTCCAGATTCCCTCCACCTCGTGCCCCGAGGCTTCAACGGGTAGTCTGCCGAGTCTTGCCGTATCATATAAGATTTTTGACTTACCCGGATCCACCGGAGTCGAGGGTAATCAGCAACCTCTTCATATCAGGAGGTTTGATAGACCTTTTATTAACGGCACCCTGCTCATGTGCCTTCCTGATTATGATTCTATAATATCATAACTATCTACGATTGTACACAACTAATTTTCGTCAAGCTCTACTTCCCAGTACAGATAAGATCTCCAGTCCTCTGGAACGTTTTTAACATTACGGTGAAGAGTGAACACCATAAAATCAGGCTTCTTTGGAGCCTTTCGAAGAGTCATACCAGCCTGCTTTGGAGTACGGCAATCTTTATCACTATTGCAAGTGATACAAGTCGTGACAAGATTCGTCCATTCAGACTTTCCGCCTTGACCTTTAGGAACAACGTGATCAATATTTAGATCACTTGGATTACCTTTTCGACCACAATATTGACAAGTGTAATTGTCACGAAGCATGATGTTCTTTCGAGTCATCTTGACAATATTACGTCTACCTGACAAACCACGAACATAATTTACAAGACGAACGATAGAAGGAACCTTAATTGCAACAGAAACCGATCGCCAAGTAACATTTCTTTCAGCGACAACAGTAACTTTGCCAGAATACCAAAGAACAATGGCACGCTCTTGGCTGATAAGACTTACTGGTTCATACGAAGAATTAAGTAAAAGAACTCTATCAGTCATTCCAACAGACATTGCGCACCTCCTTCTTAGTTTGCAGTCTCCTTCTCAACACTTGGATACTGAAAAAATGCGTCTTTCTCTAATCTTAAATCATCTTTATTAATTGAATGAAAATCTATCAAATGCTTTTGCAAATCTTCTTGACTATACTTTACTAAGCCTTCGCATAAAATACAACGCCACTTATCAACTTCACTACTATGGATCGCCGTATAGCCTACCATTTCAATAATCATATACAATCTCCTTCTTATTGGGTGATCGACGGGATTCGAACCCGCAAATGGCTGAGTCACAATCAGCTGAGTTAAACCATTTCTCCACGACCACCATACAACTACTTCATTAGCCCTTGACGGTTATGCTCCGCCTTTTTCGGTTTGTAGGACCGACGTGATATCTAGTCTACTAAAGGGCCGTGTCAGCGTGGCTGGATTTGAACCAGCGTCCTCCCGCTTCCGGGGCGGGTCGTCTTAATCCGGGCTGACTTACACGCTGGTGAAGCTGATTTTACCCGCCTACACGGATCTCTTGGAGGGTTGGTCCGCCGTGTCAGGCCCAAAACAGATCAGCAACTGTTTCATATGTCCGAGTGGAGAATTTTGAAATCTCGGCCCCTGGTTCCCAAAACCAGTGCTCTGCCACTGAGCTACACCCGGATAAAATGGATCAGGGTTTCTGCTATTGTCGTATACCTTGTGGGCATCTATCGTTGCTTCTTCCATCACCATGCGGTCTATACGAGTGCTGCCCTCGTAATACCAACTTGACAGGCTGGCGTTATACTGTTTAACTAATAGACCTTGCTATGATGTGGTTTTAGTCATCTCAATTGTGACAGGATTACCACCAACCTATAGTGTCTGCTTGCTGATCGATCTATTACTATATTAATGAGATTTTAGTCGTTTTCTTCTTCAAGTTTCGTGTCTTGCTTCAAATTATGCGTTCTGTTAAGTTCAGCCTTAACATCTGACTCGAAGAATCTGCTTTTCAATGTTTCAGTCACAAAACCCTTTTTATAATACGGACACGAAATTCTTTCGCATCTAAGCAAACAAGTCGTATCAACAAGAGGTGTTGCTGTATTGGGGTCGTATGATTCGCAATAAAATCTAACAACAGCCTTCGTCTGAACTTCACGAGTAGGAATGGGATGATATTTTTCCTTACTCTTTTCAAACACCATCTGAACGGCTGATTCTGACTTTCTTATGAAACATGCATTCCCATATTTCTCGTGAATAACAATTTCATCAGGGTTCTCAAAACAATTAATATAGTCAGCCAAATCCATCTTGTGAATGTCTTTCCATCTTGGCCAACGACCACGCTTTGGAGTTTCCTTAATCTTTTTACGTGCTTTTGCTAAATTTTCTTCAGTTACTCTAACACGAGGCTTCTTAGCCATCGTTTCACCTCCACCTAATAACTAACATTATATCATATCTGGAGATGATTGTACATCACTATCTTTCGCCAAAAGAAATCCAAGTATCGAAAACATCCACATTGGGAGAATATTGATATTCGCCTTCAGGGATCACTAAATCTACAAATTCCGTTGTATATCCGTAGCCATCATAGTATTCGCGCATAACACTTACAGTTTTGTTCTCGTCTTGAGTCTTGAGCCATTCAATTAGCTGTTTTACTGTAGTGGTCATTTCTCATCCTCATAAAAGATGCACTGGTCTGCAGTTTTGTCTTCCCTAATTCCAAGATACCTGGGATGTCGAAAATAGCCCGTCTTTGCAATCCTAGATTGAGCCTCGATACGAATAACCGTGCCCAACATCTTCTCCTTATTCCTAGAAAACTTTTCACGATCTACGTCGTTCATTCCGGAGCACTTACCGAAACACTGCATTTTTCCATCTTTATATTGTCCGAAAACGACTGTACCAATCCAACCATTAGCAGCTAACCTTGTAATGGTAGCCTTGTCATCACCCTTCTTAATCGACTCAGCGTTAGGTGCTTCATAGTCTATAACAACAACATCGTAGGTCGCCTGTGCCTTAACCTTAACCCAAGCTTTTTTATCAGTATATGGAGCTCTGACGTCCTTGAGGATAACTCCTTCACCACCTCTAGCCCAAACGTCATCGCAAAACTGCTTTTTATTATTAAAAGTATATTTTGGTAGAACGAAACTAGTATTACAAGCAAGACAATTGTTAAAAACTTCGTGTAAAAGATCCATCCGCTTGAGAAATGAAAGAGCTCTTACATCTGTACCTTTATAGAAGATAATATCAAACACGTAATATTTAACCCACTTATTAGCCTCGCTTTGCCGCTTTACTGCCTCGTCAGCCAAACAACCCATGATAGTTGAGGTCGACATACTATCATCGCCAAATTTAATTTCGCCATCAAGAACTGTACCTTCGTAACCCTTTACAATATGATCACGAAGATGAGGGACATTATCGGTCTTTTCAGTGAACCTATCAGTCTTCTTTGAAATTGATCTAGAATCAAATCGATTGCCATTCTTAAAGATATGCATTTTGAAACGCTCGCCATCAAGCTTTTCCTGAGCTGCATAATTTGGATTAGTCCACAAAGACTCATCAAACTTGCCTCTAGCCACTTGCGGAGCGATCTGTTGCAAATCCATAAACACGCCTCCTGATTAATATAAAAGCATTATATCAACCCTCTACTTGATTGTACACAACTATTTACTTGATAGGTTTGAGAATTTTCTTACACTTGTGACAATTTGATTCCCATAGAGATTTTCTCTCTACGAATACTGCGTCTAGAGGCACTTTTTTGTTGCATAGCGTTATGTTAGCGCAAGAATAGGTAACGATATGAATCGTTTTATTAATAGTAACTGTTTTCAATAAATATCACCATTTTCTACAATTTTCTTATCTTCATATGGTACAGCTACTCTTCTATAAAACTCTTGTTTTGCACATTCAAGAGCGCCAACAACATCATTTATCGTTTTATATGAAAGATAGTGTTCATTAACGTAATCAATAAGTAATAGCGTTATTTTATAGTTAAGCTCACCCGCATTAGCAACTGGTGTGATTTCTAAATCTCCTCTTCTAGTCTTAGTAATATATGGCATGCTATCTTCCCCCATTTACTTTTGCATAATGTTCTCTAAGAATTTCGTACAATCTTTCCTGTGGAACAAAGTTTTCGTTCAAATACAAGCTATTGTTTTGTCGCCTTAAATTTATCCAAGCGTCGAAACTGCCAGCGTTTGATGTTTGATACGCCGCAAAGATACTTAACCTATCCCAATTAAACGTATTAAGATCAATTGTGCCATCGTTTACAGCGTTGTTCCATACCGCCGTTCCAGGAAATGGCGTCAAAATGTTTAACGACGCATCAGCGTTAAGTTTGCCTTCTCTTATGTTTCTTTGAACAAATTCACACGTTTGTCTAAGTTCATCTTCAGTTTCAGAAGGCCACCCAACAACAAAAGAACAGCCAGCAGGCATCCCAATAGCATGCAATTTATCGAGCGCTTCTTGATTTTTAGCCGCCGTAACATTCTTACCCATCAACTTCAATATTCTATCTGAAGCTGATTCAGCTCCAAAATGCACTTCTTTAAGTGGCGGCCTAAAATCTTTTAGAACATTGCACAAATCATCGTTCACAAGATTAGCCCTAACAGCAATGCCACAAGCAAATTTCTTATCTAAACCTTTTGATTTTACTTTTTCTATTATATCCGTAAAGCGCTTCATATTTACTATAAACAAGTCGTCTTGAACGGGAATATCATAAGCCCCAAGACCAATGAGATATTCCAATTCACTTACAACGTAATCAGCGCTGTGAAATCTTGTGGTCTTCCAAAAAGCACTACTACTACAAAAATTGCACTTATAAGGGCAACCTCTAGACGTAAAGAGGTGCGGCTGAGATGCGAGTTCCCTAAAAGCAAACGGAATATTATCAAGCGGTTCAATGAGAGCTCTTGGAGGCGCTGCAATCAAGTCGCCCTCGTGATGAAAAATAACGCCATTTATCGTAAAGAGATCTTGCTCTTTCTTTCCATTAGCCACGTAATTAACTAATTCTAAGAAAGTCTGTTCTCCTTCGCCTATCACGCCAAAATCAAAATCTGAACTTAATGTTTGTGGAAGCCACGTAACATGTGAACCACCAAGAACTGTTACTGCTTTAGGATTCTGTTGTTTGACGTTTGCAGCAATTCGTTTAGCCTGATTATAGTCTTGCGTCGTTGATGAAATGGCCACTATATCGTATTTGTGTAAATCTTGTAGATTAACTCTATGCATTTCTACACTGTCGCCTAAATACTTGTGCAAATATGCCTTTAAAGAGCCGAATGCTAAAGATGGCCACCAATGAACGTCGTATTGATTAGTTACGTGAACAAACCCAATTCGCATTAATAATTCCTCAACGATTCACTGCCTAAATTCCATTTTTGTCTATAATAAGTAAAGTCTGTAGAAAAATCTTTTTTAAACCACTCGTGCTTAACGAGATGATTAATGACGCTTATTTCATAGCCATATAATCTCATTTTATTGCAATAATCGCTGTCATAAAGATGAAAACCCTTTATGTCTTCAGAAAATGGGGTGTTAGTATCTGTAGCCATAAAAATTCCATCTATATAATTGACGTTGCTATACACGTCTTTTTCGCTATTCCAATCCCAAAGTTGTTGAATGTTCCCTCCCATAAACACTCTGCCCACCATCTTTTCTTTAGGCGTCTCCCACCACCAACCATTAGATAGTCCTTGAGTACCTGCTAAACCAACAAGTGCTGGTCGTGCCCGCCCTAAAAATAGATTGTCTATCTTAACAAATAAAGGCACATCTTCAATATCCATTATATCGACGTCATCATGAATAAAAAACTTAAGTCGGTTTTTGCTTTTAAGCATACCATCGTTATAGTTCTTAGTGATCGATTCCGATCCATTTATTACAATAATCTGCAATGGCGGAAGCTGATTGTCGAACAGAAACTTTTTGATTCTCTCTAAAGATGGTAATAGTATATTGTTGAGTCTCGAAGCATCAACTGAACTTACGATAACGGAATACACTATACTACTCTTGCAAGTTGTTTTGCAGCGACATTGCAAAGCCATTCTGCAGCTTCAATATGCGTTCTGCACATCTTATGACAATGTGCTTTAGCCCAAATAGAGGGAAAGTCGCAATCAGCGAATGCAATAATCATCTTTCCAGAAGCCCATCCAATATATTGTTCCATTGGAGTGCCCCAACCGGGATTAGTGGCATTAACAATCAAAACGTCTGACTTAGCTATCTCCATCTTATCCATTTGAACGACAAAAGACCCTTCCGCTTCAAGTTGCCCGCCCTTTTCAAGCCATCGATTACAAGGATCAAAAACTTTAAAACTGAAACCACGCGAAAAAATATATTCCGCACCTAAAGAAGTATTCCATGATGGAATAAGAATTGGTTTAGAATATTTCCACAATATTCTTTTAACTTCATTTCTCCAGCCTGAAGCTTGTTCTTTGCCAAGATACATTGGCCCTGAAAGATAGACTGTTATCGTCTTAGGCATGCTTTTTATTTCTCCTGAATAGTCTCATTGCTTTAATTTCATCAATCAATCTATTATACCATGGCTTGTCTGTGTAAAGCGTTGGATCATTAAACTTATGCGACTCTTTAAGCGTCCCATAATAATTAGCGAATAAAGCTATATCGACATTTGCGTCTGGAGGAAAGGGACAATCACGAAGAGTTCTATACGCCCATGCAGTTTTTTCTTTGCTATTTCTTAACATGCAACCTCCGTTTAATGAGTAGTGCCTTTTATTTCAATATTATCAAGCTGCCCGCCGCCATCTAAAAACGATGTTAGCCATGTCGTATTTGGTTCACCTATTCTAAAAGTTTCTTTATCAGTCATGGCAATTCGCTTGTCTAAATCTAGATATAAAAGAGTGCTCGATTTTATGAACTTTCCATTGACAAAGCCAACTATTATGTCATCATAACTTGAAGCACTGTAATACTTTCTAGCCAACTGCCAATTATCGAGGCTATTCAATTCTATTTCATTCTCGTCAGTCATGTTTACTCGAATTTCTTCTGTTTGATTTTAAGTCGCTCTATTTCAAGTTCTAAATTGCGCTTTATTTCTTCAAGCTTAAATCTTTCATCGGGACTGATTCTTTGTCTAAGACGTTCATTCAGCTTAAAGACTTGATCTTGCTTGTTGCTTGTAGCTCTGTCAAGCTGATCGTATTGAAAAGCTTTTCCAAGCAGTGCTATGTCTTGCTTTATAACCTGAACTTCTTTTGCAACAGCTTGTTCTTTAGCATATCTAGCATCAGCCTTACTAACAGTACTCCAAAGAATACCTGCTAAAGCAAGAACACTTAGAATAGCAGCCGTAATTTTTTGAGTCTTACCCCACCAAGGCTCCTTAGATTTAGATGTTAGTTTCAGCTGTGGCGACTTTCTTTTTACGTTTGACATTTTTCTTACCTTTTCTTTCTTCAAGCACTGCTGCAGTTTCTATAATCATACGATCACAGGCCAGCACAAATATCTCTCTTGAAATAGGTTGTCCCGGAAATATCTTTTCACAAAGAATTTCTGTGTTTTCACACATCTTATCGAATAGATCGCAAGCATAGTTCCTGAACAACTTATTGATTTTATTCTGAGATGCCTTCTTCATATGATTATAAATTACTCTAACTGCTTGAATTACCGCGCCATTCCATACACCTTACGATGAGAAACATCACGGGAAATGTCTGTAATCGTAGTCCAATGCACTGAAAAGAGCTGAGAAAGCATACGATAATATTCCATCTTCTTTACGTTGTTAGGCCGACGAACCAAAAGAGTACGAATCATGCGAACATCAGTGTTAGAAAGCTTCATAATTTTCTCTCCTTTTACTAGTTAGAAGTTGTAGTCTTTAACATCCCAAAAAACACAATTGACGCAAGCCACGTCCAAAACGTATACGGCGTACTAATACTAAACAAAGTATTAACCGCCCAAATACCGATAAGCGGCCCTATGATAACCAATAAAACAATAAGAACGATAGCGCCTGTTATACCAATAGCTTCTGTTACTTTTTCTTTAAGCCCTTTCGACATATACTTTCTCCTTATACTGCTTTATTAGGCGGTTTTGGCGCTGTGAGATTGTTTTCGGCAATAGTCAAGATCGTTTCTGCGCCAACATATGTAGCATTAAAATCATTATGACCATTGCGAATAGACACTGCGTTATCTTTTCTGTGAAAACGTATTACTTTTGGGTGCCAATTGAATTTTGAATCATCCTTAAATTGCACCGCATATTCCCACATTACATCGGTCGGCGAAATAGTCAAACCCAAAAGTATTGGCCTAAAGTTTCTAGACAAAATTTTGTGTACAGCCTTTTGTACATCCAATGCTTTACTCACTTCTTGTTTGCCTCTGCCCTATGTCGTGAAATAGCACGTCTATTGATTTCAATCCATTCGCCGTTCTCATTTGCTAGCCAAATCTTCCAAGTAGGCGGCACTCTCTTTACGCCTTCTCTATCCTTAATGACTTCGATGGCATGGAAATCATTGTCAGCTTCTGCGTCTTCATACGTTATGCCAGTTCTTGGAATGTAGTACATCAATTTGGCCATTTGTACCTCCCGTTTAATTATTACTACTATTATATACTATCGGAAAGTTGTTGTATATCGTTTCTATAGTTTTATTTTGCTATCACCCGCGCCTTCTGCTGCTGGTCGGTCATTTCTCCTCCAGGTGCGCGACGATGGCGCGGGCCAATTCAAGCCATTTCACCCTGGATAGTTCATGCACTGGCTCCCATGAAAGGCCACTTTGATATTCGTAAACGACCTTCGCCATCCCCTCCACGTTGATCTTCCCCCCCCCGCAGGGTGCGGAGATCGGATTGCAGCGTTATTACTCTGTTCCCCGCGCCGTCAGGCGAATCATCTCCGACGATGGCGCGGAAGCGGTCCTTCCATGCGGTTACTTCCCCCTCGGCCTTCGTCAAGGAGGTGCGGAGAGCTAAAACGCAACCCAGCATATTTTCATGATATACACAACAATTGTCGGTCCTTACTCCGGGTTCGCCTACCATTATGGTTACCCCACAGAAATGGCATTTCATCCTCATCCCTCCTCGATAATTTTCTTCACCGCTTCGATGATGTTGTCCACGAGCGGGCGGTCGGTATCGCGGAACTGTTCGATGGCGGGTATGACACGCTCCGCGATGGCGGCGTGGCGGCAGAGGGAAGTCGAGGAGAGGGCGCGGCACATCCTACATTCGCATGGGCGATATTCGGCCATTACGCCAAGTTTTACTGCGTCCCATTTCATCCTGTCATGACGCTCTGCCTCGGAACGCAACCACGTTTCCTCGGTGCATCGCTTCCTGATTTCTATGTCCCTCTCCTTCCTCGCCGCGTCCCGCTCGGAGAGGGCGAGGCGGAGGGAGGCGCGGTAACAAGCAACATCATCTACGGAAACCGTGTCAGGAATATTCGTCAATCGTTCATCCTTCGCGTCCGTTATAAGCGGCATTCTCTTTCTAAGCGGCATTCTCTTTCCTCCAACATTTTATCGATAGCAACCCGCAATCCAAGCAATGTGTAAAAATTCATATAAAATTGTTTGTGATGTTTGCTCTTCGTTTTGTCATCTACTTCAACCTTCCCGATTACAAATGTCCCTTCAGATAAACGGTGTAGTTCGTACCCTTCATTACCGAACTCCATTGCGAATAAGGAAGCGACTTTTGGCATGGAGGGATCGCGCCTCCATTCCCGAACGATATCCTCTGCCGTCTTCTTAGATACTGTTTCTTTTTTCATGTCTCCTTCTCCTTAATCGCCTCCTCCGGCACCGTCTCCACCGCCCGGAGGAAATCGGGGTCTACCGACGGAAGGTGGTCGGGCATGCGGGAGGCGCAGATCATTTCTTGATATTTCGAAGTCATCGATTCAGCAGTGAGGACATTTATCCGCTTGTCCTTAAGGTCTGTTATTAGCGGCATAGTTTCGCCTCCCTTTTAGTAGTATTTTACTTAATAGCATTTTCGGGAGAAAGAAGAGTGATAGCTAAACAAGATGCTACACCATACTGCCAAACACCAGAACCATAACCTACAAGGAATCCAATAGCAAGCAATGCTATAGCTTTAACGATATTCATAATTGTTTCAGTTTTCATTTCAACCTCAATTGAGTCTGTTTTTATCAGGTGGAAGAGCTTCTATTACTTGATCAATAAGCTCTTGAAGATACTTTCTATAATCAAAATCCTCACCGTTTTGTATTGCTATGAGGACTCTAGCCCATGCCTGCGAAATATAACCATCTGGTTGTACATGGAGATTCGCTAGAGCATTCTCATCAACTGCAGTGTCTTGCATCAATGCGCAGAATTCAAGGAGATCTTTATATGTCACTTGTTCACCATATCATATCATACATGAATTCGTATTTCTGAACAGCGGAGTTAAGCAAGTCGCAAATAAATCTAGCATGCTTAATCTTTTCTTTATCATCTTTGAAGTTACCCAGCACCATAAGAGAAGCGCTAGTAGAATCTGAATCTATACGAATATCAGTTCTATACTCAGAACCATCGGGCTGTAGTGCTATGGGAGCCTTGACAACCGATACTTCCCAGGGACCATTATCGTAGATCTTCATGCTATCTCAGTCGCATCTCTTTCTTTGAAATTTCTATTCTTTTTTCAAACATATCCACATATCCATAGCATCTTCAAGACCTAACTTATAAGCCGATACAAGAGCAGCCTGAATTGATTGCTCAGTATAACCTGACGGCAATAAAGTATCAAATCTAGGGAAAAGATCTAAAATGTCACTTTTAAGCGCTAGAAGTCTTTTAGTTACTTCAATAGATTGCATAGCTCACCCCTTTTCTCTATAGCAACGCTTAAAGTCGTTAATTCTAAGAGTCCAAGCTATTTGAGAGTGCTTACTTATATCACCATCAGCATTACAAGGAGTATATTTAATCCAATTGCCTTTCACATCTAAAACAGTGACATAATAGTTCTTTCTATCTTCTACTTCAAAAGGGTCTGGATCTGATGAATTGAATGTTCTATTCAAAATATAGACTCCACCAATCTTGGGAGAACCTAATATCTTAGAAAACGCTTTGGGCTGAGATTCATTAGTCGCTTTAATTGAAATTTCAACATCGTCATAAAGTGAAGTAATAAGTTCTATGAGCCAGTATTTGAATCTTTCTTTAAGTGTCATGTTATAAAGACATCTCCCTCTCAGGTGTAAGTTCGATCAATACGTTCTTGTATCTAGTTGCGAGACTTGCAAACTCACCAATTCTATCGTTACAGCGCTTCAGGTTGTTTTCTGCATCGGCGATCTTCACTCTAGTAGCTAAAGGATTTTTCTTAATGCGATTAAGATATTCGAAATAAGGTTCATTAATTTTTCGTGTAAGAGTCTCTACAGCGTCTGTGATTCGCCTAGAATAGCCATTAAAAGCAAGCGCATCAATCGTTACTTTTGTGTCTTCTACAACATCATGAAGAAGACCAATGAGTTGGATTTCTTCTGTTTCAAATCTCAAAGAATGCATCACTTCAAGAGAATGCAAAACAGCAGGATTGCCGACTTTATCTTTGCAGTTCTTCATAGCTTCTATTACGAAAAGCGTTGTTTCAGCTAATGTGGGCTGAGCCATCTCTAACCTCTTTTAAGTTTAATAAGATCGATTACTAAGTCGGGTCCGTATAATCCACGTCTTTTCTGACTACGGTTTATCTTTAACTTAGAGTATACCATGGAAATGGCTGATTGTACACCTTTGGGAACGAATTTATCCGCTATCTCACCATACGTAGATTCTATTACATCCATGACAGAACCAGAGCTCTTATCGAAGTAATAAACGATGAATTTTATAGACCTCTCTTCATCTGAAAGATCGACAAATTTACTCAAGTCGATCTTCACCTTACGTTTAGCCGTGATCTTCATTTTCTTTACTTCATACTTCTCTTGAGTTATGGGATCGTAAAAATCCCACAAACGAGCGCTTTGTCTTATTAGATGTGGTTTTAGTTTATTTATTTCAAGTTCTTTTCCATCACCGGGAAGACTTCGCAAATCAAGTTCTGTACAGAAAATGGGAGTGTCATCGTCGGCATCAAGAAGCACTTAGATGTTTTTCTCATTCTTGAAATAAATAGCGTTGTTATAATGAGAGTCCATAGCATCAATAGCTTTTGTAGAGTCAAGATCGTCGATTGTTTCAAGAGCACTGTAGATAGAACCAGTGTACTTTCGTCTTGAATAAGTAGTACTTCCACCAATAGACTCGAGAATAGCCTTAAGAGTTTCAGCCTCAGCGATGGAAATGTTAAGAGTCACACGCATTTCTTCAACAATGGTAGTTACAGGAATCTCTTCTACTGTCTTTTTAGCAGTAGCATTTGTCATAGACATCTCCTTTGTAATAGAAAATCAAAGCTTTTCTAATCTGTCGAGTTCATTAAGTACAAGAGCATAGGCCATATTATCACCCGGAGCAGCGTACCAGAAAGCGTATGCTTGTCTGAGTTTAGCTAGCTCATCACTCTGACCACCATATTTCTTGACCATTATCTTAATGCGTTCTATCGTCATGAAACTTTCAGCAGCACTGGGCATTTAGAGATTCACTTTTTATGAGACGCCTGATGCACAAGTTCTGTGATGACGGCGCCTTCGGGAGCCAAAACATCGGCGATATAAGAAGGGCTTGCAAAGGCAGTCACCATAGCAAGAATGAAAAAATAAGCACCGATGAGACAACTCATCACAATACGAAATTCTTCACTGCGATGAGCCTTAAGCTTCGGACCGAAATATGCTGTAGCGGCAACTCCAACAATCCAAAAGAAAACGACAACAATAAGAAAGCCAATAGCACAAGCCATTTTATACTTGCACATATTAAGAAAAGCATACTTCACGCCTTCCATGGCTGTGGGAGCCATCTTAGATGCGGCATCCCAAATGTTTCCGACAGCAACTCCAAGCTTGTCCATTACGACACTTGTTACTTGAACAGCAGTGCTCACTGTGTTGTCCATCATGCATTCTCCTTCTTGTTGTGGAATAAATTCTTTTACTTCAATAGAGTCTAATATATCATATCATTAGTTGATTGTAAATATAAGTCTTGTTATATTATGTATTCTACTCCAATTGCCATTGATGAGCAGAGTCAGCAATAAAGATATTGTGAATTGAACAACCGCTATAGATTTCTACAGATCTTACGATCCAACCACCATAGACTTTAAGTCTATAAGAACGTCCTGAAGCATCGATCTTCTCCCATTCTCTAGGGTATTTCATGCTCACCTCCATGACTTAGGGAATTCATCTATATAACACCAACATTTCAGTTGTTTAGTAGTACAAATAATTCTACCAAGATCGTTTATCACGTAAAAGCCCTCTATTCTATCAAACACTGAGACTTTATATTCTTTCCATCTATTTCCACCAGTAGAAACAATATATCCAAAGAGCACTCTTTCACCGCGCTTAGGTAAAGAGCTCTTTTTATTTACCCATTGCATTACGTCTTCTCCTTCTTAAGAAGTTTATCAATTGCTTTCAAATAGCGAGGTTCAGGGGCTTGCGAAGAATATGGCTGTTCAGCTTCAGGGAATCTCTTTGCCAATTCATCAAAAAGGTGTTGTAGACGAGAAGAGGGAGAACCAGGACTTCCATCGCCGTGTACTCGGAACATCCCTCTATAGTTGGGTCTATCCCAGTCGTTACCGCCGCAGGTACATGGCGTGTCCCAGCATTTTGGACAATCAGATAGTGACATTATTTTCTCCTTATCAAAATCTTTATATGCATTAGATGCATTAGTGTGCCGGATTCGAACCGGTTATCTACAGCTTCTGGCTGTAGCTAGATACCGTCTAGTTCTTTGGAGAGTCGAACTCCACTCAATCATCAGGTGGTCAGCTGAGCTCACCCTATGAGTTATATGTCCCACCACACTGCCACTAATGCTTATCCTAATCCATTGATTATATTGAGAAGTCCTCCTCTAAACTCTACATCGCCAAGCCACATAGCATAGTATAGGAGCCCAAACCAAGCTATAATGAAAATCAAGCCTAGATAACGCATGTCTTTATCCCTGTGATGCGGGACACTTGTAGCGCTCGGGATAATCAAACCAACACTGATAGTTTGAATTCCATAGTTGTCTAATAGGCATGTTTTCAAGCCAATGCTCGTGATCGTGGTCGCACTTTTCTGGAAGCCAAAGGAATCTTACTATAGTTCTTTCATTCCCTGAAACGCCACGTCTCAAATCCCATTTCATGTTTTATTCTCCCGAGAAAAGGAAGTATTTTGTAAAATCTAATCAATCAATGTTACTATTAAGAGGCTCTATCAGGGAGCACTGGGAGCACTATCTGCAGCAGCTCTGCTCTAGCTAGCTAGAGATATCCGTGTGTCCTTAGGGGCCCAATCACACTCGCGCGGGCGGGGTATAGGTATGGGGTCCCCAAAACGGTCGAAGATCTACCTACGAATCTGCCACAGAGCCTCCTCACAGTTCGCATATCTTACAAGCAAGGTGGAAACACCCAACATAGCAGCCTTCCAGTACTAGCAACGACTAGCCACTTTTCTAGCACTTGCATCTTGGCAGGCTGGAAGATCAAGTAGGCTCAACCTCTACAACTGCCTTTTTGCCCACAGCCCTCTGGATTTGAGTGGCAACTCCAAGAGCCTGGTGATAGCTGAACTCATGAGCATCATGGCGGAACCGAGTGCCACCAGCACCCTGGGGAGAGCCATCATACTTCTCAGCATAGAAGACCAAGCCAGTAGCCACACCAGTCACTTTGACCAAGTAAGCCATGAGTTATAGTATCTCCATTGTTTATTTGATAGAAGTATTATATTATAAGAAGAGTTGATTGTACACAACTATTTAGTTTCAATCAAGAAGCCTGAATACTTTGATGGACCACATACAGTAGCATAGCCACGACGTGCTTTCTGACGCTTGATCTCAGCCCTAAGGACTTCAACAGGATACTTCGGCCTATTCGGGTTTTCTAGATCCCCTGAACGAAAAGGAGAGTGAAGCCCTCCAAGAGCAACTGCCAAGTCCTCTGCATCTGCCATTGTATTCACTTGAAGTACCAAAGAAAAGGGCGAGAACTCAGCAGAGTTGAGCAACTCGACTGAAGCTTTGATTCCTACGCGACCTTCATTATCCATGCTACACCTCAATTTGATTTGATAAGACTATTATATCAAATAGTCTGGTGATTGTACATCTATTCTTTTCGATTATGGAAATAATTCAGATATTTGTGATATTCCTCTTCTGTTACATCTTTTATTTTGTTAGCTACTATTCCGATCACAGCATGATCGCGCTTCTTCCATTCCAAAGATCGAGAATGAGCTATTTCATCTGAATCGAAGATACCGCATGTGGTTATGGGCTCTTTCTGATAAGTCACATACCAAGTGTGTTCGAAAAGCACCATTTAAGCTACACCTCCGCCATTTGATAGATCTATTCTATCACGGAGCAGTTGGATTGTACACAACTATTTCAGCTCACAACCTCCATAACACAACCTCCATAAGCCGGATCGCGAGGACATAAGCATGGACTTGGCCATCCCAGTACTTTGCTTCCTTCTCATCATTGGCTTTGGTAGCCTCTTCTCTTCGTTTGGCCGCCAGAGAAGCCTCAGTTTCAAGCCTCTTGTACGCCATGATGAGCGTCATCAGTAGACCTCCCCAGCAATCGGATAGCCTCTCCAAAACCTGTTACTACGAAGAGACTCTACGTATTCCTTGGCTTCCCTGAGACCATAATACTTGTCGTACTTGTGTTCGGAGCAATACTGGCGGACAGCCTTGATTGCCGGAATCTTACCTGAACCTTCGGCGAATCCCAGCACAAGCATCTTGAGGGCCGACTCATGAGAAGAACATGGAATGTTGAGATTCAAGATAGCGTTGTACAGGACATTCGTGACACGACCATGACAGACGCCCAAGTCCTCTATGAACTCTTTCAGCTCCGTTTCCGTATCGATAGAAAACTTAATCGTGATGGGCTTGAACTTGACTTGCTCGATTGAAATGAGATTCATTTTAATCTAGTCTCCTTTTTATTTAGAGTGACAACGCCATCTTGACAGAGCAGCATCCCAGGTGATTGCCGTAGACATCCTGGATGTCCACGTTGTCATTGGGAAACTCAGGGAGTATGATCTTGACAGTCTTCTCAGCCGATGCGACACTTATGAAGCCCTCAGCGGCGAGTCTGCGTGTCTGTTTTCTGTTCAGGTAGTACAAGCGGTCCTCAAGCGACATTCTCCACCTCCTGGGAGCCACAGTACACGCAGCGCTTGGTCTGACGCGGCTGGAAGCGCCGGCAGTCAAAGCAGTACCACCGGTTGTCATCAAAGGCGCTGAGCACATAGCCAAAGAATTTCCGCATGGGCATCACCTCCATTTGATGAGACTATTATATCAAACAGTCTGGTGATTGTACACTGTTATTAGTCGTTAATGATAAGAATTCGGTAGCCCGCATCACGGAGCTTGAGGTCGACCGGCAAGAAGTTCCAGCCGTAGATGTCCTCACCGGAGCCATCCCTGTCCTCGCGATCGAGGTAAAAAGCCACCAGCTTGCCAGTGAGATGAGATCGAACGGCGAAACCGACATCACATGCATCATCATAGAGCCTGCCAAAGATCATGTCACGGCGATCGCCGGGGCGAGACATGTCAGAGATGGCCGCCACGCCTACGCCCTTGTGCCACATGAAAGCTTTGCCATCATGAACAGGGCCGATGATTGCCATCTACGCATCACCTCCATTTGATAAGACCATTATATCAAACAGTCCGGTGATTGTACATCAATATTTACCACTTCTCTTCATTTTCCATACATACGCACAGCCGCTAAAGAATGCAGCCCACATAGCAACTACAACTATGAGAGCCGCAGTATCACTCCACACTCTCATCTCCTTTGAGCTCGTAGAGCTTCTCAAGCTCTTCCTCTGTATAGGGCGGAACATCGGAGCCCAAATCAATGCCCATTTGTTCCAGATATTCTTCAGTCATACCACACCTCCGCCATTTGATAAGACTATTATATCAAATAGTCTGGTGATTGTACATTACTTTATTTCATGAAACCAGCGATATTTCTTCTTTATACTATTGGGATATGTCACTGTAATCGGAAAACCTACAAGCCACATTGTTACGCCAACTACTATAGTCCAAATAATCAATGCTATCGCGCACCAAATTGGAGCAGTAAGAACAATCAATACAAGAGTCAGCATAGACACTGAGCGCCTCCTTCGTTTGATAAAACGATTATACTACAAGAGATATTGATTGTACACAACTATTTAGTCATTGCCTGACATACAACGATTTGAACAATACTACCATTCCTCAACCTAATACCTTGAGGATACGTCACGACAAATGGCGCAGCTAAAGGTTGCCAGCCCAACTTTATTTGCTTATTTACAGTGTTTACAAGATCACCAAGAGTTTCTTCAACAAGCACTGCGTATTCTTTAATCATTTTCTTCTCCTTTAGTTTCAATCAAAAAGCCTGAATACTTTGATGGCCCGCACACAGTAGCGTAGCCATTAGCTTTGGCCGATACAGTGTGTACAGGTATTTGAGAGCACTTTACAGAAGCACAGCCAGCAAGTGAAGACGCTATGAGATAGATGACAGCTAAACAAATGGCGAAATCAAAGACGTGTCTGACAGTTATCTTCACTTCATCTTCCTCCATGCATCAAGGGCGCTGTTCATTGCAAATTCGATGTTCTTGCGTCCGACAGGGTTAGCCGAGTGAATCTTGTAAAAAATAGGGCGAATAGAACCCGTGTGAGCGCCCTCCTCTATGAACTTGGCCACGTCATAGCCCGTGAGACCTTCGCCCAAGTCGTGGTCAAAGCTGATAAATGTGACATCACCCAAGTTGATAAGAGCAATCGCTTGCTCAGCCGTAGCGCAAACAACATAATCAATATTCTCAGCGGGGCGGAGATCATCAAGCCAGATTTTCATCGTGTCCCACCTCCATTTGATAGAACTATTCTATCATACAGGGCGGAGATTGTACACCGAAAAGTTAGGGAGGGCCTGTGGTAGCGCCCTCCCATCTAGTTGTCAAGCAACCTTGAGTTCAACCATCTCAAGAATGGTATCCAGAGTTGCCTGAGTCTTGTCCGCGATGGTTCCGAACCAGACTGAATTCTGGAGAATCTCCTGAGCACTCCGGCCCTTACGGGACTTCACATCCGTGTAGTGATCGAGGAACTCGACCACTGCATTGTATGCACCCCATGCAGTCCCCTTCACACCGGGAAGGTCCACGCCCATTCCCTTCTCAGTGAGAGTGATGATCTCACCCAGGATGCCTTCGAAACTGCGAACCTGCCGATCAGTGAGTTCAGCCACGTCCTCCGTATTCTTCATGACCTTGAGGATGAGATTTTCGAGCTGAATCTCCGTGAACTTCTCGCCCTTCATCCTGTCGAAGACCTCGTTGGCCTTGTGGAAGTACTGAAGGGATGCATCCAGGGTCTTCTTGGCTTCCGCAATCTTGTCGGACACATTGGTCGTGTGCCGGATGCGGAACTTGTTCTTAGCTCCCTGAATAGCCGCATTCAGGGTGTTGTTGCAGACCACTCTCACCGGCGTTGCGGTGACCATGACTGGAGTGGTGCCGTCATGGGACGTGGTGCAAAGGAGAAAGGGCTCCACCGGGTCGACACCGTGGCCATTGGGAATCTTGGCCATCACCCAGACAATCTTGCCGTGCTGGAGGGAGCCAACAGTCTCATACTTCGCCTCTCCGGACTCAGTGAGAGCGTCCATGAAGTCCAGTGCTTCATGATTCTGCACCGGCTTGTAGACAGCACCCACGATACCAAGAGGACGATCATCCGTGGTACGGACCGTAGCAAAATGGCCCGGAACGTGAACCATGTTGCCATTCACATCTGCAAAGATCTTCCTCTTCTCAACTTCCCAATCCAGACCACCCTTCGTCAGAGCCTCCTTGGCCGTCATGAGGGACATCACCTCAGTGCCGAGTCCGTGCCAAGGCTTTGAGCCGAAGTAAGCCATTGTTTCAACATTGTGGGCCATCCTGTTACCTCCCTTTATTTGATAGATACATTATATCAAACAGTCTGAGGATTGTATACAACTATTTAGTCCCAACTCTTCCGATCGGTTTCGTTGTAGTAGCCGTTAAGATATTCTTGAATCTGAAGAGCCGTCATATCTTTAGCTTCGACCCGAGTGCCATTATACGTACCCTGAGGCCAATAGTGAGGGTCCTCAGGACGACCATAGTACGCATCGGCAGAGCCACGGTCTGCAGGTGAGCCGTGAGCAGGGTCTTTTTCAATCTCATCAGTGAGAGCACTAACTACTTTGTACGATATGGACATTTATCAACCTCCGCCATTTGATAAGACTATACTATCATACTAAACAGGGATTGTACACCTAAATCTTGTGAAGATCAGCTTTACACCTTTTGCACCACACCCGACGACCAGACTTGAGGATATTGTGTTTGCGAGTAGAAATGACATGCACAAGACCAGGACAATTGCATCCATACTTGTGTCCTGAAACACCAGCCTCAGAGACATCGTAGTGGTGCGTTCTCTCCTGGCGACAGCCGAGAGTCCCCAAAGTGTACATGAAAGTTTGCCCATGGGGACTTCTCTTAGTTCTGCGATTGAACTCCCAGCCCCATCCATCAAAAGAAGTTGAGAAAGCGGGCTGCGTCACATGAGAGGGATCATTAATTGCGAAGAGCCAGCAATGCACTGCCTCATGTGGGACAGTTTGATTGATCATGTCATCAGCATACTTAGCAGCGAAAGCAAGATTGAGACGAATGCTAGTACCACCAGAAGCTTCACCCGCAGAGCGACCACGAAGATCGAATGAAAGAGTAGGAATAGGACGTGACAAGTGAGAGCGCTCCTGCAATTTATCCCAGCACTCCTTGAGTTTAGCCCGAGACGCTTCCATAAATTCGAAGTTGTTCATATTTCGCCTCCGCATTTAATGTAAACATTATATCAAATAGGGCAGGGATTGTACACAAAAGAGTGAGGGAGGAGTAGCCTGTGCCACCCCTCCCTCATGTTTTACTCTACCGCCTCTCACATGCGTAGATACGAGCTGAGCAGGTTTCAGCTCCCTCTCCCATCCGCATGATCTTCTTCATGTCACGCAGATCCTTACGCATGTCGTCTGCAGTGTATTCAGCCGCACCCGGGACCGTACACCTGACGTACTCAAGCATCCGGTCGCCTACAACCTCGAGCAGCTCCTTGTCTGCGAAGTTGTACCGCCTCACAGGAGAGAAGTTGGGCCCTAAGTCACTACCATCCTCCATGGTAGAGACCTCGCTCTGTGCATCACACATCCGGTGCCAATGATGTTCTGGGGAAGCATTCTCCCAGTTGCCATCACTGATCTGCCCTTTGAGCTCTTGTTCGTAGAGCACCGCCTGGGCCAAATTCCGCCAGACAATTTTCAGGCCTTCACAACCCATGTTCTGACCTCCTCCATTTGATAAGACTATTATATTATCAAGTCTTGTGATTGTACACCCCTAAATTGCGTCGTCGGGATTTTCCTCAGCCTCAGCAGAGGCGGTATTGATAATGTTCAGAAAACCGTCGAAAGCTGTGTCATCCATGGCGACATGCGAACGATGATAATCCACCACCTGTGAAGACCTAAGACCCTGCTCCACCTTGTCCAGTTCAGCCTTCATGCGATTGATAAAATGAGCATAAATCATTTAGCACCTCCACATTTAATGTAAACATTATATCAAATAGGGCCGAGATTGTAAACAATTATTTTCGTGCAAATGCAAAAGAGGCGCCTGAAAAGATCCTGAAGGATCCGGCGCCTCTCACATCACCCCGGGAAGGGTGAGTTATGTCGAGCTTTGAGTCTCTACTTCACAAGCCTCTCTGGCCTGTAAGTAGTTGAATACCTATTGGAAACCCTCTTGAACATCACCTGATCACCCTTCTTGAGCCGAGTATTGAAGAGCGCCTTTGCGTAGCTCTGTGCCAAAAACCGTGACCAATACTTACGACCAGCAGGCGCCGCAAGCCGAACCATTCCATCACGAGGAACTGATGCAACAATGTACTTCCTTACATGCTCATACCTTGCCATACATAACCTCCGTGGCATATTGCCAGTTTTTTAAAAGTCCATCCAGAATATAAACATTATACCACAAATAACTAATATTGTACATATAATAAACATTAAAATTTTTGGCCTTTTGATCTGAAATAGCCCTTGCCGTAGAATGGACAGCCTTCTACCTCACAGAAAAGCATACATGTTTCATCGGTTTGTGGACCACCCACGACTGTGCATACAAAGCTACCACCCTTAGTTATGAATTCTACATCTTTCGATGGCATGTTGCCAAGTTTAATCTCTTGTTTCTGAACAGGGAGTGGTGCAGCCCCGCCCTCACCCTTCCATGGTTTCTCATGTGTTGGGTTGAACTGCACCACTCGTTTTTCTTCCTTCGAGAGCTTTATGCCAGACTTCTTTTTAGCCTGAAGTCTTTCCTTTTCCTTCAGCCACTCGTAATAGTTAGCCTGGATAAGCTCCTCTTTAGTACGACGGCCCAAATTACGCCGTCACAGCCGCCGGCTCAGGCTTCACCGTCACCGTAAAAGCCTGCACACCACGGACTTCAACTTCAGCATCCTTGGCCTTCGGCTTGTAAATCTCTTCCACAGCAAAGGTCACACCATCAACCGGCTTCTTGGCGCCCTTGATCTCCGTACGGAAAACATTGAGAGCCTTGCCACGGCCAAGGAAGGGACCATGAATCGTAGCATCCGGCTCCTTGACGAAATAACGAAGGGTCTTGTCGCCATACTTGCCGTCAGCCGCCGTCTTCTTGCCGCCATTAGAAGCCTTGAAAGCACGGTAGTGATTCGTCAGAGCCACATCAATGTCAGAAATGTTCATGTTTAATCCTCCTCTTGGTTGATGAGATATTCACTTCAACATATCCTCTACATCTTTCCATTCATCTTCAAGCTCATCCACATATGAATCAATAATGTTTTTTGTTTCGTTCTTACCGCCACCCTTTTCTTTATGAACCGGCTTTACTCTAGTTCTCATGTCTACATCTTTAGTCTGTAATCTAGAGCCTTTCTTTTGAAACTTCAGATCAAGTGCCTTCACCCGATCCTTGTAAGTCTTGCCCACAACCACACCTCCTTGAAATTATTTTTCCAACACAATTTTCTCTTCATGATTAGGATCAAGAGGACCTATTTTCCACGAACCGTCCTCTTGCAACGAAATACAAAGCCCACCAGCATTAAGAGCAGATGAGGCAAAATCTTGTGTCTCGATAAAAAGATTGAGACTATTAGCATTCGGAAACAACACGCCAGGATAAACTTTGTCCTTGAGACGTCTCATTTTACCGTTCGAATGAAGCCGAGTCACCCTGAAATACATTTGTTTCCTCCCTTTCATTTGATAAGACTATTATAACACAACTGGCTGAGTTAGTACACCACTTTCACGTACCGATTGAACTTTTTACCATGCCAAGATTTGGGAATGAAACAGCACAGCTGCAAATAACGACCGTTTTCACGAATAGTCATTCCGCTAATATTATTAGCGTAGCTAGCTTGATATTTGCCTTTCTTCGACTGACGATACCTTACTTCATACCGCCGGCAATTCTCGGGAAAAGGAAGATGAATGAGCGCAGGCGGAATGTCACGGTTGTGACCAGGAACAGCTTTGCAAATTCTCAAATTGCCGGTGGTACAAGTGATCAGTCGCTTGATCTCAGGCAAATAGACTCGTTTGGACATTTGGTCCTCCCTTTGATTTAATAGAATCTATTCTATCACTTCATTCTGAGATTGTACATCGATATTTGAGTCTATATCTTCCTTAGGACTGATCAGCTTTTCCCAGCCCGGAACCATTGTATCAAATTGCATTCGAGTGATTTCATTAAATCCACAATGACATTTCTCCCAACCAGGTAGCGTCCTCTCATTGATCCCAGACATCTTCTTAGATGCAGGGTAGACAATGACTTCACCACTACAATTAATGCAAACAGCATTAGTCTTTAAATGCATAACTATTCCTCCACTTCAGGGTTTCTAGTGTATTCAAATGTCTCAAACCGGTTTTCAGGGTTAGTGCATTTATATTCTACTTTAATCTTGATGTTGACTATTCGGAAGTGATGGAAAAGCCTATTATCAATTTCAGGAAACCAAACGAGAAACTTTGAAATTATAGACGTTCGGGAGTAATGGAAAAGCTTATTATCGATTTCAGGGAACCAACCGAGAAAATTTGAAATTATAGACGTTGAAGTTTTATTTTCTCGTTCGCCAATAATTCTAGTCATTCTCACAGTGTAGCACTGTGGACATAACTCTAAACGAACTAAAGTGTCATTGACAGATTTAGTTCTTACAGGCTTAGTACAATCTTTGCAGTCGTAGAATTGCTTCATCTTCATTTCACAACCTCCATTTGATAAGTCAATTATATCATCGAGTCCTGGGATTGTACACGACTAAATTATTGTACCATCATAATTCTCATTATCCTTCCTTACAAAGAGCAGCGCTCCACATATCTTATGATCGATTTCGAGGTGAAGGCGCATAAAATACTCATTTTCTTCTTTATCACCACAAAAGCATTTCCATTTCTTACGGCCTTCTTTTGTAGCTACCTCAGCACCCTCCCAAGCTAGATAAGGCATTACAATCCCTCCCCTGAACGAAGCCATGTCTTCCATTCTTCATATCGATCGCCAATAGTCCACAACCCTCCACCCCAATGTTTGATCAGTCCAGCTACATGAAGATCAGAGAACATTGAGGAAAGATAGCCATTTGTACCACATTCGTCGAAAGGAGCCGGGTGACATTTAGGATGTTCTTTATGCCATCCGGACTTGTAAAGAGGCGCTTCCCTGCCCAGTCCCTCGATGAGGATCTCCCGTTTTGAGGCTGAGCCATGCTCGTGGAGGTAGAGGAGAATCTTCGTGTAGACTGTGGGGTCGCCATTCTTCTTGAAGGGATGTGAGAACCTGAGAATAGCCCTTTGAAGAGGCCTGTCGTAAAATTGCTTCATTTTACAACCTCCATCATTTGATAAGACTATTATATTATACTTTCTCAGGATTGTACATTGAAAAGAATTCATCTTCAGCAGCTATTTCCTGTTTCCGCTGAGCCTCAGTGAGGCAATAGCCATCAGCTAATTCCTTGAGGAATTCTTGAAGAGCTTCCTCAGTTTCTTTTTCTTCCCAGACAAAATCGTCGTGAAAAGTGACTTCCACCTTCTGGTCCCAGCCCCACAGACCAGCCGCCATTTCAGGCTTTGCTCCAATATAGAAAGTGAAAGTCTTAGACATTAGCGCTCCTCACATTCTCCCATGGGATCAATCTCTTCCACGACAAATAAAATCATACGTTCAAGCTCATGTCTGACGTCTTTCTTATAGCCATTCACGGACGCAGGTGACAATTGTTTGACACGATTGTCGATATAGCCCTGCATTGCCTTCGCAAGCTTCGTCGGACTGACACGCGTTGTCTTTTTCATTATAAAACCGCCTCCATTTGATAAATCTATTCTATCACTTCATTCTGAGATTGTACATTAAAAATCTTCATTTCACAACCTCGCCACGCTGAAAATATGCTTCGTCATCTTGATCTTTCACAAGCTGATTTAACATCTTTTTCGTAAACTTCTTTTTACTGATTAAAACACCAAACATATCTGAACCCTCGTATCTTGGATCTTCGGTTACTATGTAGCCCAAATCCTCAAGCGCTCCAGTAAAAGCTTCAATGGCGTCGCTAGCCTTCCATTCTGCTGCACATTCCGTGTATTTGTGCAGCCTAATTCTTTTCATTTACCGCCTCCATCTGTAGTTTGGGCCATCCCATTTACGATTGATTTCCTGAATACCCTCGAAAGCGAACTCCTTCGTTGTAGTGTTTCCGAGTATAACCTTGTTTTTGCTCTGCCGAATAGCACTTTTGATGCGCTCCCCAGCCACCAATTCCACCCAGGTCTCGCCGTGATTAGCACTGATGAAATGAGAATACTTAGTCTTTCCCTTCCTGATGAGCAACCCATATTTACGATGACTCCACTTGAGTCCTCTTTCGTACGAACCCTGCCTGTTCTCAGACTCATAAGTAATAACTTTCACCACTCTGCCCTGAAACAGCACTTCTTTGTTGTTATACTTGATGTAATCTTCTTTATTCAGGATAGCGCTCAGCTTTGGCCGGTTCATTTAAGTCTCCTAATCCTCGAGATCAAGCTTCATATCAACCAGATTGCGGATGATATCGTCTATCAACTCCACTTTCGATTCATTAGCTTCAAATTCAGCCACGTGATCTTCAACTTCATGTAAAACATCCAACACAAAATCACCCGTTTTCATTTCAACTCTCCTCCATTTGATAGATCTATTCTATAACATTCTCGGGTAATTGTACACAACTATTTTAACGTAAATATAAATTAATTTTTATATATCGCGATCAAATAGCAAAGAGTGTCGCTTTTAATTGCTATTAGTAAACAGTCTATCGTTTCTCGTGTTCAAAACTATAAATTCATATGCATAAATATGAAAGCTAGTTGCTCCGACGGACAGATCCTAACAAAAACGTTGTACAATAGCACTGTCGTATGATATAATAGAGCCGGAGGGCCGGACGTCGACTACAGAACGTTTGTTTTCAGCTGCGCCTTAGTGTAATGCCGCCCAGTCAGAAACTAACGAAGCTGCTGTCATCTGTGCGCAGCGCTACATTGGTCTCTCAGTGGTCAAGTCTTTGATATCGACAGGAATGTAATTTGCGAGCGCTCAGCTTGATGCAGATTCGCCAGAAAGCTCCTTAAGCAGCGATGTACAGGAGCGCCTCAGAATGATATAATGTATGAAGATGTGGGGAGTCAGAATGAAACGCACTGCTGCGCAGTGCTTAATGTTTTACCTAGTAAAATTTCGAGATTTGGAGTTTTATGGAGTAAAACAGCGAGCGCTGCTGAGTGAGGGATCGATAAGAGATCTCAGCGTGAGAGAAATGTGTCAAAAATGACATTTTCGTGAAAGCGCTTATGCAAATATGTCAAAAATGACATTTTCTTGCTAACTGATGCCACTGTAAACGTTTAGAGGCGCGTGTTTTCGCGACCCCCTTATTTTTTCTCGAGAAAGTGCCTCATTGTAAAGAAAATATGTCAAAAATGACATTATTTAATAGCAGCCACAGCTCTCAAGCCCTCAGAGAAAGTCTTTTATGGCAGGATAAGACTTTAAACTGAAACTATCTAGTTTTTAGCCGTTTGCTGTAGTACATTAGAATAGAGAAGTTACATGGCAGAAAGAGAATTTAATAGAGTTGTATCTGAAGTTTAGAAGTTTAGAAGTTTACCATTAGAAGAGAAGTTAAAGTCATTTACATCTTTAGAGTTGATAGTATGGGTCTTGAATAGCCTGGCAGGATGCGACTTAAAGACTGTTTAGTCCAGAGCTGTGTCATCCGACCACGCACAGCATCTCATAGCATTTAGGACATAGTCTTTTATGTTGTGGAAGATGAAAGACAATACGATGGTCAATATAAACTATTCTACCGCAACCGATACAACGGCCTGCACCAATCACATCAATAGTAGCTTCCATACTATTAGGATTTAGAGTCTTTAGTCTTATAGTATCTCTAATTGTAGCATACGCTTTTTCTTTAATCTCATTCCAAAGACGAATGCTTTCATCTGTGGGCGCTCTTTTCTCGATAATAGTCTTTTCGTATGGTATAAACTCTGTTCTATTGATTAAAATTTTATAATCAAACATTATTTAAACCTCTCGTTTAAGCCGTCCCAACTATTAATACTATACGGCTTAAACATTAGAAATTCTAGATGAGAACCGCTTTCTTTACCAAAATGAGGACAATAGTGATGATAATGTGTTACAGTAGTGATTTTATATGTCTTATACGGCTTGAGCGACAAAACAATTTTCTTAACAATACGGCTTAAAAAACTATTTCTATGCGCGGTCCACATAAGAATGTCGTATTTTAAATGATCATGCCATGCAGTAGGAACATTCTGCCAATCTTTAATTTCTTTATTGCCGTGAGCCATGAAATTTCTAAGAGTAAATACGATGTCACCGAATACAGGGTTTTCATGTAAATACAATTGCCAGCCTTCATCAATATAGCGTTTAGGGACTACTTTTTGAAAACAATAGTTTATCTTCTCAAAAGTCTTTCTATCAATAGGATCTACTCTATCATTAATCACCATTATTTAGTCCTCTATTTAGCTTTTGTACGCGCCGACCAACGAAATCAAGAAAAGACCCAAAAGAACGCAAGTCCAAGGATAAGCGTTTATAGCTGCTAAAAATGTTAGCATTATTTTCTCCTCTTGCCATGCATATAAGCCGTTAAAATACAAGCAAATCTATCAGTAATTTCAGCCGCTAAATGTGGTCTAATCTTTAGTTCTTCAGAATACATCGACAAATATCTAAGAATATATTCATCCTCAATTTCTTGTCTACAATTGCAAACCACAAGAGCCGGAGTTCTACCACAAAGAGGGCATTGTCTAACTTTTTCAACTGTCATTACTTATCTCCAAGTCCGATATTCATACTTGGTTGCTTGTTGTGATAGCCATTATTAACAAGGTAGACAGCCAATAGCACTGAAATAGTTTGATCCAACGTTGTTTCTGAAAGTTTAGCAATCTCAATGAGATTGTCATACGTTTCTGAATCAAATTTGAGCTTTATAACTCTTTGCTTTTTCTTTTTGGGATTAATCCTAGTCTTTTCCACTCAGCCCTCCACTCCTTAAACAGTTCGCTAAGAGGTTTCTTGAGATCTTCACTAGCATCTGGCCCTGCGCCACCAATGTGTGCAGAAATGCCAGCACCACCAACCTTTTCTAAAGTCTTATAGTAACTAGATGGAAGTACTGACATCTATCGCATCTTTTTACCACAAAGACTTTCTACAATCTCATCAATAAGATTAAATAAAGCCATAATAACATCGCCATCATATTCCTTGGCATCATTTCTCTCGATAGCTGCAATAACATCAACATATCCACCGGCATTTGTTCTGAGCTTAGTCAGAGAAGTATTTAACAAAGCCCAAAACACGAGTAATTCATCTTTAGACTCAAAAGTAACATTAATGCCAATGGGCTCGAAACGCTGTTTGGTTTCTGGCTTAAATCTTTCAACTTTCATAATTTCTCCTCATAATCTGTTATTACTTTACCCTTCAAATGATCTAGTTCATGTTGGACCACTATCGCATTAGTTCCTTCAAATCTTTTAATAGTTCTCTTGCCCTTGAGAGTATCATATGCCACCTCCACCCAGTACCACCTAGGGATGCGCACAGCTTTCGTTGGGAGCGATAAACAACCCTCTTCAATGGAAACATGTTCGTCTGCATGAGCCACGACTTCAGGGTTGATTAAAGCGACGGGTTGCTTGTCGATAATGCATATAGCCAGTTGCAATGGAAGAGCAATTTGGGGAGCAGCTAAACCCATTCCTCTTACGCGATTAGTCGTATATACCATATCACTAACTAATGTAATAAGCCAATCACTATTAAAGTCCGTGATTTTCTCAAAATCATTGCGACTAAGAATAGGATCTGGATACTTTACGATATCATACAACTTCTTTTTATTTTTCAATAGTATTTAGCCTCTCAACTCTATTGTTATAATCGATACAAACATCTAAACACGTGCTCTTACAAATAGAATCACAATGCGTATCGTGATTTCTATACCAATCTAATCTTTCTTTTCTAAAAGAATCTGACATTTTAGCAATAGGATCTCCATTCTGCCGCATATAAATAATGCACGGAAAATGATAGTCGCCAAGAACCGCCATATCGTCTAAAACTAAAGGACATTTGTGAGAATCTAAAGAAGTCAAACCTCTTACATTTCTACCGTCTTTAAAGTTATTAATTCTATATTTCAGAATAGGGTGTTTATCTAAAACATTTTGATCTATATTAAGTTGCTTAATCTCATTACTATTCCATTGCGCGGCAGAGATGATTCTAATGTCGGCAACGCCTAAATCAGAAGCTTTTTCTATAATTGCATTAGCTTCAGCGATATTGTCTTTAGTTAGCACAACACCGACAGTAACATATGCTCTGCATGCCAGTGCTTCGATATTGTCAAGAATCTTTTTATATGAACAATTTGTCCCAGCCATTTTATTAGCAGTAGATGCGCAACAAGCGTCCAATGAAATGGAAAAATCATCGACGCCAGCGTCACATAATCTCTCATAATATTTTAAAGACGCTGATCCATTAGTTGAAATAGCTATTCTTTCAACATTTGATGCTTTTGAATAGTGTACAAGCGTTTCTAAATATGGCCAAAGTGTGGGTTCACCACCCGAAAATCTAATATTTTTTAATCCTTGTCTAGACCACAAACGCACGACTCTAATTGCTTCAAGAAAAGAGAGCTCTTTACTATATTTCGGTGTCAATGGCATGCAATAAGGACACTTAAAATTGCACTTATCTGTAAGAATTAATTCACATCTCCAAAGAGGAGATCTAGAACTTACATTAGCAGCCCTAAAATCTTCTAATGTATAGAACCCAATTTTTTCAAGCTTATTCAAATGTTTCCGCCTCTTTAGTAGTAGAATTAAAACAGATTCGCCTATCGTTGTCACACCCTATAGCGAATAAAGGCTTTTTCTTACCTACGTTTATCACATTTCCAATAGGCGTCCTAGAATGACCAAACACTTGTGGCACATTGTAGAACTTATCAGATCTATAATCAGCCCAAAAGGGACCAGAAAATCTATCCGTTCCGCCACGAGTAGGAGAAATAGCAAACAAATCATTTTTAAGTCTTGGAGAACCAGGAGATCTCTTAAATCTAGTCTCCAAGTAGACATTCCATAACGAAGTTATCTTTTCAGCAATTAAATCTACATTAGTTGTTTTGAGAGCGCTATTACCAAACGCTTCAGAAACACCACCATGAGTAACAATAAATCCATCTACAGACAAACAAGGAACAAATCTATCGACAAATTCTTCAAAGATTTCATTGAGCTCTTTTTGAATCCAGTATCTATGACCTGAACAAAGAAAAGGCGGCTCACTGAAATAGTGCAAGTCGTGGTTTCCAAGTAATAAAATAGCATCACTTTCAATGCACAGTTTTAACGTTCGAAGAATTTGCTCGTCAGATTCCTCAAAAGAATCTACATAATCGCCCACAAAACAGTGTTTTTCGTCTGGCTTGAATTTTAAGAAAGCACGAGCCTTCTCAAAATTACCATGGATATCTCCAAGCACCAACATTAGCTATTAGCTCCATAAAATTTTCTATTCATTTCAACTACAATACTATCAATAAACTCTTCAGCGGGCTTTTCTGGCAAATTGCTTTTAGATTCAAGAGCAGCCAGCCTTTCTAATCTAATTTCGATAAGACGTTTGAACGCTTCGAATGGTACATGACCGTTTCTAATTTCAAGACATACGCCAAGATTGTTGCCAGTCAATGGCATTGGGATTCTATAGTTCATTTCAATGTGCTCAAGTTGAACAAGCAATCTATAAAGATGCATTGCCGCCTTAACATCGTAACCATTTATATCAATAGAGATTTTACGCTTTGAGTTCATTTCTGGACTACAATTGCCATCGACTTTGATCTTATGAAGTTGAGCCTTAGCATAGCCCAAATAAGATTTGTAGACTCGTCTAGTCAAAAATTCACGTCTAATACTTTGAAGATGTCTAGAGTATTCAGTTTCAATAAGAATATTTTTAGGATCTTCAATCCAAAGCAATTCAAGAATGTTAGGGTTGCCTTGAAGTGCAAGAGATACAAATTTCTTAAAGCTGTAAATTGTTTCGTCGGGATCTTTCGAAACCTTAGACTCAAACGGATTAAGTCCAAACATTGAAACTGAGTCGGGAAAAGCAATGCTACGAATATCAGTGTCAGAGTTTTCGTTAGCCGTGCCATAAGCCTTGGAGCCACTAATCACAGAGTAGATTTCAACGTAGTTTTTTCGCATGCTCTTCCCTCATTTGTTTTTCTAACTCGTCACCCCACTTCTTTAAGAAATACCTTGCAATCACTACATACGCAAGAATAACAACAATTGCTATAAGGCAGAAAATCCCTTCATTCATTGTTATACTATATCACCACAGCCTAAGATTGTAAACATATTTATCCGTTGCAAGATTCTTCAACGTATTGCACATTCTTTGGCTTAATTTTTACGCCAAAGACTTTCTCAATTTCTTCAGCGACAATTTGTGGAATCTCACTAATCTTTCTATCACCAAAATTTTCCTGAATAGTAAGCGGTGACATACCTACCCATGTATTGTCGTCTTCGTAGTAGGCACTGCCAGTTGTAAGAAGCGTGTCTTCAGCCTTAGCAGCAAAGAACTCTTTTACGCTTCCACTATATTCTTCTTCAAGAACATCTTCATCAGGAAGTTCAAGCTTAAGCTCTTCAGAATCGACACCCCAGACTACAAAAGAGCTTGAAGAGCTATTGGTTACGAAGTCAGTTCTGATCTTCATCCGTTATACCAACCTTCCTCAACGTAATTTATATCTTTCTTTTCAAAAGACGTCCCAAAAGCTTTGTTGATTTCGTTCGCCGCGATCGTCTTAACGTCGCTGAGGTGTGCATCAGGAAATGCTTTAATGGCTTTATTTATATCCAGCCCCAAAGAATAATAGTCTTCCTCATACCCGCCAAAATGAAGCACAGTACCTCTAATCTTTTCTTCAAGATAGCCGTAGACATCGTCAGTTTCTGGAATGTTCAGTCTTTTCACTTGAACACCAAAACACACAAACGAACTTGACGAGCTATTAGTCACAAAATCGGTTCTGATCTTCATATTTTCTCCTTAATCGTATACGACTTCTTCTATGTAACGAATGTCTTTTTCAGTAAAATTTGTTCCACAAAGCATGTTCAATTCAACTGCAACTCGTCTTGGCACTTCGGACACTTTTAAATTTGCAAGCTCCTTAGCTCCAAAAATTGTTCCCATTGTAATGCCCACATATTGACCGTATTCATCGCCACCAGAACAAAGAAGAGAATCTTCAGTTTTATTTTCCCAAAATTCGCATCGTCCTATTCGATCGAGTTCAGCCTGATCTTCGGCATTTAGCTTAATTTCATTAACGTTTACACCAAAAAGGACAAAAGACGAAGAGCTACTATTAGTCACAAAGTCAGTACGAATTTTCATTTGATTTCTCCTATTACCACTGTCTATCGAGCACAACTAAACCTGGAAGAAGTTTTTGAACGCCTTCATAGTCACCTTCAGTCGTTTCGTGAATATATCTACCAACGGGTTCGTCATCTTCAGAACTTACTTGAATATCAAATAGCGTATTTCCCTTTTCTATTTCAGCTAACATAAGTTCCGTAGTCTCTGAACTTAAATCGTTATCTTTACTATATTCTAATACAGCCTTCTTTGACGACATTACATCTGACGTAAGATTATTAAAATCAACAGGAATAGTCACTGAAGTCTTGAGATCTTTCTTGCTCTTTGCACTGATTATAAAGCTTGAACTACTTGAATTAGTTACGAAATCAAGTCTAATCTTCATGTCATCACCTCAATCTAAATTATATAATAAATAATAGCCATCGCCTGTATCTAATGTCGATAAGTGCGAAAAGAAATCGGCGCTTTCAGCATCGCTATAATCGACACTTATATAAACAACACAATACCCATTCTCTATAGCCTTTTTCATAGACTGAAATCTTACGTCTTCTTTAGCGTCAAAATCATCTCCAAACTGATAGCCATAATATTTAACCAACTTTTCAATCGTAGAGATTGTCTCAGCTCGTCTATTTCTTGCAATCAACTTAATCATATTGCCAAAACTTGGAGAGTTTTTTACAGCGATAATAAACGAAGACGAAGAACTATTAGTCACAAAGTCAGTTCTGATTTTCATAATTAGTCTCCGATGTTCTTGAACTTGATCTTTTTGGTTGCAAATTCCCCAAGACTATACCAGACGCAGCTGGCATCACCGTCTTCAGAACTGCACCTGCCGCCAGAGACATACCAGTCACCGAGCTTCATGCCATACTTGCGCACAGACTGTATGTTTATCTTGATAGTGTCTCTGATCTGCTCATCGTTCTCGTCGTGTTCGTCATTGTAGCTCATGATTTCTTCAATAGCATGCTTGATGTGCTTGTCAATAGCTTCGTCGATGTCTTTGTCGGTAATATCGCTCTTTACAGCAATAATAAAAGAGCTGCTACTTGAATTAGTTACAAAATCTGCCCTGATTTTCATGCTTCACCTCACTTAAGATGCTTCTTTTTATTTATTGCATTCACACGTTTAGCGATCTCTTTTTCAGACATGCCATGCCAAGGAATCTTATATTTTGTGTCGAGATCATGATAGTGAGCTTCACTCCACCTAACGTATTTATCATCGATCCCAATATGCTCAAAGAACTCTTGCATGCCAAAATTGTCCATTGAAGTCTCACCACTAATTTGATCTACTTCGTCTTCAATGTTCCAGGGATCTAAATAAAATGGCGCCTCGTTTGATTTTCCAAGCTTGGCATAAATACCATTAAAAAGATTTCCAAAATACTGATGATTTTTAATCATATAGATCTGATGCTCTGTCAAGCGATACTTCTTAATGACAAAAGCGGAGGAGCTACTGTTAGTTACAAAGTCAAGCCGAATTTTCATCTTTATTTCCTCAATGATTATCGTTATCTAATACAATGCGAGAGCCTTTACCAAAAATAAAGTCTTTAAGACTTTGTTCACTGTCAAACATTTCAGTATTGCAACCCTCACCAGCATTAGATTGATGATCTATATAGCCCCACACTACATCGGAGCATTTTTTCTCACAGCTATAATCGTTAGAAAGTTTATAGTCGATAATACTAATATTAGAATTCTTTTTAATGACTTTTTCAAGCATCTCAAGCCATTCGTCTTTGCCTGCATACAGTGTTTGAAGATATGCAAAATTTATTCTAGTATAAATATCATAACCCACTGTTGCGGGTCCCCAACCAAATTCTGTTTCGCCTTTTCGACCTACGAAAAGGCTATTATAATCACAGCTCAATTCATCATAGCCCTTCTTTGCATCGATTACAACGAACGAGCTTGAGCTTGAGTTAGTAACAAAATCGGTCCTAATTTTCATGACTTTTCGCTCCTGTTGCATAATACAATTTGTTTCTTTATGGGACAGCCGCCTTTACACTCTACCACATCTTTGCAACCCTTGCATGAAGTACGGAAAGAATTTCTGAAACTCTCAAACTTCTCACTGTCCCAAGCCTGTTGGATAGTGTATTCATCATTCATGTCGATTCCCCACTGATGGTCTTGATCAAAAGAACAGGGCAGTGCAACCATGTCAGCCGAGATATACATGCTCCACCTTGCACCCTCACACGTATCAATAGACTTCTTATTGATTTTTGAAGTCATATTGAGAATGCCTGGGACCGAGCAAGAGTCAAAGCCAATCTTAAATGGAAATTTCTCATTATCAATAAGACTAAAAAATTCCTTCACTTTTTGATCATTTGCATTGAGAATTTGCTCATCGGTTCCCAAGCCCACAGGTTTGTGTGCGAGGAAAATCACAGCGTTAATTCCTTCAGGGAAATTATCAAAATAACCACCAGCCGACAACTTAAGAATAGCCTCATCAATGCTAAAATTACCGAGTACATAGTGAATGTTTGTCTTGCAGCCTGCATCCACAAACTTCTTGATAGCCGCAAGCGTGTGTGGAGCCCTTTGCCAGGAAACCGCCACAGCACCACAGTACTTCTTGGTAAGAGCAACTTCTTCATCTGTCAGTTCCATGCCTGAAGTAGTATAGTTGGGCACAATGTTATTGGCCCTGCAATACTCCAGAATCTCTTTGAAGTTCTCATGCTTATTAGGGTTCCCGCGTCCGCCGAGGGCGATCTGAAAGACTTTGCCCTTAGACTCATCCACAATAGACTTGAAGTCAGCAAGAGTCATGTTGGGCATGTACTTGTTGAGTCCATCCTGATAGCACTCAATTCCGGCAGCTTTACAGAGCCCACGCTTACCAGAATCACAGTGTCCCATGATTCCAACGTCAATCAATTGAGGGTAAGTAGTCATGAAAGAATCGACGCCAGTGTCTTTACCATTCTCAATTACGCCAGTTCTAACATAAAAACCCGTCTTGGGGTCGAAAATAGAAAGAAACTTATTCTTCTTGTCGGCGAGTCTTATCATGCGAACTCCTTATTCGAGCCGAAATTAGATCGATCGTAATACTCTTTGACCATATTCTGAAATGACTTTCCGGTTGTACTGTCTGGCATTGAAAGAGGTACGACTTTCTTATTTAGAGCAAAGGCCATTCCTAAGTCGAATAAACATCCTTGGCTTTTTCCATCCCACACGAAATGAACGATGTCAGCTGACTGTATGGCTATTAGATTGTCTGAGCATATTTTTAACCCTGTGGGGTCATCTTGATTGGTATCTCTCGGCGGCCAATAAACCTCATACCCGTCTCCCTCAAGTGCCTCCATGTAATGCCTGGTTGTGCTTGAGTCCACGCCCCTTACGGGACATATAAGAAAAGATTTCATGCAAGCTCCTTTTTAAAACTCGTGGTTATTACTAAATCCTTTCAAATACTTGTCGCATGTATCGTGTTCTGATGCATAAGCCATTGCACTTGGGGCCATAGCAGTAGGAATAGTATACTTTTCGCCAGCTGAACACCAATGTCGATTCCAATCAAAATGGAAATTTCGACATTCACCACATTTACGTTTATATATCTTTTTGTTATCCATAAGACTATAGTATCATATTAGTCTTCAATTGTACATAATTAATTGTCGGTTTCATATACTTCGATTCCACAACGCGAGCACTCGTTATAGTGACCGAATGCAGTGCCACGCTTATATTCCCATTTGCCACGACAGCGAAATCCATGATGCGTTTCGCCAAACCAAACTATCAAAGCAAACAAGATCATCAAAATCGCAATAATTAGCATATCTAACATGTCATCACCCCTTGATATTAATTATTGGAGTTATAAAATCAACTGTTTTTACGACAATTCCTTCCTGAGCCTTCATGACGTAGTCGAGATCTTTATATGCATCTGGAGCCTCGTCAAGAGTAGACTCAGATACGTTAGCTAAGATTCCGTTCATTTGATCTTTAAACGTCTCCAAAGAGATATTCTTCTTGGCGAAACCACGAGACATCTTGCGGCCAGCGCCATGAGATGCCGAAGAAAGAAACTCAGCATTACCCAAACCTTCAGTAATATACACACCAGACTTCATAGAGCCTGGAATTACACCAAGCTGCCCGACATCAGCAGGAGTAGCGCCCTTACGATGCAACACATCGCCATTCTCTAAGACTATAGCATGATTATGATTTTCATTTATATAATCAAACAATATTCTACTACCAGTGATTAGATTAGCAATTTCCTTCAACATATCAAGTCTATTAGCCAAAGCGAATTCAAGAGCAAAGTTCATGTCAGCCAAATAAGCCTTGCCCAATGAAGAATACAAATCGAAGAATTTATGATAGAGCTGATTATCCTTCTTTGCCTCGTTCATATACCAATCGCCAATTTCCCAACCTGGTCTACGAGAACCTGAGTGTATTGTAATGAAGATGCTTCCTTTTGCATTGTAGCCAATTTCGATGAAGTGATTGCCTCCGCCAAGAGTTCCATTCTGTTTAGTCAACTTAGCATTTACTTTATCTGTGAGCTCTTTATTCCCTGAAGCTGACTTGAAAGATTTTGAATAGGGATTATCATGTTCGGCGAAACCAACAGGAATGCATTCTTTAATTTCTTCGAATAAATATAGCCTGTCTTTCTCTTTAAAATTATTGATATCGCTATTGGGAATTTCATAACAACACATACCGCACCCGATATCGTATCCCACGTAAGAAGGAGAAATGTGGTCTTCTACCAATGCAACGGCACCAACGGGCAAATCGTAACCCTGGTGGCAGTCGGGGAGAACAGCGATCTTCTTGACAAACGGAATATTTGCGTTGTCATAGAGTTGCTTTTGTGCACCTTGTTCTATGTCTTCCATAGGAATAAGATGCACGATTTTATCAGCATTTGGCATTTAGATACCCTTCTCGTTTCTAATTTTTTCTCTTACTCTCATTAAAATCTTACCAAGATGATTTTCACCTACGCCTTCGCACACTCCCCAAAACGTATCGTGCCATTTGTTTGTTTCCTCAAGATATGCGTCACCAGTTATAAGCAAAAGACGTCTAAGATCAGTATCGCTGATAAACTTGAGCAATACAAGATCTTCCATAGTCTTAAGACTTCTTTCATGCCAATCTATCTGATTGAGAGTCCTACCAGCACGCTTTGCTTGAGCCGGAGTATCCATTCTAGAAATATGGCCTCTTATTACCCAATCGTTTGTTTTTGCTGCTTGATAGGCATGTTCAACTGTTGGATATTCTACACCTTCAAACGTCACTTTAGATGGATAAAAATTAGAAAGAAATCTATATTGCCCAAAGAAACCTTTTATCTCATTTGGCACAGTTTTCATGTTATTTTTCCTTCGTTTCTCGAAGTTTGAGAAAGCGAGTCACAAGATCTTTTCCACCCTTTATCTTGAGATAGCCATTGTCTGATTTGATTCGAGTAACAATCTCATCCACAATTTCATCACCCACAAAATGAATAAGATGTGGATAAGACTTAAAAATAAGAAGGGCATTGAGCCAACCAGGTGTATTGTATTCATTAGCCTCATTCTTCAACTCTTTCTTGAAGAGAGCATCAATTTCCTTCTTTAATGTAAACCGAAAATCCGCCGCACAATCGGAATCAACCCAATGAGAAATTCCCATAAAGCCCATGCCACACCTCCTCCATTTGATAAGTCATTATATCATATAAACCTGCGATTGTACAAAACAAAAATGGGCCCGAAGGCCCATTCTGTAAAATATAGCTAAGCGATTATTTGATGTTAAACTCTCTTTTAGCAAATTCTAGAAGAATTTCGCGTTTATTCTGCTCTGGATTCTCTAACACAATTTCAAGCGCATTATTGAGAAAACGGCCGAATAATGGGCCAGGTCGAATCCCGAGACCTATCAGATCGTTTCCATTAACAGCCAGATCTTTAGTGCTTAAAGGCTGTTTTGTTGTTTGAATGAGTCTAATGCGCTTAATTAATTTCTTGAATGAATATGGAATGCCTTTCTTAGCCAAATTAGCTTTCCTATCAGCCAATCTAGCTCTCAAAATATTTTTGAATTCGGGCAATGCCATAAACTTTTTAATCGTTTTGTCTTTTGTAGAATCATTGAAAAAATACATGTGATGTCTAATTACGTTGTCAACTTTTTCAATTTGATCAGTTGAAAATTTAAGTCTCTTCATTATCTTCCTAGCCATGTCCGCACCAATAACTTCGTGTCCAAGAAAATGATAGTCGTTTATTTCAGGATCGAGTTTCTTTGTCTTCACTTTACCCACGTCATGAAGCAGCAACGCTAATTTAAGTACGGGATCTTTTTTCTTAATAGCATCTGCGGCTAGAATATTATGATACAACACGCTCTCAGCGTGATGCTTATTCTGTTCGACATCAAACCCTTCGTATAATTCTGGAATCACTTCCTTAAAGAAGCCAGTAGCCAACATGAGATAGAGTCCTTTGATAGTATCTCTTGACTCAAACATCTTCATCATCTCAGCCGAGATTCTTTCCGGAGCCTCTTTCTTTATCAAAGGCATGTTACGCTGAATAGCTTTAAAAGTTTCAAGATCCATGTTTAAGTCTTTGCTATTAGCGAACCTAATAGCCCTCAACATTCTCATGGGATCTTGTTTAATACGTTTATCAGGATCGCCAACAAATCTAAGTATTCTATTCTTAGCGTCTTCAATTCCGCCGACAAAATCGAACACTTGTTTACTTTCGGGATCATATACAAGTGCATTAACTGTGAAATCTCTACGTCTTACATCTTCATCCACTGAAGAAGCAAGAGATATTTCAGTTTCTTTAGCACTCGTAGCTTCTTCGTCATCTATCCTATACGTCGCCACCTCATGCCCGTCAACTATATTTACAGCAAATTTAGCGCCAACAGAGCCTTGTATACCAAACAATTCATGAATTTGATGTGGTCTCGCCGATGTTACGATATCGAAATCCTTAGGTTGTTTGCCTAAAAGAGCATCTCTCACACAACCACCAACAACATACGACTCGTGTCCTGCAGCCTTAAGTTTGTCTATAATAGCCAAAGTCTTAAAACCCAAATTAATTTGAAACGGATATTTTCTAGCTTCTATAGCTTTCTCATGCATTGTCGGCTGTCTTTCTTGCGACTCTTCGTACACATACTTAAAGCCGCCTTTATTATCAGGCACTCTACGTATATATTTATGATTGCGCTTTTGCTCGCCTTGTTTCATTAAATTACCATATTATTGATCCAAAATTTAGTGACGACGGAGACATAGGCGGCGAACTACTATTAAAATATCCTAAACCATATATTTGAATATTAGGATCGGTTGTTTTGCTTACATATGAAAGATCAGAACATAACCTTTTAACTATTCTATGATTTCCTCCGGGATCTTGAAAAGTCTGATCACCTATATATAAATATGTATTGTCTGTGGCTATACTGTAGGCGCTATTAAATTGGTCGTTTCCTGTTCCTAAAGATCCTATCTGATCCACATATGAAAGATCAATCTGCTGACGTTTAACTACTCGATAATTACCATTATCACAAATATATAAGAAAGTATTATCCAAGCACACGTCAGTAGGCGAATTAAACTGGTCATTACCCGATCCCGCTGTACCAATATGATCCACATACGAAAGATCGGAACATAGACGTTTCATGATTCTATTGTTACTCACGTCACAAATATATAGATAAGTGCCATCGGTAGCAATGCCCTGTGGTGCACTAAACTGATCAAGTCCTGAACCTGAAGATCCTATTTGATCTGCATATGAAAGATCGGAACACAACCGCTTAACGATTCTGTTGTTGCCCGAATCACAAATATATAGATAAGTATCGTCTGTAGTAATGCCCTGGGGTTGGTTAAATTGATCATTTCCTGTCCCGGGGGATCCTATCTCGGCTACAAGTGAAAAATCTGATGCGAGACGCTTTTCAATTTTATGATAACCGCTATCAGATAGATACAAATAAATATTGTCTGTCGTGATAGAAGCGTACTGCGACGAGGTGCTATAGTTGCTTAATACAGAAAGATCTGACAGATTTCTTTTAGAAAAAGAATAAGAAATGCCATCAAATCCAACATGACATAAAAATTCAGTCATTTAAAACTCCTTAAGCTCGCCATCGAATAAAAATGTAAGATTATTTGCCACTTAAGCCTCCGGTCTTATGACTATTATTCGCTTGTTTTTCTTTCTCGCATATCTAATTGTTGCCCATGTTCCGCTACGAAGCTCTTCATGCTCGGTTTTTGGAGTTGCAAGCATAACATCAGCCGAATCAACAATATTATGATTTCTATCGAGATAGGGCAAAGGTTGCATAATTACATCGCCCTTACAAAATGCTCGCTTAATATCTTTGTCAGGAGGATGTATTTCAGTCTTTATATTAAAAGCAACACACAAATCATGAAAATCCTTATCGGCGCCTATACAATCGCCATGAACGCCGAACGAAGGCTTTTTCATTTCAAGAATCTGAGCAACAACCTTCTTCTGATAAGCAGACATCCCTTGCTGCGTTCCTGTAAAACCAATCTTCATACATCTTCCCTCCATGCAGTGAGAAGTTCTTGCTTACTAACCTTTTCAATGGGCTTTTTAGTCCCATATCTAGCTGAGCAATGACTTTTCTTTCTTGAAAAAATTTCTTTAGCTCTCAAAACTTTCTTGCCAGAGTCTTTTTCAGAATCACGTTCGAAAAAATTCATATTAGATCCTCCATTATATAATAGATGAATCGAGTTGTACATCGAATTTTTTAAGAATTCTATCTCTTGAAGCAAAGTTTTCTAAACCGTTTTCTAACAATTTAACCGGCCTATCAGAATAAATGCTTCTAGTCTTTACACTATATACTTTAGACTTCTTTCTTTTAAGATCGTTAAATCTTTTGAATCTCTTTCCATCTAAAGTTCTAATTCTATTAATGTCAAACACTTTTTTAATCGAAGCATTTTTAGTCATTACCTCAAAACAACTTATATCACCTCTCTTATTATAACATATATTCAGATTTAAATACACTGTCTTGCCGCGTGTTATCCAATTGATATAAGCCACTTTACCTGTATAATCAGAATAAGAAACTGGCAAAAAACTCTTATCTTTAATTATAGGCAAGAAAGAAGCGACTTTATTCGAATACTTTGAAGCGCTCTTTATATATTGTTTAAGCGATACGATCTTTTCTTTTAAATCAGGAATGATAAGAAGATTCGCTAAAGATTCCATTTAATTATTGACTTAATAAGATTGTTATTATTAACAACCCTTACCTTAGATTTTTTAATTACAGCTAAATGAATTTGCTTATCTTTTAAATAGCAACTAGACACTGCTTTAGTTAAGCGATTGCTAGACACGTGAATCTTCGATTTAAAAATTTCGTCTTTAAATAATTGATTGTGAACCATCACAGCATAGATGGCCTTTGTACTTTTACTTACAGAAGTTGACTTTAATATAGCAGCACTAAAACCTTTTATAAAATAATCGTTTGGGTGGTTAATTTTATAATCAACAAGCGTCTTGTAAATGCTTTTATATTGATCTACTGTAAGATTTGCTCCTTTAAACAAAACAGTATAAAGAGCCTTAAATATTGCAAAATTACGAAAATACCCTACAGCTTTAAGAATAGACGTAAGCTCAGCCTCATTAGCTACAGCCACAGTATTAGGATGAAGAAACTTAAAGTTTCTAGTCTTTATTAGATTCTTAATCATTTATGATATTGTCTGTTTCTTTATTTGAGACAACCTCAGCTTTGAATCGTCTATCCAATGGCAACAACCCTGGCACAACAACGTGCTCATGTTCATAGGGATACGACCAATGATTAATGTTTTTATAGTCCCTGTTTATCAATATCGCTTCAACAGGTACTTCAGCACTACTAATTACATGGCCAAAATTTTCAGCGACGCCTCTATCTGATGTCCAAGAAGAAACAGCTGATTTAATCTCACTCACGCCATTGCCTCTATAAAGAGTAAACGATCTATCACCCAGTTCTTTTTGAGTGTTTTCATAGATTGCTCTTATTGTTTTTGATAAACTATCTTTAATATCTAATCGTCTTGTATTAACCACTCTATTAGATGCGATGTGATAATTAACATAGGTGCCTCTGTCTATACCTTTTGCATCTACAAATGCTTCAACAGCATTGCTCATTAGTGAATTGTGAGAAGCAGAAGACCACATACGTATAAACGCTGGTACTTTGGCCGTTATTGGAGTTTTGTCGTTTAATAATGCTATAGTATTGATTGCTGAATTAAACGCTGCATAATCAAAATACATACTTCGACCAACACCTCTAACCATATCGCCCAATGGCTTACCAATCTTATTTTCAACTGAAGACGCTATTTTTGATTCAAATACATCTTCGCCAGAATATGCCATATCTATTGTATTTAAAGCAACATTTACAAAGCCCTTTTCATCGCTAGATAAATTTCTACCACCAGCAATGAAAAGAGTGTCCTGATAATATTTATCAAGTCCATGTTCATTTATATACGAAAACTGTTGCTCCGATACGTGAAAAGAATTGGCACCAAGTCTATTGAATGAAAGAAACGAAAAAGCTCTTTTTTCACTGAGACTAGTAATCAACTGACTAATGACTGTATCGTCGGCGTCCTTAGTTCCCTGAAGACTTCTAATTTTATCTATAACTTTAGATGTAGCATGCGCAGTAAATCTAGAAGCGCCAGAATATATTCCTTTTTGTTTCATATTCCATTGGTTTGCAAAGTTTTTGTTATCTCTAGCTGTCATAGATGAATACATTGAATCTTCCTTAAATGATTGCAAACTATCTATTAATCTAATAGAAGATTCTATAGCGTAATTGTCGTCCAATGAATCTATCTTACCACTTATTTGTTCTAGATACATACTAAAAGTGTTTTGGACGAATCTATTTCTAGTCTTCATCAATTGATCGACAGAATTAAACACTGAATCAACTAACCAATCGAGTTTAGGATCTGAACCCTGTAGCCATTTGATATCTTGCATAATATTATCTGCTACATTAAGTGAAGTTTTAATTCGATGAACCAAAAAAGAAAGCTTTTCTAATTCTGGATAATCACTGAAAACTTCTTTTGAATCTGCAGCTTTAATTCTATCAGCCACGCTGCTAAAAATGTTCTCGGTTATGCTACTATTGAGCACTGCTATTGTATGATTAACAATACCCAAAACCGAGGATGCCTGAAGCATTGCTTTCTTGACTTCTGTTTTAGCTTGTTCATCTAATTTTTTGTTTTCTACATTCAAGTCTTTCAAGTTAGCTTCTGAGCCAGCGTATCTAGAATTTTTATAGTCCATTATCTTAATAGCTTGGTCGATATAACCATATTTAGCATTTGGATCGTTCATGAGTTCGTATACGCCATCTTCTATGCCTGCTATTTCTTTGGCTACATTCGTATCTACCATTCTTTCTATACCAGCGATCCATTGAGAAGCCGACACGCCCTTGCTAAATTCTGGTAAATCTTTAGGAGCAGTTGGCCACGCATCAAATGGAAGAAGCTTTTTAGGCTTTTCTTCTTCACTACCATTTTTCTTTTGACCAAGAAGTTCTGTTAGCTGAGCCAACAAACCGCCCTTAGGCTTGCCCTTTTCATCAACCTTACCCGTCTTACCTTTTGGTTCGGTGTAAATGTATTTGTACTTGCCTTCAGAACCTTCACGTCTGATATATTTATGACCGGGTTTTTGCTCGCCCTTTTTAGCTTTCATCAAGTCAGTCTCTTCAGATTTATCAACATTCAACATGCCATTCCATACAAGAAATTTAGTAACAGCAGCTAAAAGATATGAATCCATATCTGATCTGGGTTCTCTAACCATACGAAGCAAATCTATAACGGGAACCCACATATTAACAGACTTCTTCTCGTAAATTGAGCCATCTGTAGAAGGCTTCTTCTGTGGTAAGCCCGTTACATCAACGATACACATCACATCCAAATCTTTTTGAGAGCCTGCAGCAAGAAGCTCGCCAACATATTCAAACCATCTTCTATCAGCAACGATTCCAGCTTCTTCTTCTAGTTCTCTCCTAGCAGTATCACGCCACCAATCCGAGCCTTTTTCATCGGGCTCTTTTCCACCAGTTATAATAGAAAGAACTGTATCATGTATGGGAGTATATTCGTCTCGAATAAGCACTTCTTTTCCATTTGGACCAATGCGATATGGAATTATAGCCACGCCTTTACCATTCTTTTCGTATACATAACCAGTCTTAGGCTCTTCTAGTATAGTCTTATGAGGATGTGACAAAAGAGCTCTGTCTTTACGCACGAATTGTATGTTATTAAAATTAATCCTCATCTGGCCACGCCACGTTTACTTCCTCTTCCAACTTTTTCATGCCAAAGTCTTTCTTGGGTTCCTGTTCTTTTTCTTCACGTTGTTCAGAAAACAAAGTCTCAGTATTAACTTCTGATTTCTGACGAGAAGACATGCTCTTATAACAATCCCAATCGTATAGCTTAGTCATTATAGATTTTCTCTCTTTGTTCGTAAGGCTTAGGAGTTCTATCTTTTACTTTTTCTTCACGTTGCAGTTTCTTATATGCCTTACTAGAAGGATCTCTTTCTTCTCTTAATAACGCTTTAGAAATTGCGCGGCAATGCCAAGACCCATTATCGTCTTTACTAAGACGCAGAAGCTTTTTCTTTTGTGTTTCACTTTTGGCTTCTTGTTTAGAACTTCTTTCCATTTCAGCCAATTTAGTATAATACGTGTCATCTTCCTTCAGATGATCCATAGCAATATCTGCAGCCTTAACTTTCTTTTCATCATCGTCTAAATTGGGATCTTTGCCCACGTGTTCCTGCTCAACGTCAATACCAGCCTGCAATTCCTGCTGATCAACGTCTTTATAGTCTAAATCGTCACCAATACCGCCATCTATAGGGTTCGATCTTGAAGATGCGTTCTTAAGTTCTTCTTCCCTACCGGCATTAGCAGGAATTCGTTTAGTTACTTTAAACTCTGATTTGCCGGGTTCTTCCTCTGAAACAACGACATCATCTTTCTTCTTGTCATACTCATATGCTTTAGTTCTAGCCGGAGGAGCATTTCGCTTATAATTTGGCGTCGTCACAGTAGTACTACCAATTTGAGAAGCGTGGCCTTCTGAAGTTCCCTTTGAAGGAGCTGGTCTTACGTTGGACCAATCTACATTTTCTAGTGGAATTTTTTCAACACCACTTTTCTCATTAGCTTGTTTTCTAGCTTTAGCAGCTGCGAAATCTATGACTTCACCTTTTTCGACGCCCTCAGACTTATTAGCGTTGAATTTATTAGCCCATGAGTCGAAACCAGGATCATGAGAAAGATTTTCTTCGGGAAGACCATCGGGTCCAAGATCAGGTTTCTTAATAGGCTTTATTCTAGGACCGCCTTCTTTCTTAGTAGTACGTCTAATCTTCTCATGCACCTCTTCAGAAGACATAGCTTTATTAGCATTTCGTTCATTAAAATCTCTAACAGCTGAACCTTGTGAAACATTAGAATGCCAAGGGTTTTTCATTGGCTTGCGTTTGCGACGTCTTTCTTCGATAGACACAAGAGGAGTTACGTCTTTCTGTTTTGGCTTCCAAATAATAGAGCCTCTAGCGCCATGCCATGCTTCATGAGTATCTGTATCATACTCATCTTTCTTAACGTGCTCTTCCTCTTTTTCATCTGTAACTAAATAGCCCACAAGCGGTTTTAATGTAGCAGCTAAAGGTTGATTTTGAGTATATTGAAGAATCACTTTACCAAATTTACTCTTAATAGTTACTTTTCTTTTAGCTCTTTCTTCTCTTTTAGCAATAGCCTCGGGTGAATAGTGAATGAGACTTACTGTGTGAGGCTTATTTGGATCTATATAAGCACGCTTGTAGACTTTTGTTCTATCAGGAGACTCAACTGTATATTCACCAATCTTATCAGAGTCTTTTGATTTTCGGCCATATTCATGTAAAGAACTAGTATCTGATGATAGCTTTTCGAGCGTTGGCACATCACCCTTTTTAGTCATATGTCGCTTGAACATTGATAATTGTTTCTTTTGCCCGGCGACATCAGAACTGTTTCTATCATAAAACTTCTTTTCATCGCCAGGTTTCCCATGTTGTTCCATATGTTCTGCATCACCAAGAAATCTTTTAGATTGATCTGGTTTTGGGTTTGTTGCTGCGTCTTTATTGCCCTTATTTAATTCAGAGTCTTTACTTCTACCAAGATAGCCTTCAGGCGAAGAGGCAATATTGAGAACACTTCTGCCAGTTTCTCTTTCCTTCATTTTTTCTTTTAGTGCCTCAGCTCTGATGAAAGCCTTGCGCTTTTCAGCCTCTTCAGCTGCATCAATAGGATAGCCGCCTAAATTACCATTATCACTACCTTCAGAGCCCTTAATAAGCTTGACTCTACGACCAGCAATCATAAGAGATTTTCTAGTTGATTTCTTGGGATAATCAGAGCCCTTATGTTGAGTATCGGGACCGTTCCAGCTTCTTTCGTTTTCGCTAGGAGAACCAAAAGCAGCCGCAATAGGCTGACCAGTTTCGGCAGTAGAAGGGAAGTCTCTTGGAACTGAAGCTTCTAAATCGTAAGCCTTTCCAGTAGAAGGAAAGTCAATTTTTTCACCCTCAATATCGTTTTTGCCAACATTTCCACGAGTCTGAAACACTACAGGAGAATATAGTCTGCCGTCTTTAATAAGATCGGGATTGACAACAGCCTTTGAATCGGGATGATTCTTAAAATATTCGATTCTTCTAAGATCTTTCACGGCGCCCTCATGAGATTTTGGTTTAGTAAGTCTTTTGCCCGTATGTGAAACGACGATTTCTCCGCCAGAAACTTTTTTTATTGTCATTTACTTCTCCTTTTTCTGCTCTTTATACAAAGTAGGCGGAGGATTTACTGGTGCTTGCTTTTTTTCTGTGTCTTGATTCTCAATTATGCTAGTATAATGAATATCTTTTTCTATTCCACCGGTTATTACGTATCGCATTTAATCCCCATACTTTTCAAAAAAAGTGTCAAATATTTTGTAAGTCTCTGCTTCTTTTTTCTTTAAATCATTTGGCAGTGTAAAATAAAACGCACCAGCCTCAGCAAAATGTTCCTCAGCACTCAATATCGCGTATTCGCTTATCATTGAAGCATTCATTTGTGCTTGTAATTGCTCTTCCTTATCTGAACCCTTTACCTCACTAGCAGAAGATTCAGCATACTTTCGCATTTTTTCATCTAATTTGCCGAACTCATCTATGAACTTGATCGCCTTTTTGATATAGTCCTTATCAAGCTTTTGATCAACTGAATCTGAAGTGAGTGGCTGTTTATGCTTAAGTCTAAGAGCACCATAAAAGAATCCATGCATAGTTTCATGTAACATAACTCTTTTCTTAAACGTCTCAGACAAGTCATTAGGGAAATTAGCAATACAAAAAGCTATCTTGCCCTTATTAATATTAAATGAGCCTGAAGCCGATCTAAACTCGTCTTTTTCCTGATATTCAGGCGGCACTGCTAACACATCGAAAAATGTGTCTATATCATTAGTCACCCTCACAGAAGAAACGCCCGAATTAATGCACGCATAATGTATTTCATCGATTTCAGAACAAGCTTCTTCAAACAAAGACTTAAATCCCTTATCAGTTGCATCAATGGAAGATAGAAAACGATTCTTTCTTATTTCTTCTACTTTGTCGACCTTTTTTGATCTCGGCTCAGTTTCCCTATAGATATATCTAACTTTGCCATCTTCAGTCAGCTTTTTCCTCAAAAACTTAGAGCCAAACTTCTTTCTTTCAATCGTCGGAGAATTCATTATTCACCTCGAGAAGAATTTAGTTCTTGCTGTACCTTAGAAATTTTTTCATTGTACTGAGAAGTTCTACTACCTGCCATCGTAAAGAGTTTCTTATACTCCTTAGCAGCCACACCTGTAGGCAAAAATCTAGAAGCCTTAGTCCCAAGAGCCTGAGTAGCTAGTTTCATTTCGTTTGCAAACGCTTCTGGAGTTGCATCTTCACCTCTAGCCATAATAGCGCCCGCTACATTTACATAGTCTTTGGTATCAAAATAGCCAGCGTATTTCTTAAAGACTTTATCCATTGAAAGTGAACTTGCAAAATCCTCAACAAGCGCTTCTGTATCCTTGGGTGAGGGTGCTGACTTTCCTTTTGCTTCTTCGTAAATATATTTGTATTTACCATTACCAAGATTTTCACGCTTAATATATTTGTGAGTTGGCCTTTCAAGCCCTAAGCGTGAGCCACTAGTTTCTCTCACAGCCTTAGCTTTTACAAAAGTGATATTATTTATCTTTAGTATCATGAAAAGTCCCCACAGATTCTGAGTTGACAAAAAGTTGTATTCCCGCATCTTTAAACAATTGATCAATAAAAAGAGACGTCTTAGTCTGAGTCTTCATAAGTTTTGAAGACTTATATGCAAGCTTTAATCTTTTAATTTCGTCATTAGATAACGGTCTTTCTATATAATCGAATACATCAGTGATTCTAGCGAAACCAACAAATGTTTTCTTATCAACGCACTTTAATCCAAACAAACCTCGATAAACTATTTGTTCATCGAGACTATAGTCTATACAAAAAGCCCAGCGATTCTTAGCGCAAATAGAATCAAAAATAATCACTTTTCCACAAGAAAGATGATCGATAATAGACATTAACTTTCAGCCTGAGTCTTTCTTTTAGCTTTCTCTTTGGGATCCATTTCGTAAACGCGCCCTTTATCAGAAATAGTGCTGCCCAAACCACCCGATGTAGGACCACCCATATTTCCTAAATCTTTAGTTAAAGAAGCAATTGCATATGATCGATTAAGCTCTTCTAATTTTTCACCCATCCAAGCAGACGTTTTAAGTGCTTTTACTGTGATGTCCATAAGCTTCTTGTTGTAACTATCTATGTATTTAGTCTCACCCATAAAAACGCGAATCAAATAATTAATAGCAATACGAAAATCATCTCGAGATAATTTATTGGAGTCTATAATAGAACGCTTTACAGCATCCATATACGTATAGTTAAATTCGGTCATCGCTTCAAGTTTTTCTTTAGAGCCGTAATTCTCCCAACCAGAAAAAGAAACGATCTTTTCGCAAAATTCCTTAAGTAAATTATCAAAAGCACTTGACTGTTCAATTATATTAGCTCTATAGTGATTAGCTGCGTCAAACAGTTCTTCAGACTTAATCTTGTCGTATAAAAATATATTCCAATCATCCTGATTTAAAATAGATTCAGCAATAGCGCTATAAGACAAATTTCTTAAACCTTTAAGTTTTTCAAAATAAGAATTTGTCTTGACTTTAATAGCTGAACCATCCTCAAATCTTACTACGTAACCCTCGATACACCTGTTGTTTTTTTGAAAGTTGAGGAGATCTTCAAAGCTATTAAATTTTTTTATCTTAGGTGACGCGAAACCTAAAGTCTTTGCAAGTTTGCTTATCTCAAAATAATCCAAAGTTTTGTAAGTCTTAAGATCTCTTACATGATGTAATATAAGCTCGAGTTTTTTACCATAATCTATAACCACTTTATGTTTTGGAGAAAGCAATTCAAACGCAACAGATTTGTTATCTTTCAACAAGTCTTTTAACATAGAAAGTCGCCCAGTTCGTTTAGCTAGCCGACGTGCCGTATCTATATAGCCACTGCCATCCTGATCGAGCAGAGAACGAGTGCCAAAGAGCACTTCGTCACTGTTCTTATCATAAAACGCATGAATTAATATTCCATCCAACTTTTCAGCCATTTGAGAAGAAACATCTACAAATTTCTTTGAAAACCGAGATATCTCGCCATCTTCATATTCACCAACATTAAACATTTTTTCTGGTGGGAATGACACGAGCTCACCAGTATTCTTATTGAAAGTTATGCCTCTACAAATTCTTAGTTCAGTAGTCCATTTAGGGCACTGAGATATGTCTAGTCCTGTATTGATTGAATTGAAGAAAAAATTGTCCGCGTAATTAAATATTATATAATCTCCATTTTCTGAGATTCTCAAGTAATTGCTTATCTTATCGCCCGATAATGAAGAGAAATCACTATCTTTTAGTCCTAGAAATTCTGACAAAAACTCTCTATCAGATTTTTCACAACCACCATTTCTAAGATAAAAAACAAGTGCCTGTAAAGAAACTACAGCGCCTCTAATAGCGACAAGTCTATCACTATAAGAAAGATCAAAATAATCTGTAGTTTTCTTCTTAACAAACACTGTCTTTATCATTAAAACTCCAAAACACAGCTATTTATGTATAAATTAACGAGTATTGAGTGAATAATTTTCCACCGCCGATAACACGGCGTCAGGACTAACGAACACACTAGGGTTGTATTTTATCCCTTCCCAAATGTAAAACTGATTCTCCCTCAAATTCTTTCTAGACTTTAACAGATTTATGTTGTTAGAATAACCAAAAACTAAAGGATCTGAAATTCCCCATATCACTATTCCCGATTTTTCTATCAAGTGAGCAAGATGCGGCAAGAAATTATCAACAGATATCCATACATAGCATTCCTGTATTAAAACCTTAACATCAACTAGTGGGAGATTCACTCTAAAATCCTCAGTCAGCTTCTCTTCACCTTGCACGCCTATCTGTACGATATCATAATCCATCTTCAGCCTTCTTATAACTTCAGGCCACCACGGATAATTTTTGGGGTTGCAACTCTTATCTCGCAGCTGTTTAGACCATGGAGAAATTAAAATAAAGTCTTTCATGATTGCCCATCCAAATGAATTTTTTTCATAGCCAAAAGCAATGACTTTTTCCAACCATATCTCGAACACCATTCATAAACTGAAATTTCTTTGCAACCAAAAGAACTACAATCGCCAAGAGGCCTGCATTCTACGTTTTCATATCCATAAAAAGCTTCTGGGTAAACACAAAACAGCACAAGTGTCTTACATCTTTTTAATAAAGCCGGTATAAGATTTGCAAAAATGAAGTGGTCACCAAGACCGTGTGAAATTGCAACAAACTTATAGCCCCATGTTTCTAATTCTTTATGAAAAATTTTCTCATCACATTCCCAAAGCGACTTGTCGCTTTCAGATCTAATCCCACCTTCAGAGTTCCTATAGTGATACGTAATTGCCGAGCGATTAACCAAAAGTCTATAACCAGCTCTAAACATTCTATGAGAAAAAATCGTCTCTTCTCTATGAGCAACTGTCGATAACGTCAAATTATAGTCTACAACATTAGCTCTATAAAGAAACGAGCTATAAAGATGCTCTACTTCAACAATACCAGAGCCTTTTTCCCATTGTACATTGGGAAGTCTATTGATGTCTAAAAGTTTTGTCGCATATTCTAAAGATTTTGATTCGCCACCTGGCGTTATTACTGAACCAGCAACAGCGCCTACATCATCTTCCATGCACGACATTAGCTTCTCTAAAACATCTGGCATTGCTACAGTATCATCGTCCAATCGCCATACATATTCATAATCAGAAGTGTTAGCCATCTGATGTGCAAAATGCTGACCTTTGCCTTGAGTAAATGTCACGCTCCATTTTATACCAACATCGTCTAGTGTCTTAAACAAATATTGATATATTGCGTCGTTTCTTAAATCTCTATGTTCTCCGTCGTCATAAATAACAAGAGCGTCGGGCTTTAGCGTTTGAGAAACTACCGATTCTATAGCTAAAGGAAGCGTTGTAAAGTATCTTCCTTTTGTAGGAATAGCGCATAGTATCTTCTTTTTGTTTTGCTTCTGATATTTATTCTTTAAAATATTAGAGTTTCGTTCAAATATCTCATCCCAATTACTAACAAGCTCTTTGTCGTGAACAGTTACTTCACCTTTATGATAAATAGGCACCGAACCAATAACTAGTCCCTTTTCAGGAGCGTGTCCGGTCATTTGACCCGCCACTGCTATTTCGTAACCAGCATCAACTGCTCTAATGCAAAAATCAGTGTCCTCACCAGCACCTTCAGCAAAAATCTCGTCAAGCAAACCTAATTCGTCAAACAACTTTCTCTTTATCATAGCACAGAAGAAAACTATGAAATCTCTACCAGCCGATGGGCTAAACGATTTAATAGGGCCAACAACACCCATCTTTGGATTTCTGATGAAATGTTCAAGATGCATGTTAATAAGAGCGTCCTTCTTTTGCTCTATTAAGAAAGCATCATTGTTTAATAAGAGAACGTATTCGCCCTTAGCTACTCTTATGCCTTCGTTATTGGCTCTAGAATACCCTAAAGGTTTGTCAAACCAAAGAAGTCTAAACGGTTCGCCCAATGATTCTATATAGTTTTTAGTATCGTCAGTGCAGCCATTGGCAACAATGATAACTTCTTTGTCATCTAAATTGCAATACTTCTGAATAGCTTCACAACAGGGCTTAAGACAATCCTCTAAGTGGTTCAATGTCCCGATAACAATAGAGACTTTTTTATTCGAAATTTGTTCTTTATACCATTTAGAATTGTGTTTCTTGCCAAGAAGCATAGCACTTCTATTTAGCTTAGTCCACATATCTGGCAGCTCTTTTATCGTAGTACCCATCAAATGATGTATAGGAAGAGTAACCGCCAACAATTCATAGCCAGCATCAGCTACTTTTATACAAAGATCTACATCTTCACAAGTACCATCAGCAAAAGACTCGTCAAACATGCCGAACTCTTCAAATAACTTCTTCCTCATCATAGCACAATAAAAAATGACAAAATCTCTGCCAGTTTCCATATTGTTTCGCATTTGAGGACCTACAATGCCAATCTTTTGATTCTTTTCTAGTTTCTCAACAAGAAGATTAATTACAACGTCCTTCTCATTTTGAGGCAACAGAAAACAATCGTTATTGAGAAATAATAAATATTCACCTCTTGCAATTTTAGCCGCTTCATTATTGGGTCTAGCATAACCCATTGGTTCATCAAACCATAGCAGTCTAAACGGCTCGCCTAATGACTCCACATATTTACGAGTTTCATCAGTGCAGCCATTAGCAGCTATTATCACTTCTTTATCTTCAAGATTGCAGTTGTTAATAATTGCTTCACAACAAGGCTTAAGACAATCGTCTAGATGATTGAGAGTTGGTATTATTATAGAAACTTTTATCACATGCGTCTCCTTATGCTTCAGAACCATATCTTTCTGCTATTATTTTCATGTTCTTAACGTACGTAGAACCAAAATCATGCACAAGATCTGTATTGTGCACAGTCTTTTCACCCGGATGAAAAATTGGCAAAGTTGTGGCTTCTCCATCATGCGACCAAGGGTTGCCATTCTGAAACCTTTCACCCGCATAAGCCAATTTATAGCCCGCTTTTTCAGCTCTAATACAGAAATCTATATCTTCACCAGAACCCACGCCAAAACATTCATCTAACAAACCTATTTTATCAAAGACAGCTTTTCGAATCATAGCACAAAAGAAAATAACAAAAGCTCTGTTGTTTGCTTCAGCACTCTTAATCATTTTTGGCCCAACAATGCCGACGTCTAAATCAGCAAATGGTGCCAACATCATATTAATCGCAAAATCTTTTGGTTGATCTAATAACCAACAATCATTGTTAAGAAGCAATACATATTCACCTTTAGCAATTTTAATCGCTTCGTTATTAGCCTTCGAGTAACCAAGAGGTTTATCAAACCATAACAACTTGAAAGATTTGCCAAGTGATTCTACGTATTCACGAGTGCCATCTGTGCAGCCATTAGCAACAATGATAATTTCTTTATCTTCAAGATAGCAATACTCTTTGATTTTTTCGCAACATGGTATCAAGCAGCTTTCAAGATTATTAAGAGTTGGAATAATTATCGACACTTTTATCATACGATATTCCCCTTTGATGCTATTGTTTTATTATAACATTCTATGCCATATGTTGGAAGTGCTATAATATTCTTGCTATTTTTGCGAAGAAACGAAAGTAGCTTTCTTTTGTGGCGAAACAAACGTTGAAGTCTTAAATTGTGAAAAGAATATCTCAGAAACATTGGCTAGATAAATCTGTATCAATATCTCAGTTAAGATATCGCCATAAGACACTGTTGCGTATTCATTATCGCCATATAACATTTATTTTGTCTTTTCCTCACCAAATTTTTGTACTATTTTAGTTGCTCCAAGGCTTGCGAAAACTCCAGCTACAGAAACATCTATTGGTTGCAACTTCAAAGTGTATATCGACAAAAACACCCAAGAAAACAAAATAGTAAAGCCCCAAGCTAAAAATAGCAATCTTGTAGAGCTATAGTTGCCATTGTCTTCTTTTAAGAATTCTAAAAGAGAATGCTTATTTTCGGCTGTAATTTCGCTCATAATCTACCTCTTTTCTAATAAGCGGCGAAATTGATTTTCGCGATCTAGTAGTTATAGTCCATGGCGCGGAACTATTATTCACGCCACCAATTGTCAACGTGCAACCAGAATTAGTCGCTGAATTAGTTGAACTAGAAAATCCTTGTATAGCAACATTGTCTCCACTTACAACAGTACCTGAAGAAGCTGTAAACTCCCCGCCATTTTTATTCCATCTACAATTTGTGCCGCTTATAGTCACACTTGCAGCGCTGTTTATTCCTGCTACTGTAATGACATTAGAAGTATAGAATTTTTTAGTATTAGCTCCCGTTACGTTGGTGAAGGAGAAGGCGTTCGGCGTATCCATGTACAGCGGCGAATAAGTTCTGGCTCGTAGGGTCTGTCATTGACGGATTATTGAAATTCGGATCTCCGTTGGCATGAACATAGTTGTTCGTAACCGTATCCCAAATCGCGGGCGTGCAGGATTCCCCTTGGGTTTTAATGGACGCCGAGCAGATGTCTCCGCCATTATTATAAGACAAGTTATTTTTTATTATATTTCCAGTGCTACCCGCAGTACATGATCCCGATGGGTAGCAATACTGAGCAATTCCTTGCGTATTCGCAAGTCCGTTTTTCGATGTGTATATGGAGGGGTCCCAATAGACGCCATTCAGGTAAAGAGTGTTGTTAAATATCCTGCTTTTTATTCCTCCTTGGCTGGAAGTCAAATTGGTCCACTTCATAAAGATTGCGCCGCCACTCGCTCCGTAAAGATAGTTGTACCTGACGATGAAACTTGGACCGGAAATATCTACATTAGAGTCGGCGATGTTGCCATCCCCTACGCTGCTCTGTACTCCTGCAAATCCAACGCGGTTGTTTTCGAAGACGCTATAGTAATCCTCATTACCGTAGGGGGTTCCTACCCCGCCCAATGTAACCCCCCTGTGCGCCACCTTCCCGTCGTAGGCGTTATTGTCGTAAGGACCGCCAGAGAAGTGCGGGACGTTTGCACGGTTCGACACATACCAAGAGTTGTCTGTACCCGATCCAGTTGCCTTCGTTACATTGACAACCAATGCCCCTGTGCCGGAATTATACGATGTAACGGAGCCGCGCATGGCGTTTCCCATATCAGCCTGATTGGATATGGTCACATAAGGATACGTCGATAAATCAAGCCCCGTGTTGGTAGTCAGGCTTTTCGATCCGGTTCCCACGGTTAAGGATGTGTTGCTCGTCCCGGTCTGCCAATTTGTACAACCCTCCTTCCATGGTTCGTTGTGGATGATATTTCCTCGAACCATGTTGTAGAACGTGTTAACTGCCAGCACCGAATGGCTCCCGTACTCCATATAGTTGTATTCAATGGTATTATTATTGTGGTGCGCTATCGCGTAACTCCCCGTCGAATGGCCGATGGAAAACACATCGATGCCTTCCACGCAGGGTCCGCTTCGATTCTGTACCTTGCTAAAATAGTTATGGTGTACCCAGTTATTAGTAGACCATGGAGCAGATACATCATCCCCGCCAAGTTTCACCAATGTAGACGATGCTGGATAATTGGCTACATCGAGTGTTTCAAATGTGTTGTAGGATATCTCGTTGTAACTGGATCCACCCATTACATACAGCCAGTACGCGGTAAAGTTGTTGAAGGTTATGCCTGTCACCTTGATGTAAGAACAATTATCCAATCGAACAGCGACAGCTCCGTTTGTCGGGTTAGGCGCATCCTGAGCCAGTACTGGAGTTTCCCCCGGGTACGCAGAAATAGTAGTTATAGTCCCGGCGTACGCCCCCGTCTGCAGCCCCCCCCGCGGAACTTGGAGATGGCGCCCTCTCCCTTGTCCATGTCGAGGAAGAACGCCAACGCCGTACCGACGATGAACGCCGACGCCAGGGGGATCCACTTCAACTGCTCGATGGTGGCGAAGATCTTCGGCGATGCGCCGCAGATCGGCGGCGCCGGGGACGGCAGCAGCCCCTTGATGATCTGGACGACCACGATCGTCACGACCACCATCGCCATGTCCGCGCTCAGGTACTTCGTGAAATCCGGCACCGGCACGGCGAGCGTCTCCGCCAGGACGGTCAGGGGAAGCAGGAGCAGGAAGATCAGAAACGGAAGTCCTTTCATCGTGGGTCTCCTTCCGCATCATTTCTACGTGCGCAACGAATATCTCCGGCGGCATCCATATTCCGAACAGGCACCGCCTCAAAGGAACGCCTTCAGCGCGAGGTAGCACCGGTTCACACATCCGCGGCGGGATTCCTTCTGCGTCTTGACGTTGTGCTTCTCGATCCGCAGCGCGACGTACACCGTGGCCTCCAGGTACGGCCGCGCCATGTTGAACAGACCGCTTTCCCCGTAGGCGCTCCCGAGGTTCGAGAACAGATCCGTCAGGTGGTCGACGATCTTCGGGACCTCGGGGAGCATGACCTCGACGTCGTCCAGACCGAGGTTGACCGCGCAGTCGAAGACGACGCAATCCAACGGCCACGGCAGGGTGTCGCAGCCCGCCGGGAGCCAGTAATCCGCCAGATATATGTTCGCTATCTCCTCGTCGGTGAGGCTCCGGGCGATGATCCGCTTCCGGAGGTGCGGATACTGCTTCGTGGATATCCCCCGCCACGTCTCCCCGCCGGAGTCGACGGTGTACCCGCCCTCGCGATCGAGCGTGAAGGGAAGGGCTTTCGTCAGGAAGTTCTCGCGCATCTACGTCTCCTTTTACTTTCCTCCCCCGTAAGGCTCGCCCTCGGCCTCCTGGAAGACACAAACGACGCCGAGAAGATAGTCGGGGACCAGCCTCACTTCTACGCTCCTTTCATTCGTGGTATCTCACGCGGATGTAGAGTTTCTTATCCACCATGTTGGCCGCCGAGAACGTGACCCGCATGTAATCCCCCTCTGCCGGGGTAGTGCTATCCAACGCCGGGGCAAGAATGGCGGCACCAGTCGCCGTTTGGTCCGACGCAAACACATTCGTGCAGGTCGGCGTAGCGATGTTGGAGCAGTACGACAGGTTGACGGTCACATTGTCAGTAGATGCTCCGGAGAGTTTGCCGGTATTGTCCTGCACCAGGAAAATTACGTTGTCAAGTGTTCGCGCACGGGGAAGTGGGCCGGTAAATATCACGTTGTCTGCCAAGGTGGGAGCGTTAAGGTTGACCTGATCGTATTGATACCGTTGGTCTACGTAGGCGGTGGTTGCAGCTTTCGTCGAGTTGTCGTACGGCGCTGGGAGAGCAGCACTAAGATAGGCTGGACTACTAATCTCTACAGTATCAAACGTATCTATAAGCAGCCGAGATCCAGCTACACCTGATATATTCATCCCAGGCACTGACGGGTCTAAGTCAATAGACCCAGCACCAGTAGCCCAAAGGTAAATCTCTCCATTATTGTAGAGATCAAATCTAGAGAGCACAGTCCCTGCATCCGTGAGCATGCCATATCGAGCATAACTGGCAGATGGAGAATAGAACTTCGCGTACCCACCGGTGACGGGAAATTTAATTTTATTCTGGATAACCGAGTTATCCGCAAGATCCACCGAGGCGATTGTTCCGTCTACAATTTTGGTACCCGTGATCGTGTTGTCCCCGATTCGTGCATCGGGAAGAGTGCCCAATGATAGATTTGAGGCGTTGTCGCCCCCGAGATTTGTGAGTGCCACCGCCGCTGTGGCGGAACCTGTACCACCGCTAGCCACCCCGAGAGGGACAGTAAGATACAGCGGTGGATCAATGATCACATTGTCTTGACCAGAAATCTGTAGGTACGTTCCCGCACCGCCATTCAGAAACGTAGCCATCGAACCGGGATCGAAGTCCAATGATCCAATGAAAAGATGATCGGATCCGCGAGTACTCTTGATATAGATCTCTCCAGTATCATCCATCTCAAACCGGCTAGTAACTGTGTCGTCGGACGACCGAAACATGTCGTATCGAACCCAACTCGCAACAGGACTAAAGATACGAACATACCCGTTAGTCGTAGGGAACTTTATGTGCCTCTGCGAAATAGCGTTGTCCTGGATTCCGTTACCGCCTACAGCGTTGTCCGCAACCGCGGCCGCCGGTGGATAGTTGGCCTCATTGTCCAAGACCGCGCCAGTCACGGTGATGCCGTTGATCGTCGGACGAGATGTGATGTTGTTCCACGGCATGCCTGCATTATCAATATTGCCTCTAATATTAGTGCCATTTATTAAGACAGCACTATAAGCAATAAGCGGCGACATAAAACATAAAATAATGACGAGTAGTTTCTTAATCATCTTAAATATAACCTCTTAAATTGAGATAGTTCCAAATTCTTTCCAAGTGCCTGGCGTACCAGCCGAAACACAAACCCAACCGATATTACCTTCAGCTGAGGGCTGTGTATTCCATCTTATCCATCCTCTCACCCAAGTACCTGTTGTTGGAGCAGCAGTTCCAGTATCAGAATTGGCTAAAATTCCACTATAGCCTGAGACTCCAGAATAACCAGAAACACCAGAGTAACCACTTATTCCAGAATAGCCAGAAATTCCAGAGTAGCCAGATGTTAAAGCATCTGAACCGCTGTAACCGGAGACGCCTGAATATCCACTTATACCAGAATAACCTGAATCACCAATTGAAGTCGTCAAATCCCAATATGTAGGTGATATATCTGGATCTTGATTAGTACCATTTTGAATAGCTACATAACTAGAACCTAATCTTTGAACAGTATCGTTTATTACGTACGCTGTAAGTGAACTCCATTCGCCGCGCCACGGATATTGAGTGCCCGCTGTGCCAGAATAACCTGATAAGCCAGACGCGCCTGAGTAACCCGATCTACCTGAATAACCACTTATTCCTGAATAACCTGAGATTCCAGAAATACCAGAATAACCACTTATTCCAGAGTAGCCAGAATAACCAGAAATTCCAGAAACGCCCGAGTAACCTGAAAAGCCAGAAGTGCCACTGTAACCTGAGATTCCAGAAAAACCAGAATAACCGGAAGAAGCAGCAGCACCATCTAAACCGCTATATCCACTTATGCCTGAATAGCCCGATGTACCTTCACCTGAGTAACCAGATATTCCAGAATAACCAGAAAGACCACTATAGCCAGAAACACCACTATAACCAGAGTAACCAGAAGTTAAAGCGTCAGAACCACTGTAGCCTGATATTCCAGAGTAACCAGAGATGCCGTTTATACCAGAATAGCCAGATGTTCCTTCGCCAGAATAACCAGAAATACCAGAATAACCACTTACACCAGAATAGCCTGAAAAACCGGAAACTCCTGAGTAACCTGATAAACCTGAATAGCCTGAGATTCCACTATAGCCAGAAATCCCTGAATAGCCGGACATACTTGCTATGGAAATTTCATCTTCTAATTCTTTAATTTTTCCAGCTGTAATGACATGTGCAATCTTATCGGCGATCGACCAAATTCTTGCTGTAGTAGTTTCCCTAGCACGAATAATTGTAAACGTATCATTCGTTAATAAAGTGCAATTTACTATTTCTCTATTTGGATCATCTGATGGATTTGAATAAGCTGCAGCCCAAATTACAGCAATAAAAAATCCCGTCTGTGGGAAACGAGAACCTTCGCCAGAAGCAACGGTTAAGCTTAAATCGCTTGCTGTTATGGCAGCTGCCAGTGTTGATTTAGCAAAGTTCTTATTTTGAAAAACTATGGCCAAAGTTACGTCTCCTTAATAGTAACAAGAACATCTTCTTCCTTCTTTTGTCCGTCGGAAAGAGTGATTCTAAATGTTACTCTATATGAAAAACTCGAAACACCTGCGGAAATTTTAGCAGCTAAAATCTTTTCCCTGCCAGCAATGCCGACAAGTGTTGTTGAACTAATAACTAAATGCCCGTTGTAATCAGATGCTGACGTATTAGCTGGCGCTATTGTTTCTTCTACTTGAACATACGTCACAGCTGTAGAAACAGGTGAAATAGTCACGCCTGCAGGTATTCTTCTTGAAAAATCTACAGCTATTATTTCGCATTCAAATGGTTGTTTTGCATAAGTAAAACTCATCTATTTCTCCCTTAAACTACAGTAGCAGTAGTCGTAAGAACTATTGGAGCTGAAATTCTGTCCCAATCGATACCTGGCATCGCACCCAAAGCCTTGCCATATGCAGTTTCACCAAAGCTTATAAGATTGCCGCCTTCGTAGACTAACAGGCCGCTGTCAGCTGTAGGATAATACGAAGTTACTGCAGTGACGTAGCCTGCACCAAGCGGAACGTAGATTCGTATATTGCCTGTATTCGCCGCGTTGTAAATGTTTATTATTGTATTTGATAAGCAATTAAAGGCGGGCGAAGAAGAAAGTTTAAAGAAAAGAACTTCACCACTCGTTGCAATATTGGTAGTATTGCTCATAACCCCAGTAGCATTTAGCGTACATATTCTAGTAGCAGAAGCGGGATCAGCCATGTTAGCTGAGAAATTAGCAAATGACGCAACATAAAAATCGATCGAACCCACAAAAGAACCCGATACTTTTGAAAACACATTACTAGCGTTTCCAATATATCCAAACAAAGATTGCTTCAAATTAAGAGTTGCTGAATCAACTTCACCCTGCGTTGTGTCGTAGCCGATAACTCTTCCTGAAGACACTAAAACTGTTTCTTCTATCCAAGGACCGCCAGTGGGAATCGATGCAGATGCTGAGTAAAGTCCTTCCACAGTATCTGGATCGCCATCATCATGTTCAACAAGAAAAACTTTACAAGGAGTAGTAAGAGCAGCGTCCCATGTTAAAGTTGTAAAATTCCAATAGTTGCCAGAAGCATCTCTTAATCTAGAATATATGCCAGTATCAGCAAGGCCTTTATCATAGCGTATGAAAAGAAGCATTTATTTTTCCTCATTAAGCATAGATTAAATAATTGAAAGTTTCTGTACCCGCCGCAGCACTATGTGTAACAGTAAAGCTCACTCCATTGCTTATCGCAGAAATATATACTCCTGTTAAACCAGCAGCGCCTGCATTTGTCGCCATTACAAAAATATGGGCACCTGTTGTAGCAGCAGCATCGTTTACTGTAGTAGAAGATGCGTTTGCAGCAGTAAATGAACTAACAGAAGCCGGCGGTGTACCACTATAGCCGGAAATGCCTGAGTAGCCGGAAATGCCTGAGTAACCTGAAAAACCTGAGTAACCAGAAACACCTGAATAACCCGAAATTCCTGAATAACCTGAAAAACCTGAGTAACCTGAAAAACCTGAGTAACCAGAAATTCCTGAGTAACCTGAAAAGCCAGAAACGCCTGAATAACCCGAAAGCCCCTGAACGCCTTGAGCTCCTGAGATACCCGATTCACCTGAATAGCCTTGCAATCCCGTAGAACCACTATAACCCGAAACGCCAGAACCTGAGACTCCCGAATAGCCAGAAATACCAGAGTAGCCAGAGATACCGCTATAACCAGAAACACCAGAATAGCCAGACGGGCCAGTATCAGGTGCACCAGAATAACCGGAGAAACCAGAAATACCCGAGCCGGAAATACCAGAATAGCCAGATCGTCCAGAAATTCCTGACGTACCAGAAATTCCCTGAGCGCCTGTAGCGCCACCAATTCCCGAATAACCACTGTAACCGGAAATTCCAGAACCAGAAATTCCAGAGTAACCAGAAAAGCCGGAAACGCCGCTTGTACCACTTAAGCCAGAATAGCCGGAAAATCCTGAGTAACCTGACGTTCCACCAGGAGCGCCTGATAAACCGGAATAACCACTTACACCAGAATAGCCGGAAGCGGCTCCAGGCTCGCCAGAATAACCAGACCAACCGGAGACACCAGAACCAGAAATTCCAGAATAACCCGAGACACCAGAGTAGCCTGAAAAACCAGAGTAGCCTGATAAGCCAGAGTAGCCTGATAAGCCAGAATAACCACTTACACCAGAATAGCCTGAAATCCCACTATAACCACTTGTTCCAGAATAACCAGAAATTCCAGAGTAACCCGATACACCAGAATAACCAGATTCACCAGAGCCAGAATAGCCGGAAAATCCTGAGTAACCTGACGTTCCACCAGGAGCGCCTGATAAACCGGAATAACCACTTACACCAGAATAGCCGGAAGCGGCTCCTGGAGCACCAGAAATACCAGAATAGCCAGAGACGCCTGAGCCTGAAAAACCAGATATTCCAGAATAACCTGAAACGCCTGAGTAGCCGGAAATACCAGAATAACCTGAAAACCCAGATCTACCAGATGTACCGCTTACACCAGAATAACCAGAAATACCAGAATAGCCAGAGACACCTGAGCCTGAAAAACCAGATCTACCAGATGTACCGCTTACACCAGAATAACCAGATATTCCTGAATAGCCTGATAAACCAGAATAGCCAGATATTCCTGAATAACCACTGTAACCTGAAATTCCAGAACCAGAAATTCCGGAATAACCAGAAAAGCCAGAAACGCCACTGTAACCTGAAAAGCCAGAAACGCCACTGTAGCCCGAAATACCAGAATAGCCAGAAACGCCACTGTAGCCCGAAATACCAGAATAGCCAGAAACGCCTGAATAGCCAGAAATTCCTGAGTAACCACTTACGCCGGAATAACCTGAAGTCCCTGAAACACCAGAATAGCCGGAAGTTCCAGAATAACCCGAGACACCGCTATAGCCAGAAAAGCCAGATTCTCCAGAGTAGCCTGAAATTCCTGAACCCGAAATGCCTGAATAACCACTTACACCAGAGCCCGAATAGCCAGAAAATCCAGAATAACCTGAAATACCTGAGCCTGAATAACCTGAAATTCCGGAAAAACCACTGACGCCAGAATAGCCAGAAAACTCTACAGATCCCGGAGTACCTGAATAGCCTGAGCTACCCGAATAACCAGAAGTACCCGAACCTGAAACACCAGAATAACCAGAACTACCTGAAGTCCCTGAAGTCCCACTTGTGCCAGAATAGCCTGAAAGACCCAAACCAGAAATGCCTGAATAGCCCGACATGCCTGAAAATCCCGATCTGCCAGAGACCCCTCGGCCAGAGACACCAGAATAGCCTGAAATCCCACTATAACCACTTATTCCAGAGCCTGAAAAACCAGAATAACCAGATATATTACTGGCGCCAGAAACGCCAGAATAGCCAGACTGACCCGGTGTTCCTGTTCCCGAAGCATTTTCTAATGTCCCATCAGCAGCCCAAACTAAAAACTTACCTGTTTCAGCTGCTGGAGTGTCACGTAGATCAGTAAACTGATCGAAAATCCTTCTCATTATAGATCCTTAGAATTGATTATTTCTGCGAATAAATCTATGTCAAACGTTTGAAGTGTTTGATAAGCACCAGACGCTGTTACTCTAACGAGCTCTCCATAATATTTTCCAACATCTAAATTTTGTGTCAGATCATTTGTAATTTCTAATTCGAATAAACCCGAAATTGCATTAGTAATTGTACATGTAACGGGTGATATATCATAAAAATCTTGAGAGCGATCGTTTTTCATGGCAAAATAAATAGAATCACCAGTAATATCGCGATGCAAATCGAACTGTAAATTGATCGTTCTATCTCTAATGATTATCAATCTTGTAGCTGCCATAAGCACCCCAGAAAAGTTCTATCTGTTTATAAATTAACAAGATTTAATCAATTAAGGCATAATACCACGGGAAAGAATAAAGATTATTGCCGTTCCAATAGCTACAATATACGGTTTTTTATACCATACGTCTAGTTTCTTAATCTCTGCTTTCAGTCTATCTTCAGTATTCTTAGCATCAGCTTTTTGTGCTGCAAGTTCCTTCTCCGCCAAAAGTTTCTCTTTCTCGAGTTTTTCTGTGTAATATTTCTCATGCATCAACTTTTCGTTCTTTGTAGATTCGAGATCTTTGATAGCAATCAAAACCTTCTCTAGTCTAGAAGGCTCTACTAAATAGCCTGTAAATGGAGCGGGTTGATTTTTTAGCACGTACTGCGTTGGATTAAGATCAGCAGCTTCAGCTTTATTTATCCCAAGAGGCAGGTGGAGTATACCTGTCAACGAGATTATCAAAAGTGCCAGCAATAATTTTTGTATCGCCCGATTTAATAACATTGCTTATACCCTTTCCCCACTTTTTTCTTGCATCGTCTAAAGCGGCTTTTTGATCTTTATAGTTCTGATCTAGCTCCTCTATCTTGTTCTTTTGAATTGCTATGTTGTCATATAGTGCACGACCATCTGTAGCCATCCATTTATCGTGAATTTGAGTAGCTAGTTGATCAGCATATCGCCCTGCGACCCATTGACCTATCAATACTGCAGCAGCAATAATGATAATTGCACTTACACCAATAACGATGTACTTGCCAATTTTCTTCCATAGCTCGCTTGCTTTTGCTTGTATATCCATACTTTGCTCCTTAATTTGATCTTACGCGCCCTTTATTTCAAAAACAAAAATTTGCATGTTTATTACATTTTGACCCGCACCATTGTCTGGAGTCGTCTCTTTTCTACCACGAAGAGCGAGAGTTAATGCTCCAGCGGGTAAAATATCACTAAAAACAGCAACGACGTTGCTGTTATAAAGCATGCTTACATATGCTCCAGAAAATGAATAACCGCCTGTCGCAACGTATTTGAGAGAATCTAAATAATCTGATCCGCCGACGTTAACAACGTATGATCCAATTGTTTCTCTATCTGATCCGACGACACCCTTCGCAGAAAACGGACATAAAATAAATAGAACCGAATCGGATCTCACTTTAGCATATGGCACTGAGAGCAAAGTTGCATACGATGTAGTTAGCAAAACGGGGCCTGCAAGAACAGAAGACGTAAATCCAACTATTCCGCCAATCGAAGCCACCGCTGTTTCAAGCGTATTGACTGAGGATGCTATTGCAACATCATTCGCCAATAATTTTGCATGAGGATTGTTATGAGCAGCATCGTTGTGAACAGTCGTAGGGCTAAATTGATCTACTGTAGCTGCACCAGTTGGGGCGAACGCCGCCGACATTGTAGGATACGGAATAGTTAAAGCCATTTATTACTCCTTAGAAAATAATTTTCCAATCTATAGTTATTGATTGAGATGCGCCTACAGTGATAGCACTTAATGTAGTTCTTAATCTAGCAAGTAACGTCCCAGTCATACTAGCAGGAACAGAACCTCTAGTAGGAAAAACGTCTGAAATCGGACGATAAAACAATCCAAATTCTCTGATTGTAGTTAAAGCCCCGGCAGCATAAACGAATTGAAAATTCAATCCCGTTGATTCTCCCACCAAAACTGTGGGAATACCCGTAATTGCTATATTGGCTAGAACTGTGCCTATAAGATCAGTATCTGTTACTACAGGCGTTTGCGAATTATCACCTAAGTCGCACACGTATTTAGTGCTATCTATAAAACCACCGCCATCTATTGCATTCCTAAGCGTATCAGCAATAAATTCTCTGCCTGCATCTACAAAAAGATTTGAATCAGTAAAAAGAAGGCAGCCTGTTTTTGTATCTGTAATTCTAACGTTTGCATTAGTATATTTTAAAAGATTTTTCATATTATAGATCCGCCCTAGTTATTACTATGATGTCATCAGGACCATTATTACCGTAAAATGTTTTTCCATCATTTGCATCCCATTGATTATCTACATACAATATGCCAGCCAATCCATTGTCTAAAATGCCCGCATAGCTTTCAGCTCCCATAAATATAGAACCATAAGGAATATTACCTAAAACGACATCCCAATCAGAAAATGACGTTGTTACATCTTGCAAAATTGTAGTAAGAACATTGCCTAAAGCAGCAAGAGGAAAGATCTCGTCATAAATTTCGTTTAAAGTTGCATCAGGAAGAACTGCAACACCGAGATTTATGCTATAAGTATTAGACAACAACTTGGCATTCAATGAAGCACTAGAATACGCATCGATTGTCGCTTTAGAAATACCCGTATCTGAGACAACACCATCATAACCAAATTTCAAAAGCATCGTCTTTTTCATTGCATTGTTTGAAATCTTATCCCAAAATATGCTATCCATTAAGCGTTGTCTATATTGTGCATCTGTTTCGGGTTCTAATAAGCCAGTAAGACTATTCGTGACATTTATTCTTGAAATACCGATGATATTATTCCATAAATTAAGAAAAACGTCGACAGCTTTTTGTAAGTTAAGCTGTTTTAAAGCTTCTTTTATTTCAAATCTACTTTGAGCCAATTCAGAACAAAGAGACTGAACAAATGATCTCCATAAAATAGAATCTTCATATTGCAATCTAAGTTCTGGAGTAAATAGAAGAGTAAGAGCATCTAAAGTTGAATTGTAGAGATCTTCATAAATCGCCAATCTATAATTATAAGAATCAACTTGATTAGAAAGTGTTTCGCCATTAGAATTAAAAGCTGACACTCTATAATACAGCACTTTAAGACCAAAAGCAGCTGGGATTGAGTGTGCATAAGAAACAGTTGTAGAAGATGGCGTGGACATGTCAGATATTATAGCATGAACGCCTGTTTCTGTAATGCTAGTAAATGGGCTATCAGACCAATAAAGAATAAAGAAATCTGTAAGTACTGGTGAATTCCATGACAATGTATTGATATCTTCTGTAGCTAATATCGACAACACGGGTGCTGCTGGTGCGAGAGACGAAGCGTTTACTTCAGCTGTATTTACAGAAGAAAAATTAAACATTAGTTACGATTTACCGTCATTGAAATAGTTACTCTTGTATGAGTAAGACAAGAATTAACGTCAAATGCAAAAATATCGCCAGCGCTAAAAAGTCTATCTGCCACAGCCCATCCTGAAAGATCATCTTCAGATTTGTTTGTTCCTACAATCGTCACAGGATTTCCCATTCTATCCCAAGTGTCATCAGGCGGATAATTAGCATACGTATCTCTCAAAATATCTATTGAAATATTTCCTGCAGCTTGATCCGCGAATAATCGTATTTCTTCTAACGAACCATCAAATGGCGCTTCTATAAAACCCTTTATTCCTGTTGTAATAGCGGACCCACCACCATCTATGACATAAACTATAGAGCCCTTTTTTATAGAATCGATAAAGCCCGCTGTTAATCTAAGCTCTACCAAGTCACCAGTAGAAAAAGCTCGTGCTGTAGTAGCATCAGTACCTGTAAGTGTGCCTCTTTCAATAGTAAACACATCACCCACTACAGCTGTAACTTTAACTATTTCTTTTTGACCAAGAGCATTTTCTAGTGTAACAAGAAAGTGATCCGCATCGGCGGCTGATGTAGCTGGAAAAAGAGCTCCTTCACCTGAAGTCACTGTTAAAGAAGTAGCAACTGCGGAAATGTTTGCCGCCAATCTTGATACAGCATTGTTCTTAAAAAGTTGTGACATTTTGTTTCCTCTTAATAAAGATATGATGCAGCTGTTACAGAATTAACTTGCCTAAAAAACAGACTGTCTTGAACTATTTTACTAGCGTTTGCTTGCACATTATCTTCGTTAGTATTGTTATATTTGAAATACATTATTGGCATCAACATGCAATCATGCAATACTGAGCCAGTAGTAGTGTTCGAAACAGGCGATGGTTTAGTAATATACGCATGAAGAATTGAATCGTAATGAGCTTTTTCTCCAAAATCGTCATAAGTATCGTTTAGCATTAAATTAACTAAATATGTACCATCGATTATTGAGTCTGACAACAAATGTTTTCTAGCGGTAATTTTTAGATTAAATCTTGGCGTTACTTCAGAATTATAAGTAAAAGAATCTGATTTCGCCAATTCTGTCACTATAGTTGCTGCTGTGTTAGTAATCGTAGGGTTAGTGCAGATTAAATAGCCTAAATCAGTGCCAGAAACAGTATGCGATTTGTATTTGTCCTCTGCTGCGGCTATAATTGTAGTCCAAGCTGCAGAATCTGCTATGGCGCCATAATTAAATTTCATTAACGCGAATTCTAACTTTGAACCTTCACCCGAAGGCCGCAAAACAAAAGCGTATGAATTAAAGACGATTTCGAATAAATTTGTGGGCACCACAGCACTGTTGTAACCAAAAAAATAAGCCCACAAAACAGGCTTTATATTTAAGCCGTCAGCTGATAAGACGTTGAATAAATTAGAATTTATTCCTCCTTGCGGCGTAACATCGGACGAAGATTGTATTCTAAATCTAGTATATAGATCTGATGGTAACACTCTTTTATAAGTTGCCGTAGCTCCTACATCATAAATGGGTTTTGGCGTAAACAGCACCGATGTAAAGCTCTGTCCTTTAGCGTCTGTAGGTTGTCTATTATCGTAAATAGAAAATGCAGGACCTAACGACACTGTAGATGTTGCACCAAGAAGCCCAGCGTATGAAAGTGCCTCGTAAATATTGGTCTCAAATGTAAAAGTTGAGCCTGCTCCAGCTAAAGTAATAGCAGTGACAGCCCAAGAACCATTTACAAATGGATGAGTCGAATCCCACCCAACACCATTTATAGAAACAATATCGCCTACAGCAAGAGTAGGAATTAAGGCGGTGTCGTAAGTAACCGTACAAATTCCTGTAGCAGCTATAGAAAGAGCTGTAATAACTGTAGATGTAACATTTGCATTTTGACTATAGAATGTCCAGTCTGGCGTTACATAATTACTGCCCAATAAAATTGTGCCACCAGCAGGCGGATTAGAACTAAACAATGTACCTTCCAAAGAATTATTTACATATCCACCAGCAATAAGTTCCTGATCGGCAAAGTAAAAATACGGCCATTTTCCAGCAGTATTATACGAACCGCCTGTTCTAAATAGTTGATCGTATGGAGGCGCCATTTTGTTCCCCTTAGTATGCTAGATAAAGATCTGATAATGTAGCTGGAGCGGGATCTTTATAGTAATCATTATAGTTTGTTCCGTTATCTAAATAAGCATAGCCAGTAAAAGTATTGACTAATGTGTTTAGATTGCTTACTACATAAATATCTGAAAGCAACAAGTCTATCTTTTCACTTACGGCTGCATCTAATGTATTATCTCTAAAACCCTCTTTGAAAATATCGTTGGCTAAATCTTCATAAATAGACGGATCATATTTGTAATAAACATAAAGATTGCCATATTGATTATATCTTTGATATAGATATGCATAAAGTTCATTACGAATGAAATCAGCACCTACGGTCTTAGTATTAGCAAATGCGACTATATCAGCACGAATACTCGATATTATATCAGAAGGGACAATTGATTGAGTAAGCGTATTAGTATTGATAATTATCAACGGGTGAATTTGCACTACTGTAGCATCTGCCACTGTAGTAATAACTCCCGCAGCCTTAAAATTCTCAATCGATTCTGTAATAAGTACTTTATCAGCTGTCGTTACTGCGTCTCTATAATTCTTAAGACAATAAATATCTATGTAACCAGGAAATGGATAAGCCATAACCTTATAGACTTCTAAATCAGATACGGATAGTGCTGTTTTCTGTATTCCTATTCTTATAAAATAATTGTTATAGTCTAATATCTGGAACTTTCCCCATTTAGTTGTATCAAGCGTCCATGCCAAATATTGATCTGCCACTATAACAGAAGGCAATGTAATAGCGTTTGAAATAGTAACATTTTCCCAATCTTGACTGATTGAATTGAAATATTCGATAGATGTTATTTGCCAAGCCCCAGCAGGCACTGTCTGCGTATTGAACAATAGATTGCTAAACTTATCTTCGGCACCAATATATAAATGCATAGTCGTAGTAGCATCTACAGTACTAGCATCATTAAGCAAAGAATACGATGGATAAAACTTGTTCCAAATAGTCAAATCATCTTCGTAATTATTAGTATCAACAGATTCAGAATGTTGTCTCACAATATTCAGCGCTTTAAACCCATTGATTGAATACAACAAACCCGTAAAAGCTGCATTAGAAGACAGAGCGTATTCAAGAGATTCTTGTGTACCTCGACGTAAAGAAACTAGATATTTTTGAAACCTTAGTTTCATCGTAGATTCGTCTTCTTCATCGGCACCACCAGATGCCGATGCATTCCTTATCCAATACGAAAAACTGTTCACATTAACTATATCTGACGCAAATTTCGTAATAGCATTTTCTACTACGTTGCCAATAATACCTGTGTCGACACACATAGCCTGAACAACATATTGCGCTTTTCCAGAAAATTCACCTGACGAAGAAATAGTTATTGAAGAAGGACTATAATCGTCAACTATCTCGAACTGAACTGATCCGTCTTCCGTTTGCACTTTAGTGCCTCTTGCAATAGAAAAGAAATTAGCGTCAGCAAGAGCAGCTAATGAAGCGTCAACATAGACAGTCAAAGTTACAAGCGCTTTTTTACCAGGAATTTTGAAAAAATTGAATCCATTATAAATGTTCTCCAAAGAATCTTTCGTTACTTGAAATAAATCAAAGTAATAATTCTCGAGAACGTCTGCGAATGCTTCGACTAAAACATTAAGAACACTTCCAATGTTATAGTCTGTTACATTTGGTCCGTCGTTTTCTTCAATTGAGCTACGCAAGAAGTTTATGAAATCCGATTTTATTGTATCGGCATTTTTTATTTGAATAGTCATAAAACAAAGCCCTTCTTAAACTGATGTTGTGATTACTGTTTCGTCGTTATTTACGAGAATGACAGATGCCTCTACTTTTAAAACATCGCCATTATCTACAATCTGAATATTGCTTGCTGACTTTACTCTAGCGTCGGATGTAAGTTGACTATAGAGACTATATCTCAAAAGTATCATGTTTTCTAAAGTATTCTTTTTACCTAATAAATTAGGTAGCCCGTAATTAGTATGCAAAACAAGACCACCAGCAGGGCATTCTAATCTGTTTTTTATAGCTTGCTTTACGTTATCTAACCCATCTATCAACTTAAAATCTAATATGCCATTTCCTGCACCTAAATCGGGTCTTGGCAAAATAGAGACATTCATGTCATCAAAATAATGAAACCTAGAATCTAAATCGACTTTATACGTATCCTCATTCGATCCTACATCAGTAAATGACAAAAAGTCACTAGAAAAAGACGGAAGTAAAATTTCTTGACCGTCAGAAAGAATCTTGTAACTACTAAATGATGCCACAGAATACGAGCTTATTGTACCAGAAGAGCCTATAGTAAAATTAGTCAAAATAACGCCATTCGAATTATTCGCATCGCCTGACAGAAAAGTCTTATCAGCGTCCGAACTTGTAAAGATAAAATCACTAGCTGAAAAAACGCCCACGTTTTGTGTGTATATTGCGTTTATAACTTCGAGATTTTTATCAAAAAGACTAATTGTAGGATCTACAATGCTATCAAAAAGATCAGTTTGATTATAATAATCAATAAGATCACTAGTAGTAGAATACGGACTCAATATTTCGAATAATATATTGTTGTCGATATCATAAGACCGACCTTTTTCTAAAGCACAAATAACGTAACTATCTGCCGCAAACAACCCACAAGTTGCGTTATTAGTCATGCCGAATAAAGCATAGCATCTGTTCGAATACGTTTCTTTAAATAAAACAACAAAAAATCTATCGCCCAAATTTATTTGATCGATTACTTCCTCTTGTTGCAATAAGAATGTTGTTGCATTAGCTACTGCTTTTTCATGAAGCGTAAGGTTAGGACCAGGATAAAGCGTAGTATCTATGTTGTAAATGTATTGCATGAATTCGCCATTTGTAGCAAAAATCTTATACGCATATGATCCAAAATAAGCATCATAATTTGCGTTATCTGATGTTACGATATAGGGATATTCGATATTGTTTAAATATGCTACTTCAGCAGAATATGTTTTTGAGGAAGATGATTCCGCTGGGGCGTATTTATTTATGATAGTTTCAAAAGTTTCTCCCAAAGCTATCAAAATTCTTTTAATGCTTTTATATTTAGATTGTACTATTGATTCAAATGTTGTATAGTTATATTCAATTACAAAGTTATATAAGAAACCAGTATCGTTATAGTTTGTAGAGAGAACTGCACTAGTGTCGCTAAAGGATTCTACAAAATCGTTTTCACTACCAAAATCGTTGCGAGCATAAACTTTCATCCCTGAAATTCCCAAAGAAGAAGGGCTTTCCTTAAAGAATATGTAAATCTTTGTTACGCCATCAACAGTTATTTCTCTTACATAATCTATCGGAAAAGGAAAGGCGATACTATTTAAGCTTCTAATGTCTTTTTCAAATTGAGCTACAGTAGCTTTGTTAGACGCAAGAGTTACTGGTGATGAAACTGAAGCTAGTCTAGAAAGACTAACGTTAAAAGACAAACTCTTGTGTTCTCCTGCCATAGCTTTATGCAAAAGTCTTTGCTCAGAAAGGATGTTTTTTAGTCTAATTATGGGTTCGTAAAATGCCGTTTGCAAATCAGTAAACGTTTTCATTTGCATTATTACACCACGAACCAAAGAGATACTATTAGCGACTCCCTGAAGAGCGTCTGACATTCTCTCTAACCTTCTAATATCATTTATAGAAGAATTAGCAGCTGTAATGAAAAAATTTCCATACTGAACAGATGCATTTATAGCACTAACAGCTGTATCGTATGTTGATGAAATAGTCTGGATACCTGGAAATGCCATAAGAGACGCTTTTACGCTTGAAAGCATATCTGCCTTGCTTTTGATAGAGCTTACCAACGTACCAACGTCATCTATCTGAGACTCATTTATTGCACCAGTAGGCTGACCCAGTGATTCTTGTACGATAATAAAATCTAGCTTATATTTATAGAGATTTGGTTGCTCTCTATTTCGCATAAACTGATCGTTTTGCAAAATAACATCATACGTAATTCCTTGATCTGGAATTGTTATTTTTACTGCTTCGACACTGTCTATATTTTCTACAGAAAAGTCTTTTTTAATTTCTGGCACTTGAGCCTGCAAAAATATGTTCTCGCCCTTTACAAGCTGTATTAGTGAGTAGAGATTTAGCCAATGCCAGCGGCCAGTACCAACATTTCCCTCTGCATTTACTGTTTCGTTGTTACTTAACGCGCTGTTTCCAACATTAAGCCCATACTTACTCCAACTCAACTGATAACCAGTATGCCCCTCTATGGAAAGAGTTTTCAAACCTGCGCCGAGATTCTGAAATACTTTAGCGCTATATGTAAATGTAGCACTAACTCTGCTAGACTGATTGATTGTTAATGACGAAGGATTTAAAGGAAACAAGAAGTCGACAGTTTCTGCTCGATCACGAATCTTCACAGCGAGTACGATTAAATTGTTTGTTCTTGGATTATAAATAGCCATTTAGTTCCTTAAAAATGTGCATTCGTCACAATGCCATTTTGCGATGTTAAAACGTGCCCTGCACCAGTAAAACCGACAACGCCATTCATTTTTAATCCACCAGGGTTTGTAGTCAAATTAATCGCTGGTGAATCTATATTGGCCTCATTAGCCGTCACGTCAACAGAACCTGTAACGTTTATAGACGTATTGCCTGTAACATTTGCAGTAACATCTCCAGACGCTGTTACATTAATATCTTGAGTTGTTAAGTTTATTTGCTCTGTTGTTTCAATAGTAACTTTACCATCAAAAGTCATAGTGAGCGTTGTTACAATGCTACCAGCTGTATTTTTAGTGTTTATAATAATATTGCCGTCTGAATCTAACTTGACTTTCTGTCCTTTATACCAATCTATTACTAAATTAGAAGTTTTATTGTTATTATAATCAGTTGCATCTCTTACATGAAAACCGTCGGCTTTTGTAGGAATCATAATAGATTCAGACATTTCGTTGCTATCATCAGAACCTATTTTGATGATACTACCACTAGGATGATACATTTGAGCTGTGCCGTCGCCTCTCACCATCCACATTACGTCTGATTCATGCCTAAATATATAAAGGCCATAATCAGGTATAGACAGCACTGTTTCTTTAGGAAACAAAAAACCAAGTATTACAGCATTGTTGTAGTCGTCTCCAAGAAATGCAGCAACGCAATAAATATCTCCTGGAGAATGCACATAGCCAGTTTCTAAATTAGAGTTATTATGAGAAGGCACGTATTTAGTACCAAAAGAAAAACCTGCTGGCATAGCACATAAAACTTGACAATTTAAAAGCGAAATGTCGTCGTCTATAGAAACTACGTCAACTGTATCGCTACTTATATTGAATCTAGTAACTTTTGCAAGATACATTTCTATTGGTGCATTTTTAGGCACACCATCTAAAAGTAAATTTCCCATTAGTTAGCCGTAACTGTCAAAGCTGAATTGTCTGAAGCTGTTCTAGTCAAAATAAAATTAGATTTCATAGTTGAAGCGTTGAAATCAATATTGTGTGAAATGCCCGTAACATAACCCTTAAATCTTGGCTTATTAAATTTAGGTTTTCCAGGAAAATACGAATCGATAATCATTCCAGGCAAAATTGATAGATCTATAGGCTTAGATATTTGGCAATCATATAGATGTTCATTCTCACGATACGCTTGTGAAACTATCCCATTGAGTTGAGACACAAAGAAACCCAAAGAAGTACTGCCTGCATTCTTTAGTTTCAACAAAAAACCTGGCAGATCTGAAGCCTTAAATTCTTTAGGATCAAACTTGAATTGATCAGCAGCCACTAAGAAATTGGGGTCTGTAAATGCTTTCTCATAAAATACGCCAATTTTTTTAGGCGGTTGACTGTTAATGACACTATTTTTAGGATTGCTTTTTGTATTGCTGTCGACATCCTGAGAATTGTTTTCCAATATCGAATTCAACACTTTCATTTCTTTTAAGTCTTTGCTGTCAGCTATCATTTTCTTTAAAAGCTCTCTGTCTATATAGTTCAAAACATGATATGCCGAAGAATCGTAAAACGTTAAACAATTCCATTTTACTTCGAACTCCCTAAATCCAAAATAATTTAGATCACCAGAAACATAATTATCAGGGAACATATTTTGATAATTCATTAAAAATGCTGGGTTGGGGTTTATATCTTTTACAAATTGATCTGCTATATACTTCTTAAACGCTTCTTGACCTACTCCATACTTGTTTAGCTTGTCGTATAAAAGCCCATAAACCAAAGACCTGCCTGATGTTTTTAGCACTGCTGTATCGGTAACGGGCGTTGTCCAAATAACATTCACAACTGATTGCGCTGTTCTTGTCTTATTAATCGATTCTAAAAATCTTATATCAAAAGGAATGATATTAAAGAAATTCTTTACTAACAAACTACATTCATAATCACTCGGGATAAACGAATCGACGTCAAGCTTTTTAGATTGCTTAATAGTATCATTCATTGTTTTTATGATAGGATTTTTGGGATTATTCAAATGATCCCGTATAAACTTAACAGGCTGAAAGCCTTTAGTAATCATAGAATTTACTCTATCATAACCAAAATCGCCTCTATTTATAATCTTAAAGGAATCTACGATAATAGAACCTTGAAGATCTAAAACTGCAGTTTGTAAAAGACTAGAAGCATCTGGCTCTTGATATTCTATTGCTACTTTATCTTTCAATACTCTATCAAACGACATGAACGGCGTTGGTCTTATTTGAAGTATCACCGAATCGACCGTTTCATATGTTGAAAATTCAAATAACGGTTCGGGATAAAGATATTTAAATAGATCTAACGCCACACCTTGAAGTTGTTTATAGACAATCAACGAAGACACTTGACCGTTAAACATAGATTGCAATTCTTTTGATTCTCCGATATCAAAACCAAATGGCATAAAAAGCTTAAATTGCTTAAATATCTTTTCGCCACCTGCCATTTTATCTTCGCCGGGCTTATCATAGACGATGTTATACAAAAACTTGAAGAAAAAGAAACTAAAGAATATGAATCCTATTTGGTTTACAGAATAAAAATCGTTAAGCAGCTTGTTTTTAGGATCGTTGAATATTTCTGAAAAATTAAGCAATCTAAATTCCGGCACTGCTTGATTTAGAATATCTAAAAACGTAAGATTTTTTGTGTAAAAAGTTGTCTTAAATAAATTAGCAAAATCGACAACTGTTATTGTTGCAAAAGATGAAGGCGTTTGCCCGTATATTGTCTGATCACTATTGTCTTGTATAAATCCTGAAAAATAAAACGTTTGGTAGTCTATTGCTTCGCCATCATAATTTTTAAGAAGCAATTCTATTTTCACATAATTATACAGTTTCAGCGTTTCTTCTAGTCTAAGAAGTTCATAAGATCGCGATTTAGCAAATGTAATTCTCGCATGATTATTCAATTGCAAATCTTTAACAATTTGGATGTTTCTTACGAGTTCAACGTCGTCGTTTACTTTTATAGACGCTTTAGTGCGAACATCAAAAATCTCTATATTAAATTTCAATATCTGTTGCATTTAAAATTTTCCCGACGAACCTGAAGAGCGACTTGATCTCGACGGTCTAAGTGGAGCAGTTTCACCCATTATTTTAGCGCGCCAATCTTGAAGAGTGTTTGTAATAGTTTCAGTTGTTTTCACTACGTGATGTTCCATAAGATTAGTTGCCCTAATTGTCGCTTCGGAAACTGAAGTTGCGGATTTTGCTATAGCGTTTAATCCCACAGTAACACGAGTTATAGTTCCAAGATGTTCTGCTTCTACTTGTCCCGCCAATGCTATATCCTGATTTTTATCTAAAACACCCAAACGACGAAACGCTTCAGAGCCAGCATAAGAACCCGCCCGACCCATCACATTTGCTTTATTTATTTCACCCACAGCCTCACCATAAGTTTTTATAGCTGCTTGTCTAGAACCAAGACCTGCGCCCCTAAACACTCCAACTCCATAGCCAAGAAGACCACCCTGTTGTCCCATGTTTCCAAAAGTTTTAGCAGCGCCTGACATCATCTTAACCCATCGACCATCATTTACGCCCATGCTTTTAGCTTCTAAAAAGTCCATATAAGAACTGCCGGGATTAGCTTGTTGAAATTGTTGAAACAAAATCATTTCAGACGCTTCATTGCCAGCAGCACCAGCAGTAGCCGACGCACCTTGTGTTAATATAGCCATAGCAGCAGGAACGCCTAATTGTTCAGCAGCTGTTGTTCTACCTGCCATATTAATTAATCTGTTTCCAGCGCCTTGACCAAACATAAATGTTTGCCCTCTAGCCATTTCCGCTGCTTGAGCAACTTGAGGCAACTGAAAACCTGTTCTTTCAGCGGTTCTTATGAGCTCTCTTTCGCTAAACCCAAGTCTATTACCCGCTTGAAGAGCTATAGCATTAGCACCAATATCTTCACCCAAATAACCCATGTTTGTAATGTCTCTTGCTCTGCCCATATTGAATTTGCCATAGCCTCTAACACCCGAAGCTCTAACTTGTGCCGATATAGTTGCAGCATCCATAGGTGTTATTCCCATTTCAGCTAAAGCGTCAGCAGCAGCAGAAGCACCTTCGCCACGCATACCCACGCCGGCGACATTGCCTCTGCCCAATCTATAGTTCAACATCATGCTGTCTCTAGCACCAATTACTCTTTCTTGTGCCATTCTAGCAGCTGTCTCCTCACTAGCAGCTTTTAAAGCTTCGTCTCTAAAAATCTTTCCTATAATTGTATTTCCACCAATAGAACCACCAGCAGCAATCACGCCGCCAACATAAGGGTTTCCTGTAATAATCGTCCCAAGAACAGCTGCGATAGAAGTAACCATCGCTCCTGTATCTCGTTCCCGTTCAAGCATACGACCACCGATTTGACCATACGTACCGCCAAGCATTTCTACTGGTCTAAGAATATTGTATTTCGCGTATTGAGATATGAATGGAGTAACGGCAGCCATAGTAACGCCAAAAAATTCTAGTTTTCTAGCGTGATCTGCGAAAGTATCTTTTTGCACGCGGGTCGTTTGCGAAAGAGTCTCGTTTAACGATCGCATACTGTCTATTTGATCTTTTAATAATTCATTTAAGCTTTTTCCACCAACAGGAAGTTGTGTTTGAGGATGCAAAATAGAACTGCCACCAACAGTTAAACCTGCGGCGCTCGCTTTCATAGCAATTGTCAGATCTTTAACTGCTTGTATCAACGCTATTTCACTATTAGTTGGCATCTATCTTTTCCCATGTGTCTGGTGGTATCATTAAAGAATCTAAATCTACGTCTTCGCCTTTTTCAAGTTTTTTAGCAATATCATCATATTCATCAGTATTGCGATAAACAATTTTATTATCGTCAGATTCTTCTACTAAATCTTCTGACCATTTATTGTATTCACTCTGAAGAATAAGATCATATACAATATCTTCATCAGTAAGTTCTAGAAATCTTGGATCATTTGGCGGGAGATTGTATTTAGCCCTGTAAATCAACCGAGCCAAATTTGTTTTTACTTCTTCTTTAGCTTGTTTTTTAAGCTTTTGAAATGCAAAATCTTCTATATCATCATCTTTATTATCTGGTGATGCCGAGAGCTCACGTCGGAGAAGAAGTTGCCGGAGCCGTGTTACGAAAAAATGCAAAATTTCTATAGTCATCAAGCATTTGCCGAACTACGGGCCAATCAGCTGAATCTATTTCTTCGAATTTTAAATCGGAAGGTTTGTCTACTATAACAACATTTAATGTTGCTGTAGCATAAGCAAGCGTTTCGGAAACTTCATCTAAAGAATTGAAACCCGCTTTATAAGATGCAAAATTCTGTCCAATTGCTATTTGCTGTCCTATTGTAGGCGTTCGATATTTAATTTTATAGTCTTTGCCATCAATTTTATAATCGAAATATTGCGAAATTTTCTGAGACATTTTATGCTCCTTCTTTATGTAGTTTCAATAAAGCCTTCAGCTTCACCCTCAACTGCTTCTGTTGAAAGAAGAGTGCAATTGTGGCTCACAATAGTATGTTTTCTAATTGACAAAGTGCCTCTACCAAAAATACAGTTAAGATATTGTCTGATAATTTTATTTGTCACTTTATCCACTACAACCACTGTAAATGGTTCTGTAGCAAGATATTTGTTTACATTTTCTGGAAACACGCCAACTGAAAATAAAGAGTCCTTCTTCAATGACATAGAAGAAACTGACAATGAGATTCTATACATCGTTGGAATGTATTCTACGGCTCTTGGGTCGCCCACACCCGACGCGGGTTCTGGTGAAAAATCCTCATCCGCTGTGACATCTTGAAGAAGCCCAACTGGTTTATTTTTAATTACAATAAGTATATTGTTTCCGCTATACACTTTAGCCATTATAATTGCTCCTTAGCAAATGTTAGATCGTTGCTTTAAAAATTGTAGCCGAGATATGAATTAACAAGTAATTCAATGGAAGCACTGGTGAACATTCAAACGATACGTAAACAGTGTCTCCAGTTGCTGTAAGTGTGAGATTTCTGTAAGCTGGATATGCCGTTGTACCTACTATAATCTCATTGTTTTCAAGCTCCCTAAGAACCTGAATCAAAGAACCCTTGATAATCTGAAGCATGTTAGCAGAGTTTTTTCTACCAATAAAAGTCTTCAAATTTTCTCGGCAGTTTTTAGCAATATAATTTGTAGCCAATCTAACAGAAATTTCTTTCTTGTTATAGTTGTCATCTGAAATCCAAGAAGTAACACCTTGAACTACCTTAAGACCTCCGCCTACTTTTTCAACGATAAGAACACCATTATCAATCAATTGAAGAATCTGACGAGTTTTGAAGTAAGTCGAAAGGGCCTGAATACCCGAAACATCTTTATTAGTAATCGGTTCTCCCACCTGAAACGATGCTGTCAAACCAGCAATGTAAGCAGCAGTATAAGTGCCATTGAAGAACTTCAAAGTACCTTTTGTATCGAAAGCCTTGAATCTAGGAGCACAAACAACCATATAGGGCGAATTAAATCCTGCAGCCTTACCCTTTAAAGTAGTCACAAGTGTATCAGCGTCTCCATCAGGCGTTGTTCCGCCGACATCTGTGAACTGATAACCCACCAAGCCAATTCTTTCCTCTGCCTTGATAGTACTCATATCCTTGCAGTGAGCAAGTACAGCTGAGAAAATAGAATCTGGCGTTGTTGAAGTCGTAATAGTAACTCCAAGATAGTCATCAACAATCGGCACAATGAGATCGAGATCTAAATCTTCATAGATTTCTGCCAAAACACCAGTATAAGAAGTGGAATCAATAGAGCCCACTGATCCCTGAGTTGTAGCAACCGCCATACTAAACGTAAATGTCGTACCAGGAGTCAAAGCAGTCTGAAATAGTCCAAGATTCTTTGCTACAGCAGTTGTAAAAATGTTGCCAGAATCTTCTGCATACACATAAGGCTGCACTCCAGCGTTAAACCAGTCGAATACAGCTTTCACATCTGCGCGAAGTGTATCTTCAGCACCTGCACCAGCAATAGTAATTACTTGATCGTCAAGCTGAACACCCGGCACTTCTTTGAGAATAGTAAACACAAAATCATCAGGATCGATTGCAGGAGTTGCATTTTGCATTTCGGTTTTAATTCTTTCAATCAAATCAGTTGTAGTAGCTACGCCGATGAGAGTAATCGGCTGAGCTCCGCCTGTAATCGTCAAAGAAGAAGAAGCGATAGTAAATGTAATTGACGTTGCCGCTGTATTGTTTTTAATTCTAAGAGTATCATAGAAAATACCTTCTCCAAGAATTGTATTGCCTTGAGCAGCAACGGAAACACTCACGCCGCGAGCAGAAGTAGACGTCGCATAAGTAGTAGTAATAATGCCATTGGCCTGAGTACCATAAGCCTTGGAAAGAAGCTTAAACGGAATATTTGGTGTATCGGTTGTCAAATATTTAGCTTGCGAAGGCACAGAAGCAAAAGCGTGAGTTGCGGCTGTATATGTTCCACCTACACGAGTAGCCCAAATATACTGTGCACCACCATTAAATGCCATTGCGATACCATCAACTAAAGGACCTTCGCCAAAAATATCTGTTGCATCTGATAGAGATGTTATTAAGTAGGCTTGATTAGGCACACCATCCTTGGCAGGACCCATCATCCCTATGACGTTGCTTCCAACAAGACCCACTGGAGTGAGCGCCGTATCGTCGACAAACGTAGCAACTTGTGGTTTTATGTAATATCTCCCGTTAAAGTATACGCCCATATCAGTTCATCTCCCTTAATAAGGTTGCGCGTTAATAATTTCTAATCTTATAAATTAACGGTTTCAGGCCGTTTTTAAGTTGTGCCCATGGCATTTTGCCAGAAATCAGAACCACATGTTTGCATAAAGATACTTGCAATAGGTGAAGATACCTCGTCCCAAGTTTCGCAATATCTAAATCTCACAGTTAAATGCACATGATATGAATCTGTTGGAAAATAGTCAGCATCAGGTGAGAATCTATCGACGTTAATGTCCATATCCATAAAGTCATCGTTAACAGACGCATATTGCTCAAGTATAAACTTAATAAATGCACCCAAAAGCCTAACGAGAAGTATTTGTTTAGCTATTACATTTATTGAATATGCTCCCATTTCAATATAGCCATATTCCTCAGATTCAGACGAAACACCCGCATCATTAGTTACTGTATTGTTGCCAACAGTGTATCCAATAGGTTTTTCGGACTCAATATTCACTTCCTGGTCCATTACGACAGTAATCACAGGAGAAGCTACTGATAAATTAGCATAAGTAGTCTGATACGCTATTTTGTTATTTATTATAGCATCCTTAAACACTGAACGATCTTCAACGCTCAAATCAATAGAATCGAATAAATATTGAAAAGTAGTATCAAAATCGGAGCCAGATTCTTTTAACGCATTAAAAGCCGTTTTTATAATCTGCAACAACTTATATTCGTTAAAAGGGAAGCTCAACTAAGTAATACCTTATCCTCATCTGAATCGAACTGAGTAACACTGCTTCAAAGCTTTAATCGTCTTTCTTATCGTCCTCATCGTCGTCTTCATCTTTTGACAAATCCGACACCATACCACCAGGACCCAAAGGCATTACTCTAGAACCTTTAGTCACAAAACTCGAAGATGCTTGCCATTTATCAATAACGGACTTTTGAGCCTCTCTCGCAGCCTTTATGCCATTAAACTTACTTGCAATCGTGAACATTGTTTCAGGAGAAACATCGTCTGAAATCTTTTTAGCCTCATCATGAAGACCTTCAGCAGACAATCTGAAAACTCGACCCGCATCTTTAATTTCGCGTTCTTTTTGAGTTGTTAGAGACTTAATTAAATCACAAGTTCGATCATCAAGAGACTTATCTCCTGAACGAATCACTGCATCGTGAAATTTGCCATATCTAATCTTAGGATCCTGAGAATCCCCGGGATTATTGTATGTTTTCGAACCCGGAATATAATCGCCTTTATCGATTGGGCCTCTTTCTATTTTTGCTTCTTTTTCTCTCTCGTGTTTGTCGAGCCAATGTTCGTTTCTAGTCTTGAGCTTATTAAATGGAATCACCTTCGTTGGTTTTTTAGCCTTCTCAATGATCTCATCTATCATAGAAGTCATAGACTTGTTAGATGGATCTTTGTCTTGTTCCCTAACTTCAGGCGAGTCACTTTTATCAGGCATATAGCCCTCTGTTCTATAAGCCTTCACTTTAGCAGCTGAGCCACTAAGAAGTTGTTGCTGGCGATCAAGGGATAAAGAAGCAGGATTAATTCTTCTCACACCACTAGCAGCTCCGCCTTCTTTCACTTTATTAACCTGACGTAGACGTCCCTTTTCGAGAAGAGAATCGAGCTCGACTTCCAAAGACTTTCTAGGAAGATCTTTATTAGCTTCTATCAGTGAGCCCATCCCAACATGCGTAGGATGTGTTGTTTCACCATGTTCGTATTTCTGCTTTTTCTTGTTCCAGTTTGATGTATTTATCTTAACTTCGCCCTTTTCTGGGTTAAACGAGGTATGAGTAAATCTATCCGTGCCAGAACCGACCCTTTTACCGCCTTTTACTTTAGACGATTCTATTGTTTGTATATATTTACCATATGGTAAATCCTCCTCGCGCTGCTCAACGGCGCCTGTTTTAACCCTCTTGCTACCAGTAATAGCTTTCGTATAATCCATTGTGCGCTCATCAAGAGACTTGTAAGCTTCAGGCTCTTTCTTTTCAACCATTTCCATGTCAGAACCACGTTTGTCTTTAGTATCATTACCAAAGACATGACCTTCAGCTTTAGGCGGTTGTTTCTTTTTAGTTCTTAAATTTTCTTCTGTTACGCCATCGAGAACATGAGAATGACATTTAACGAAATACTCCGCCGTAGTTTCATCGAAGGACTTTCGCCCAACAACTCTATTAGCTTCTTGATGAGCCATGTTTTGATATTTTTCGAATTCACCCGGCTTCATTTTATAGTGACTTCTCATATGTTCTCCGACTTTTTGTACTCTATCAGCCAACTTACTAAGAACAGGATCCTTAGGTTTATGCGGTGGCTGTTCTAAGTTCTTTCTTTCATTGGGAACTCTATCTGCGTTCTTTAAAGCAGCGTGCCCAATGCCACTGCCAACTCTCTTAGCAGCCCATTCAGGCGTAGACTTAGCTACCAGTTCGTCTATTAATTTGAGATCCATATTAATCCTCGTCTGAGTCCTTTATCTTAGAAGCCGCACGGAATTCGGGACTATTCTTCTTTGCTTGCCATTTAGCTGCTAATTCTTCTTTTCGTTTGTATTCGTGTTCTCTTGAACCAGGATCACCAGTCAAATTATCCGCGTGCATAGATTCTTTGTCTTCATCAACATGTTTTGGCTTTGGATCCCATGATGGGCGTCTAGCCTTCTCAAGAATAGCATCTAGTGATTTGTGCAGATCAACCGAAGATGTCAACCAAGATCGAGTAATCTTAGCCTCAGAACCTACAGTAGAAGCTTTATGCGGACGAACGCGGACTACTTTATCACTGACATTAGTGACTTCTCCGCCCGAACCAAGTACGGAGGCTCTTTCAACTTTGTGCTTTGTATCCTCTGCCTTCTGTTCTTCTCTAGCCTCACGAGCAAAGTGACGACCAGCAGCACTTTTAGTCGGAGACTGAGTACCTCGTCTATAGCTAACGCCTTTTTCGAGATCACTGTCACCCTCAGATTTGCCAGCTTCTTCATCTTCAAGATCTGCTTTATTCTTGAAATGCTGAACAGCTCGTCCAGTAGCTTCTATACCACTTTTCCATTTTGCTGCACGTTTATCAGATCGTTGTCTCCAAGCGTTGTATCGATGCTCCTTAGCCGCAGCCTCGTCTCTAGCAGCGGATTCAGCCTTGATCAAAGAATCAAGAATATCCTGCGCAAAGGGCGAAGACTTCAAAAGAATAGCAACGTTTACATCGTCATAAGAATAAGACTTTTTAGATTCTTTTTTTTCAGAAGGAATTGTATCGTCCTCTTCTATTCCGTCTTTAAATTCTTCGGGTTTGTTATCCATCAAATTATCGGACTTTTCGAGATCACCATCTTCCATAGAAGCCTTTTTAGTCTTAGTACCGGGATTATCTGAGCCTTCTCCACCGCCTTCATGCTTGATTGTACCTGGTCGAGCGGGAGATGCATGGCCATCGGCGCCAATTGTATCTTCAGAACCATCTTGGAAATTTTCACCAGATTCATTTCGTTTCTTTGATTTATTCAAACCCATTCTATCCAGAATAGACTTAGAGAAATCTAGAGAATAAGATTTTTCTTCATGTTCTTCTTTTTCTTTTTCAGGATCTTTTGCCCATTCGGCTTTTTCTTCCTTTTGATCGTTCTTTGCTTTCTCAATGTCCATATCTTCACCTTCTGATTTAGAAGTTAATTTTGCGATCACATCAGGGTTTGGTTTTCTATTAATCAAAGGATTCTTTGCTTTCTCTTCAGCAGTAGGAGCGTTTGTTTTAGATGCCAATGCGCCCGGCGTTTCATTTCGTTTTGCTACCTGACCTGGATCAAGCTTACCAGCACCTAGAATCGCCTTAAGAATATGTTCTGCATCCCTATTGCCTTTCAAGAGCTTAGCCACACAAACTTCGTCGGCAGTATAAGACTTATCAACACCATCTTCAGTGGGATCATCTGGCTTGCGAGTAGCATCGCCTTCAGCTTTCATATCTTTAACTTCATTGAGACGATCTTCACGTCTATCAAGATCTTCTTTAGCCTTGAACAATGGAGGTAAAATCCTTCTATTTTGCATTATCTACTCCTATTCATATAAGCGTTACCCAAAGAGGTAAGCATCGGGAATTACTAATTTTCCCGTAAATAATCTTGGTAAATCTTCCCAAACTTGTCTGCCACCCTCCGACTCGGGCTTGCCAGCAACAAAGCCTCTCACTTCATGTATCGCAGTAATCACATCGTAAGTTGGGTAGAAACTATATAGAACACTAAAAGACTTCCCATTAGGCGGTCTTTTATTTCCATCAACCCAAACTAATTCATTAGCCGACACATCGACGTCTCTATTTTCCTCATAAAAATGAGTGCAGTCGTAACTTTTGCCATCTTCATCTAAAACTCTTAAAAGTTCAACTATAGGAAAAGCAAATTTATAAGAAGCCTTAGTAGCATCAAAAGATGCAACTTCACTCCTAAAAGTCACTGATTCCTTAAAGACCACTCTATCTCGTATGTTAACTTTATTTTCGGGCTCACAAGTTAAATTAACGTAAATATTTGACATTACTCCCGCGCCAGGAGATCTATAAGTCAAAGTCTGCTCTTCTCTTCTAGTAGAAGAAGGAACAATTCTAATTTCCTTATTGAAAACAAACGTCCAACCTGTTCCATTACAAAGCCCGCATGCAAGAGTTCTAAATTTTAAATCTTCTTTCTGACTTTTATAAGTGCATGGACAAACCAGCGCCGAATACCAATCGAATCTAGAACCATACTTTTTTATTAAATCTACTGCTCCTTTAGTGTTGTAGTCTATTTTTAATGGAGAGAAATTAACTCTTGCTCCACCCATCGATTTAGCTGCAATAGTCATTACGCTGCAGTCAACTGTAAGCCATAGTAGTATTGTCTTAAAACCTTAACTATTTCAATCATCTCACGTTCATACCCTCTTACTCTGCCTGAATATGCGTGATTTTCTGCACTCAATGTTGTGCTAACTGATTGCGACAAACCATCGACGCCAATAGAAAAACCCGCGAGAGCCGCCTGACCACCTAAAGCAATTTCACCAAGAACATTCAATATCCCTATTGCCGCATTCATACCAATCCATTGAGCCAATAAACCGGGAATATCTTCTGTATCGTCGTAACCAGCATCGTATGAAACTTGCAAAATCTGTGGCACATAAGTCGTTGATGATAAAAGCGGCATAAATAGAAGCACTTGATTAGCCAAATTTTGCGATGCCAAAATTCCATAATAAGGAATCAAATTTATCTGAGCTGTCTTTTTCTTTAATTGAATCCATTCAGCCGGAATAGTTATTTGACTCGTAATAACATTAAGAGACATCGCGTTAACTCTAATAGCTGGTCTAGTATTTAAAGACAAGAATCCAAAACCAGACATCCATTCTTCTAACCTATAGTCGTATGTTTCTTTTTCAATAGACTTTTTATTTATAGAAATATTTAATAGCAATTCTGCTCTACTAATCGCCGAGTTGATATAGAATTGCAAAGCTTCGTCAGAAAGTCTATCGCTATCAAATTCGATAGGTATTTTGTAAAGAAAAGTTTCTATAAGCCAAGAAGGAGTTAAATCGCTTAATTTCATTAATTAAAGTCCAAAAAATGTCATAAGTTTCAGTTTTACATACGCACCAAAAAGCATCGCCGTAAATAAAGAAACAACAATCATAACAACGATTGTTTGAGCCGTTTTCCACTTTATACCATTAATTTTATCAGTAAATTCCATAAAACCCTTTAATGCTGCATGTTGAGCTGCATGTTCGTCGGGGCTTATCACATATCGGCAATGAATTTCAGGATTTGCCATCGCTGCAGCAATTCCTTCAGAAATAGCGTCTCTTATTTGTTCCAGTGTTACGTTAACAACCACATTGTCTTTTGTCATAGCACTCAATTCCGTAATTGTATTTTTATTGCTTAAATTCCACAACAGAAATTGTTACAGCAGCATCACTCAAAACAAGTAGGTAAACGTGAGCATCAGTGGGTGGAAAGTATTGAGTAAATGGTGTAGCAGCAAAGAATTGTGACAAATCAAGAGGGCCAGCCGTTTGAGTAAACTCAAAATAAGTACTAGCAGCATCTATTATCGTAGAACCATTAGTTGACAAACCAATTTTTATGTACGTACCAGCTGTAATAGCTGAATAAATAATGTATCTAAGTCCTGCGACAAGAGGCAATGCTACATAAGTTGCACCATTTAAAAATCGTGCCTTATGTCTAAGTACAGCTTCTGTATTTTGAGATATTGTGGGAGAGGGCGAAGTATAAGTGCCCGTTACATCAGCCATAGGAAACTCCTAACTAACTATGTCTATTTATTTTAATCGCGCTATTTGTTAGCCTGTCTACTATGCTGTTGCTTCAGCTTTTTGTTTCTTTTCTTCAGCTTTCAATCTTTTTTCTTCAGCTCTTTGTTCTTTAGTCTTTTTCACAGAAACTTCGAGCCCTTCACCTTCAGCTAGAAAACTGCCTTCAGCACCTAATTCAACCTCGATATTTTCAGTTTCAGCAGCAATTCTTGCCTCTTCGGCGGCTATAGCAGCTTTTCTAGCAGCAACACCTGCTGGAGTTACATCGAGAGTAATTTTTTGCGGTTCTACGCCCAAACCTTTTCTGAGATTTTCAAGTCTTTTTTGTTTTGCCACTTCAGCCTGAGTTTTAATCTCCTCAATTTGTTTCGGCGTCATAAAACCCATTTCACTAGCCGTAAGAGTTCTATTACCTACTCTAAAATAATCAGTCATATCTATACCTCCATGAATTCACTGCTAGAAATTGCGAAAAACAGCATAGTAAAACTCTGAATCCTCTCCCGCGGCACTATTATCGTGTGTAACTGTAAAACTACCATTAGCTGTAGCAGAAACATAAATGCCTGATTCTACTCCAGTACCACCAAATAACATTGTTGCAGCCTTAAGATTTTTCGCTGTAAGAATAATAATATCGCCTTCGCGTATATCAACATTTGAAACAGTTGTAGTGGTTGCTAAAGCGGCAGTAAGATAACCTGCCGCCTTTGCATTATTATAAGCTACCATAGGAAGATCAGGATCATATTGAAAGCCAGGTGAATCACCTGCTGCTGGATAATTAGCCATGATAATCTCCTATTAGAAACTTGGAAGCACTACATAGTTAAATATAGAACCACCCGCCGTTGCATTATTATCGTGTGTAACTACAAAACTGCCGCCCACGACTGAAGAAACATAAATACCCGCCGTCACATCAGTTCCGCCTGCAATCATCGCTGCAGCTTTAGCATTAGCAGCTGTCAATAGAACGACATCGCCCACTTTGACATTGACGTCTGTTATTGTTGTTGTATCCGCTTCAGCTACCGTAAAGGTGCCTGTAGATCTAGCATTATGATACGCCAAAACACCAGGATCGGCAGCGTATGAATAGCCAGGTGAATTATCTGCATTTGGAAAATCGGTCATTTAAATCTCCTCACTATTAAGACGTTATCAAATAATTGAATGTTGCGCCAGCAGCATCGGCGTGATTATCATGAGTAACTGTAAAACTTACGCCAGTATTGATAGACGAGACATAAATACCGTTTGGCGTATTAGTCGAGCAACCCACAACTTTAGCAGCTTCAAGATCTACTGGGAACAAGAAGATTTTACTTCCTGTAACCGCATTGACATCATTCTGAACTGTTGTAGTAGCAAGTGCTAGAGCAAAAGTTCCAATAGCGTATGCACCAGAATAGCCAGAAATACCAGAGTAACCTGAGATTCCAGAGTAACCTGAAATTCCGCTATAACCTGAAATTCCGCTATAACCAGAGATTCCGCTGTAGCCGCTTATTCCAGAGTAACCTGAAATTCCGCTATAGCCTGAAATTCCGCTGTAGCCAGAATAACCGCTTACGCCTGAACCAGAAACGCCTGAGTAACCAGAGATTCCTGAGTAACCAGAGATTCCTGAATAACCCGAAATTCCAGAATAACCAGAGGTTAAAGCGTCGGAACCAGAATAGCCAGATATTCCAGAATAACCTGAGAAACCAGAAACACCACTATAGCCAGATAAGCCCAAACCAGAAATACCAGAGTAGCCAGAGAAACCGGAAATACCAGAGTAGCCAGAGAAACCGGAAATCCCACTATAGCCAGATCTTCCTGAAATACCAGAATAGCCAGATGCGCCCGTATTTCCAGTAGCACCATCATCACCAGAATAACCTGAAAAACCTGATGTTCCCGAAAAACCAGAGATACCGCTATATCCACTTATTCCAGAATAACCAGAAACACCAGAACCAGAAACACCAGAATAGCCTGAGACTCCAGAACCAGAATAGCCTGAAATACCGGAATAACCAGAAAAGCCTGATGTACCTGATGTACCCGAAAATCCTCTTACACCTGATGCACCAGAATAACCCGACCAACCGGATGTACCGCCAGGTTCACCTGATTCGCCCGAAAAACCTGAAATACCAGAATAACCACTATAGCCAGAAGCACCTGTAGGGTCGCCTGTAGCACCTGTAGCACCTGACATGCCAGAGTATCCAGAAGTCCCAGTAACTGATCCTTCTATTCCTCCAAGTGCTATAATTTTATTGAGAAATGTCTTAGAACCATCAATGGATTGATCAACATTCCCAGTTACAACAGCTTGAGAAATGCTTAGATAATCATATCCAGCCTGATCCCCTGACTTTGGATAGTCTGCCATTTATAAATCTCCTTTTTAGTTTCTAGAAAAAAGGGTCTTAAAGCAATTATCGCCTTAAGACCCCTTTGTGATATCGTTGCTTTGTAACTATGCTGTCAAATTTTGTCTTTCAAGTATGATTAATACTTGATGTTAATAACTCTGGTCCACTTCAAAGGAGCAAAGATGACCGGAACTCCGTACAAGAGAATCATCCATTTGTAAGCAGGAGCAATTGTTGCTAGATCCATCTTTACAAGCGGAGCCAACTGACGGAATGTAAGAACGTCAGGAGTCATCTGACCTATAAATGACGTGTAGGTATTAGGAAGTCTCTTACCATCGTAGTTATATACGCCGGCGTTAGAAACAACCAATGGAATGGTCTGAACAAGATACATTTCACTGTCAAGAGCAACAGTTCCACCAACTTCAGACAAATAAATGTTGATGAACTGAGCATCAGCTGGAGTAGCAGTAGCTGTGACTGTGAATCGTACGTTAGCGCCAGCAGTAATTGTGATTTCCTCTGAAGTAGCAGCATCAGAAGTCTGAGGGATTACCGCGGTTTCACCATACTTGTTTGAATAAGTTGCCGCAACTCTATATACACCAGCTGCAAGAGCGGTCACGCCAGCAGTAGCTGTAGTAACAGCAATTGCTACAGTACCAACAGCAGCCATGGCAGTAGAGTTGAGAAGTGAAGAAGTACCAGCAGCGCCAGCAGCACCAATTCTACCAGAAGAAATGCAACCCTTTGTCTTCTGCAAGAAGAATGTTGGTTTTATATTAACACGACCAGCCTGAGTCATCAAACCGTCAATGTTAATGTTAACTGAAGTATTACCGGAAGCCGTTGGCAGAATAACTCTCTGTGCAGCTGTGCCAGCGAACTCTTCGTTGATCTTTGCAAGGACAGGGAATGGAAGATAAATATCAGTTGGGAAACCGAAATTATCAACAACTGTCTGAGCCAAATCGTTTACGATTGTAGTAAATGGAGTATCGGCAAAAGTGGTGGAACGAAGATCGTAAGTATTACCACCATCTTCAATCATCTTGTCCATACCAGCCCATTCAACATATTCAGAAGCGGTGGATCCAACAACACGACCCTTATCACGGCCCCAGAAAAGGCTGTTTTCAATCTGACGAAGCATCCACATAATGCCGTTTGAGTTTTCCTGAGCAATAACATCTGGCACCATTGTGCGCACCAAAGTCAAAGGATGGGAAACTGATCTAGTTGTTCCGATGAACTTAACCAAAGCTGCTTTTCTTGCATAGTCAGAGTTTGTCTGATATGGAAGTTCGCCTTCGGTCAAGAACCCACCAGTTTGTGCTCCATAAGAAGACAACTGGTTGTATTCTTCAACTGTTGAATAAGCAGGTGACTTAGGAATATCTTTCCAGAAGTTGATGTGCTTATCTGTGAATGTGATAACCTTTAAAGAGCTATCTAGTGATTCTACTCTGAGGGACTGAGCACCCGTAGTACCGTAGTTATCGCTACCGAAAGAAGATCCAGCAGCAAGACCTAAGCCTTCAGCGCCTTCAAGAGCTTTATTGATAGCCTGTACATCCTGGAGCGATCCAAGTCCAAATCCTTGTACATCATTCATTGTTTAACGTTCCTCCTAAGTGAACTAATTAGTCAATGCCAAGCTTGCTTTTAACCGCCGCAGGCAGAATTGAAGTATCACCCACTGCGTCAAATCTAAGAACCAAATTTGTATCTACGCCATTCTGACCTGACATCTGCATGTCTAGCAAACGGCTAGAAATTTCACTCTTACTCAATGTTGTCTTTGAAAGAGACGGATTGTCAATTCCCTTAATGTCAGCTGATTTAAGAAGAGATTTTCTGATATTCATTGCATTAGCAATATTAACGATTGCTTTTTCGAGTTCTTCAACTCTATCAAGAGTTGCGACCAAAGACTTAGCCAAACCAGCATCAATATATTCAGCTTGCTGTGATTTTTCAAAAACTTCGCCATATTGTTCAGCAATAGCATCAAGAACGTTAGCAGTTACTGATTTAGTCATTTCAGCAGCGAACTCATCGATATCAAGGAATACTTCACCAGATTCTGAAGATTTTTCTGATTTCTCTTCTTCCTTCTCTTCTTCTTTTGATTCGCTTTCTTCATGATCCTTTGATTCTTCTTTCTTATCGTCCTTTTTCTCAAAAGGATTCTCACCCTTTTCTAGATCGGCTTCGCCTTCAGACTTTTCAGCTGAAGTTGCTGTACCAGGATGATTAGGGCCTACACCGCCACCTTCGTGCTTAATTGTACCAGGACGAGCAACTGGAGCTCTTCCACCAGCACCCTTAGGCGTTTCAATAGTGTCTTCGGCAGCGCCACCGGTCTTGAAATCTTCCCCACCTTCTGGGTTATTTGAAGAACCAGGTGTTCCGCCACCTTTTGGATGAGTTCCCGAATTAGCAGGATTCTTTTCTTTCTTTGCTTCATCTTCGGAAGGAGCCTTCACGGCATCATGATTTACAGCTTCAGCAGGACCACCAGAACCAGAATGTTTAGGGCCATAGCCTTGAGCTTTATTGATAAGATCTTCCATCACTTTAATAAGAGACATTCACATTTCCTCCGTTAACGTACTTTAAATTAGTGAGAATTAAGCATTTTTTACAACAAAACTTCAGATTCGGTAATTATTTTGATAAAATTGTCGATCCCATGAGCTTTGTAAACTAGATTTGTAATTTCGAAAAGCAAGTTATCAGACGCGGTAGGATGAACTGTTTTAAGCAAAACCATTAAATCTGAATGTGATTTGTTTGCTGCTCGATAAGCTGAATTTAATCTTTCATCAAGTTCGTCTTCTGATGACTTAGCATTGCCCGTCACTGCTTTTCCCGTGTATTGATTTACAACCGCACCTTCTAACGATTCAGTTCTTAAAACTCCCGCGCCCTCATAATTATCGCTGCCAAAAGCGTTTCCCACAACCTGACCCGGTGAATTTAGAGCCGCCAAATCTTTCTTCAATGGAAGATCTTTCATTATATAAGAGACAACTTCATCATATGTCGCCGAGACAAAAGATTTTGAAACTGTCTCAAAAGTCGCAGCTGTATTCACTGGAATGTGAGTAATAGCCACATTCGTTACTTTAGCCTTAATAATTTTAGATTTATTTACTGCAGACCTACTAACTACTTTTCCTTCAATTGAGAAACCAAGATGACGGGGATATCCTAAAGATTTGAGTTCTTGTTCTAATGACCACACGTGATTTGCCATTTCATTATTAAGAAGCATCCCTTTTGTATAAAACCCTCTGTTATCAATGTAAGACTCAATAGGAATGCCTATCACATGCGATGGATTGTTGTTATGCATAAAATTTAACCAACCGGACTTTTGATAATATGTAATATCTAAGCCTTTTTGAACTATTGATTCGCCGTCAGAATCGACATCTGCTGTTGAAGCGTAACCAGCTACAAGACGACCAGTTGATTTGCTGAGATCTATTCGTTTATACTGATCAATGAAAGCTTTATCAAGCTGTTCCTCTTTGAATTCAATGTTGTCAATATAAAATGAAAAAATATCGTTGAGATTATCTGTCATCAACTACCTCTTTTGTGAGAATAAGCACATCCAGTTACTATATTAGGAGCAATTTGACAATTTATCTAAGTTTTGTGGCTAATTTATCATATAGCAACTTATGCTAATGAGTTTTAAAAATATTTTTTGAGCTATGATCACAAAATTTTATAAATTGGTATAATGGTTTCAAGCCTTCATAAGTGGTAAAGAAATAAATCTTAAGCATATGATTGAATCAATTGCTATTCTAAAGAGGTTAAAATGGGCAATGACATTAGACGTGAACAAAATAATAGCATTAGAAAAATTAAGTCTACATTAGATACTTTAAATCAATTGGTCAAGACTAAAGAAGACATCATAACAAAGACGCCTGAATTATCTTTGGTTGATAAATTTGCTACACAAAGTGACGTCACCGTAGTTGAGGATGAACAATTCTCAAGTTTATGCGAACAAGCAGCAAGTCTTCAATTCTCAGGTGAAGAAAAGAATAGTATATGTAAAACTCTAGATATTTCAGCTCATAAGTACAAAGAAATAGTCCTATCTCCAGAATTCATTGAAATTAAAAGACGCATAGCAGAAGACCAAAAAATGAATCTTCTAGCAAAAGTACTCAAACAAGTTGATGGAGCCATATCAGCTCTAGAAGATTTAGCTGGTTGTGCAGATGAAGACAAGACTCGTCTTAACGCTGCAGCGCTAATCCTCGAACACACCGAAAGACTTCTGGACGATCAAAAATCCTCAGCCCTCTCTCCACAATTTAATAATACAATGAACAACGCCGCAGCTGGAGCTCTGGCCGAAGGTGGCACTGTCACTTTACAGCAAATGATCATTAATCAACGAGCATCTAGAGGTTTAAGTGGCTAAATGGTTTTCATACGAATATGACGCGATCAAAAATCTCAGAAAAAGACACTCCTTCGATAACGTCAGACGAAAACCAATCAAACGTACAGGGCCAAATACCTTGGAACGGAAACTACAACGCATTCTTGGCCCATCGTTTACGTATGCAGGCGATGGCTCATTCAAAATCGACAATCTTAAACCCGATTTCGTTAATAAATCTAGAAAAGTTGTTGTCGAAGTCTATGGCAACTATTGGCATAGAAACGAATCGACTCAAGAAACAATGCAACGAATCAACAGACTCCAAAGACAAGGGTGGCGAACAATAATAATTTGGGAATCTGAAATTGCCGACCCAATAAAATTACGCAGAAAGCTGTCTCTAATATGAGTGAAGAATCGTATGATATAGTACAAAAAGCGCTTACGGATCATGAATATTTTATCGAGACGTTTATTTCTATTAAGGATAAAGACCGTTTCATCATCCCTTTTGTGTTTAATCCAATACAGAAACTGTTTTATAGAAAATATGTAGAACTTAATGCAGAGGGTGTCGATCGACACATTATTCTTAAACCTCGGCAATTAGGGTTCACGACATTAATTTGCGCGCTGTTTTTGACAGAATGTATTTTGGTGCCAAATACTACAGCTGCTATTATTGCTCACGATGCAGAATCTACGGCTAGAATTTTTGAAATTACAAAATTGATGTATGAAAAACTGCCGGACGAAATGCGGCCTTCAAAAAGATACTCGTCAAAAAGAGAAATAGTATTTGAAAATATTGGCAGTAAAATCTTCATAGGAACAGCCGGTTCAGTAGGTTTTGGTAGAGGAACAACGATCAACTTATTGCATGCCTCGGAGTATGCATTTTGGGAGCGGCCGGAAGAACTCATGCCATCTTTGCTTGAAACAGTACCCAAGAATGGCATAATTATATATGAAACAACAGCAAATGGCTATAACCACTTTCACACCGATTATAATAACGCCAAAAATGCTACACCACTAGATAGAAAACTTAATCAAATACCATATCCACATTTTTACAGATGGTTTGATCATCCTGAATATCGCTTTGATCTATCTGAATCTGAAGAAGCATACATTAAAGACACGCTAACAGATGATGAAAAATTAATGATTAAAGTTCACGATCTTGATTATGAACAAATTTCTTGGAGACGATCTAAGCAATCTTCTCTAAAAGACAAATTCGTTCAAGAATATCCCGAAGATGACTCTACATGTTTCATTTCATCAGGCAAGCCCTTTTTTGACGCTAAAATCATAAAGTCGATGATCTTGTGGAACGAAGAAAACAAGACATGGGATAAGACAAACAATCAGGGAGTAATTATAGAACCCGGTTGGTCCAAAAAACAAATGGATGACAAAATAACTGTCTATAAACAATATATTCAGGGTGAAACTTACATAGCTGCGGCAGATCCTGCGGAAGGAAACCCTACTTCCGACAATTCAACGTGCTATATACTAAGACTTAACAAAGATCCTATTTTCATAGAATTCTGTGCTGAAATTGCCGATAAGTTAACGATGCCAAAATTCTATAAGCTGATGTATCATTTGTGCGCTCAGTATTCATTTCCAAAACTAGTAATAGAAAGAAACAATCACGGGCATCTTCTCAATTACTGGGCTACAAATGGCTATATGCAAGATCAAATAAAAATACTCGACAAATACCCTAATGTATATTTCGCTAAGGATTCTAAGCCAGGGTTTGTTTCGAGCAGTGTTACAAGACCTCTTATCTTAGATAATAACGCTGAGCTATTAAGAAACAATATGCTAGTAATTTATAGCAGGACGTGGTTGGATCAAGCGCTTTCATTTGTATATGGCGCTAATGGAAAACCTCAAGCATCAGAAGGAAAACACGATGACAGTGTCATAGCAGGTGCAGTGGGCAGTTTCATATTATTAAACGAAAAAAATAGTACGTCGTTTTCGTTTCTAAATAAAGATACTTTTGGCATTTCCGATGCACCAAAAGCATCTGTATATGATCGACAAAAACTAATGTATGACGATAATTATAAGCACCCATTAGATAACAACATTACTATCGGTGATATAGCAGTTGGAAATCCCGAGACTATTGACTGGATGAAATTTATAACATAAATAAGGAAGTAATTAAATGGGAAGACATAAGAAAGTTTTTGATAGTGTTGATTTGGAGAAAGCCCAAAAAGTAGCGCTATCAGGTGGAAAAATTCTAGATAAGCAAGATCCAAGAGACCCTGCACCAGTTACGAAATTCTATGATCCTCTATTTGTATTAGACTACTTACAGTTTAAAACAAAGAATGCTTCATGGGCTTTAAGCTATCAATTGCTTAGAAAAATTTCGTATAGAAATGGTGTTATAGCCTCCGTCATAAACACTAGAATAAATCAGTGTGCTATGTTTGCAACGCCATATGTAATGCCTAATGATAGAATTGGGTATACAATAATGCCTAAAGTTAAAAAGTTTCAATATTTGATGAAACAGGCTAACCCAAATTTAAAAGTGCCATTGCTAACAGATGAAGAAGTTCGTACAATTATGGACTTAACTAATTTCATCGACAACTGTGGTACATCTGAATCAAAGCTTCGAGATCCACAAAGAGATAATTTCCAGACTTTCTTAAGAAAAATAGTAAGAGATACTTTAACATTTGACCAGCTTTGTTTTGAGATTGTAAAAGACCCTACTAGTGGAAAACCATCAGCTTTCTATGCGGTTGATTCGGGAACTATTAGACTCTCCGATCCTAAAACAAGAATTGAAAAGGGAATTTACTACGTCCAGTTTATTGATGGTAATCTCTATACTGCATACGATTATGGTGAGATGGCATTTGCAGTTCGCAACCCTACGACTGACATAAAAGCCAATGGTTATGGCATATCCGAAATAGAGATGGCTTTAAATTATATTTCGGCGCAAATATACGGAGAGGAACATAATAAACGCTGGTTCACTCAAGGATCGACGCCTAAAGGTATTCTCAATATAAAGGGCTCTAATGTTCCAAGAGAAGAACTAGACGCATTCCGAAGAGCTTGGCATGCTCAAGTAACAGGAGTTGCCAATGCCTGGAAAACTCCGATCATTGCTTCAGAAGGTGGCGTCGATTGGATTAATCTTGGACAATCAAATAGAGATATGGAATTTGGTAGATGGCTAGAATATCTCGTCAATGTAATTTGCGGTGTTTATCAGATCGATCCAGTTGAAATTAACTTCCCTAACAAGGGAGGTGTTTCGGGCCAGTCGAAGTCTCTGTCAGATAGCTCAGCCCTAGAAAGATTGAAATTTTCTAAAGACAAAGGTCTTGTGCCTTTGCTTAGATTCTTAGAGTCTACTATTCAAAAATATATCGTTGGACCAGCTACCGATGACAAATACGAATTTTCATTCCACGGATATACAGATCTCATCGAAGCACAGAAGATCTCTCTTGAAAGACAAGAGTCTGAATATCTAAAGACTGTAAACGAAATTAGAGCACAGTATGGATTAAGACCGCTTCCTAATGGCGATATCATTCTCAATCCTGTGTATGCTCAAGCTAAAATGGCAGCAGATGCAGCTGGCGCTGAGCAGAATGCCGAAGGTGGAGAGGGAAACGAAGAACCGCCTTCAGATGATATGAATGAAAACAATATCTCAGATGAAGAAGAAGCCGGTATCGATGAAGAGGGATCAGCCGACGATGAATCGGGAGATTTTGATGACTATGGTGGCAACTATAGCGCTATTGGTCCTAATTCAGCCTCTCAAATGATCCCAACAGGCGGAATTTTGCCTTAATTTGAACTTTAAATTTTCTAACTACAATTTGTTATAATGGATATAACGAATTGCAATAAGGAGAGCATCATGGAAGGTAACACGCAATCAAACGAAAAAACTGCGACTACAAAGCTTATAGCAGTATTTTTCCCGCTAAAACCATTAAGAAACAAATTTAGTAGCAACTTTATAGGGATGCAAATAGCAGATTTTTTATCTAAACTAAACGACTTAACCGAAAAAGCTTTAGTCTATAAGATAGATAAAGAAAGATTTTATACTTTTGATCTTAAGACAGAGAAATTTGATGATACGTTTGACATCATTGACAACGAAACAGTCGTTACTATTTTTAGTGTAGATAAGACTAAACAAATCGATGTGTCTAGTCTATTTGAAGCCGACTTTTTAAAGAACGTCAATACAATTAGGATACATAGAAAGAGAGTAGATAGCGCAGCCAAACCTTCCTATGTTTTCTATACTATTAACTCTACAAAACTCTTAAACAGTGTAATCCCTATCATTCAAAATGATAAGTCGACAAAAGATGACAGTGGCGGAAAAACATATTTCATTTTAAGTGCTAACAATGCTAAAAGAGATATCAGCGCGCTTGATAGAGCATTTACAACTGAAAAAATTTGCCGCATGAACTATATATCAACAATTGAAACAAACAGTCTAGAAAACGAAACTTTCGCAAAGTCATTTAGAAAGAAAATAATTTCTCAAATCACTATCTAACCAACAATAGAAATTGGCAAGTTGTTGTATAATAATAATGACGCTATGCATGGAGGAATGCAATGAAAATTAAAACAAAAGAAACATTTGAGCAAACTCACAAAAAGAATCTTGAAGCATCGCACGCTAATGGATCAGTGGAATATCTTAATTTTAAAAAGAATGGCGTATATCAATTCTTTGTTGTTCCAAAAGTAATCTCTATAGATATTGCAGCGGATGAATGCGAAGTGGATTATCCGTTTGAAAAACTCAATACACATTTCGGTTTGTATGACTTTATGCGCGACCATGCAGGCATGAAATCTGAAAGAATCAATCTTCCAAACGGAAACGTCATCCAAGGATGGATGAAAGAAACAAGAGTTCCCAAAGCAACCTTCAAAATGGCAGTTGGCACTGAATTCTTCCTCACATACGTAATTCACGAAAAGAAAATCAAAATCGCCTGGTTTCAAGATTATCTTTTTGAAATCTATACTGCTAAGTTGTCTAAACTCATGTCTGATAAAGATCTAAATCTCATAGATGCCTTTAGACACCGCATAAAACTATTTACTAACCCCGAAGGTAAATTTGACATTGAAATAGATGAGACCGTAGCTATTCCTACTGACAGTGAAGGCTTTAAAAATGTATTAGTTTCCGTCAACGAAAAACCTCTCATCAATTTTATTGAACAACAAATCATTACTGATTCAACTGTAGTAGACAAAGTTCTAGCCGCACTTAAAGTCTATAATCAAAAAATAGTTGATTATGAAAAAGATAAAGCTCGTAGAGAATCAATGGAACAGCAATCCGAACAGTTTGCTGCTTCAATTGAAGGCTTTAAGAACGTAAAATCATCTACAAACGAGCCAATTGTCGAACAAGTAGGTCCTGGCTCAGATGATGAACCATTTTAAGGAGAAAGAATGAAACTCAAAGCAGGCAAAGAAGAAATAGGTGGTAAAAAATCTCTCGGCTTACTTAAATTGAGAGAAGCCATCTTTGGTTCTTCGGAACAAATATCAATCGATTCTTTTGATTTTATATCGACAGGATTATTGCCACTCGATAAAATACTCGGTGGCGGAATAATTATAGGTGGCGTTGTAGAAATCATTGGACTAGAAGCATCCGGAAAATCAACGCTGGCTGGTATGATAGCTGCTCAGGCTCAAAAGCGCGGCATGCCAGTGGTCTATCTAGACACAGAAGCAGCTACTTCTATGGCCAGACTTACGATGTTAGGAGTAGACGTCGATGAATTAATCTACCATCAGCCCGGTTGTTTGGAAGATGTTTATGATACAGTTTCACAAGTATTAACCTCTAAATTAAGGGACAAGTCTTGGGATGGACCTGCGCTTATAATATGGGATTCTTTAGCACAAACACCTGCCAAAAAAGAATGCGAAATGGAGGAAGGAGATGAATACACTAAAGAAATGGCTATACGTGCTAGGGTCAACTCAATGGGTCTTAGAAAGCTCACAATTCCTCTACAGAACACTCAGGTTACTCTTTTAATCGTCAACCAACTAAGAGAAAATGTAGGCCAAACGTTTGGTGAAAAATATTCATCACCAGGTGGCCATGCGCCAAAATATGCAGCAATTCAAAGAATACGCCTCGCAGCAACAAACACAGTGAAAATAGACGAAGCAGCCGGTATTACAGGGAAAAAAATTGAAGCTAAAACGATAAAGAATAAAGCATATACACCACTTCTTGAAACAAACTTGATTTTCAACCATGGAATTGGTGCGTTTGATGAATCGCTTACAACGTATGAAATGCTCAAGGAACAAAAGAGACTCACAACGGGAAGAACAAATGAACTCAACTTAAACGAAGACATAACAAGCGCCGATGAGTCCGGTATAATTAAATTTAACCGGAAGGAATGGGGTCAGGTGTTTGAAGAGCACAAAGATCGGATCTACAACTTGTTGACATGACAAAGAATTATTTCGACAATGACTTTGTTGAATTAAAGATTGCTGAGTTTCAAAAAACTAATGACAGAAGTATCATTGATGAGTTAGAACCTATTTTTAAAAAACTTATCTATGGCATTATAAGTAGATATAAACTAATAAGAAGCAATGTTATTAACGACGATTTGCCACAAGAAGCGTGGGTTGGCATATTAGAAGTCTTACCAAAATGGAATAAAGAACGAGGAGATGCTTTCTCCTGTTTCACTGCTGTGGCTAAAAACAAAATGCTTTGGTATCTCAAAAACAACTACAAAGATACATCACTTAATTCTAACGATCCTTCTAGAATAGCTTTAGATGACGAAGATGTGAATTTGGAACTGTCAACCGATGTAGATAGTAGTTTTGAAGCCCTTTCAGCAATAAAAGACTTTGTGCAAAAACTTACATCAGACTCGCTTGATCTGCCAGAAGAAGAATGTTATAATACTATCTTAGAAAGCATAAAAGAAAAGATTGTTCATGGTGATCACATACTCTATGAGAATCTTATAAAAGAAACTCAAAAAGAAATCGGTTATCCAAAGAAAAAAGTTAGATTTGTACTTGATAGAATCTACGCAGCATTTACGGGAGAATTATGAGCAAACCAAGTTATGATGATTTAGCAGATATGATAGTCAAAATCTATAGAGAAACACGATTAGAAGGCGTATTAGGCATTGACAGCGCTTCTTATCCGATCGAAGTCTTTGATGAGTTAGCCGCTATTAAAGCAGAGTTGGAATCCGAAAATGAGTGATATATTAATTTGCGACGGGTCCAATTTATTTGTAAGAGCCTTCTTTTCGATGACAGATACAGTGCTTCAAAACTCAAAGAGTCAGGATACTACCGCCATCTATGTATTCCTTCAACATCTTCGTAAGCTAATAGACGATGAAAAACCTGAAGAAGTCTATATCGTGTTTGACTTTGGTAGAGATGTTAGAAAGAAAGCGCTGTATAAAGACTATAAGGCCAATAGAAATGTAGATTTAAGTGTTTTATCGGGTTATGATTTGACTGTTAAAATGAACGAATTAGAGTCTAGAAAAAGACAGCGTGATGTTATTATCGATGCATTAAAGACTTTACCAATTAAACTAGTTATAGTAAAACAAATTGAAGGTGATTGTTTAATTTCTTTTGTTGCTAAACATTTTGTTGATAGAGGAAAGACAGCAACTATCGTATCTAACGATAAAGATTTTTATCAATTATTAGACAACGAAAACTTTAAGATATTCAATCCGCATAAAAAATCGTACGTTACAAAAGATAATCTTGAAGAGATATTTCCCATTAAAGGGTTAGCTGTATCTAGCTACAGAGTTTACAAAGCTATCAGAGGAGATTCTTCTGATAATATTAAGGGAATTAAATTGTTTGGTGACAAGAAATTTCAACAGTTGTTTGATATGTTTAAAGCTGCTGGAGTTACAAGTCCGACGAATATAGAAGAATTTTATAGCGCTATAGAAGCAACGCCTGATGCAAAAACTAAGTTCTGGAAATATTTTGACGGTCAAAAAGAAATGCTAGAACTTAATTATAAGCTAGTTGATTTGATAGATATGGATTTTAGTCCACAAAGTCTTAAGCTAATCTATTCCGCTATAGAACTTAAACCGTCTTTTTCTAAAATGGATTTTATATCCATATTGGTTCGGGAAAACATAAATACAATTTTAGCTAAAATGGACAATTTCATGATACCGTTTAACAAACTATTGCCACTGTCTACTATTCAGTGAACATATTACTATTTGCTGACCTTCATTGCGCAAATATCTATAATTTCAATGTAAGGCAAACAAAATATAAAACAGTTGAATATTCTAGAGTAGATGAGCTATATTCTACTCTTGGTTGGATATCAGACGTTACTAAAAACAACGACATAATGATGGACGTCAATTTAGGTGACACTTTCCATCAAGCTCTACGATTTTATGTAGAAAGATATAATTACGTAATAAAAACTTTAAACGACATAACACAAAATACGTTGTCAAAGTCGATGGTTGTTTTAGAAGGCAATCACGATAGAAACGAAGAAACATCAGCGGTCGATACTCTCGAAAATATTACTGGCGTTACTCTCGTAAAGAACAGCGTCAAAGTAAAATTTGTAAGTGAGATAAATTCTTATTTCATATTTATTCCATACATCAGAGATCCTGAAAAGCTAAAAGAAGTATTCAATAAGTTAAGTCTGAAATTTTCAAATACGCCTAGAGTTAAGACTTACGTCTTTTGTCATATAGACATAAAAGAGGCGTACGAAGGTCTTATATCGTCTTCGTATCAATTAAGTCAGTTCAATTCTTACGACGACTTAAATCTCGGAATTTACACGGGAGTATTTTCGGGTCACATTCATTTTAAGAAGAAAATAAAAAACAATTTTCATTACGTCGGAGCCGTATTAAATCATAATTTTTCAGATTCAGCCGAACGTAAGGGCTTGACAATATTAAAACTATCACCTTCGGGTTATGAAATAGAATTTAAAGAGAATCCATATTGTCCTTTGTTTTTTAAGTTGAATCTTGAAAAATCTGATAGTTTAGAAAGAAAAATAGTCCGAATAGAAAACGAAAAAGCAAAATATCCATATACAAATATCTATACGACCATCTATTCACTCAATAGCGACGAGGGAAAGAAAAAAATAGGTTTATTTCTAGATAAATATAGAGATATCTTTACTAACTTTGAAACTAAATGTTTAGATTCTGAAGAAGAATTGAATGCTATGGAAATTATGACTACATCCATAGACAAAATAAACATATTCGACCTGATTATTGATAAGGGAATAGATTTGTTAAGATCTAAAAACAAGACTGAAGATGAAATAAACCATTACGTTAATAGATTGAAGACAGTATGTCGATTAAATTAAAGCGCTTAATTATAGAGAATGTAAAGTCATATAAAGGACGACATGAAATAGACTTTACGCAACGACAAGGCAATCTTGTATTAATAAAAGGCGTCGATGAGAAAGACACTTCATCCAATGGCGCTGGAAAATCGACTATAGTAGATTGCATAAGTTTAGCCTATTACTATAAATCTCTTCAAAAAGAACTTAATCTTGATGATTTAGTCTGTAAATCGGCTAAAGCATTTTATATTGGATTAGAATTTGTCGATTCAACTGATGGTGTAGTTAAAGCTACGTATTTTATAGAAAGAATAAGATCTAAATCACCAGCCTTTTCAAAGAGCACATTGTCAAAAGATGGCATCTGTATTTCAAACGACATGACTAATACAGAGATACAATCAGAAATAGAAAAAATCATAGGCATGAACTATCAAATGTTCGTTAACAACAATGTTTTAAACCCAGAATTATTTAAGTTTGTAAAGGGCAGTAGTTCACAAAAAATAGATATTTTAGAAAGAGTGCTTAACTTAAACGTTATATCGAAAATGTTTGGTTCTCTTACTAACGCCTCAAAAGAAGACGGCTCGATATATGAAACTAACAACAAAGAATATTATGCTCTTAAAACATCTCTCAATAACTTACTTCAACAAGAAGAAAGTGTCACTAAAAACGTAAATGAAAATATCGAAATATTAACTGCGGCTAATAAAAAACTCAATGAAGAAATTTCTGCTATAGAAACTGTTCGTGAAGAGCACACTGCTATTGTTACTCGATTATTTCCCGAAATTGAAAGTAAAAACTCACAAATAGCAGAAGCTAATGCTAATAAGATTACGTTTGAACATCAACTAAATGAACACAAAAAGAAAGCAAAATATTACGAAACGAATGAAGTATGCTTACAGTGTCGGCAGGCACTGCCTAACCGCGACGAAATACTAACCGCAGAACGTGCTAAAATAAAAGAATTTTCGTCTAAGATAAGTGTTGTAATAAACGAAATTGGAATCCTAAAGGAATCGCCTCTATTCGAACAGTACAACACTGCAGTTGAGAAAGCCAACGACTGTACTCGTATCATAAACGAAAAGAAGTATCAAATTAAAAATAACGTCAAAACAATAGATAAATTTAGCAATATCACATCTGCTGCGGGACAAGTAGAAGAAGTCAAAGCCAAATGTGAATTAGCCGAAACAGAATGGAAAGAATCAAAAGAAAACTTTGAAGAAACTGAGTTTTGGCGTGAATTGCTAGCACCGAAATCAAAAACTAGAATGTCAATAGCAGGAGATCTATTAAAAGTACTCAATACTAATATGCAGAAGTACATCAACAACTTCTACAATAAAGACTTTCAATTTAAATTTGTCATAAGCGACAGCGATATTGTTGAAGCAATTGCAATAAACGGCGAACAATTTAAATACGATCAGCTTTCTAGTGGTGAAAAGCAAAAAGTTGATATAGTTATCGTATTGTCATTGTTGGATATAGCCATGACATATTTTAAAAATAATCGTCTGAAATTTTTGATCGTCGACGAAGCACTAGATCACTTAGACAATGTGAGCGGACGTTACGTAATCGAATTCATAAAACAATATGCAGTGAGCATCAATGCAATGTGTATTTTCATAAGTCATCACTCATCAGTTGATGATATGATATATTTGTTCGATCATACGATCGTTGCCAAAAAGGGGTTAAGCGGGCATTCAAGAATCGAATGAAAACAGAATACATAAACATAAAAGATATCGTATCTGAAATAAGTCGAAAATTTCAAGTAGACCCGGCTCAAAACTGGCAAACAAGATTAGAAATAAACATACGATGCAATAATCAAAGTTGCCACGACAAAAAATATCATTTAGGGTTGAGTTTTGCCAAAGATTCTTACAACTGTTATAGATGCGACAATCATGGTGTATTAAGCAATTTTTTAAGACGCAACAAAATAAAGTATGAAGCAAAGAATAGAATCGCTGTAGTTGATCCTATAAGCATTAATTCGCCTAAACTTAATACGCCAACCGATTTTGCCAGAGATGAGACTATAGCAAAAAAAGCAAAAGAATACTTAATTTCAAGGGGTTTTGATCTAAGATTCTTAAAGTCTAACTTCAAACTTTGGCCGATAACAAATAAAAATCATTATTATTATGGCTATATAGTAGTAACTGTAAACGATTATGCATTTTACGCAAGAAAATTTTTAGAACTTACGCCTGACAGACAGAAACATGTAATTAGAAAATCAGATCCAGAAATGAAATTGTTCTACGCGTATGAAAAGAACAATACGAATACTCTATTAGTTGTAGAATCATTATTCAATTTGATGAAAGCTACACAAATGGGGTATGATTCGTTATGCATATTTGGAAAAGGAAAACACGCTGGCTTAACTGAATATCTTAAAAGTAGAACCACGAATAAAGAAATCTGTCTATGTTTTGATAAAGATGTTAGCATTAAACACATAGAATCTTTTATAAAAAAAGTACAAAAGGCGTGTAGCAATATAGTCATAACATATATAGACCCAACAGATATGTTGTATGAAGATATAGCAGCAATACCAGATAAAGCTACGCTAATAAAAATTGTAAATAAAAAACGATCATCACAAGATCTATTCTTATGTGGAATGACGATAGGAGACTAAAATGGGTATGACAAAATCAGCTTTAGATTTTCAAATTCAACAAGAAACGCAAAAATCAATCGCACAACTTCAACACAATATGCAACAACTAGATAAAATTCTTCAAATTATAGACGGCAACATGCGACAATCTCATCTTGCTCTTCTTCAAGATATCACAAGACTTACAGTTCGAGTAAATTTCTTGTTAGGCGAAATAAAGAACGGCAAGACAGAGGATGAGTGTAAAGATATAGAAACACGTTTTAGAGCTTTTGCCGAAGGTGAAGCGATAAAGATGCAAAAAGAGGTTGCCGAAACGATAGCAAAGAAAGAAAAGCTTGAAGAAGCCTTGGCCAAAGAAGGAGCAGTAGAATCAAATGTCGTGCAATAACATTCAAAAGCCAGAATTAGATCCAATAGTAGTTTATGGCGAAGATTTTCATAGATTGCAATCTCGCACTTTACAAGTAACGCTTAATACGCTTAATGAACTCCAAGGGCGTCTTTTTGAATGGCAGCAAAAGAACTTTAAAAAAGAAGACACTGGAATTGAATGGATGGCATTGGGCGCCGCGGAAGAAGTTGGAGAAGTAGCTCATGTCATACTAAAAGCCAAACAAAAAATAAGACAGCATCAAGCAGGATTGGATGAGACAGCCCTCGATGCTCTAGCTGATGGCGTCGCCGATACGGTCATCTATCTAATGCAACTATGTTCTCACGCGGGCATAGATTTTGGGAAAACGCTATTCGCAACAGCAGAAGAGGTTATGAAGAGAGATTGGAAAAACAAACGAACAGATGGGGTATCTGAATGACGGAGCTTGAGATGAAGAAAATGCCAGAAATATTGCCTGATTTTAATAGAGAAATACATCTAGAAAAATACGCGGTAAGAGAAGCTCCGGGATCTGATAATCCAATGGCTAACACGAAACCTCTAGAAACCGAAGTGTCTGAAACGTTTAGAAGAGTTTCTAAAACTTTAGCCAATAGTTTCGTCAAGAATTTTTCTAGTGGTGCAAAAGACAATGGAGATTGTGCTAAGTCATACGAAGAAACTTTCTATAAAGTCATGTCCGAACGACGTGGAATATTAGCTGGTAGAGCTCTCTTAGCGTTAGGTAATCCTTGCGTTAAATTGACGGCACTTAATTGTTTTGTTGTACCTATTGAAGACGCTATTGATTCTATTCTTGGAGATAGTTTTGAAGCAGCATCTAAGATTCAACAAGCCGGTGGCGGTTTTGGAACCAATTTCTCTAGTATTCGTCCAAGAGGAGCGCACGTAAAAGGAGTCAATTCAACAGCATCCGGCCCTCTATCGTTTATGAACACTTGGGACAGCATGATAGCAACTATGAAATCAGCCGGTGGTCGCAGAGGAGCTGGAATCGCCATTCTTGATGTAAATCACCCTGACATTTTAGAGTTTATTACGGCGAAGAGAAACAGCGGGCTAACTAATTTTAACGTTTCTATTGGCATTACAAACGATTTTATAGAAGCTCTAAAGGCGGATAAAGAATACGAACTCAAACACGGTGGAAAAACATATGGAAAACTCAAGGCAAGAACTGTATTTGAAAAATTTGTGGCCAACGCTTACGACTACAACGAACCAGGTATTTTCTTCAAAGACAGAGTCAATGAAGTTAGCAACACTTACTACTATCAAAAAATAGAGTCTACGAACCCGTGTGGTGAAGTCCCGCTACCCGCCTGGGGCTGTTGCGATTTGGGCATGATCATACTACCCACTTTCGTAAAGAATCCTTTTGTCAATCAAGATGTAGATATAGATGGATTAAAAGAAACTGTAAGAAACCTCGTATTCATGCTAGACACTGTTTTAGATGTAACTAACTATCCACTAAAACAAAATGAAAAAGTCGCCTTACAAGATCGCAGAATTGGTTTAGGCATTACAGGATTAGCCGACATGTTAGCAATGCTCAAGATTAAATACGATTCTGATCGAGCGATCTCATTTGTAGATGTCTTAATGCAAACTATTAGAAACGCAGCCTATGAAGCCTCTATCGAATTAGCTCATTTAAAGGGACCCTTCCCTAAATACGATTGTGAAAAATTTTTAGCCGGCAAGTTCATCAAGACATTACCAGACGATATTATAATTAAAATAAAAAAGAGTGGCGTTAGAAACTGCTCCATTCTCACATGTCAACCAGCAGGCACTATTTCGTTGTTATTGAACAATGTTTCGTCGGGTATCGAACCAATATTTTCTCTAAAACAAAAACGAAAGATGCGAGATGATCAAGGAAACCTTACAAGACAATTTGATTTGCTTGACTATTCCTACAAATACTATAAATCTATGGGCTTTGACAAAGTCTATGGTGAAAAACCAGACTACTTTCAGACAACAAAAGACGTTACGCTTCAAGGCCACTTGCGAATGCAGAATACCATCCAGAAATACGTTGACAATAGCATCTCAAAAACAATCAACTTCCCAGAAGGAACAGACTTTGATTCCTTCAAAAAATTCATGTTTGATGTCATCACGTCAGATATGTATATCAAAGGACTCACAACTTTTAGGGAAGGCACAATCCAATCTATTTTAACCGATGATGATGCTAGACCAGAAACTAAAGAAGACAGCTACCGACGAAGAAGTTTTACTTATCAAATAAAGAGAAGTTCGGGGCTACCAAGCGCTCATGTCCACGTAACGTATAATCAAAATCAAGTATCTCAAGTATTTGTCGTTTCTAGAGATGTTGATTTCTATAAGAACATGCTACCATATTGTAGACTTCTTTCAATTATGCTAAACAAAGAAAAAAGTCTTGAAAAAATCTTGGAGATTTTACAAGAACTTGAAGATATGGATTATATAGAAGGCGATGAAAAATTCATCTATAAGGACAAAACATACGCGCATTTCTTATCAGCAATGAAAGAATGCGTGTGGGATTGTCTCATCGAAATTGGCTTGATAAAAGAGGACGAAGAAGTTGAAGACGATACGCCTATTCTAGAACAGTTTGCAGATACAGCATGTCCTAAAGGAATCTGCGAAATCTAAGGAGAATAATATGAATGTTCAAATTGTTGCATTTACGCCAGAACCTGAACTTTTAATTGAAAGCGCCGCTAGAGTTTGCTATGACTCATTTGATAAGCAAAGCTCAAGTAGTCATATTAGAATTATAGAGCATCTCATTAGAAGTGGTCATGAAAGCGTCTTAGAACACGCCAGCGCTACTTTTCGAGTAAGTGGAGTTTCAAGAGCGCTTACACATCAACTAGTTAGACATCGCTTAGCAAGCTATAGTCAAAGATCTCAGAGATATGTTAAAGAAACAGAATCTGATTATGTTATGCCGCCAAGCATTCAATCGATGAAAACAAATGCCACTGCAATTCATGTCTTTAATAATTGCATGGAGCAATGCTGGTTAGCTTATGATAAACTATTAAAAATGGGAATAAAAGGTGAAGACGCTAGATTCGTTCTACCAAATGCGTGTGTATCTGAAATCTTTATTACAATGAATTTTAGAGAATTGCGACATTTCTTTAAACTGCGTACATCGTCCCACGCGCAGTGGGAAATTAGAAATATGGCAAAAGAGATGTGGAATCAAATAATTAAAATATCTCCAACAGTATTCGCCGACATTAAATTTGAGGAATAATCATGTCGGATTATAAAATGAACAAGCCTACCATAGCTGGACAAGAAACTCTTTGGTATAGAACACTTATAGCAATGTATAAAGCCGACAAACCTCTTAGCAAAAAAGAGTGGCTTACTTTAGCAGAAGTGTCCTTTTCAGATGAAAAACCAAAAATCACCAAAACAGCATATGGAAGTCGTTCTGAATGGTCTTATCGTCATTGGAGAGGGCTGTACCCGGCAATGTTTAAGCACTTTCAATTCTTAAATTTAGTCTATTATAATTGTAAAAGTAAGAAATGGTATATGAATAGAAAACGATACGAATTGTTTTGTCGAGAGCTTAAAGTTTCTCCCATGGGTGTTTTGTATGGAGATTAATAGGAGAATAGCATGAACAATAAGATACCAGAAACTCTTGAAGAAGCTGTCAATATCTTAATAGCCAAAAACTTTAGCGATATAGCTAGGCTAAAAAAAGAAGACATGGCTAAATATCATTTTTCCGTTGGCATGAATATTAGAAATGCTTGGGGATTGTGGGATGAAAACTCTATTCTGCACAAACATTTCAAAGAGCGCTTTGGATTATGGCATGCTGATGATATGAGCGGGTTAATTTTTCACTGCTTTCAAAATGCTATAAACAGTAAACCATGGGAAGCGGAGAAAAAAGCAGAATACTATAAAGATTATTGGAAAGGCATAAAAATAACGGGTATAAATCATGAATCCATTTAAAGTTAGAATATTTGATGATTATAGCGGCAGTAAACATATCGTAATAGCTAAACACGAAGGCAATAGAGTATACGTTGCAAAGAAAGTAAATCTAGAATTTGAAGAGCTACCAGAAGGCTATTTCTTTAAAGAACCCACATTAGCTATTGGTTGGTACCACGCAAGTGATCTTATGGCAGCCTTCAAAGAAGCCCTTGATGGCGAGAAATTACCTGTAAGTGCAGTTGAAGGCGAGCTTAAAGCCACCAAATATCATCTTGAAGATATGAGAAAAATTCTTGATGGATTTGTAGGACCACTAACAAATGAATAAGCCATGGGATTGTTTTCCATATCCTAACGATTTAGTGTGCGACTACAAGAGTTTCAAAGACTTTAAAGAAGATGGAATTTGTGGTGAAACAATAATTCACGGATGGTCTAGATCATATGATTGCCCAAAATGTGGTACACACTACGATTATGATCCATTTTATATAGCAGCCCTTTGTGAGATTAATTTAGATAAATACCCTGAACTTAGAGAAAAATATAAGAGTCCTTTTACAAAAGAATATGCAATTAAACAAATAGAAGAACACAAGAAAAGAATATTGAAGGATAGAAAATGAAATCACAAGTATATGACGCTAGTGATATATCAAAAAAGAATCTCCGATTTATTTATTTAGCGAAGCATATATCTGAGTGGTCTAAAGACCCTTCGACGAAGACGGGAAGTGTTATCGTCAGACCTGACGGAACTGTCGCCGCTGTAGGATATAATGGTTTTCCTAGAACGATAAAAGATAATCAAGAACTACTCGACAACAGAGAAGAGAAATATAAAAGAACAATCCACTGTGAAATGAATGCAATTCTTTCAGCTAGAGAAAGACTTGATGGCTATACTCTATACAATTTTCCTGGTCAGTCATGCGACCGATGTGCAGTTCACATAATTCAATCAGGAATCGCCAGAGTAGTCTCTTCAAAGATTGATAATGAGTTCACTGAAAGATGGAAAGACAAAATAAAACTAGCCGAGGAACTCTTTGCTGAAGCCGGAGTTGAAGTTGTCTACATCAATTTAGATTGAATAGGAGATTTAAGCATGCCTTATTTACATTGCCATACTAAAGATTGTGGTTGGAGTCAAGATGATTTCTGGTCGATAGGTGGATGGAATCCAATTACTGCAGTGAAAAGAAATGATCATGAAGAAAATCTCTTCAAAGAAAAAGTATATTTAGATAGAAACACTTTTGAAGATATTAACAAATATCTCCCAGAACCTCTTCCTTACTGGAAAGATGAACAAGGATGGTATACAAAAGGTCAATATCTCCAAGCACATCATTTTTATCAATTGTACCAAAGATGCATGAGCATGAATGTAAAAACATACGAAGAATGGAAGCAAGTAAAAGATACTTGGAAATGTCCAAAATGTGGGCAGCATCATCCAGATATAGATTAATAGGAGAAAACTCATGCTTCATATCATAGAAGGATCTAACTACGTAGGGAAAACTACTACGTTAGATATTTTAAAGAAAAAGAAATCGTTTATTACATTTTACCATCCAAGATTTAACGATTCTCAGCATTATAGTTTTAACTATAACATAGCGAATACTATGTTCAACAGATCAAATACTGATAACGCAGCTATTCATATACCAAGAGACGTGGTATATCAAATTTCTCATATGACGTGTTTGAAATATTTAACGTCTATTAAAGAAAAGAAAGTGTTATTAGATCGTTGTTTTCTTTCAGAAATGGTCTATAATGAATTGTATGATAAAAAAATCTATCACGAATTTGTCAACGTTCTAAAAACAAACTTCTCATATATGATCTATCTTCTAACAGTAAATGATGATAAAGCTTTAGAAACTCGAATCATTGAGCGTCTTAAGAAAGATGCCAATAAGGGCTATGGCATACGAGACAAGAGTGGTTTTGTACCTGAACCAGCTACAGTAGAAGAAAAAATGAAAGCACAGCGTAAAATCGATGAAACTTATAGAAATTTCATAAGCGAATTCAAACTCAATTGCGTAGAAATTGATACATCTAACAAATCAAAGAAAGAAGTCGCGGATATAATCAAGAGAGGATTAAATGAATAACGATTTTAGTAAATGTTACTCGATAATATCAGGCGCTGACTTTTGCAACTATCACATTTGTGGCCCTTACGACGATGAACAGTGTGGCAAATTAAGCTGTCCTCATTGCATTACAAAAACTGAAAAATTGCCTTTAACTAATAGCTATCTTAAAGCCAAAGATGCAGGAGAAGTAGAATGAATAAAGAACGAATTGCATGGATTGGAGTAGATTTAGACGGGACTTTAGCTGTATACAATGGCTGGGGCGATGGTGGGATTGGTCCGCCAGTGCCTAAAATGTTAAATCGTGTCAAAGAAATGTTAGCGGAAGGAAATGTCGTAAAGATTTTCACTGCTAGAGTGGGATTCGATCAATCACAAGTGCCTATGATTCATGAATGGTTAGTGAAAAATGGTCTTCCTAAACTTGAAGTGACTGCTACTAAAGATTATGATATGATAGAACTATGGGACGATAGATGCGTACAAATCATTCCTAATACAGGTATTTCAATGGAAGAATACATTACATCGAGATATGTAAACGATAAGAGGAGTAGCGCATGAGTGATTACAAGAAAGACATCGATAACATGAGAGAAGCAATGGGGACATTGCCATCTCAAGCACCGAAAAAGACTTATAGTTGGAAAAATTCACTAGATTCGTTGTATGTCACGATGAATGATTGGACAAGAAATCCATATCGTGCTATGGTATCTATGGCAGCAGCGACTTGGGGCGATAATGAAACAGGATCAACAGGAAAATGGGAAAAACTCACACCAGAAAACCGATACAGAATCGTCCTTGCCATCCTCACCGGAAATACCTTACCGCAAGCTGGAGAGGCAGTACAATTCACTTTTGAGGTTAATGGCACCCCTCGGCACACGTTTGACCAACATGCTCGTGCTAGGGTTGGAACCGCCTTCGCCTCAATTGGCACAAGAGACAATAACAAACTTGACGCAGATTTCCTCCTATATCCAGATGTGTGTAAACGAATGGAATCAGATCCTGAATATAAAGAAAGAGTAGAACAATGGATCAAGACGACGAAGAATTTATACGAAGACACAATATCGACAGGACAAGGTTCATGGCAATCTGCGAGAGCGTTTCTGCCGATGTCGACAAATCACTCTTACGTTTTTACTCAGAACTATCTAGCGCTAAAGGGTCAGTGTGGTCGACGACTTATGGCGTGCGAAGAGAGCAGCATTGTGGCTTTACACATGGTCTTAAGAGAACTTGTTGGCCGGAAATTCCCGTTGCTAGCTAATTATCTTAGACCTGCTTGTGACAGCGCAAAGAGATGCATCTACCACGAAGGCCCAGAGGGGATGACTAAATACTTTAGTTCGCTTTTTGCTTGTTGCGGTAGATGGCCCACAAAGGAAGGCTATTCAGAGTTCAATGTGTCGTGCTCAGACTATAACGAATTAGAAGAACACGGATTTGTTATGCCAGGGCCTACAGAATGGATTAAATATGGAGAAAACGATTTTGATAAGCTGGGCGCCGAAGACTTTGCATTGCTTACAGATCAGAAATTAAGTAGCAATGAAAGAATAGAAGTATTCGATAGGAGGAAGCAATGATTAGAAGCATTAAGATTGAAGCCGTTCTAAATGGATTTATTGTTTATATTGGATGTCAAACATTGGTATTTGATAGCGCCGCTGTTTTAGCTGATGAACTAGAAAGATACCTTAAAAATCCGATGGAAGTTGAAAAAGAATATTTAAACAAGTCTGTCAACGCTAAACACACAACGCCTGAAGCAATTAGCCTAGTGCCAGAAGATAATCCTCGACCTACTTTAAGAAACGATTATCCGTCAACAGAAAGCGCAACAGGAATAGAACGCCGACAATAAGATAAACGGAGAAAGAATGGGAAACCCTAATTTTACTAATTGCATTTTAGGCGGCGGAATAGCGGGCTTAACAGTTTTTTACTATCTTGCCGAAAACACAAAAACAAGAAATCTTTTAATAACCAACAGCGTTGTCAGTCAGACTAATGCTAGCTTTCCATTAGGACCGAGATTTCTACATCAAAATAAAGACACAGAAGCATTGCTTAAACGATTAGGGTTTTCAACAGCAACAAGAGAAGTCTTTATTGGTTATAAAATCAATGATGAAATACGAAACTTCGCCACTGACGAATTTAAAGAAAAGTATTCTATAAAAGCCCACAATACTAAATCTGAAAGTTCTCACCTTACAGGTGGCGGAAAATCTAGCTTTACCGCATATGAAGTATCACAAAATGAAGTATCGCAATTTCTTTTGAAGAAGTGTCTAGACATCTCCAACAAATCAGACGATAACAACATAGTAATCGACGAAATCAAAAACATTTCTCATAGACGAATATTAACCAAAAAGAACGAATATTATTCTGACAATATTGTCTCTACAATTCCTTTACTGGCTTTGACTAAGATGTTATCGAATTCATCTGTATCATTAAGAATTTCAACAATACCTGATTTCGTAACTTTCTTTATTGTTAATGAAAATGGGAAGGGACAGTTTGATTACGTCTATAGCGTTACAGATTCTTGGTACCGTAAAACGTATGTTCCCGAAATCGACAAATGGGTTTACGAAACTAAAACACCCGAATCATTTATAGCTAATTATAATAAAAAAATAATCGACAAAATCAAAATACCGTCACAAATTTCTAAAAGTCTTAATTTTAAAGAACTTGGCAATATCAAACTTGTGGGTAGATATGCCCAAATGAATCATTCGATTAAGACGGAAGACGTTATTCATTGGGCTCATAACTATACGAGGAAATTTAACAAAAATGAAAAGAATTGAACGTATAAAGAAGCACAGAAAAGAAATAGATAAGATTCGTAAAAAGATTTATCGATTGCAAGAAAATTGCAAGCATAAGCACGTAACAAAGGAGCATCGAGCTAGCACAGGCAACTATGATCCGACACAAGATTGTTATTGGACAAATTTTATTTGTTTAGATTGCGACAAGCATTGGACCGAAGACGGAAGCAAATAATGAAAAGCGAAAAAGTAAATGTTTTATGGACCGTAAACAATTACGCGTTCGTTAAAACAACAAATCCAGAACCAAACTCTTTTAAAATAACAGCAGACATGCCAGAAGAACTTAAAAAATATGATTAGAAACAATACAATACTAGAAACGTGGACAATAAAAACAATTCAATGAATTATTTATATCTAAAACAAAAAGACTTTTTCGACGAAATTAAAAGCGAGTATGGTGATAAGACATACATCGATAAAATAAAAGACTATTGTATTGGTATTAATAAAAATGTTTCAGATGTAATAGAGACTTTAGATTGGGATCATTCTAAAGAGCCTAAGGCAAATTCAAAATTACATCAAAAAATAGAAACAATCGATGCTGCAGTAGATATAATGAAATATTCTATGAATTTGTGCCTTGAATATGATATAAGCCCAGAAGAACTAATTGAACATTTTAATATGAAAAACAGGACTGTTTCACAAAAACTAAAGCAGCGCCGGTTTATTAGAAGTGATAAGTTTAAGAAGTCAAAATATGCTTTCATTATAGATATAGATGGCGTTATTGCCGATATAGTAGACGCTTATCTGTATTGGTTTACTATAAAAGCAGGCTGGGGTTTTGAATCTTTTGATCAACTTGAAAAGTGGAAATCTCAAAATCTTGACGCCTACAAAGAACTTAAAGAAGAATATAGATTATCGGGATATAAAATATCAATGCCTGTAATAGACAATGCTAAAGATCTTTTAAAGCTTTGTCACTCTAAAGGCGTTGTTTCGTTGCTTACTAATAGGCCAGTAAAATCTTACCCAATTCTTTACATGTATACAGTAGAATGGCTGTATAGAAATGATTTGATTCAATATGTTGACATGATTCATTTCACGGAACTAGGTGAGAAAAAGTATTTTTTCGATAAGTTTGTTGGCAAAGAGGTATACTTTTTAGAAGATAATTGTTATAATCTTATTAATATCGATGAACGACCTAACGTATGCAATATATTTGTAAAAAACGAGACTAACGAAATACAATCATGTACAGTAGAAGTACAATCAAATGCAAAAATTGTCAGCAATTTAAATGAAGCAATCGCATTTATAAAGGAATGCACAGATGACAAAGACTATAACGATTTACAAGAAACAATATAGCATAGAACCAATAACAATAGATTCTAATTTCGCAGACGCAGTTGACGCCATAAACGACAATACCTCTGAAGAATGTCATTCTTGTCCTCTTCAACCATATGAAGTCAATAAAGATTTCGTCAAAGCAAGCGGCTATCCACGAGCTAGAATTATGCTTGTTGGAATGAATCCTTCAAATACGAGACGAGGCAATCTTGTTTTTGGTCCAGAAGATTCTGTCAATTATCCTATCGTAAAAAAGATGTTAGACGCTGTTGGTTTGACTTTCGATAACGTCTATATAACTAACATTCTAAAATGTTCTACTATCGACAACGAGCTTGATAAGCAAATCGTACCTAAATGTATCGCTAACAAGTTTATTAGAGAATTAGAAATAGTAGACCCAGAACTCATTATTTGCCTTGGCAAAGAAGTATCAAAACTTTTCGGCCTAGAAAGATTTGACGAAAATGTGCATACAAATGGCAGCTATCTTGTAGCAACAGCGTATCACCCATCTTTTTACGCAAGAAAAGGCGGAGAAGGTGCAGAAGGTAACATTTCTCATTTATGGCAAACTATTAAAAATATTAAACTTAAGAATTTTGTAAATTTGCATGTTCACAACGAATTCTCAATTCGTGATGGCATCGGAACTGCCGAAGAACATATTATGTGGGCTTTAAAACATAAAGCACCCGCAGTTTCGCTTACAAACCATGGCAACATTTCAGTTTTCTTTAAGCAATACGAAGCCGCTAAAAAGGTAGGCATCAAGCCCATATTTGGTGTCGAAGCGTATATGATTGCCGACAGAGAAAAACTCATGCCATGGATTGGAAGTAAAGAAGAAGGAGCCACGGAACAACGCAAGATTCATGGCAATCCAAGACATCACATTCTTCTTATCGCCAAAAACTATACTGGTCTCAAAAACTTATTTAAGATTACATCTTTAGCTTTCATTGAATCGTTCTATCGATTCCCTCTAATTGATTTTAAGTTGCTATCAGAAAACAAAGAAGGCATTATAGTCTCGACTGCATGCGCCGGTGGAGAACTAAACCGATTCATCGAACAAGACAAGATGGACGAAGCCAGAGAATATATTAAGAAATATAAAGCCGAGTTTGGTGACGACTTTTATATCGAAATGATGTCAATGGATTATAAGCATCAGTGGATGCTAAATCGCAAATTGTGGCAGTTATCAAAAGAATTTGGTGTCAAAACGATTGTAACAACCGACGCTCATTATTTATATCCAGAAGACCAAAAAGTTCATGAAGCTATTTTGCTGCTTCAAACAAAAAAATCATATACTGAAAAAGAAGAAACACAGTCAGATGATGAAATGCAAGAAGAGGAAGCAACAGAATCTGAAAACGAAAAGCTTTGGGAGTTTGTAGTAAAAGATCTTTATCTTAAAACATTTGACCAAATAATGTCTGATTGGCAAAATGGAAAGTGGTTTGGCGACAACCCGCCAGAAGATCAAAAAGTCGCCGTTGCAGAAGCCATAAAAGGTACATATGAAGTCTTTTCAAAAGTTGAGAAATTTGATCTTGACAAGACTCTTAAGATTCCTCAACTATACGAAGATGGGGCGAAAGTTCTATATGAAAAAGTGGCAGAAGGACTTAAGACTAGAATAATTGATCAAAATCGTTTGCCTGAATATAAGGCAAGATGCCGAAAAGAATACGATACAATCATTAAACTTGGATTTGTTGATTACTTTCTCATTCTAGAGGATATGATCAAATGGACAAAAGAAAAGTTTGGAAGATATGAAGTCGGAGCCGGAAGAGGTTCAGCTGCAGGATCTCTAATTAATTATCTATTAGGAATCACGGACATCGATCCAATCAAACACGTTCTTCTTTTTGAAAGATTCCTCGATGAAGGTAGAAAAGACTTACCCGACGTTGATATCGACTTCTCACCTCAAGTAAGAGATCTCGTAAAAGAGTATTTAATTGGCAAATATGGCGCCGATAAAGTAGCCACCATTGGCAATTATCATATTGGTAAAGTCAAGGGTTGCATAAAAGACGCCGCCAGAATCTATAATCTTGATTATTTTGAAGTAAACGAAATTACAAAAGATCTACCATTTACAATTTATACACAAGAAGGCAAGAAAGAGCAGCTAGACAATATGTCATATGAATACATTGTTGCTCACTTCCCTAAAGTCAAGAAGTTCTTCGAAAAGAACCCTCAAGTAGAAGCATTATATAAACGTCTCAGAAATTCGATCAAAGCAACTGGAAGACACGCAGCCGGAGTTGTAGTATCCGGAGTCACTTTATACGATTGGATTCCACTAATTAGATCAAAAGAGTTCATTGTAACAGCCAACACAGAAGGTGGAGATTATCATGAACTAACCGGCCAAGGATTTGTAAAGTTTGATATATTGGGTCTAAACAATCTCGCCGTTGTAAACGATACAATGAGACTTGTTAAGAAACGCTATGATATAGATATTGATTGGGACAAAATAGACATCGATTCAAAAGAAGCGTATGCATTAGCCAGAAAAGGCGATCTTTTCGGAGTATTTCAGTTTGAATCTCCACTTGCTTTTAAAACTATCGTAGATGTTAAGCCAGAAAATTTTGATGATCTTTCAGCCATCAACGCTATTATCAGACCCGGCCCTCTTGACATGGGAATGAATGTTGAGTTTGCCAAGAGAAAAGCCGCAGGCAACTGGAGAGAATTGACTCATGAAAGCTACGCCGATTATCTTAAAGGAACATACGGCATCGTAGTTTATCAAGAAGACTTCATGCGATTGTTTAAAGAACTTGGAGAATTTGATGTCGTAGAAGTCAATAAGTCTAGAAAAGATCTCGTTAAATATGAAAGATCTACTAAATATGAAACTGCAAGACTCAAAAGAGTTGATTCATGGGCTGACAAGTTCATTACAAATGCAAGCAAGAAAATGCCGCCAGAAATTGCAAAAGAACTCTGGGAACAGATTCGTGCCTTCTCACGGTACGCTTTCAATAAATCCCATTCAGATTCATATACTTATACGTCGTTTCGTGAGTTGTGGCTTAAGGCTCATTATGGAATAGAATTTTATACTGCGCTATTAAATAATACTGCTAGATCAAAAGAAGATAAGTATGGAATATCAACTATTGCGAAATACATTTCTCGAATTCAAACAAGTGCAATTTATTATGAAAAAGAGGCTGATAAATTTGCTAAGCGAGACAAAGTAAAGATTTTACCAGTAGATATAAACAAATCCGATTTTGAATTTTCAATTGACGAGGACTTTAACATAAGATTCGGATTAACATTTGTGAAAGGAATAACACCCGATGCCGCTGCAGAAATTATACGACGCAGACCCTTCGCCTCAATTAGCGACTTTATTGACTCGGATCATAAACAGCTCAAAAACAAAAGAGTTATCACTGCACTTATCAAATCAGGAGCGCTGGATTCTATTGCGGGCGGCATATCTAGATCAGAAATGTATAATGCCTTTATCAAGATTAGAAAATACAAAGAAGATCCAGTGTCTTGGAGTCTCTCTGATATAATCTCGAACGAAATAGAATTGATGAATGTCAGTTTCACTGAAGTAGGATACTTTTCAGGTCAAAGAGACAGAGTAAAAGATAAATATCCCGATCTTAAATTGCAAATGCTTGAGGATGCGCTTGAACTTGGTGAAGAATGTGAATTACTAGCTCTATTTAGAATCTCAGCTGTAGAAAAGAAGAAGAGCAAAAAGGGTAAGCCGTATTATGTTGTAGGGTTATCCGATGGAGTATCAAGTCTTAATCGTGTTTACTATTGGGGCGATAAAGACGTACAAGAAGATGAACAGAAGTTTGATATAATGGACACTAACAACTTGTATATTGGAAAACTCCAGAAATCTAATTCATATAATCAATTACGTCAAATCAAACTAATAGACAAGATCTCGAGGTGATATGTATACTCCCAACATTGTAATAGAAGGTGGAGATAAGACGGGCAAATCGAGCCTTCAAAAAGCGCTTTTACACAACTATGCTTATAGCAGGCAGTATTTTGTTTCAGACAGAAGCATTATGACTAGACAGCTATACAGTAGCATCAATAAGACTTATAACGAAACAGGCTCTTGGATGCATGATCTAACAAATTTTCTATGCAATAATGCTATGCTGTTGCTATATGCAGATGATAAAGAAATCGTTAAAAGATACAATAAAACGGGAGATGATGAACACAGACTGTCTGACATTCGAGCGGTCAATCAAGCATATAGAACTGCAATAGCAAATGAACTGGGCTCGATTAAGTCGATTAAGCCATTAGATACATCCACAAAGTCCATAGAGGATCTTACTGACGAAGCTGCCACGTGGATCGATAGCATTATCAACTATAATCTCGAGGACAAGATAGCCAATCTTTTCAGTCTAGTTTTAGCATTTGGAGATAAGATCGGCACAGGCAAAGAACTGAGAAATGTAAGAATAGCATATTGTACGTCTTCCGCTGAATCTCCTGTTAGTACTGCTAGAAATCTTTACAATGAGTCGAAACGCTATATTGAAAAAGCTGATTTAGACAACTCAACCAAAGCTCGATACGAAATGGACGTAAATAATCACGAATCTTTTTATAACTACATATTCAATAGTCTATTCTATACAATAGAAAGTGAAATAAAATTTCATGGGCAAGATCCTCTAACGTCTAGACGATTTCATGTTGTACCGCCACAGGGTTCTTGCACGTCTAGTGTTGGAATAAATTTTAGACGAAATTTAAAAAATGGTATCGACATGTTTTGTACTGTAAACATCAGATCTTCAGACATCATCATTTTACCCTTTGATATAGACAACATGCAAAGAGTTTTTGCAGATATAATTCGTCCAAAGAGTTCATACAAGCTATTTGGTAAAGGTTTCACTAATAAAATTCAAAACTTCTATTTCAATTATAATTTTGAAAGCGTGCATGTATTAGACGCGGAAAGCTTTAAGCGTGATTACAATTATATGTGAGCCAGCTAAGAAGAAAGAGAATCTAGATAAACTTGTAAATATCTTTAAAGAAATTAAAGAGAAAAACAAAGAACTAGAAATCAATCTTAAAGTAGCTAACCGCCCAGATTCTATGAGAGGCTATCAAATTAAAGATGAAGAAATTCTTATTATATTTGGTAGCAATCTATACAAGCATTTAGTTAGAGACATTGATGAGTTTGACAAAATAGCTGGTAACCCAAAAAGAGACGTTCATAAATTCTCGTATTTTATTAGAAGAGATAAAAAGCATTATTTCATTGCTTTCATGCCACCAATAGACTTTACGATGTCTAAGCCGGAAACATTCTTAGCGTTTGAATCTTTTATGACAACATTAAAAGATGCCAC